>Ga0335083_10011361_pt1 | contig 10692 bp, 7 predicted proteins | sample Lox_Sample_42_FD_206716 | JGI IMG/M metagenome (GOLD analysis project Ga0335083, IMG submission 206716) | Soil microbial communities from Loxahatchee National Wildlife Refuge, Florida, United States - Lox_Sample_4.2 | ecosystem: Environmental > Terrestrial > Soil > Wetlands | place: USA: Florida... | reverse complement strand
CGGCAACCCCGGCGCAGGCCGCCCGGAGACGCGCCGCATCGCGCAAGTCGCCCGTGATGACCTCGGAGACCGGAGGTCCGCCGGACGGGATCGGGCGGCGAACGAACGCGCGCACCTCGACCCCGTCGCGTGGCGCGAGCGTGCGGGCAACCTCGCCGCCGAGCTCTCCGGTCACACCGATCACGAGCACCTTCACGACCTTCGAGTCTCGCGGATACCGTCATGCTCGTGCGCCTTCCGCGACCGGGCCCCGGCATCGGACACGAGCTCAGCGTCCGTCAGGAGCTCGCGTGCGCGCTGCGCGTCCTGGCTCGCGAAGGATGGCGTGAGAACCTGTCGGGGCACATCACCGTCGCGGCGGACGACGGCGGGATGTGGTGCAACCCCTGGGGCCTGTGGTGGGAAGAGGTGCGCGCCTCCGACATCATCCGTCTCGACGCCGAGGGCGAGATCGTCGAAGGCGAATGGGACGTGACTCCCGCGGTGTTCCTTCACACCGAGCTGCACCGCGTGCGCGCCGACGCCGCCGTCGTCGTGCACAACCATCCCTACTACGCGACGCTGCTCGCGACGATGGGTGAGCGGCCTCGCCAGGTGCACCAGAACTCGTGCATCTTCGACGGCGAGCTCGCGTTCGTGGACGAGTACGGCGGCATCGAGGACGCGAATGACGGCAAGTGGCTCGCCGCGCAGGTCGGCGACGCGAGTGGGATTCTGCTCGCGCACCACGGCGCGATCGTCACCGCGCCGACGATCGCCGAGGCGAGCTACAAGGCGGTCACGTTCGAGCGCATGTGCCACCTGACCTACGACACGCTCGCGCTCGGCCGCGAGCCCGAGGAGCTCCCGGCTCCGGCGCGGGCCGATCTCAAGCCCGTGTTGCAGCAGAACACTCCGCAGGCGTACTGGGACGGCGCGGTTCGGCTGCTGCTGCACGATGAACCCGAGGTGCTGCGATGACGGGTCTCTCCCTCGACGACCTGCAGAGCAACGAGTACTTCGGCGGCGGCAAGGGCCGGCGCGAGACGGTCACGTGGCTGCCCGAACCCGAGCCGCGGGATCGCGTGTACACGGTGATCTCCGTCGACGACCACGTCGTCGAGCCGCCCGACGCGTTCACCGGCCGGTTCCCCGCGAAGTACGCGGACGCCGAGCCCCGGGTGCGACCGACCGACGACGGTGGCGAAGCCTGGATCTGGCAGGACCAGGTGCTGCCGAACGTCGGGTTCAACGCGGTCGTCGGACGCCCGTCGACCGAGTACGGGTTCGAGCCGACGCGCTTCGACGAGATGCGCCGCGGTGCCTGGGACGTACGCGCGCGGGTCGCCGACATGGACATCGACGGCGTCGCCGCATCGCTCTGCTTTCCATCCTTCCTGCCCGGCTTCGTCGGCCAGCGTCTTACGTTGTGGCCCGACGACGAGGAGCTCGCGCTCGCGGCGATGCGCGCGTACAACGACTGGCACCTGGACGCGTGGTGCGGCGCGTTCCCGGGCCGCTTCATCCCCAACCAGATCGCGTTCCTGCGAGATCCCGATGTCGCCGCCGAGGAGATCCGGCGCAACGCGGCACGCGGCTTCCGGGCGGTCACCTTCTCGGAGGCACCCGACAAGCTCGGCCTACCGACGATCCACTCCGGCTACTGGGACCCGCTGTTCGCCGCGTGCGAGGAGACCGACACTGTGCTCTGCCTGCACGTGGGGTCGTCGGGGACATCGCCGACGACGTCGCCCGACGCGCCGCCCGAGATCCCCGCGGTGCTCTTCGGCGCGTACGGCATGTACAGCGCGGTCGACTGGCTCTACTCGCGCATTCCGGTTCGTTTCCCGAACATCAAGATCTGCTTGTCCGAAGGCGGCATCGGCTGGGTGGCCGGGATCATCGATCGCCTCGACCACTGCTTCAAGTACCAGCTTGGCTACCTCCCGACGTGGCGCGACGTCGAGCTCTCGCCGAGCGAGGTGCTGCGGCGCAACTTCTGGTTCTGCGCGCTCGACGACGACTCCAACATGGCCCTGCGCCACCGCATCGGCCTCGAGCACGTGCTCGTCGAATCGGACTATCCCCACGCCGACTCGTCGTGGCCGGACACGCAGGCGATGCTCGTCCGCCAGCTCCGCGACCAGAACGTTCCCGACGACGAGGCCGAGCGCATCACCTGGCGCAACGCGGCCGCACTGTTCCGTCACCAGCTTCCGTGAACACGATCGCGGCGGTCGTCGCGCGCAACGCTCGCGACGATCCGGATGGTCTCGCGTTCGTCGAGGCGATCTCCGGCAAAGCCACGACGTGGGCCGAGTACGACGAAGCGTCGTCGCGGATCGGATCCATGTTCTCGACCGCGTACCGGCCCGGCGAGCGCATGGTGCACCAACTGCCCGACGGGCCCGATGCACAGCTCGCGATGCTCGGGTGCGAGAAGGCCGGCATCATCGCAGTCGGGATCGGCGCGCGCGCCGGCGCGCGCGAGGTCGAACACATCGTCGGCCGCACGGGATTCCGCCGACGCGAGATGACCGGCGACCGGCCCGCGCTCTCGCCCGAGTCCGCGATCGGACCCGACGAGCTGTGGTTCCTCAACTCGACCTCGGGAACCACCGGCCTGCCCAAGGTCGTCATGCACAACCAGGCCCGCTGGTTCGCGTTCCACGAGTTCGCCGACCGCGCGGCTCACTTCACGAAGTCTGACGTGTTCTGCTCGGCGCTCCCCCCGCCGTTCGGCTTCGGTCTGTGGACGCGCCACTTCTCCCCGGCGATCACCGGCGCCCCGTGTGTCGTGTTCGAGCGATTCTCGGCGGAGGCCGCGCTCGCGGCAATCGAGCGCTACGGCGTGACCGTGCTCGCCGCCGTGTCGACACAGTTCGTGATGATGCTCAACTCGCCCGCCATCTCGCATCACGACCTCTCGTCGCTCCGCATCATGTACACGGGCGGCGAGATGGTGCCGTACGAGCGCGCGAAGGAGTTCGAAGACCGCACCGGTGCCCGCGTGCTGCAGTTCTACGGGTCGAACGAGACCGGCGCGCTGTCGTGCACCACACCCGGAGATCCGCAGGAGAAGCGCCTCCGTACGGCCGGCCGGCCGATCCCCGAGATGCACGTGCGCATACTCGACGCCGACACCGGCGCCGACATCACGGCGCCGGGCGTTGCGGGAGTCCCCTGCGCGAAGGGTCCCGCGCTCTGCCTCGGCTACTACGACGATGCCGCCGCGAACGAGCAGCTCTTCACCGCCGACGGCTGGATGCGCATGGGTGATCTCGCGACGATCGACGCCGACGGTTACCTGACGGTCGTCGGCCGTACCAGCGACATCATCATCCGCGGCGGCAAGAACATCAGTGCCGCGCAGGTCGAGGACGAGGTCGCGAGCTACCCCACGGTCGCGTTGTGCGCAGCCGTCGCAGTATCCGACGAGACGTTCGGCGAGCGGGTCTGCGCATTCGTGGAGATGCGACCGGGCACGGCACCGGTCACACTCGCCGAGCTGCGCGCGCACCTCGAAGCGCGCGGGACCGGCAAGGAGCTGTGGCCGGAGCGTCTCGTCCCGCTCGATGCGCTCCCGCGTTCGTCGGGCGGAAAGGTCGCCAAAGGCGAGTTACGTGCCCGTGCTGCCGGCGATCAACCGACCGAGCCGACGGACTCGAGCTCGTAGAGGAACTGGAACGCGAACATCGTCGGCCAGACGTCGACCGCGGCCCTCTCGACCTGGCCGAGCCGCATTCCGCCGCCGTGGCCGTCCTGGCCGCCGCGCTCGAACACTTCCAACGGCATGCCGATCGATTCGCGGCGGCGCACCGCCAGGCCGGCGCTCTTCGCGATCCGCTCGAAGCTTCGCCGCGTGAAAAAGCGCACGTGGCCGACATCGAGAATGCCGCGCCGGTCGTAGTCGAACCGGCCGAGCGCCACGCGTGATCGCGGGTACCAGTGGCCGATGTTCGGGATGCTCGCGATGATCGTGCCGCGCTCACCCAGATGCTCCTCGGCCTGAGCAAGCAGCCGGCGCGGGTCGCGCACGTGCTCCAGCACGTCGGCGGCGAGGATCACGTCGTAGCCGCCGCCGACCTCGGCCGGGATGCCGTGGTCGAGATCGGCTTCGAAGAACCGGTCGACGCGTTCGCCGACGCCGTCGCTCTTGTGCAGATCGACACCCGTGACCTCGTGCCCGCTCGCGCGCAGCAGCTCGGCGAGGCGACCATCGGCGCAACCGAGGTCGAGGACCCGGCTGACCGGCTTGTGTGCGAACCACTGCACGATCCGCCGGTGTGACGTCTCGTCCGAGTTCTTCAGCTCGTACTCGTCGTGCGTCTCGAACGCCATCTCGCCGGTGCCGAACCCGATCTTGTGGGCGCGATAGCGCAGCACGTCGCTCGCGACGTCCTTCGCGTAGCGCATGCCGTCGACATAGCAGATCTCGTCGCCGTAGTAGGTGGGGATCGGGACCTCGAGAATGCGCTTCCCGGCCTCGTGCAGCTGCAGGATGATCTCGGTGTCGAAGGGGAAGCCGTCAGAGTTGTTCTCGAACGGGATGTCCTTCAGTGCGGCAACGCTGTACGCGCGGTACCCGGAGTGCCACTCGGACAGCTCGAGTCCGGCCGCCGCGTTCTCGAAGCGGGTGAGGATCTTGTTGCCGACGTACTTGTAGAGCGGCATCCCACCCCGGCGGGCCGCACCTTTTTCCATCATCCGCGATCCGAAGACCGCATCGCACTCCTCGCGTTCGAGGGGAGCGACGATCTCGGGCAGCATCTCGGGCGCGTACTGTCCGTCGCCGTGCAGCAGGACGACGATGTCGAGCTCCTGCTCGATCGCCCAGCGGTATCCCGCCTTCTGGTTCCCGCCGTAGCCGAGGTTGCTCGGGTGCCGGTTGATCTCGAGCGGCAGCCTCTCGTTGAGCTGCTGATACCCCAGCCCGACGAGATACGTCGCGTCGCCGCTGAAATCGTCGTTGACGATGACCTTGGCGATCTTGGGAACGAAGTCGTCCGGGATCCGGTCGAGCACCGACGCCAGCGTGGACGCGGCGTTGTACGCGACGACGAGAATGCCGATTCGCTTCACCGGAAGCCCCGTCGCATACGGGCGTCAGGCTAGTGGACCTCGCCCGTGACGAGCCGAACCTCATCCGGCGGCGCCCGGTCGGGCTCGCCGCCGTCCGATTGGTCGCTCGAGTCGTCGCCGAGGCGCGGCTCCTTCCGCTGATTCCACAGACCCATGACCGCGACCGCGAGGAGCGCCAACCACGCGATGCCGGCGAGGACCGTTTCGTTGTGCGTCCACGGAGAGCCGTGCGCGATGTTCCACGGGAAGCCGCCGGCCCACCGATCGTAGACCACCAGCAGCAAGGTGCTCGCGGCGATGTTGTAGACGACGGCCGCGCGCACGTCGATGAGGAACGCGGCCGCGATCGCCCACACGAGGTACCGGCCGCCCGTTGCCGTGCTCAACAGCAGAACGGCCACGAACGACATGCCGAACGCGAGGATCGACGCCCCGGGTCGCCGCCACGCGATGAGCAACGGCACTCCGGCGGTCACGAGTAGGAGCGGCATCCGGCCCGGGCCTTCGAGCAGCGTGATCGCGTGCCGCGACAGCCCGCTGATCGTCGCGATCTGTACGAGGCCCCACTTCCCCGGATATCCCTTGAAGCCGAGAACGTTCTTCGAGAAGGGCCGCCACCGCTTCACGAGCACGGGCACCCAGAGGACGACGAAGACTGCTGCGCTCCCCCCGAGGAATCCGTACAACCGGCGCCGGCCCGATCGTGCCGCGATCAACAACAGCACGGGGAGCGCCACGATCGGGACGATCTTGATGCTCATCGAGAGCCCGAACGACAGGCCCGCAAGTACTGCGGACCGATCGGTCACGAGCAACCAAAGGCTCAAGAACGCGAACATCACGAACACCGGGTCGGTGTTGCCGTGAAAGCCCGACACGATGATCAGGGCGGGACTGCATGCAACCATCACACCCGCGACGGTCGCCTCGACGAGCGAACGCTTGCTGCGGACGAGCTCGAACACGAGCACCGAGGTGACGACGTCGGCGAGCGACGCCGGGACGCGGATCAGGAAACGGAACGGCACGCCCGCGTCGACCAGCTTGTTGAAGAGGACGAGCATCCATCCGACGAGGGGCGGATGGTTGTACACGGGGTACACGTGCTTGCCGACGACGAGCGTGTGGCCGTAGATGTCGATCGGACCGTAGGTGCGGATCGCCTTCGCGAACTCGGCAAAGTTGAAGACGTCGTTGCTACCGCCGGTCGACCACGCGAGATGCAGCTTGAACGCGGTGACGACCAGGGCGACCACGATCACCGAGCGTCGCAGCCGATCGGCACGGGAACGAGGCGACAGGATGCCTAGCCGGTCGGCCACGAATGGCGACTGTACACACCGAAGTCAGGACATTTGGAAACCCACCGCGATGACGCCGGCATTACCCGTCGCATCTACGCGATGATCTCGGCGGTCGCCGCCTGCTCGAACACCAGCCCGCCGTCGGGACTCGCGTCCACGACGATCGAGTCGCCGGACTGGTAGGTGCCCTTCAGCACTTCGAGGGCGATCGGGTCGGCGATCTCGCGCTGCAACACGCGCTTCAGGGGACGCGCCCCGAAGTCGGGGTCGTAGCCGGTGTGCGCGATCCACCGGCGCGCTGCCGGGGTGAGCTCGAGCGAGAGCCCGCGCTCCATGAGCCGCTCGCGCAGGATCTCGACCTGGAGCCCGACGATCTCCTCGATCTCTGCTTCGGACAGCCGGTCGAACACCACGATCTCGTCGATCCGGTTCAGGAACTCCGGCTTGAAGTGCGCCCGCACCGCAGCCATCACTTGCTCCTCGGCGGCACCCGCACCGAGGTTCGACGTCATGATCACGATCGTGTTCGTGAAGTCGACGGTGCGCCCCTGACCGTCGGTGAGCCGGCCGTCGTCCATCAGCTGCAACAAGACGTTGAACACGTCGGTGTGCGCCTTTTCGATCTCGTCCAGCAGGATCACCGCGTACGGCCGCCGCCGCACGGCTTCGGTGAGCTGCCCACCCTCCTCGTAGCCGACATAGCCGGGCGGCGCGCCGACGAGCCGCGACACCGAGTGCTTCTCCATGTACTCCGACATGTCGATACGCACCATCGCCCGTTCGTCATCGAAGAGGAACTCGGCGAGCGCGCGCGCGAGCTCCGTCTTGCCGACACCGGTAGGTCCGAGGAAGAGGAACGAGCCGATCGGACGGTTCGGGTCGGAGAGACCGGCGCGTGAACGCCGGATCGCGTTCGCGACCGCGACGACGGCCGTTTCCTGCCCGACGACGCGATCGTGCAGGTGGTCCTCGAGCCGCACGAGCTTCGCCATCTCGCCTTCCATCAGCCGCGAGACGGGGATACCCGTCCACTTCGCGACGATCTCGGCGACGTCCTCCTCGTCGACCTCCTCCTTCAGCATGCGCCCGTCGCGCTGAAGGTCGTCGAGGCGCGCCGACAGCGTGTCGAGCTCGCGCTCGACGACGGGGATGTGGCCGTAGCGCAGTTGGGCGGCACGCTCGAGGTCGCCGTTGCGCTCGGCGCGCTCGGCCTCCAGCTTGGCCTCCTCGAGCCGTTCCTTGCCCGCTTGGATCGCGCCGATCGCGTCCTTTTCTGCCTGCCAGTGCGCGACCATGCCGTCGCGCTCCTCCTGGAGCGACTGCAACTCCGAGTCGAGCGCGTCGAGCCGGGAATGCGATCCTTCGTCGGTCTCCTTGGACAGCGCGGCCCGCTCGATCTCGAGCTGGCGGATACGCCGTTCGACGACGTCGATCTCGAAAGGCATCGAGTCGATCTCGATGCGCAACCGCGACGCGGACTCGTCGATGAGATCGATCGCCTTGTCGGGAAGCTGGCGGCCGGATATGTAGCGGTCGGAGAGCACGGCCGCCGCGACGATCGCCGCGTCCTGGATACGTACGCCGTGGTGCACCTCGTAGCGCTCCTTCAGGCCCCGCAGAATCGCGATCGTGTCCTCAACCGACGGCTCGCCGACATACACCTGCTGGAACCGGCGTTCGAGCGCGGCGTCCTTCTCGATGTACTTGCGGTACTCGTCGAGCGTGGTCGCGCCGATCAGCCGCAGCTCTCCACGGGCGAGCATCGGCTTGATCATGTTCCCGGCGTCGACGGCACCCTCGGCACCGCCCGCGCCGACGATCGTGTGGATCTCGTCGATGAAGGTGATGATCTCGCCCTCGGAGTCGGCGATCTCCTTCAGTACCGCCTTGAAGCGTTCCTCGAACTCGCCGCGATACTTCGTGCCCGCGATCAGCGAACCGATGTCGAGCGCGACAACGCGCTTGTTGCGCAGACCTTCGGGGATATCGCCTTCCACGATGCGGCGGGCGAGACCTTCGACGATCGCGGTCTTGCCCACGCCAGGCTCACCGATGAGCACAGGATTGTTCTTCGTACGGCGGGAGAGCACCTGGATGATGCGACGGATCTCCTCGTCGCGACCGATCACCGGATCGATCTTCCCGCTCCGCGCCGCCTCGGTGAGGTCACGGCCGTACTTTTCGAGCGCCTGATATTGCTCTTCGGGGTTGTCACTCGTGACCCGGTGCGAGCCCCGCACCTGGCGTAGTGCATCCAACACCGCGTCGTGATCGACCCCTACCGAGCGAAGGAGGTCGCCAACGCCGCCGGGAACCTGCGACATCGCGAGCAGGATGTGCTCGGTCGAGACGTACTCGTCGTTCAGGGCCGAGCGCTCGGTGTCGGCGTTCTCCAGCACGCGGTAGGTGCTCGCGCCGAGCTGCGCGTCGCGCACCGTCGCGCCGCTCACACTCGGGAGCTTCGCCAGCACGTCGTCGACGCGCCGGCGAACCTCGTTGACGTCGAAACCGATCCGTTCGAGGACACCCGGCACGATGCCGTCGCCCTGGTCGAGGAGCGCGCGGAGGAGGTGCTCCGGTGCGATCTCGGTGTTCCCCGCGTCGCGCGCGAGCGCCTGCGCCGCGGCGAACGCCTCTTGAGTCTTGCGAGTGAAGCGGCTCGGGTCCACTGCCATGATCGACCTCTCTCGTTACCTTCGGTTCTCGATGCGCGCGACGACCGCGCTGCGCGTGGGAACCAGCTCGCGGCGGTACTGCCGGTGCGTGGCCTCGACGCGCTGTTCGACTTCTCGGTGCAATTCCGCGACCCGCTCCTCGAGCTCGGCGATGCGCTCTCGCGCGCGGAGCAACTCGTCCTCGAGCGCCAGAACGCGCTGCACACCCGCGAGGGAGACGCCGTCGTTCGTCAGCTCCTGGATCCGGCGGAGCAGCGCGATGTCGTGGTCGGAATAGCGGCGGCTTCGGCCGCTCGTGCGCGCGGGGGCGAGCAATCCCTTGCGCTCGTAAATGCGCAGCGTCTGCGGGTGCACGCCCGCGAGCTCCGCCGCGACCGAGATCACGTACAGGGCCCGAACGTCGCCTTCCATCACGACTCTCCGTCCCGTCGGCGTCGGTCCTGCACGCTCGCGAACAGCGCCGCGCGCGGATCGTCTTCGAGTACCTCGGCCAGGTGTTCGATTGCCTCGCGCTGGGCGCTCGTGAGGTTGACGGGCACCTGTACGTCGACCGTCACCAGCAGATCGCCGGCCTTGACGGTTCCGTCGGCGCTGACACCCTTGCCGCGAACGCGCAGCACCTTGCCGCTCGGCGTGCCGGGCGGGATCCGCACCGTCACCTGGGCGTCGAGTGTCGGCACCTTGATGTCGGCGCCGAGCGCGGCTTCCGCGAACGTCACCGGGAGCCGCAGAGTGAGGTCGGTCCCGCTGCGCCCGAACAGCGTGTGCCCGCCGACGTGCACGATCACGTAGAGGTCGCCGGGTGGGCCGCCGTTGGCGCCCGCACCACCGCGTCCCTTCACGCGGATGCGCTGGCCATCGTCGACGCCCGCGGGAATGCGAACCTTCACCTCGCGTGCGCGCACCTCGACCCCGCGCCCGCCGCATGTAGGACAGGGGGTCGGGATGATCTGCCCGCGCCCACCGCAGGTGGGACACACCTGCGAGAAGGAGAACGGACCCTGGTTGTCGGCGATCGTTCCGGCGCCGTGACACTGGGGACACGTCTCCGGCATCGTCCCCGGCGCCGCGCCCGAACCCGCACAGGTTGAACACGACGCGTCGGCGCGGAAGCGCACCGTGGACGTGACTCCGCGGATCGCGTCGTCGAACTGCAGGAACAGCTCGGTCTCGAGATCGCGGCCGCGCTGCGGGCCGGTTGCCGCACGCCCGCGCCGGCGTCCACCCCCACCGCCGAACAGGTTTCCGAAGATGTCGCCGATACCGCCGCCGTCGGTCTCGAAACGGAACGTGCGACCACCGTCGCCCGGCCCGAAGCCGAACCCGCCCGCGCCGTCGGGGCCGACGCCCGACGCGACCATCTGGCGAACCTCGTCATACTCGGCGCGCTTGGTCGTGTCGCCGAGCACGTCGTAGGCCGCGGAGATCTCCTTGAACCGCTCCTCGGCCGCGGCGTTCCCCGGGTTCGCGTCGGGGTGGTACTGCTTGGCGAGCTTCTTGAAGGCGCGCGACAGGTCCTTGTCGGTCGCGCTCGGTTGCACGCCGAGCACCGCGTAGTAGTCCTTTTCGAACCACTCTCGCTGCGGACTCACTCGTTCGTCTTCCTCGTCACTTTCACCATGGCGGGGCGCAGGACACGACCCTTCAGCTTC
>Ga0335083_10011360_pt1 | contig 10693 bp, 10 predicted proteins | sample Lox_Sample_42_FD_206716 | JGI IMG/M metagenome (GOLD analysis project Ga0335083, IMG submission 206716) | Soil microbial communities from Loxahatchee National Wildlife Refuge, Florida, United States - Lox_Sample_4.2 | ecosystem: Environmental > Terrestrial > Soil > Wetlands | place: USA... | reverse complement strand
GGATTGCGACACGGTGACGCTGACGGTGTAGCCGGATAGCCCCGCGATGGCGTTGCCGAACTGGTCGCGCGCGCCGACGTCAACGAGACCGTTGTACTGGTCGACCTGGTTCCAGCTGCCGCGGCCGGTGTCGGGCGGCGAACCGCCGGGCGCCACGACCCAGCGCTGCAGGATCTCGTCGAGATACGCCTGGCCGATCGCCACCGCCTGCTGCTGCATCATGACGTCGGCGCTGCGGCTCGTGGACGCGGCGATGGCGCCAAGCACCGTCGTCGCCGCGATCGCGACCACCGTGATCGCGACGACGAGCTCGACGAGCGTCACGCCCCTATGTCGGCGGAGCATGGCTACTGCACCTGCACGAGGCCGGTCGCCGCGACGATGGTGATCGTGCGCGACCCGACCGTGATCGTGGTGCCCGGGCTCGCGGACAGGCGCCCCTGGGTGTCGAACTGAAAGACGCCCGTCGGGCTGGCCGTGGTGCCGGAGGGCGCCGAGTTCTGGACGGCCGTACCGTCGAGGCCGACGAGCGGCATCGTCCAGGTGGTGTCGTTCGGGTTGCAGGCGTTGCCGGAGGCGGCCTGCTGGGTCGCGGCGTAGCCGCCCGCGGCGAGCGTCAGGCGCGCGGCGCAACCGCTGACGACGGCCGCCTTGCTGGTGAGCCTCAGGGCGGCGCCGAGCTCGTCGGCGTAGCCGCGTTCGGAGAAGGTTTGCTGGGACCAGAAACGCGGCGCGATGTACGCGGCCAGCACGCCCGCGATCGCCATGACGACCACGAGCTCGACGAGCGTGTAGCCCGGCGAGCTCGTGGCCTGCGCCCGGTAAGGAGCCGTGCGCGGCATGCTGGTCTGCTCCGTGCGGGCGCGGGACCCGCCTGACGATCGCGGATCCGTTATCAGCAGCCCGTGGTCGTCACGACGACCGTGGGCGTGGCGTTGGCGGCCGCCGCGGTGTAGCTCACCACGCAGTTCGCCGGCGTCGGCGCGCCGACCTTGGTCCAGGTCGCCGCCGTCGTCGTGCCGCTGCCGGCCGAGAACGTGAAGTCCGCGGCGCTTGCGTTGATCGCGGCCGAGATGCCGCCCGCGGTCGCGTCGGGGTAGTTGTTGAGGAGCGAAACCGCCGTACCTTCCATCGTCACGCTCGCCGTGTTGCCGGTCGCCATCGACAGGCCACGCGCGAGGGCCGCGGCGCTCTTCACGCTGCCGGCAAGACCATTGACCGTGGCGGCACGCGCCTGCCCGTCCAGCGCGATGAACTTCGGTACCGCGAACGCGGCCAGGATGCCGAGGATCGTGATCACCACGACCAGCTCGATCAGGGTGAAGCCACGCGAATTAGACACCTTCATTTGCTGCTCCGCGGCGCATCCGCGCCATTCAGGTTGATTCGACGGCGCAAAGCCCTGCGCTCACAGATGTTAAGTCGGCCGTCCGGCGGGGCTCTTTAACGGCCGCGCGCCGGGACGCGCGCCAATTGCGTGCATTTGTGACCCGACTCACAGTCCGCCCGGCGCTCATCCGACGTGGCCGACCTTGCCGATCATGTTCCACATCGGCAGGAACACGCCGAGCGCGAGCACCAGCACCATGCCGCCGACGCCGACGATCAGGATCGGCTCGAGCATCGAGGTGAGGTTGCGAAGGCGATAGTCGACCTCGCGCTGGTAGAAGCCCGAGACCTCCTCGAGCAGGCGCGTGAGCTCGCCGGTCTCCTCGCCCACCACCATCATCTGCAGCACGAGCGGCGGGAAGATGCCGGCCGCCGACGCCGCGCGGCTGAGTGCGTCGCCGCGCTCGACCGCATCGCGCAGCCGGATCAGGCGTTCGGCGAGGTACTCGTTGCCGGCCGAGCGCGACAGCAGCGTCAGCGCCTGGATCATCGGCAGGCCCGCCTCGATTGAGATCGCGAGCGAGCGGGTCACGCGCGACAGCACCGACAGGTTGAGGAGCTCGCCGAGCACCGGCACGCGGAGCTTGAAGCGGTCCCAGCGGTAGCGACCGGCCTCGGTCACGATGTAGCGGCGGAACGCGATGAGCGCGGCGATCACCACGGCGACGAGCGTGAGGCCGTGGGCGCGCACGAAGTCGGACGTGCCCATGATGATGCGCGTCGGCATCGGGATGTCGTTGCCGAGCGTCTTGAAGAGCGGCGCGAAGTTCGGGATCACGAACACCGTGATGACGGCGATCGCGATCGCAATCACGCCGACGACGATGAGGGGGTAGCGGATCGCGCTGCGCACCCGGTCCTGGACGTCCTGGTCCTGGCCCAGGTACTCGCAGAGCCTAAGGAACGAGTTGTCGAGCGTGCCGGTCGACTCACCGACCCGCACCATGCTGATGAAGAGCGGCGGGAAGATCGTCGGATGGCGCGCGAGCGAAGAGGCGAAGTCGCGCCCGGACTCGAGGCTCTGCAGGACGTCGTGCAGCGCGTCGCGCAGCAGCACGTTGTGCGTCGACTGCGCGAGGCCGCGCAGCCCGCGCAGCAACGGCAGGCCGGCCTTGGTGATCGAGTACATCTGCCGCGAGAACAGCACGAGGTCCGCGGTCTTGGGCTTGCCGGCGCCGAAGCGCTGCATCAGCTCCTGCACCGACGTGCCCTCGACGGTGTCCGAGCTGATCTCGAGCGGCGTGATGCCGAGGTTGAGCAGGCGGCTCGCGACGGCATCGACGCTGTCCGCCTCGAGCCGGCCGGTGATCAGGTCGCCGCGCCCGGAGCGGCCGCGGTAGCGGAAGTTGGACACGGATCAGGCCTGCCGTTCGAGGAGCGCCGCGACGGTCGAGTCAGCGAGCGGCGCCGACTGGTCGACGTCGACGAACTCCTCGAGGCCGCTGCCGACCGCCATCGCCTCGGCAAGCGAGGTGACGCCCTCGAGCGCGAGATCGATGGCGCCCTGCGCGAGCGGCACGTAGCCGTCGCGGCTGCGCGCGGCGCGCGCGAACCCCTCGAGGTCGCCGTGCCGCACCGCATCGGCGAGCAGACGGTCGATCTCGAGGATCTCGTAGACGGCGACGCGGCCGCGGTAGCCGGTCAGGTTGCAGTACGTGCAGCCGGCGCCGGCGCTGAACTTCTGGCGCTCCGGCACCAGGGTTGGCCGGCAGGTCGCGAGCCACGCGAGCTCATTGGCGGTCGGCTTCGCCGGCTGGGCGCAGTCGGTGCAGATGCGGCGCACGAGGCGCTGGGCGACGACGCCGTGCACCGCCGAGGCGATCATGTAGCCCGGCGCGCCCATGTCGAGGAGCCGGTTGACGGTGGCGACGGCGTTGATCGTGTGCAGCGTCGAGAACACGAAGTGCCCGGTCATGGCGCCGCGCAGCCCGATCTCCACCGTCTCGCGGTCGCGCATCTCACCGACCAGGATGATGTCCGGGTCCTGGCGCAGCGCCGTGCGCAGCACGCGCGAGAAGTCGAGGCCGATCTTTTGCATGACCTGGACCTGGGTGATGCGATCGAGCCGGTACTCGACCGGGTCCTCGACGGTGATCACTTTGACGCCCGGCCGGTTGAGGTGGTTGAGCGCAGCATAGAGCGTCGTCGTCTTGCCGCTGCCGGTCGGGCCCGTCACGAGCACCATTCCGGCGGTGCGCTCCACGAGGCGCCGGAAGCGCGCCTCGGTCGCGGCGGGCATGCCGAGCTTCTCGAGCGAAAGCAGCGCGGTCGACTGGCTCAGGAGACGCAGTACCACGGACTCGCCGTGCGTGGTCGGCATCGTCGCGAGGCGCACGTCGATGCCGGCCTCGCGCACCCGCACGCTGAACCGGCCGTCCTGCGGCAGGCGCTTCTCGGCGATGTCGAGGCCGGCCATGAGCTTGAGGCGCGTCACGAGCGCGCCGGCGACGCGCCGGCCCTCGATGATCTGTTCCTGCAGCACGCCGTCGACGCGCAGGCGGATCCTCAGCTTGTCATCGCCGGGCTCGATGTGGATGTCCGAGGCGCGCGCCTGCATGGCGTCGTGGAACATCGTCTGCAGGAGCTTGAGGACCGGCGCGTCGGGCGAGCCCTCGTCCGCCGACAGCTGCTCGATGTCGACGTCGCCTTCCTTGAGGTCGTCGCGAACCGCTTCCGCGAGGCTCGCGATCTCGTCGGTCTGGCGGTAGACGGCATCGAGTGTCTTCAGGAAGTCGGCCTCGCCCACCAGCGCGAGGCGGATCGGCTGCTTCAGCTTCGCCTGCAGCTCATCGTAGGCGTGGATGTCGGAGGGGTCCGCCATGCCGACCAGGAGGCCGCGGGCATCCTGCTGCAGCACGAGCGCCCGGTAGCGGCGCGCGAGCGGCTCGGGGAGCAGCTTCACGGCCTCGCGGTCGACGCGCGCCTGCTTCAGGTCGATGAACGGGACCTGCAGGTGCTTGGCGAGAAACTCGTGCAGCGCCGTCTCGGGCAGGAGGCCAAGGTCGGCGAGCACGCGGCCGAGCTTGCGCCCGGAGCGCTTCTGCTCGGCGAGCGCGCTCGCGAGCTGCTCCTCGCCGATGACATTCTGCTGGACCAGCAGTTCGCCGAGGCGGATTCGCCGCTTGGTCGACATGGCCGGGCGCGCTCGTCGCTAGTGCACGTTGTCGGGGGCTTTGGGGTCGAGCGCGGCGGCGCGCTCGAGCCCTTCGCCGGTGATCTGCTTCCACTCATCGTCACTATCGACGACGATCGGGCGGAGCAGGATCACGAGCTCGGTGCGGTCCTCGGTCTTCTGCTGGCTCTTGAACAGGTGGCCGAGCACCGGAATGTCGCCGAGCAGCGGAATCTTGTAGTCCTGGGACGTGCGGGTCGTGCGCATCAGGCCGCCGATCACGATCAGCTGGCCGCTCTTCGCCTTGACGACGCTGTCGGACTCGCGCACCTGACTGAAGGCGAGGGGCAGGGACGTCGTGGACTGGGCGTAGCTGGCCGTCAGCGTCTTCTGCGTCACGTCGCTGACCGTCGGGTGGATGTGCAGGATGATCTCGCCTTCGGCCGACACCTGCGGTGTCACGTCGAGCGCGACACCCGAGAAGAACGGCGCGAGATCGAGGTTGCTGCCCTGCGCGGCTGACGTGCCGACGATGGTGCTGCTCGAGACGCCGGTGACGAAGTACTCGTCGGAGCCCGCCTTGATGACCGCCTTCTGGTTGTTGAGCGTCGACACACGCGGACTCGACAGCACGTGCGTCTTCCCCTGGGTGCTCAGGAGCTCGACGTAGGAATTGAAGCTGCCGGTATTGACGGCGAGCGCGAACGCGCCGCCGAGCGTATTGGTGACCGTGCTCGTGATCGGATTGCCGGGGCCCACGGTAACCGGGGTCGACGGCTGGGTCAGCAGGTTGTTGCTGCCAAAGCCCATCTGCGGACCGGTCGCGAAGCCGCTGATCGTGCTGGCGCCGCTCTTGGCAATCTCCGCCCAGTTGATGCCGGCCTGGAAGCCGCTCGAGAGCTCCACCTCGACGATCTTCGCCTCGATGATCACCTGGCGGACCGCGATCTCCTGGATCTTGGCGAGGAACGCCGCGACGTCGCGCAGCTCGCGTGGCGTCGCGTGCACCGCGACGAGCCCCGACTGCGAGTTGATGACGACCGCGCGACCGCCGTCGCTGCCGACGAGGCCGTGCAGGCTGGTCTCGAGGTCGTGCCAGAAGTCGGAGGAGGACCGCGTCGAGACGCTGGTGCCCGTGATTTCGCGGATGCGATCGCCGCCCTGGCCGGTTGCGCCGTGGGCGAAGACGAGCCCGGGAGGCTCGCTGAGCGTCGTCTGCCCCTGCCCCTCGGTCGTCTGACCGGTACCCTGGACGCCCGTCGTGCTCGAGGAGCTCTGTCCGACCTGCCCGGAGGCGACGTGCGTGCGCGAGGTACCGCGGCGCTCGAGGTCGATGTAGTTGACCTGGAACATGCGCGTCTGCATCGACGGCGGCACGATCACGAAGCCGGAGGGCATGCGTCGGTAGTCGTAACCGTAGGCCTCGCGCACCGCATCGAGTACCTCGAGGATCGTCACGTGCTTCATCGCGAGCGTCACCGTGCCGCCGACACCGGGCTCGAGCACGATGTTGTACGGGGTGCCGTCCGCGAGGCCCTCGAAGAACGTTCGCGCCGGCGCGTCGGTCACCGCGACATCGAAGCGCGCCTCGTCGGCGCGGCTCAGCGCCGGCGTCGCGCCCGCGATCAGCAGGATGGCGATCGAAAGTAGTCTCGGGTACATGGTCACTTCGCTCCGCTCGCCACGCGCTCGGACTCGGCCGCGGGCTTCTTGACTGAGGACTCGGGGCGGGGCAGGTGCAGCTCCTGCACCACCCCGCCACGGCGAACGCGCACGCCGTCGGCGAGCACCGCCTCGACGGTGTAGTTACCGACCGTGGCGCCGTCGTGCACCAGGTGGCCGTTGAAGATGGCGCTGCGCACGCCATTGAAGGTGAGCACGGCGCTCAACACCGGCGCCGCCTCGCGGGCCTCGCCGCGGCTCTCGGTGACCGGCGGGCGCATCGGATCGCCCGCACCGTCCGCGCGCGCGACGCCGATGCCGGCCAGAGCCAGGGCCGCGCCGCAGGCGATCGCGCGCTTCATACGCTGATCCAGTCGCGCGACAGGCTGAGCGCGCCCATCACCACGTGCACACGGTTGAGGGGGTAGTCGCCGGCGACGACCTCGACGCGCTCCCAGTGGATGCGCCACGGCAACGCCTCGAGCGCCTGCAGGTAGGCGAGCACGCTCGCGTAGTCGCCCTCGACGACCATGTCGACCGGGTGCAGGAACGGGCCGCGGTCGGTCGGCGCGATCGGCGCGTCGACCGCCGTGCCGGTCGCGCGCGACAGGCTCTCGACCGGCAGGTTCGCGAGGCTGACGAGCTTGAGCCCGTGCTGGCTCGCGAGCAGTTCACGCAGGAGCTCCGGCATGCGCTCGGGGGCGACGTAGCCCTGCGCGAGCGTCTTCAGCTTCGTATCGAGGGAGACGAGCTCCGCGGCGAGCGCACGGTTGCGCGCCGCGGCGGCGACGACCGGGTCCTGTGCGGAGGCGGCACCGGCCTCGTCCAGCACCGCCGTCTGCCGGCGTGCGTCCGCGAGGTGCTGCTCGGCGACGCGCGCCCGCGCCGCGAGCGGGTCCATCAGCAGCGACTGCCAGAGCATGTAGATGATCGTGACGCCCGCGCCGAACACCAGCGCCCGCTCGCGCAGCGAGCGCGCGTCGAGCCGCTCGGCGAGCGGCCGCAGCCGCGCAAAGCTCTTCTTGAGGGCGCTCACTTCGTCTTCTCCACCGTCGGAAACTTGAGGCCCGGCGCGCCGAGCGAGAACACCATCTGGGCGGGCGCTTCTTCCGCAGAGGCGCGTCGCATCGAGAGCGTCTCGAAGCGCACGCCCTCGAGCGCATTTTCCTCGGCGAGCCCGGCGAGGTATGCCGGCACGAGACGCGGGTCGGTGGTGCTGCCGCGGAGCGCGAGGCGCCCCTCGCCCGACCCGACGACGATCTCGCGCAGCCAGACACCGGGGATCTGCCGGTGGGCGAGCGCCCCGAGGCGCGCCGCGAAGCTCGTCCGCGCGGTCGCGATCCCGTCCTGAACGATCTCGAGCGCGCGGGTGCGCGCCGCGATCTCCTCGCTCAGGTTCTTGGCCTGCACCGCGAGCTGCTCCGCCGACTGCGTCGGCCGCAGCGCCGCGCTCGTCCGCTCCGCGCGCGCGAGGATCTCGGCCTGCTGCCGCTCGAGGCTCGCGACCGAGCGTTCGACGCGGCCCGTGCGCCAGGCGCCGAAGCCGGCGAGGCCGCCGAGGCACACGGCGAGGACGAGGAGCCCGATGCCGATCGCGCCGGCCGAGAAGAGTCGCTTCTCGGCGCCGAGGATCGGCTGATAGAGGTTGACCTGTTGTTCCATGTCGGCGCCTACAGCGTGCGGTGCTCTTCGCGGAGCGCCGCGCCGACCGCGACCAGGCACGCGGCCTGGGTCGCCGCGCTCACGGGCTGCGGACAGCTGAGCACGCTGCCGAGGTCGAGCACCGTCGCCTCGAGTCCCGTGTCGCGGGTGAGGTCGGCCGCGAGGTCGTCGGCGCGCGGGCCGGGCGGCGACACCGCGATGCGCGTGATCGGCGGTTGGTCGAAGTGCCGCTCGTAGTAGTCGAGTGAGCGCTGCAGCTCGAGCATCACGCTCGCGGCGTCGAGGCGCTCGTTGACCGTGCTGCCGGGCGCGATCCGCAGGGTCGCCTGCAGGTCCATCTGGCGCGCGAAGTAGAACGTGCTGCCGCGCACGAGCACGATCGTCGCGATCGTCTCGCCAACGAAGAGGAGCGCGACGCCGGCGGCGGCCGCGGGCAGCTGGGCGGCGAGGTTGCGAAGGCAGAGCTCCGGCACGTCGACGACGTCGAAGCCCGGGATCTCCCGGAGCGCCTCGGCATGGCGCGCGACGGTGGCCTGACGGGCCGCGACCGCGTACACCATGCGGCCCTGGCCACCACGGTTCTGCAGCGGGATGTCGAAGACGTCGATGACCGCGTCTTCGACGCGGATGTCGATCGAATCCTTGAGGCGCCAGCGCATCGCGGCACGAAGTTCCGCGGGGGGGACGTCCGGGGCCTCGACCATCGCGAGCTGGTAGTCCTCGGTGCGCAGGACCGTGCTCACCGGCAGGCGCGGCAGGTTCGCCGCGCGCAGCGCGGTCTGCACCGCGTCAGGTCCGCCCTTCGGGTCGAGGGGCAGGATCTCGCAACGCTCGAGCACCGCGGCACCCGAGTCGCGGCGCACGACGGCGAGCGCGATGCGCTCGCGGCCAATGACGATTCCGATGCGACCCTTCGAGGCCGCCGCTTTCTTTAGCAGTCCGAGCACACGACACTCCATGCCGGACGGGCGGTGGAATTCCGCCTGTCATTGCTGGAGGTAGCGGGCTGCCGGCGCCGTTCTTTAACAAAATGCCTGCCCGGGAGGCCGGTTCGGGTGGGGCGCGCGACCGAACCGTGAGGGGGTTCACAGTCCCCCCGGCCCCTCACCCGCCGACCGCCGACCGCGCCCGGGCCGTTGCGGCTACCGGTCGGGCCGGGACGGGCCCTGGGTCCGACCGTCGCTGGTGTCCGGATCGACGCGCGCGCGCAGATCCGGGGACTGCCAGCGCATCGCGTAGCGGACGAGCTCGCCCGCCGAGGTGAGCCCGAGCTTCTCGCGCATGTTGCGGCGGTGCGAGTCGACGGTCTTGGCGCTCATGCCGAGCACCTTTGCCGTCTCCTGCGTGCTGAGACCGCGCGCGATCGCCGTCAGCACCTCGTGCTCGCGCGCGGTGAGCTGGCCGACTGGCGCCTGCGATTGGCTCGAGCGCGCTGCGCGCGCGAGGAGTCGCGCCGTGAGTTCGGGTCGCACGTAGATCTCGCCGGCGATGACTTTCCTGAGCGCGAGCAGGAACACCTCCGAGGCCTCCTGCTTCATCACGTAGCCGCGCGCGCCGAGCGTCAGCATCTTCTCCGCGTACACGGTCTCGTCGTGCATCGACAGCACGAGGATGGGCAAGAGCGGCGAGCGGGCATGCAGCGTCGCGACGAGCGCGACGCCGTCATCGTGGCCGAGCGTGAGATCGAGGACGACGATGTCCGGATTGAGCGCGTCGATCGCCGCGAGCGCGGTTGCGGTGCTGTCCGCTTCGCCGCAGACCTCGAGGTCCGGGTGCCGCGCGATGAGCTCAACAAGTCCCTCGCGCAGGAGCGGGTGATCGTCGACGATCAGGATGCGCGCCGCCATCGTTGCCGTCCGTAAGCAGAATATCGGATCGATCGTCGTCTAAACGTCTTCGCCCGAATCGCCGCATCAGTCCCTGACCGGCGCTAGCTAGTATAGGTCGTTTCGGTCCTCATCGGAACGGCCGCCGTAACCGGCCGGGTTGAATGATCCCTGAGCATCACCACGAAGCCGCTAATGCCGCCGTCGGAGCGCCGGTGGGGTACAAACGTTGCGCTCAAGCGCTGCGGCCGGCCGCCAACCTGGAACAGGTCCATCTCCGCCGACTCGGTGGCGCCGGCCAGCACCCGTTTGAGCGGTGCTGCCAGCGCCTGTTCGCAGTCCGCGCCGAACAGCTCCTCGAGCGACCAACCGAGGGGCGCGGACGAGAAGCCGAACCATTCGACGAATGCGCGGTTGCAGTAGCTGAGCTCGCCGGCGGCATCAAAGCGCGCCACCAGCACCGGCAGCGCGTCGACGACCGACTCGTGCAGGCAGGCGTGATGAACGTCCCGCGACGAGGCCGGTTGGTTCATTGCACGTTCCACGACGACGGCGATGAAGTCGCCCTGCAGCGGGTCGATTACCGCCGCGCAGATCAGCACGCTGACGCGGCTGCCATCGGCTCGCGTCAGGATCCGTTCGACCGGCGGCTCGTGGCCGCTGCCCTCGAGCGCGACCCGCACGGCGTCGCTGAGCGGATGCTCGTGCGAGGCGACGAGTGAATCGAGTAGCACCGGCATTTCGGATGCCCGCAGCGCCAGGAGCTCGCGCAGCCGGTCGTTGCCCTCGTCGAGCGTGCCGCGGCGCAGGTTTCCGAACATGATGCCGACGGCGTTCGAATCGAACAGGCGGCGGAAGCGCCGTTCCATCGAGCGGCGCTGCCGCTCCGCGATCTTGAGGTCGCTGATGTCGAGCAGCACCACTTCGAATGCCTCGACCTCGCCGCGCTCGTCCCACATCGCGCGGACGGTCGCCGCGGCCATGAGCTGCACGCCGTCACGACGACGCAGGTTGAACTCGACGATCGGGAGCTCGCCGTCCT
>Ga0335083_10011359_pt1 | contig 10693 bp, 7 predicted proteins | sample Lox_Sample_42_FD_206716 | JGI IMG/M metagenome (GOLD analysis project Ga0335083, IMG submission 206716) | Soil microbial communities from Loxahatchee National Wildlife Refuge, Florida, United States - Lox_Sample_4.2 | ecosystem: Environmental > Terrestrial > Soil > Wetlands | place: USA: Florida... | reverse complement strand
CGTGATCACGGTGCCGACGATCGCGCCTTCCGCGCGCTCGCCCCGGATCTCGCGCACGAACGACTGGTCGACCTTGAGCGTGTGCACCGGGAAGCGGTGCAGGTAGGCGAGCGAGGAGTAGCCGGTGCCGAAATCGTCGAGCGAGATGCGCACGCCGAGCTCGTCGAGCGCGCGCAGGCCGAGCGCCGCCTCGTCCGCGCGCTGCATGACGGTGCCCTCGGTGATCTCGAGCTCGAGCTGCGCCGGGGGCAGGCCGGTCGCGGCGAGGATGTCGCCGACCGCGCGCACCAGGTTCTTCTGGCGGAACTGGCGCGGCGAGAGGTTGACCGCGACGCTGAGCGGCCCGTGCCCGGCGTCCAGCCAGCGGCGCGCCTGCGCGCAGGCCTCGCGCAGCACCCACTCGCCGATCGGCACGATCAGGCCGCTGTCCTCGGCGAGCGGGATGAAGCGCGAGGGCGGCACCAGCCCGTGCTCGCGGTCGTTCCAGCGCAGCAGCGCCTCGACGCCAACCACCTCGCCCGAGCGCAGGTCGACCTGCGGCTGGTAGTGCAGCACGAACTCGCGGCGCTCGAGCGCGCCGCGCAGGCGCGCGCGCAGGTCGACGCGCGTTTCGGCGTCGGCGCTCATCTCGCGGCTGTAGAACTGCGCGTTGTTGCGCCCCTCGCTCTTGGCGTGGCGCAGCGCCACCTCGGCGTTGCGCTGCAGGGTCGCGGCGTCCGCGGCGTCGAGCGGGTGGATCGAGGCGCCGACGCTGGTCGACAGGTACAGCTCCCGCCCGGCGATCTGCGCCGGCTCCGACACCGCCCGCAGCAGCTTGTCGGCGACCTGCGACACCTCGTCGGGCGAGCGCACGTCCTCCAGCACCACGGCGAACTCGTCGCCGCCGATGCGCGCCACGGTGTCGCTTGCGCGCAGGCAGGCGCCGAGGCGCGCGGCGGCGGTCCTCAGAGCTTCGTTGCCGGCGGCGCGGCCGAGGCTGCCGTTGATCTCCTTGAACTGGTCGAGCCCCAGGTGCAGCAGCGCGACGAGGGAGCGCGCGCGCCCGGCGCGCAGCATCGCCTGGTTGAGCCGGTCCTGCAGCAGCGCCCGGTTGGGCAGCGCGGTAAGCGCGTCGAACTGGGCGAGGCGCTCGAGCGACACGCCGAGCATCGCCGCGGCCGCCGGGTTGCCGGCGAGCACGCGGCCGCCGGCGTCGAGCACCAGCATGCCCTCGACGCTGCCGTCGAGCATCTGCTCCAGCTGGGCTCGGCTGAGCGGCGGCGCGGAAGGCGTGGCGGACATGACGCCCAAGTGTATGCGCCCGGCCGGGCCGCGATTTAGCCCTGCGTCCTGAGCGCGCCCCGACAAGAGTGAAACTACGTCAGGAATCGCTTCGGCCTAGGCGGCCTCCGCCGCGGGCAGCGTGTTCGCGAGGAAGCCGCCGGATTGATGCCGCCAGAGCCTGGCATAGTGCCCCTCCAGGGCGAGCAGCTCGGCGTGCGTTCCCTGCTCGACGATGCGGCCGGCGTCGAGCACCACGAGCCGGTCCATGCGCGCCACCGTGGAGAGCCGGTGCGCGATGGCGATGACGGTCTTGCCCTGCATGAGGTCGAGCAGCTGCTCCTGGATCGCGAGCTCCACCTCGCTGTCGAGCGCCGAGGTGGCCTCGTCCAGCACCAGGATCGGCGCGTCCTTGAGGATCACCCGCGCCAGCGCGACGCGCTGGCGCTGGCCGCCCGAGAGCTTGACGCCGCGCTCGCCGACATGGGCGCCGTAGCCGCTGCGCCCCTTCCAGTCCTGCAGCCCGAGGATGAAGTCGTGCGCCTGGGCCTTGCGTGCGGCTTCCTCGACCTGCGCGTCGCTCGCGCCCGGCCGGCTGTAGCGGATGTTGGCCGCGATCGAGCGGTGCAGGAGCGAGGTGTCCTGGGTCACCATGCCGATCGCCGCGCGCAGGCTCTCCTGCGTCACGCCGGCTATGTCTTGGCCGTCGATCGCGATGCTTCCCGCCTCGAGGTCGTGAAAGCGCAGCAGGAGGTGCACCAGCGTCGACTTTCCGGCGCCAGAGCGCCCGACCAGGCCGACGCGCTCGCCCGGGCGGACCGTGAGCGTGAGGTCGTCGAGCACCGGCTTCGCGTCCTTGCGCCCGTAGCTGAAGCTCAGCCTCTCGAAGCGGACCTCGCCGCGCGAGACTTCGAGCGGGCGCGCGCCCGGACGGTCGACGCCGCTGTGCGGCACGGCGATGGTGCGCATGCCTTCCTGCACCACGCCGACGTTCTCGAAGATCGCGGTGACTTCCCAGCTGACCCAGCCCGCCGAGGCCGCGACCTGCCACGCCAGCGGCAGCGCGGTCGCGACCACGCTCGCCGGGATCGCGCCCCGCACCCACAGCGCCAGGCCGACGGTTCCGGTGGCGACCAGCAGCGCCACGTTCATCAGCGTGAGGCAGAGCATGAACCAGGTAATGAGGTCCATGTGCGCCGCGATCGCTTCCTGGTGGCGGTCGATCGAGGCCCGCACGTAGGCGTCCTCGTCCGACTGGCGCGCGAACAGCTTCACCGTGAGGATGTTGGTGTAGCTGTCGACGACGCGGGCCATGACGCGCGAGCGCGCCTCGGAGCTGGTGCGCGACAGGTCGCGCAGGCGCGGCACGAAGTAGCGCAGGAAGAAGACGAAGCCCACGAACCAGGCGAGCGTCGGCAGGCCGAGGCGCCAGTCCGAGACGGTCATCAGGCCGAAGGCGGCGACGCCGTAGACCACGATGTACCAGACGGCGCGGATCGCGGCCATGGTGCTCTCGCGCAGCGCCTGCGCGGTCTGCATGACGCGGTTGGCGATGCGCCCGGCGAAGTCGTTCTGGAAGAACGGCCAGCTCTGCCGGATCACGTGCCAGTGGCTCTGCCAGCGGATCAGGCTGGTCGCGCCCGGGATCAGCCCCTGCAGGCGGATCAGCAGGTCGGCCAGGATCGCCGCCGGCCGCAGCACCAGGAAGGCGAGGCCGAGGCCGACCAGCACCGGCCACTGCGCATCGAGCGCGGCGCGGCGGTCCGCCGCCTCGGTCAGCGCCACCACCTTGCCGATGAATACCGGCACGACCGTGTCGAGCAGCGCGACCGCGAGGCTGGCGACGAACATCGCCGCGTACCAGCGCTTGTGCTGCGCGATGAAGTGCCAGTAGAAGGCCGAGAGGCCGGGCGGCGGCGCGCCGGGCGGCCGGGCGGCCGAGCCCTTGGCGGCGGAATCGAAGAGCTTCAAGGCGCGATCACGGGCGGCGTTCTTTCCCAGCCGAAGGAGCGCCGCACCGCCTCGCGCCAGCGCGCCAGCAGCTGCTCCGCCTCCGCGCGGGGCATGCGCGGGCCGAAGCGCTTGTCCATCTGCCACTGCGCCGCGATCTCCTGGCGCGACTGCCACACCCCGGTGTGCAGGCCGGCGAGGTACGCGGCGCCGAGCGCGGTGGTCTCGAGGATCTTCGGCCGCACCACCGGCACCCCGAGGATGTCGGCCTGGAACTGCATCAGCAGGTCGTTCGCCGCCGCGCCGCCGTCGACGCGCAGCTCGGCGAGCGTCATGCCGGCGTCCTTCTGCATGGCTTCGAGGACGTCCGCGCTCTGATACGCGATCGACTCCAGCGCGGCGCGCGCGATGTGCGCGCGCGACGAGCCGCGCGTCAGGCCGACGATGGCGCCGCGCGCGTGCGGGTCCCAGTGCGGCGCGCCCAGGCCGGCAAACGCCGGCACGACGTAGACGCCGCCGTTGTCCAGCACTTCCGAGGCCAGGCGCTCGACTTCCGCCGACGAGGCGAAGAATTTGAGCTCGTCGCGCAGCCACTGCACCACCGCGCCGCCGATGAAGACGCCGCCCTCGAGCGCGTACTCGCGCTCGGCGTCGCGCGCGTCGAGGGCGCGCCCCAGCTGCGCCGCCGCCGTGCTGACGAGGCCGTTCTGCGAGCGCACCACGCGGTCGCCCGTGTGCAGCAGCATGAAGCAGCCGGTGCCGTAGGTGTTCTTCGCCATGCCCGGGCGGTGGCAGCCCTGGCCGAACAGCGCCGCCTGCTGGTCGCCCGCGATGCCGGTGATCGGCACCGGGGTGCCGAGCGTCGCCGGCGCGATCATGCCGAAGGCGTGCGACGACGGGTAGACGTCGGGCAGCAGCGCGCGCGGCACGCGGAACAGCTGCAGCAGCTCCGGGTCCCAGTCGCCGAGATGGATGTTGAACAGCATGGTGCGCGCCGCGTTCGACGGGTCGGTGACGTGCGTGCGGCTCTGCGAGAGGTTCCACACCAGCCACGTGTCCACGGTGCCGAAGGCAAGCTCGCCGCGCTCGGCGCGCGCGCGCGCGCCCGGCACGTTGTCGAGCAGCCAGCCGATCTTGGTGCCGGAGAAGTAGGGGTCGATGACGAGGCCGGTGCGCTCGGTCACGAGGCTCTCGGCGCCGACCTGCTTCAGCTCGTCGCATTGCGCCGCGGTGCGGCGGTCCTGCCAGACGATGGCGCGATGGATCGGCTTGCCCGTCTGCCGGTCCCAGATCAGCGTGGTCTCGCGCTGGTTGGCGATTCCGGCGGCGACGATCTCCTCCGGCCGGATGTCGGCGAGCTTCACCGCCTCGCGCGCAACGTCCCGCTGGGTGCGCCACAAGTCGTCCGGGTCGTGCTCCACCCAGCCGGGCTGCGGGTAATGCTGCTCGAACTCCTGCTGCGCGGACGCGACCGCCTTGCCGTGCTCGTCGAACACGATGGCGCGCGAGCTGGTGGTTCCCTGGTCGAGCGCGAGGACATGACGCATGTCAATGATTCTAGCAAGCAGCCCGGTGCTACACTGCGCCGCTCCGAGGGAAAACACGAATGAAAATCCACGAGTACCAGGGCAAGGAGCTGTTCCGCAAATTCGGCGTCGCGACGCCGCGCGGCATCGCGTGCTTCGGCGCCGGCGAGGCGGTCGAGGCGGCGCGCAAGCTCGGCGGCAAGGTCTGGGTGGTGAAGGCGCAGATCCACGCCGGCGGGCGCGGCAAGGGCGGCGGCGTGAAGCTGGCGAGGTCGCTGCCCGAGGTGAAGGCGCTTTCGGAGAAGATGATGGGGATGCAGCTCGTCACGCACCAGACCGGCCCCGCCGGCCAGAAAGTGCGGCGGCTGCTGATCGAGGAAGGCGCCGACATCGCGAAGGAGCTCTACGCCGGCATGGTGGTCGACCGCGTCACGCAGCGCGTCTGCCTGATGGCCTCCTCCGAGGGCGGCATGGACATCGAGGAGGTCGCCGCGAAGACCCCGGAGAGGATCCACAAGGTATTCATCGATCCCGAGAAGGGCCTCACCGAGGGCGAGGCGGCGGCGGTGAGCCGCAAGATCGGCGTGCCGGAGGCGTCGGTGGCGCAGGCGGCGGCGCTGCTGCAGGGCCTGTACCGCTGCTTCTACGAGACCGACGCCTCGCTGGCCGAGATCAACCCGTTGATCCTCACCGGCGACGGCCGCGTGGTGGCGCTCGATTCGAAGCTCAACTTCGACGACAACGCGCTGTTCCGCCATCCCGACATCGTCGCGATGCGCGATCTCGACGAGGAGGACCCGCTCGAGATCGAAGCCTCGAAGTACGACCTGAACTACATCTCGCTCGACGGCGCGATCGGGTGCATGGTCAACGGCGCCGGCCTCGCCATGGCGACCATGGACACGATCAAGCTGTTCGGCGGCTCGCCGGCCAACTTCCTCGACGTCGGCGGCGGCGCCACCGCCGAGAAGGTCACCGCGGCGTTCAAGATCATGCTCTCCAACCCGAAGGTGAAGGCGATCCTGGTCAACATCTTCGGCGGCATCATGAAGTGCGACACCATCGCCGCCGGCGTGGTCGCGGCGGCGCGGGAGGTGAAGCTCTCGGTGCCGCTGGTGGTGCGGATGAAGGGCACCAACGAGGACCTCGGCAAGAAGATCCTCAAGGATTCGGGGCTGCCGATCATCTCGGCCGACAACATGGCCGACGCGGCGAAGAAGGTGGTGGCCGCGCTGAAGAAAAAGAAAAAACCGAAGCCCAAGCCGAAGCCGAAGCCGAAGGCGAAGGCGAAGAAGAGGGCGGTCAAGCCGAAGCAGCGGGGGAAGAAGAAATGAGCATCCTCATCAACCGCAACACCCGCGTCGTGACGCAGGGCATCACGGGCAAGACCGGCCAGTTCCACACCCAGACCAGCCGCGCCTACGCCAACGGCCGGGAATGCTACGTCGCCGGCGTCAACCCGAAGAAGGCGGGCGAGAACTTCGAGGGCATCCCGATCTTCGCGACCGTCAAGGAGGCGAAGGAGAAGACCGGGGTCAACACGTCGGTCATCTACGTGCCGCCGCCGTTCGCCGCGGCGGCGATCTGGGAGGCGGTGGCTGCAGACCTCGACCTCGTCATCTGCATCACCGAGGGCATCCCGGTGCGCGACATGATCGAGGTGCGCGACCGCATGCGCAAGCAGAACCGGCGCACGCGCCTGGTCGGCCCGAACTGCCCCGGCGTGATCACGCCCGACGAGATCAAGATCGGCATCATGCCCGGGCACATCCACAAGAAGGGGCGCGTCGGCGTGGTGTCGCGCTCGGGCACGCTTACCTACGAGGCGGTGGGCCAGCTCACCGAGCTCGGCATCGGGCAGTCGAGCGCAGTCGGCATCGGCGGCGACCCGGTAAACGGCCTGAAGCACATCGACGTGCTGAAGCTGTTCAACGAGGATCCCGACACGGACGCGGTCATCATGATCGGCGAGATCGGCGGCTCGGACGAGGAGACCGCGGCGCAATGGGTCAAGGGCAACATGCGCAAGCCGGTGGTCGGCTTCATCGCCGGCGTCACCGCGCCGCCCGGAAAGCGCATGGGCCACGCCGGCGCCATCATCTCCGGCGGCAAGGGCACGGCGCAGGAGAAGCTCGAGGTGATGTCGGCCTGCGGCATCAAGGTCACCAAGAACCCCGCCGAGATGGGCAAGCTCCTCAAGTCGGCGCTGAAGTAGCGAAGACAGGGACAGGCCGCGTTTTCCGCCGATTCGGGGAGGGGGACCTGATTTTCGAGGACTGGAAGGGATTTCTCGGCCGGCTCGAGCGCGCCGCGCGCGCCGACCCGGAGCTCGGGGCGTTCTCGGCGAACGCGGATTGCTGCTTTCGGCTCGTGAACGGCCCCCTCGGCGCGATCTTCGCGTTCCGCGGCGGGAAGGGCGTCGAAATCGGCGAGTCGTCCGGCGGAACGCCGTCGTTCGCGCTCGAAGCGCCCGCCGAGGTGTGGCGGAAGTTCTTCTCCTTCCCGCCGCCGGCGCCGTACCACTCCATTTACGCGATGAAGATGCGCGTGCCCGAGTTCCGCGTCAGCGGCGACGAGAGGGCGCTGGCGCAGAACGCCTCGCTGGTTCGCCGCGTGCTGGAGATCGGCCGCGCGATCGTGAGCGACATTCGGGAACAGCCCGAGAAGCGCGCCGCCAGGACGGCGGCGAAGGAGCCCGTGCGCGCGGGCTATGTCTGGATCGAGCTGGAAGGGCGGCCCTGCCGGATCTTCTACGAGGAAGCCGGGCAAGGACGCGACCTGCTCTGCCTGCACACCGCGGGCTCGGACTCGCGCCAGTTCTGGAAGCTGCTGAACGACGCGGGCCTCGCGTCGCAATGGCGGATGGTGGCGTTCGACCTGCCCTGGCACGGCAAGAGCCTGCCGCCGGAGGGGGCGCCGCTCGGCGCCTGGGAGCTGGACACGGCGCGCTACGTGGCGGCGATCGAGGCGGTGATCGGCGCGCTCGGACTCGAGCGCCCGGTATTGCTCGGCTCCTCGATGGCTGGGCAGATCTGCCTCGAGATGGCCTACCGCTGGGGCGGGCGCCTCGGCGGCGTGGTCGCCTGCGAGGCCTCGGAGCGGATCGTCGGGCGCGTGGTGCCGTTCACGCGCGACCCGCGGGTGAACGAATCGAGCTTCGTGCCCGAGTGGGTGCACGGGCTGATGGCGCCGCAGAGCCCGCCGCAGCGCCAGCGCGAGGTCTGGTGGGAGTACTCGCAGGGCGGCTGGGGCGCGTTCTGGGGCGACATCCGCTTCTACGCCGGCGAGTGGGACGCGCGCGAGCGCGTGCCGCGCATCGACACCGGCAAATGCCCGGTGATCATGCTGACCGGCGAGTACGACTATTCGTGCACGCCCGAGGTCTCCCGCGCCACCGCGGCGCGCATCCCGGGCGCCGAGTTCGAGGTGATGCGCGGCATCGGCCATTTCCCGATGGCCGAGAACCCGGAGGCGTTCCTCGGTTACCTGCGCCCGGCGCTCGAGCGCCTGCGCGCGCGCCTCGGCGGCTGAGGCGGGAGCCGGGTTGGCGCTCGAGAAGCCGGTCCTGCCGCTGCCCGGCCTGCGCCGCCTCGCCGCCGACTTCGGCGGCGCGAGCGCCGCCAACGGCCTGGTCGCGTTCATCTTCGCCGCGAGCGGGCCGGTGGCGATCATCCTCTCGGTGGGCGCGCAGGGCCACCTGTCGGAAACCGACCTCGCCTCCTGGATCTTCGGCGCGTTCTTCGTCAACGGCCTGATCAGCATCGCCTTCTGCCTGCTCTACCGCGAGCCGCTGGTCTTCTTCTGGACCATCCCGGGCGCGGTGCTGGTCGGGCCGGCGCTCGGGCACCTGGCGTTTGCGGAGGTCATCGGCGCCTTTCTCGCCTGCGGCGCGCTGATGCTGGTGCTGGGGCTCACCGGCTGGGTGCGGCGCGCGATGGAGGCGGCGCCGATGCCGATCGTGATGGCGATGGTCGCCGGCGTGTTCCTGCGCTTCGGCACCGGGCTGGTCCACGCCGTGCGCGACGACCTCGCGGTCGCCGCGCCGATGGTCGCGGTGTACGTCGCGCTCTGGGCGGCGCCGAGGCTCGGGCGCCTGATGCCGCCGCTGATCGGCGCGCTCGCCGCGGGCGCCGCCGCTATCGCGGCCGGAGGCAGCTTCCATGCGCACGGCGCCAGCCTGTTCGCGCTGTCGCCGCCGAACCTGTATGCGCCCGTCTTCTCGTGGCGCGCGATGGTCGAGCTGGTGATCCCGATCGCGATCACGGTGCTGGTGGTGCAAAACGGCCAGGGCTTCGCCGTGCTCACGGCGGCGGGGCACAAGCCCCCGATCAACGCCATCGCCGCGGCCTGCGGCGCCGGGTCGCTCGTCACCGCCTTCGTCGGCTCGGTGTCGACCTGCCTCACCGGTCCGGTGAACGCGATCCTCTCCGCCTCGGGGGATCGGCGCAGGCACTACATCGGCGGCATCGTGGTCGGCGTGCTCGCGCTGGGCTTCGGGCTGTTGTCGCCGGTCTTCACGCGGCTGCTGCTGGCGACGCCCGCGGCGTTCATCGCCGCGCTCGGCGGCCTGGCGATGCTGCGCGTGCTGCAGACCGCGTTCAGCGTCGCCTTCGGCGGCAAGTTCACGCTCGGCGCGCTGGTCACGTTCCTCGTCACCGTGGCCGATGTGCCGATCCTGAACGTCGGCGCCGCGTTCTGGGGCCTGGTGATCGGCTTCGCGGTCTCGTGGCTGCTCGAGCGCGGCGACTTCGCGTCGCTCGGACGGCCGTGATCCGCCCCTTCCGCGTCGACCTGCCGGAAGCCGTGCTCGAGGACCTGCGCGCGCGCCTGGCGCGGACCCGGCTTCCGGACGAGCCGCCGCTCGAGCCGTGGTCGACCGGCACCAGCGTCGAATACCTGCGCGGGCTGCTCGCGTACTGGCGCGACGGCTTCGACTGGCGCGCGCAGGAGGCGAAGCTGAACGCGTTCCGCCAGTTCAGCGTGCCCGTGGCGGGCATCGAGCTGCATTTCATCCACGAGGAGGGACGCGGCCCGGCGCCGATGCCGCTGCTCGTCTCGCACGGCTGGCCGGGCTCGGTATTCGAGTTCTACAAGCTGATCCCGATGCTGACCGATCCGGCGCGCTTCGGCGCCGACCCGGCGGACGCGTTCACGGTGGTCGCGCCCTCGCTGCCCGGCTACGTCTTCTCCTACCGGCCCGGCCAGCGGCGCTTCGGCGTCGAGGAGATCGCCGAGGCTTGCGACGAGCTGATGGCGCGCGTGCTCGGCTACGCGCGCTACGGCGTGCAGGGCGGCGACTGGGGTTCGTTCGTCGCGACGCGGATGGGATTCGCCTTCGCCGCCCGCGTCATCGGCATCCACCTCAACCTGCTCGCGGTGCGCCGCGACCCGAAGGTGGTGGCGAGCCCGACGCCGGAGGAGAAGCGGTTTCTCGCGGAACTGGCGCACTTCCTCAAAGAGGAGACGGGCTACCAGTGGATCCAGGGCACCCGGCCGACGACGCTCGCCTATGGCCTCGCCGACTCGCCGGCGGGCCTGGCGGCCTGGCTGGTGGAGAAATTCCGCGCCTGGACCGATTGCAACGGCAACCCCGAGAACGCGCTGACGCGCGACGAGATGCTCACGGATATCACTCTCTACTGGGCCACCGGCGCGATCGGCTCGTCGTTCTGGCCGTACTACGCGCGCATGCACCGGCCCTGGCCGGTCCCGGACGGCGCGACGGTGGACGTGCCGATGGGCTACGCCGCGTTCCCGAAGGAGATCCTGCGCCCGCCGCGCTCGCTCGCGGCGCGCATGTACGGCGACATCCGGCGCTGGAGCGAGATGCCGAAGGGCGGGCATTTCGCCGCGCTGGAGCAGCCCGAGGCGCTGGCGGCCGAGATCCGCGAGTTCTTCCGCCCCCTGCGTCGGAATGAAAGCGTGGTCTGACCCTGTTTTCGGATCAGTCCGGGGCG
>Ga0335083_10011358_pt1 | contig 10693 bp, 9 predicted proteins | sample Lox_Sample_42_FD_206716 | JGI IMG/M metagenome (GOLD analysis project Ga0335083, IMG submission 206716) | Soil microbial communities from Loxahatchee National Wildlife Refuge, Florida, United States - Lox_Sample_4.2 | ecosystem: Environmental > Terrestrial > Soil > Wetlands | place: USA: Florida... | reverse complement strand
GGGAGCGGGCCAGGGAACTCAGCCCCGTTCGTTATTAATTGAGGGCGCGGGCCGGTACCAGCCGCGCGGCCCGCCAGGCTACGGCGGTGGCGGCCAGCGCGGCCACCGCCGCGGTCAGCATCGCGGCGCGGTCGCCGGCCACCCCGGTGCCGCCGCCGACGCCTTCGGCCACGGCCGGCAGCAGGGCGGCGCCCACCGCCGCGCCGACCTGACGGCTGGTGTTGATCATGCCGCCGACCAGGCCCTGGTCGGCGTCGGCCATGCCGCGGCTGGCCAGCACGATGGAGCCGAGGGCGGTGCCCGCGGTGCCGAAGCCGATCAGCATGACCACGAAGAGCACCGGGCTCCAGCCGGCCGCGGGCAGCCGGGTCAGCACCAGGAAGCCGGTCGTGGTGGCGGCGGCGGTGAGCACCAGCAGCCGCTTGACCCCTATCCGGCCCGCCAGCCGGGGCCCGGTCAGGCCCATGATGCCGCCGACGATGCCCTGGGGGGCGATGACCAGGCCGGTGAACAGCGGGGACTCGTGCAGCACCTGCTGGAGGTAGAGGGAGAGCACCAGCATCTCGCCGCCGTTCCACAGGCCGAGCAGGAAGGCCAGCGTGGTCCCGTCGCGCAGCCCGCGGCGGTGCAGCAGGCTGGGCCGGATGAGCGGCTCGGGGTGCCGGGTCTCGGCCTTGGCGAAGGTTGCCGCGGCCGCGGCCGCCACTACGACGGCGGCGATCACCAGCGGCGACGACCAGCCGAGGACCACGCCCTGGGAGATGGCGAAGACGACCAGGGTGACGGCGGCCGTGATCAGCAGCGCGCCGCGGATGTCGAGGCGGTGCTTGACCGCTGGTGCCTTCCCGGCTTTTGCGGTTTTCGCGGTTTTCGCGGCGCCGAGGATGGCCGGGGACAGGGCCGCGGCGGCCAGGCCGACCGGCACGTTGACCAGGAACACCGCGCGCCAGCTGGTGAACTGCACCAGCACGCCGCCGAGGACCTGGCCGGCGACGAAGCCGATCGAGGAAACCGCGCCGTACAGGCCGATGGCGCGAGTACGCTCGGGCCCTTCGGGGAAGCCGGTGGTGATGAGCGACAGCGCGGCCGGGGCGACGATGGCGGCGCCCGCGCCCTGCACGACCCGGGCCGCGATCAGCAGCACCGGGTCCTGGGCCAGCCCGCCGGCCAGGCTGGCCACCGAGAACGCGATCAGGCCGGCGACGAACATGCGCCGCCGGCCGAACAGGTCCGCTGCCCGGCCACCGAGAATAAGCAGGCCGCCGAACGAGATGGCGTATCCCGTCACTATCCACTGGACCGCGTCGGCGGGCATCTGGAGTTCGCGCTCGATCGAGGGCAGCGCCACGTTCACGATGGAGAAATCGAGGACGACCATGAACGCGGCGACGAGGATCAGGGCCAGCTGGAGCGGCTGGCGTCGGGGCGGGGGCGCGGTGGCCGGGGTGGCCGGGTCCGTGAGGGCAGGAGCGGGCAGGGGGCGGCCGGGGACAGGCATGGTACCAATCAGATACGTTACGGATCGTTTCGGATTTCTCTATGATAGAACCTGGCGATGAACGGTGAAATTCCGGGGGGTCCTGGTGCTGGCGGGGCTGGCGCGGGTGCCGGCGGGGTTACTGGCGCCGGCGGGGTTACTGGCGCCGGCGCGGGTGCCGGCACTGGCACTGGCGCGCCGCGGGGGCGGCCGCGGAGCGCCGAGGCCGACCGCGCGATCCTGACCGCGACCGTGGACCTGCTGGCCGAGCGCGGCCTGACCGCGATGTCCATCGAGGAGGTGGCGGCGCGGGCCGGGGTCGGCAAGACGACCATCTACCGGCGCTGGCCGTCGAAGGGACTGCTCGCGCTGGACGCGTTCGTCATCTCGTTCCGCGCTGAGCAGCCGCTACCGGATACCGGATCGCTGCGCGGCGACCTGCTGTCGGCCCTGCACGCGTGGGTGCGCGCGGTCACCGAGACGGCGATGGGACCGATGCTGACCGGGCTGATCGCCGAGGCGCAGCACGACCCGGAACTGCGCGGCGCGTGGCGGGACCGGGTGCTCGAGCCGCTGCGCTCCCAGCACCGGGTCATGCTGGACCGGGCCATCGAGCGCGGCGAGATCCCCGCCACGGTGGACAGGGACGTGGTGCTCGACCTGTTCTTCGGCGCCGCCGAGCACCGGCTGCTGCTCGGGCACCTGCCGATGACCGGCGATTTCATCGCCGAGGTGGTGGACATGATCCTGAGTGGCATCGCGGGGCCGCGCTAGGGTGCCATGGCGGGCATGGCCGCGGCCACGCTGACGTAACAGCAAGCTCATACGTCGCCACCGCCACGCCGGTCGCACCGAGCGGGCTGCCTTGCTCGAACCCAGTAGCGAATTTTCATGATCACGAAGGGTTTTGTACCTATTTTGGGGATAAAATCCTTCGCGATCATGGAAAACTAGGGCGGGAGGGTGGCTTCGGCTTCTATTTCGACGAGCCAGGTGGGGTCGAGGAGGCCGGCCACGATGATGGCGGTGGCGGCGGGGCGGATGTCGGCGAAGACCTCGCCGTGGGCGCGGGCGACCTCTTCCCAGTGCTCCGCGGCGGTGAGGTACATGCGGGTGCGGATGACGTGGTCCAGGGAGGTTCCGGCCTTGGCCAGGGCCTCGCCGATCAGGTCCAGGCAGAGCCGGGCCTGGGCGTAGGGGCCGTCCGGGGACGGGCCGCCGCCGGGCGGCACCGGGGCGGTGCCAGCGACCAGCACCCGGTCGCCCACGGCCAGGGCACGGGAGAAGCCGAACACCGGCTCGTACGGGGAGTGACCACTGATGCGCTGACGTGCCTGCACGCCTGCGATTGTCTCACTGCGGCCCGGGACGCCGCCCGGCCGGGCGGGCGGCGCTCGGCCGGGCGGCCCGCCGGGGGCAGGCGATTGCCCCGGCCGGCCGGGGGTAGACGCTACTTGGCGCGGTTTCAATTTGCGTTATATCGTGTTTATGAGACTGAGATCCTGAGACTGGGACGGAACAGGAGAGACCGCTATGAGTGACATCGAACGGCAGGTCAGGGGCTTCTGGGCCCGGATGCTCGACTGGCTGCGCGGACCGCGCGGGGCCGAGGCGACCCGGCGGGCCAAGACGGCGCTCAACGACGTGCGCGCCAGCGAGGCGGGCCGCCGCGCCGAGTCCGCGCTGCGTGACCTGCGGGACGGGGACACGGGACGCAAGGCCAAGGCCGCGTTCCAGGACCTGCGGGACAGCGAGGCCGTGGGCAAGGCCAAGGTCGCGACCAGGGACGCGCTGCGCGACCTGCGGGACGCCGAGGCCGGGCGCAAGGCCAAGGACGCCATCCGCGACCTGAAGGACAGCGAGGCCGTGGGCAAGGCGAAGGTCGCCGCCAGGGACGCGCTGCGCGACCTGAAGGACAACGCAGGCCGCCGCAACAAGGCCTAACCTCCGACGGGGCCGCGCGGGCGGGCGGCCCGTCTGACCTTTGGCCGGGCTCAGGGGCCGCGCAGGCGGCCGGCTCGTTTGCCCTTTGCCGAGGGCTGGGAAACCGCGCGACACGCCCTGACCTCGGCTGGAGCGACCCGGGGTACCGTCGTGGCCGGGCTGAGGCTACTCTGAGGTACAAGGAATCCGGGCTGCGGAGGATGAGGCGCATGTCACTGTCGGGGGCATCGAGGTGACAGCGCCGTCCCTGGTCAGCTCGGATGTGAACGCTCACGTCGGCCCCGGCTGACCGCAGAGCCCCGCGGCGCGCGCGGCGACAGGAGGCACCACGTGACGTCGTCACCGGGTGAGAAGGCCGGCAGCCGGGTGCAGGGGTCCGTCGAACGCGACCCCGGCGACCTGTCCAGGCCGCCGGTCATGGCCGACGTGGCCCGGCTCGCGGGGGTTTCGCACCAGACCGTCTCGCGTGTGCTGAATGAGCACCCGAACGTTCGCCCACTGACCAGGGAACGGGTTCTCGACGCCATCCGCGAGCTTGCCTACCGGCCCAACGCCGCGGCTAGGACGCTGGTCACCCGGCGCACCCACACCCTCGGCGTGATCACCGCCGACACCATGCTCTACGGTCCGACCTCGATGCTCTACGGCTTCGAGCGGGCCGCGCACGACAGCTACTTCGTGTCGGTCGCCAGCCTGCCCGCGCTCGACCGCCGGTCGATGCTGGACGCGGTGGAGCGGTTCCTCGGCCAGGGCATCGAGGGCATCGTCGTCATCGCCACGGTGGACACCGCCGTGGCCGCCCTGGGGCACGTGCCGTCGCAGGTGCCGCTGGTCGCGGTGGGCTGTGGCACCCGGGCGTCGGTGACCTCGGTGGCCATCGACAACGAGGCCGGCGCCGCCGCGGCGACCCGCTACCTGCTCGGCCTTGGCCACCGGACCGTCTACCACGTCGCCGGGCCCGCCAACTGCCTGGATGCCAAGGAGCGGGTCGACGGCTGGCGGCAGGCGCTGCGCGAGGCCGGCGCGGCCGAGCCCGCCGCGCTGGCGGGCGACTGGTCGTCGAGCTCCGGATACGCCATGGGTACCCGGCTGGCTGACGAGCCCGGTCTTACCGCGGTCTTCTGCGGGAACGACACGATGGCGCTCGGCGTCATCCGGGCGCTGGCCGAACGGGGCCTGCGAGTGCCCGAGGACGTCAGCATCATCGGTTTCGACGATGTACCCGAGGCGGGCTACTACCGTCCGCCGCTCACCACCGTGCGGCAGGACTTCGGTGAGGTCGGCCGGCAGGCGCTGGGTACGCTTGTCGACCGGATGTCGGGCGCCATCCCGGCCGGGCCCCGGGTCAGGGTCGCGCCTCAGCTGATCGTCAGGGCGAGCGCCGCCGGGCCGGCGCGCTGACCCGAACCTGGTTCGGTTGATCCGGGCCGCGGACGGCAAGAATGCACTGGAAAGAACGTATCGTAAGGCGGACAGATGGATGTTAGCGCTAACAAGGGCGGCCCTTCGCCTGCTGGTGATGATGGCGCCTTCGTCGTCGGCGTGGACTTCGGGACGCTGTCGGCGCGGGCGCTCGTCGTGCGGGTGAGCGACGGCACCGAGGCCGGCACCGCCGTGAGCGAGTACCCGCACGGCGCGATCGACCGCGCCCTGGACGGGCACGGCGAGCTGCCGCCAGACTGGGCCCTCCAGGACCCGGCCGACTGGACCCGCGCGCTCGGCGAGGCGGTGCCGGCCGCGGTCAGGGACGCCGGCATCGACCCGGCCCAGGTCATCGGCATCGCCACCGACTTCACCGCGTCCACCTGCATGCCGGTGCGCGCGGACGGCACGCCGCTGTGCCAGCTGCCCGGGCTGGCCGCGCGGCCGCACGCCTACCCCAAGCTCTGGAAGCACCACGCCGCCCAGGCCCACGCGGACCGGATCAACGCGCTCGCGCACGAGCGGGGCGAGAAGTGGATCAACCGCTACGGCGGCAAGATCTCCTCGGAGTGGCAGTTCGCCAAGGCACTCCAGCTGCTCGACGAGGACGAGGAGATATACGCCCGGGCCGACCGGTGGATCGAGGCCGCCGACTGGATCATCTGGCAGCTGTGCGGCGCCGAGACCAGGAACGCCTGCACCGTCGGGTACAAGGGCATCTACCAGGACGGCAGCTACCCGTCGCGGGAGTACCTGGCCGCGCTCGACCCGCGCTTCGCCTCCTTCGCGCAGGACAAGCTGGCCCATCCGATCTCCCCGCTGGGCGGCCTGGCCGGCCGGCTGACCGCGGCGGCGTCCGCGCTGACCGGGCTGCCGGCCGGCATCGCGGTCGCGGTGGGCAACGTGGACGCGCACGTCACCGTGCCCGCGGCGGGACCGGTCGCCGCGGGCAAGATGGTCGCGATCATGGGCACCTCGACCTGCCACGTGATGAACGGCGCCGAGTTCGCCGAGGTGCCCGGCATGTGCGGCGCGGTGGACGGCGGCATCGTCGCCGGGATGTGGGGCTACGAGGCGGGCCAGAGCGGGGTCGGCGACATCTTCGCCTGGTTCGCGCGCAACGGCGTCCCCGGTGAGTACGTCGACGAGGCCCGCCGGCGCGGCGTCTCGGTCCAGCAGTTGCTGGACGAGAAGGCGGCGGCCGAACCGGTGGGGGCGCACGGGCTCATCGCGCTGGACTGGGAGGGCGGCAACCGCTCGGTGCTGGTGGACGGGCGGCTGTCCGGGGCCATCGTGGGCCTGACCCTGGCCACCACCGCGCCGGAGATCTACCGGGCGCTGCTGGAGTCGACCGCGTTCGGCACCAGGAAGATCATCGAGACGTTCGGCGAGTCCGGCGTGCCGGTGACCGAGCTCGTGGTGGCGGGCGGCCTGATCAAGAGCAAGGCGCTGATGCAGATCTACGCGGACGTCACCCGGCGCCCGCTCAGCGTCATCGGGTCTGACCAGGGGCCGGCGCTCGGCTCGGCCATCCACGCGGCGGTGGCCGCGGGCGCCTACCCGGACGTGCCGGCCGCGGCCGGCGCCATGGGCCGGATCGACTCCGACGTGTACCGGCCCGACGCCGCCCGCGCCGATGTGTACGACGAGCTCTACGCGGAGTACGTGCGGCTGCACGACTACTTCGGCCGGGGCGAGAACAAGGCCATGTACCGGCTGCGGGCGATCAGGGACCGGGTCCTGGCCGAGCGGCCCGAGGGAGCGGCATGAGCCGGCCGGTCACCGCCGCGCTCCGCGACGAGGTGCTCCGCGCCAACCAGGGGATCCCGCACGCGCGGCTGGCCACCTTGACGTGGGGCAACGTCAGCGGCGTGGACCGCGACGCCGGCCTCTACGTCATCAAGCCCTCGGGCGTGTCCTACGACGGCCTGACCGCCGAGCAGCTCGTCGTGGTCGACCTCGAGGACGGGCGGGTCGTGGATGGGCAGCTGCGACCCTCCGTCGACAGCGAAACCCACCGCCGGCTCTACCTGGCGTTCGCGGGCATCGGCGGCATCACCCACACCCACTCCCCCTCCGCGGTCGCGTTCGCGCAGGCCAAGCGCGACATCCCGGTCCTCGGCACCACCCACGCCGACGCCTTCAACGGGCCGATCCGCTGTACGCGGGATCTCACCGAGGCGGAGTGCGCCGCGGACTACGAGTACAACACCGGCCAGGCCATCGTCGACGTGTTCGACGCCCCCGGTAACGACCCGGCGGAGGTTCCCGGTGCGCTGGCCGCCAACCACGGCCCGTTCGTGTGGGGCGACTCGGCCGCGGAGTCGCTGAAGAACGCGATCATCTGTGAGGCGGTCGCGCAGATGGCGATCCAGACGCTGGCGCTGAACCCCCACGCCGGTGCCCCGCCGTATCTGCTCGCGCGCCACTTCCGCCGCAAGCACGGACCCGACGCGTACTACGGAAACCCCCAAGCCGGCCAGCAAGGAGCACAGCGCTGATGACCGCACCGACCGCCCAGGACGACTTCGAGGTCTGGTTCCTGACGGGAAGCCAGCATCTGTACGGGGAGGAGACGCTCCGCCAGGTGGCGGAGCAGTCGCGCGGCATCGCCGCGGTGCTCTCGGAAGCACCGTCCATCCGGGCCAGGCTCGTCTGGAAGCCGGTCCTGACCGATCACGACGCGATCCGCAGGACCATGCTGGAGGCGAACGCCGACGACCGGGTGATCGGCCTGGTGGCGTGGATGCACACGTTCAGCCCGGCCAAGATGTGGATCGCCGGGCTCAGCGCCCTCGACAAGCCGCTGCTGCACCTGCACACGCAGGCCAACGTCGCGCTGCCGTGGGCGTCGATCGATTTCGACTTCATGAACCTGAACCAGGCCGCGCACGGCGACCGGGAGTTCGGCTACGTGCTGACCAGGCTGTCCGTGCCGCGTAAGACCGTCGCGGGTCACGTCTCCGATCCGCGGGTCGTCGAGCAGGTGGCGACCTGGGCGCGGGCGGCGGCCGGATGGGCGGCGACGCGGTCGCTGCGGCTGGCGCGGTTCGGCGACAACATGCGCTACGTAGCCGTCACCGAAGGCGACAAGACCGAGGCCGAAGCCGTGTTCGGCGTCCAGGTCAACACCTGGGGCGTCAACGACCTGGTAGCCGCGGTGGACGCCGCCGCCCCGGCCGACGTCGACGCGCTGGTGGCGGAGTACGAGGACACCTATGACGTCGCGCCCGAGCTCAGGCGCGGGAAGGACCGCCACCAGTCGCTGCGCGACGGGGCCGCGATCGAACTCGGCCTGCGGTCCTTCCTCGGGGCCGGCGGGTTCGGGGCCTTCACGACCAACTTCGAGGACCTGGGCGGGCTGAAGCAGCTGCCCGGCCTGGCGGTGCAGCGGCTGATGGCGGACGGCTACGGGTTCGGCGCCGAAGGCGACTGGAAGACGGCGGTGCTGGTCCGGGCGGCCAAGGTGATGGGGGCCGGACTGGCGGGCGGCGCGTCGCTGATGGAGGACTACACCTATGACCTGACGCCGGGCCGCGAATGTATCCTCGGCGCGCACATGCTCGAGGTATGCCCCTCGCTCACGTCGGCCAAGCCGCGGCTTGAGATCCACCCGCTGGCCATCGGCGGCCGCGAGGACCCGGTCCGCCTCGTCTTCAGCGCGGATCCCGGGCCCGGCGTCGTCGTCGCGCTGTCCGACATGCGCGACCGCTTCCGGCTCGTCGCCAACGTCGTCGAGGTGATCCCGCCGACCGAGCCGCTGCCCCGGCTGCCGGTCGGGCGGGCGGTGTGGCGTCCTGAGCCGGACTTCCAGACGTCCGCGACCTCCTGGCTCCAGGCGGGCGCCGCGCATCACACCTGCATGTCCACGGCGGTGGGGATCGAGGCGTTCGCGGACTACGCGCGGATGGCCGGCACGGAACTGATGGTCATCGACGAGAAGACGACGGTCCTCGAGTTCGAGGACCGGATCCGCGCGAACGCCGCCTACTACCGGCTGGCCCGCGGAATCTGATCCGGATCCGGCTGAGGATCGGCAACGGCGACCGTACGGGACGCGACTCACCCGGACAGCATCGGAGCGTGAGACAGGCGGTGTCGCTGGTGCATATGGTTCCGCTGGTGTCGCCTCTCGTTCCCAGCGCGCGGCCCGTAACGACATGGATGCCACTTTGGGGTCGTCATAGCGACACCAGAGTGGCATCGATGTCGTAGCTGCCGAAGGACCGGCCGGCGAGGTCACCGGGGACGGACGGGGGTCACCGGGGACGGACGGGGGTCACCGGGGACGGACGGCTGGGGCCCGGAAGGACCGCGACTCCGCCATTGAAAATGGTCAGCCGGGTTTCTCGGCGAGGAGGGCCAGGTCCCAGGGGAGGATGCGGCCGGGCGGGACGAACTCGCGGACGGTCCTGATGACCAAGCCGGCGTCGCCGAAGGCCTGCAGGAAGCTGGCCAGGGTCTTGTGGTGGAAGCCGACCCGGCCGCCGATCTTCGACCCGTCGCCTGAGCCGCGGTCGGCCCAGCGGATGGCGCCGTAGCCGGGCGTGAAGGTCAGCGACCGATCCTGCTGCTCGTCCAGGCGGTAGACGAACGGCCCGACGTAGCACGGGTGAACGCCCAGGTAGGCGAAGCGGCCGCCGGGACGCAGGCAGCGGGCGACCTCGCACACGACGGCGGCGAAGTCCTCGGTGTCGGTCTGGAAGTACATCCCGGTCGCCACGTCCGCGCAGGCGTCCGGTACCGGGAGGCGCCTGGCGTCGGCCCGCACGGCGGCGGCCAGCCGGGACCGGGCGTACCGCAGTTGATCGGCGGAGATGTCGAAGCCGACGGCGCGGTAGCCCGCCTCGCGCAGGAGCCGACCGGCCCGCCCAGTGCCGCAGGCCACGTCGAGGCATACCGCGCCCCCGCCGGCGCCCAGGCACTCGCGGAACCAGGTTTCCTGCTTTTCGGGATGGGTCGCGGAGAAGGTCTCGTCGTACCAGTCGGAGTAGCCGTCGTAGCGCGCGATCGCAGGCCTCACGCGGGCAGGCTAACCCGGCGGCTGGACGCGGGCAAAGGCCAGCCCAGCGTCAGGCGGACCAGGCCAATCGACACCTTCCTTGGGCGCGGGACGGCCGCCCAGCCCGGATCGCCGCCGGGTAACGGGGGGGAAACATCTTGGATGCACCCACTTGACCGGATATGCCGGAAAGATCTAGCGTGCTAGAGCGAACGTTCGCTCAGAAGGTGAGAAGCACCACCTGAGCGGGGTTCACGCTGCGCCAGCCCGGCACGTGCTGAGCTGCGCCAGCCCGGCAAAGCCCAGACCGGCAGTGGTTCAAGGACCCGGAAGGACGCGATGGCCCGACGGCGGTACGTGTCGATCAAGGAAGTCGCGGCGCGCGCCGGGGTCAGCTTCCAGACGGCCAGCAAGGTCCTCAACGGCGGTGACGTGCGCGTCTCCACGGAAACGGAGGAGCGGATCCTGGCCGCGGCGGCCGAGCTCGGGTACCGGCCGAACACGATCGCGCGCAGCCTGGTCCAGCGGGCTACCGCCACCATCGGCCTGGTCGCCAGCGACGCCACCGACGTGGCCATCGCGCAGGCCTCGGTGGCGGCCGAGCAGGCCGCCAGGAAGAACGGGCACTCGGTGCTGGTCGGGCACCTGGCCGCCGGGGGCGCGGACGGCGCCGACATCGTGCGGACGCTGATCGAGCGCCGGGTCGACGGCATCATCGCCGCCGCGCCCGAGGTCGAGGAGGACACCGAGGTCGCCGAGCTGCTCCGGCGGTACGTGCCGTCGGTCAGCCTGCAGGCGGTGCCCGGCGGCGGCGTCCCGCTGGTGGGCTCCAACCACCGGGAGACCGG
>Ga0335083_10011357_pt1 | contig 10694 bp, 6 predicted proteins | sample Lox_Sample_42_FD_206716 | JGI IMG/M metagenome (GOLD analysis project Ga0335083, IMG submission 206716) | Soil microbial communities from Loxahatchee National Wildlife Refuge, Florida, United States - Lox_Sample_4.2 | ecosystem: Environmental > Terrestrial > Soil > Wetlands | place: USA: Florida... | reverse complement strand
GCTTGGTGTCGCGCGCTTCGATTTCGAACTCCTCGATGTGGATCGAGGTGTAGTAGTCTTCCTTGACCAGCTTTTCGCTGACCAGGATCGCGTCTTCGAAGTTGTAGCCACGCCATGGCATGAATGCCACCAGGACGTTCCGCCCCAGCGCCAGCTCGCCCAGATCCGTGCAAGGTCCGTCGGCAAGCACCGCGCCCTTCTGGACGCGCTGCCCGACCGCCACGATCGGCTTCTGGTTGATACAGGTATTCTGGTTCGACCGCTTGAACTTGGTGAGCTGGTAAATGTCCGCGCCGACTTCGCGCGAGAGCTGGCCTTCGTGCGCCGCGCCCTCGACACGGACGATGATGCGCTCGGAGTCCACCGAGTCCACCACGCCCGAGCGTTTGCAGAGCACGACCGCGCCCGAATCGCGAGCCGTCACGTGCTCCATGCCGGTGCCCACATAAGGAGCGTCGGCGCGCAGCAGCGGAACCGCCTGGCGCTGCATGTTCGATCCCATGAGCGCACGGTTGGCGTCGTCGTTCTCGAGGAACGGAATCAGGCTGGCGGCCACCGAGACGAGCTGCTTCGGGCTGACGTCGATGTACTCGATTTCATCCCTCGGCTTCAGCACGAAGTTGCCGGCCTGCCGGGCGTTGGATAGGTCGGGAATGATCTTGCCCCGCTCGTCCAGCGGCACATTAGCCTGCGCCACCACCCACTTGTCTTCTTCCCATGCCGAGAGATACTCGCAGTGGGCTTCGACATCGGCGGGCTGCTTCTTGGCGCCGAGCTTGCGGTTGGCTTCCTCGGCTTCCTGGCGCGAGATGATGTCGCCGACTTTGTAGCTGGTATCGCCCGGGTTCAGGATCTTGACCTGGTCGATGACCACGCCCTTTTCCACCTTACGGTACGGGCTTTCGATGAAGCCGTACTCGTTGATGCGCGCAAAGCAGGAAAGCGACGAGATCAGACCGATGTTCGGACCTTCCGGCGTCTCGATCGGGCAGATGCGGCCGTAGTGCGTCGGGTGTACGTCGCGGACTTCGAATCCGGCGCGCTCGCGGCTCAGACCGCCCGGCCCCAGTGCGGAGAGACGCCGCTTGTGCGTGATCTCCGAGAGCGGATTGGTCTGATCCATGAACTGCGACAGCTGGCTCGATCCAAAGAATTCGCGGATCGCCGCCATCACCGGCTTGGCGTTCACCAGGTCGTGCGGCATGGCCGTAGACATTTCCTGGTAGACCGACATCTTTTCCTTGATGGCGCGCTCCATGCGCACCAGACCGATGCGGAACTGGTTCTCCAGCAGCTCGCCGACCGCGCGCACGCGGCGGTTGCCGAGGTGGTCGATGTCATCCACAGCTCCCAGACCGCGCCGCAGTTTCAGCAGGTAGCGGATCGTCGCACGGAAATCCTCGGCATCCAGCGTGCGTTTATCCAGGCTGGTCGCGTCCGACTTCTCGAACAGCTTGATGTTGAACTTCATGCGGCCCACGCGCGAGAAATCGTACTTGCGCGGGTCGAAGAACATGCCCTGGAAGAGCTGGGTAGCGGTGTCGAGCGTCGGCGGGTCGCCAGGACGCAGTTTGCGGTAGATTTCGATGAGCGCTTCGTTCTGCGTTTTGACGCCGTCCTTGCGGATGGTCTGCGAGATCACCGTTCCGACGTCGTCACGCTCGGGGAAGAAGACTTCGAAATCCTCGATCCCGGCTTCAATCAGCTTGCCCAGCGCCGTCGGCGTCAGCTCGCTGTTGGCGTCGATCAACACCTCGCCGGTGGACATGTCGACGACATCAGCAACCACGTAGGCGCCTTCGATGTCATTCGGAGCGATCTCCACCTGTTGGATTTTCGCCGCCTGAATGTTCTTGAGCAGCGTCGAGGTGATCTTCTTGCCCTGGCCAACGACCGTCTCGCCGCCCTTGGTGTTGATGGCGTAGGAGAGTTTCAGCCCCTGGAGACCCTCGTCGACGTTCCAGAACAGCTTCTTGTCCTTGATGCTGATCTTGCTGACGCGGTAGAACGCGCGGAGGATCTGCTCGTCGGTCTTGTAGCCCAGGGCCCGCAGGAACACGGAACCGTAGAACTTGCGTTTGCGGTCGATGCGGACGTAGAGGATGTTCTTGTTGTCGTACTCGAATTCGACCCAGCTGCCGCGATAAGGAATGATCTTGCCGAGGAAATAGCCGATGCCCTGCTGCCTCTCGAAGAACACGCCCGGGGAGCGGTGCAACTGCGAGACGATGACGCGCTCGGTGCCGTTGATGATGAACGTCCCGTTGTCCGTCATCAGCGGGATTTCGCCGAAGAAGACTTCCTGTTCCTTGATGTCCCGGACGGACTTCTTCTGCGTCTCGGGATCCTTGGAATAAACCGTAAGCCGGATGGTGACCTTGAGCGGTGCGGCGTACGTCATGCCGCGCTCCTGGCACTCCTGCATGTCGTACTTCAACTGCAGGCCGACGGGGTCGCCGCACTTGTTGCAGAAGGTGACGACGTTCTTATTAAAGGTGCCGCAATGATGGCAGAGGATGTCGCCCGCGTGGAAGGGGTCGGTCCGGATGGTCGCGCCGCAATTACGGCAGGTGGACCTGAGGTGGTGCAGACCTTTCAGGTTGCCGCACTTGCACTCCCAGTTGCCGATCGAGTAGTCGACGAACTCCAGGTCGCTGACGCCGCGGAAATCCGAGATCGGGAATACCGAGTTGAAGACCGTCTGCAGACCGATGTCCTCGCGCTCGTTCGGCAGCAGGTCCATCTGCAGAAACCGCTCGTAGGAATTCTTCTGAACCTCGATCAGGTTCGGGATGGGGATCGAAGTCTTGATTTTAGAAAAGTCAACCCGCTCGGGGTGCCCACCGGGCCCGGCGTTGTTTTGAATATCCATTCTTATACTCCTGACGGCCGAAGAGCCAAAAGCCAAAAGCTGCGCTTAACAGCACGTAGAGGCCGGTGACATCCGGCCTGCAAGCAATTGCGCCCCGGGAGGACCAGCCTCGCGGGGCGCCGATCGAAGATGACACAGGGGCAGGAAACGAACATCCGGAGCCGACTCGCCCATCGGAAATTCCGGAGTGCTACGGGTGATGAAGACGGGTTCTGTGGAAGTATGAACGCACGAATCCTGTGTGCATGAGAAGGGTCGAAAAGCGCGCAGAGTACCCCTCTGAGCAGTTCCGACCGGACTGCAATTGAAGTACCAGGATTCGGGAATCACAGTCACCAATTGGGATCGAATCCGGCTGAATTCTAAACCCAACTACTTAACATAACAGGACACGGGTCCTGTTGTCAAAAAGCAAAAGCCACGCGGGATGCGGGGTGCGGGATTCGGGTCCACCGGCGGCGCGAAGCGCCTACCCGCAACCCGCATCCCGAGCCCCGCGGCCCGTTTATTTCACTTCGACGGTTGCGCCGGCATCGACGAACTTCTTCTTGATCGTCTCGGCTTCTTCCTTGCTGACGCCTTCCTTCACCGGCTTCGGAGCGCCGTCCACCAAGTCCTTCGCTTCCTTCAGGCCGAGACTGGTGACTTCGCGTACCGCCTTGATAACGTTGATCTTGTTGGCGCCCGCGCTGGTGAGAACGACGGTGAACTCCGTCTTCTCTTCCACCGGAGCGGCCGCCGCCGCACCGCCGCCGGCAGCCACAGCCACCGGAGCCGCCGCTGCCGCTGAAACTCCCAACTTCTCTTCGAGCAACTTCACGAGCTGGGAGGCCTCCAGCAGCGTCAAGCCTTGAATCTGATCCGCAATTGCGTTGATGTCCGCCATTTTTCTAAACTCCAAAGTCCTTTAAATTGAATTCGTTGTGCCGGCGAGCCGGCGGTTAACCCTGAAACTTGTTTTCCTTCACACCCTGGTCCACAACCACGGCCAGGTTGCGTCCGACCGCGTTCATCGCCGTAACCAGCCGCTGTGCCGGAGCTTGAATCAGGAACAGCAGCTTGGCAAAAATCTCTTCCTTCGACGGCATTGTCGCCAGGTCATTGATCGCCTTGACGTCGATCACCCGGCCCTCGACCATACCCGCCTTGAACGTAAACGTCGGGTTCGCCTTGGCGTAAGCCGTCAGAGCCTTCGCCAGCGCCACCGGATCGCCCGCCGTATAGGCCATCGAGGTCATGCCGCGCAGATCCTTCAGTACCTGCTCGGCTGGGGTTCCTTCCGACGCCTTCTCCGCCAGGTTGTTCTTGATCACGCGGTACTTGCCGCCCGCCCCGCGCACCACCTTGCGCAGCTCGAAGTCCTGGTCCACCCGCAGCTTCTCATAGCCGGTGACGAACAGGTTCTTCGACTGCTCCAGGTCCTGGCGCAGAGCGTCGATATCTTTCTTCTTGTCTTCCTTCTTTTTCATGGAAACACCTGTCGGGGCTTAGACAGCCGCCTTCACACTGAACGGCGTGGTGTCGACCGCCACGCCCGGACCCATCGTCGAGCAGATCGTCGCGCTCTTCACGTACTTGCCCTTGGCCACCGCCGGCTTGGCCTTGATCACGGCCGTGATCAGGCTGGCCGCGTTCTCGAGTAGCTTGTCCGTCGCGAAGCTCAGCTTACCTACCGGAGCGTGGATGATGCCCGTCTTGTCGACGCGGAACTCCACCTTACCGGCCTTGACTTCCTTCACTGCTTTGCTCACGTCCACCGTCACGGTGCCGGTTTTCGGGTTCGGCATCAGGCCCCGCGGGCCCAGGATCTTGCCGAGCTTACCGACCGACCGCATCATGTCGGGGGTGGCGATGACAGCGTCGTAGTCCGTCCAGCTCTCCGACTGGATCTTGTTGACCATGTCTTCGCCGCCGACGAAATCCGCGCCGGCTTCGCTAGCCTCGCGCTGCTTGTCACCACTGGCGATGACGAGCACCTTCTTCGACTTGCCGAGCCCGTTGGGCATGACCACGGTGCCGCGAACCATCTGGTCGGCGTGCTTCGGGTCGACGCCGAGGCGCATGTGCACTTCGACCGTTTCGTCGAATTTGGCGAATTTGATTTTCTGGATGAGCGGCACGGCTTCTTCGAGCTGATACTCGCGAGCCTCTACCTGCTTTTGAGCGTTCTGATACTTCTTGCCTGGTTTACGAGCCATGTCTCCTCATTGGTGCAAGCGGTTCGTTCTGCAGACAAACGAACCTCCCACTGAGCGGAATCTTAGGGACATCGGTTAGTGTAACAGAACCAGGATCGGGTGTGCAACCTGGGCCGGAAACACCGCCGGAACTATCCGAATCAATTCCCCGTCGTACTATCATCGAAATCGGCCATGAAAGCCCCCTTCCAGGACCTCCGATACGCCGTCCGCATTTTGGCTAAGAACCCGGGGTTCGCGGCCGTCGCCATCCTGACGCTCGCCCTCGGAATCGGCGCCAACTCCGCCATTTTCAGCCTCGTCGACGCAATTCTACTCCGCCCTCTTCCCTACCCTAACCCGGACCAGCTCGTCGGCCTCGGGCAATGGCGCAACCAGGCCGGTCAGGGGTATATCCAGACCGGGGTCTCGGCGCCCAATGCCGCCGACATCGCCCGCTCCGGCGTGTTCCGGTACGTCGCCTACTACCGGTTCGCGGGCTTCAACATCACGGAAGGCGACCGCCCGGAGAGCGTCAACGGCATCCGCGCCTCCGCGGATCTGCTGGCGCTGTTCGGCGTGCCGCCCATGATGGGACGGCTGCTCAAGCCCGAGGAGTCGGAGCCCGGGCATGATCAGGTCGCGGTCATCGGTAACCGGCTCTGGCAGGTGCGCTTCGGCGCCGACCCCGCCATTCTGGGCAAGACCATCGACCTCGACCGACGCCGCTATACCATCGTCGGCGTCATGCCGAAGTCGTTCCGCTTCACCTGGGACCAGGAAATGGACGTCTTCGTTCCCCTGTTGCTCACACCCGAGGAGCGAAGCGAGGCCGGCCGCGCCACATCGCGCGACTTGCAGACGCAGGCGCGGCTCAACACCGGCTTCACCGTTCCGCGGGCCCAGGCCGCCATGGACGCTTTGGCCGAGACGCTCGCGCAGAAGTACCCGGCGGCAAACCGCGGCTGGGGCATCAAGGTCGAGCCCCTGCACGCCGCCTATCACCGCCAGATCCGGACGCCGCTGCTCATTATGCTGGGCGCGGTACTGTTCGTGTTGTTGATCGCCTGCGCCAACGTCGCCAATCTTCTGCTGGCTCGCGCCACCGGCCGCCGGCGTGAGGTTGCCATCCGCGTGGCCATCGGAGCTACCCCACGGCGCATCATCGCACAACTGCTCACCGAAAGCCTGCTGCTCGCGGGCTGCGGCGGAGCGCTCGGGTTGCTGCTGGCCTATCTGGGCGACCGCCTGCTCACCGCGGCCATGACCAGCTACCACATGACCTTTCCGAACGCCCGCGTGATCGACATCGACTGGCGCGTGCTGATCTTCAGCCTGGCCGTCACCGCGATCACCGGGGCGATCTTCGGACTGGCGCCGTCGTGGACCACCGCCAAAGCATCGCTGAGCGATTCCCTGAAAGAGGGCGCGCTCAGCACCACCGCGGAAGGGGCTCGCCGCCGCCTGCGTAACGGGCTGGTGGTCGGCGAGATCGCGCTGGCGCTGGTGCTGCTGGCGGGCGCCGGTCTGCTGGTGCGTACGTTCGTCGAGCTGTCCAATGTCGATCTGGGAATCGACCCCGCGAACGCCGTCACGACCCGCGTGCGGCTTCCTTCCTACAAGTACGCCGCCGTGCCGCAGCAGGAGCTCTTCTTTCGAGAGCTCACGCGGAAGATCGCAAGCATTCCGGGCGTCAAGGCCGCCGGAGCCCAGACGGGGGGCGGCAGCGTTTTCTTCCAGCCGGAGGACCAGCCTCCCGCGCCTCCGGGCCAGGAGCCCACCGCCAGCTACCAGGCAGTGACGCCCGGCTTCCTCGACGCCATGGGCACTCACCTGGTGGCAGGCCGCCCGTTCACCGAGCGCGATGACGCCGCGGCGCCGCCGGTTGCCATCATCAGCGAGACAGTGGCCCGGCGTTATTGGCCGCATTCCAACCCTTTGGGCGCCCACCTCACCGTGATGGCGCGCGTCTACTCGGGCGAGAAGTCCGCTGCCCGCGCTCTCGAAATTGTCGGCGTTGCCAAAGATGTGCGGAACCAGGACCTGTGGAAACCGGAAGCCGCCATCTACGTGCCGTTCGCCCAGAAACCGGGCTCATCGGCCCTCCTGGTGGCGAGAACGGCGGTGCCGCCCATGAGCGTGGCGTCAGCGATTCGCGAAGCCGTACGCTCTCTCGACAAGGAGCAGCCCGTAAACGACTTCCGCACGTTGGACCAAATCGTCTCGCAGACCTACGGCGCCATCCGTTTTCCCATGACTCTGCTCTGGATTTTCTCGGCGCTGGCCCTGGTTCTCTCTGCGGTGGGAATTTTCGGCGTGATGTCTTATACCGTGAGCCGCCGCACACAAGAGCTTGCCATCCGCATTGCTCTGGGAGCCAGCCGGGCTGAAGTTCTGCGCCTGGTGCTTCGCGAAGGCCTGGGCGTGACCGTTCTCGGCGTCGCCATCGGCCTCGGCGGAGCCCTGGCGCTGAGCCGTTTGATGGCCGGATATGTTTACGGCGTCACTTCGACCGATCCGCTTACGCTGATTGGATCCTCGCTGCTGCTCACTTTTGTCGCGCTCCTGGCAAGCTATTTACCGGCACTGCGCGCGTCGCGTGTCGATCCGATCATCGCCCTGCGCTGTGAGTAACAGATCGTCTCAGTGAATGAGCGTGACGATCAGCCGATCGCGGCTGATCGCACCGATCACGGTCGCGTGGATCGTCCTCCCCGCCGCGAGATTCCGCTTCCACTGCCGATTGATCTTCAGCTGATCCAGCGCCCGCTGGTTGCCGACTAGGTCGAACCGCAACAGTCGCCCATCGTCGAGCTTCATGCCCAACACGGTGCTTGCGGACGAGAGAGCGCAATCGCCCATCAGCCGGTTCGCCGAACCCCGCGCCGCCGCGGCCTCCGCGGTCCCCTGCGTGGGATCCGGCTGTCCGGATGACGTCGGCGCGATGCATGATGCGTCGATCAGCACCCCCTTGAAGACCATCGTCTTCATTTGCGCCGGCGCGTGCGACACCGCTGGGTTCCTCGGAGGGGCGGCCGTCTGCTGCGCGGTCGCCGCTGCCAGAGAAAGCGCCACGATGCATGCTGCTGCCCTCATGCTTCACCTCCGGACTGAGGTCCGTCACGGCCGCGCGTAGTATCCGGACCGCGTCCGCACCGTAGCTCCCGGCACGTTCAATTCCACCGTGATGGCGCGCCACTTTCCGTCTTTTGTAGCATCGGTCGGCGAATAGCCCACAATGTACTGATTTCGGATTTCGTGCGCGATCTCGGGCGTGATCGCCTCAATGTCGCCGAAATCGTACGGGAACCAGGATCGTCCGCCCGTCGCCACCGTCAGCTCTTCCAGTGCGCGCCGCGCCGCAATTGCGCTCCGTGGAATTTCCTCGCCAAGCAGACCAATTGCATACACGATCACGTTGTTCTGCCGCGCCGCCTCCGCCAGTTGCCGCTGCGTCGCATAACTGGCGTTGTCCTCCCCGTCGGTGATCACCACCAGCACGCGCTTGTCCCGCTTGGCGTACGCTCGCATGTGGTCGATCCCGAGCAGCACCGCGTCGCGCATTGCCGTCCCGCCCTGCGGACGGATACTCCGGAGGCTTCTCGTGAGCAGCCCGATATCGCTCGTGAAATCCTGCACCAGGTCCGCCGCCTCGTTGAAGTAGATCGAGCAGACCTCGTCTTGCGGATTCGACGCGCGGATCATCGCCAGCGTGGACGAAATCACTCGCTCCCGCTTTTTGTCCATGCTGCCGCTGACGTCGATAATCAGCCCCAGCGAAACCGGAACATCCTCCTGGCGGAACACGCTGATGGTCTGCTGAACGCCATTCTCCGAAACGCTAAACGCGCTCTTCGGAAGCCCATTGATCATTTGCCCCCTCTCGTCGAAAGCGGAAACGTTCAGCGCAACCAGGTCGGTACCCGCCCGGAACGTCGCTTCCGGAACTTTTAGCGGCTCGGCATCCTGCGCCACAGCAGTAGCGGCCAGCACCCAGCCCCATGAAAGCATGACAACGACTCGCATGCGGAGCCTTGTTGCACGCTGAGTGCCGACGTCGCAAATCCCTGTTAACGTGTTTCCATGCCCCTCCGCGCTGTGATCGTCGACGACGAAGAGCTCGCGCGAGCCTACCTCCGCGAACTGATCCGCGCCCATCCCGAAATCGAAGTCGCTGCTGAATGCCAAAACGGATTCGAAGCCGTGAAAGCCTGCGCCGAAAACTCCCCCGACCTTCTTTTCCTCGATGTCCAGATGCCCAAGCTCGACGGCTTCGAAGTTCTCGAGCTCATCGACGCCGGACCCGCCGTGATCTTCACCACGGCATACGATCAGTACGCCATGCGCGCGTTCGATGCCCACGCCGTCGACTATCTCCTGAAGCCTTTCGGCACCGACCGCTTTGAACGCGCCCTTGAACGCGCCAAGGAGCGCCTGGGCGAACGAAAACTCCCCACCGAAATCGCTACCGCGCGTCCCGCCGCCGAACGCCCGCAGCGCATCGTCGTCAAGGATGGCACGAAGATCCATGTCATCCCGCTCGACAAGCTCGACTATGTCGAAGCGCAGGACGACTACGTCGCTCTTCACTCCGGCGGCAAGAGCTATCTCAAGCAGCAGCCCATCGCCGAACTCGAAGCGGCGCTCGATCCTGCCCGCTTCGTGCGCATCCATCGCTCCGCCATCGTCGCGCTCGACCGCGTCGCTCGCATAGAGCCCTACGGGAAAGAGAGCCGCATCGCGATTCTGACCGACGGCGCGCGGCTGCCGGTGAGCAAGTCCGGCTATGCGCGTTTAATGGAAGCCATGGGCGATTCGCAGGGCAGCCGGAGTTCCACGCGGTAGACGCTGTCCTGGGCGCCGGCTTCAAACCCGGCGGCCGCGCCGTACCGAACGCGCAGACGCCGCCGTACATTCTCAAGGCCCATCCCGATCTTCTGCGGTGCCGGCATATCCGGGTCGAAGGCATTCTCCACTACGATCTCCACCACGCCATCCGACCGCAGCGCTGCCAGGCGGATGACCGCTCCTTCCACCAGCCCGCTCACTCCATGCTTCACCGCGTTCTCCACCAGCGGCTGCAGCACCAGGGGCGGCACGCCGCAATCCTCGCACTCCGGGTAGATCACTTCTTCCACCTTGAGGCGGTCGCCGAACCGCACCCGCTCCACTTCCAGGTAGCTGCGAGCCAACGCCAGTTCTTCGCGCAACGGGATCAGTTCGCGATCGCTCAATCCCAGGCTGCTGCGCAGAAAATCGGCCAGCCGCAGGCACATCTCCCGCGCGCGACTGCCGTCGATCGTCGCCAGCGCGCTGATCGAATGCAGCGAGTTGAACAGGAAATGTGGATTCATCTGCAGACGCAGCGATTGCATTTCGGCCTCGCGCGCCAATTCTCGAGCCTCCTTCGCTCGCCTCTCCGCCGCCTGCGAGGCCTCCGCCGCCAGCAGTGCGTAGTGCAGGCCTGCCGAAAGCATGTAGATCAGGACGCCCATCACGAGCACGAGCCCGACCATGTTATTCCCCACGGTCTTCGGGCGCCCGATGACGTACGCCAGGCCGAACGCGACGGCGAGCAGCAGCCCGCTTCCCGCGAACCCAGCTGAAAGGAAGGTCATCAGCATGCCCGGCGCGCTCGCCGGCGT
>Ga0335083_10011356_pt1 | contig 10695 bp, 7 predicted proteins | sample Lox_Sample_42_FD_206716 | JGI IMG/M metagenome (GOLD analysis project Ga0335083, IMG submission 206716) | Soil microbial communities from Loxahatchee National Wildlife Refuge, Florida, United States - Lox_Sample_4.2 | ecosystem: Environmental > Terrestrial > Soil > Wetlands | place: USA: Florida... | reverse complement strand
TTGGCCGAACTTGCCGTTTTTCCAGACTACGTCGGGAGCTGCTGACATGAGTCCCTCCACGGCAGAGGGATTCACACCCGGCCCATTCCGCCGCTGGCATCGCATTCTATAGCAAGAACTCAGCGGCTTGCTATACTCTGCTTTTCCTTTTGAATAGACTGTGGCTGCGGCTCAGATCGCCTTATCGAGGGAAATCGTCAAGGCTTCCATGTTGCGCGATAGAGAGAGAAATGTGTGCAGTTGCCCCGCAAGTGCTTCTCCGGCGTCTTCTGAAGATACAGTCTGAATTGTTTTCCCCAGGAGTCCGATGGGTGATTCATGGCTCGCTGTTGTTCGCGGCGTTTTTCCTTCGATTCGGTCTGCCATGCTGTCCAGCATCTGGGCCAACCATTCATCAAACTCTTGCTGCGCTGCACGTACGGTTTCCGGCAACTCGAACCCTGGGAGATTGAGACGGTACTTGAACAATACAATGCGCGTCACAAAGATCGAGCGCAGTTGGGGTTGCCACTGCACGATCTGACTGCGTAAAGCTAAATCCTGCTGCCGGGAAGATCCGAATTCGAAGAGAACGCTGTCAGCGGAAGCACGCACTGTGTTAAAGGCTTTATTAATACTTTCGCGCAGGGCGAAGCTACGCTCGATGGCTGCTTTCAGGTCTTTTGAAAGGGGTTCTCGCGCGAAGTCTGCCAGTAGTCGCAGGGCGGAAATGAATGTTTTTTTCATTTCCGCGGCAGCGGGAGTACCCCACATCTGGTCAAACACGGCCCACATGACGATGAGGCCGAGGAAGATGCCGACGACGCGATCTCTTGCTACGGAGAGGGATGTCTGGAACTTGAATTCCTGCAGGTTGATGAGACAGAATGCGACGGCGATCTGGACTCCGAAATAGGAGAGACGCGGGCCAGAGGTGGCAAACCACGCGGAAACGGTGATCACCACCGCGTAGAGAAGGGTGAATTCCCAGATCGAGTCCAGGGATGGCAGAATGAATATCTGTGCTCCGAATCCCATGACGACGCCTCCTGCGATGGCGCCGGCGAAACGCAGAACCTGTTTCTGGCGGGAGGAGCCGATGGTCGATAGAGCCGTGAGGAAGCAAGTGGTGACCGCCGTGCTGATGCCCGCCCAATCAAGTCCGTTGTAAATCATGTAGCAGAGGCTTGCTGCAAAGCAGCCTCTCAAAGCGAACTTGATGTGTTCGGGATTCGAGAGTGCGTCGGGCACGAAGGGCCTCCATGACCGATCACCAGGGGATGGAGATGGTCCGTATGCACTCAGCGGATGAGAACCGGTAAAGACCTCGGGGATCAGCGATACGGTTCTCTTCATCTCGCGTAACAGCGGAATGCCTGGGGCGGTTTCAGTTTCGCTATCAAGCCCAACCGGGCGTGGAGTTCTATCATTTAGGAGATCGGCACGGACAGTTTCGATGGTCTCGACAAGGCTACGGATTTGTTTCCGATCGTCGTCGGCAGGCAGATGAATTTCGAGATGTGGCAGATTGGCTGCGAGGTCGACAAGTCTTCCTGTGAGCGCAACAACAGCGCCCATTTGTTCGGCATACTGCGGCAAGTATGAAGAACGCTGCAGGATGCGCCGCAGTCTCGATGTGCCGAGTATGCTCATGCGCGTGATTCCTTTTCTCGTCTTCTGGCTCACTGGATATTCTGCGGTGTAGCCATCGAGTACTTGTTCGACACAGGCCAGGCGCTCTGCGATGGACTGGACGAGATCGTCCGAGGGCTTCAACTGCGCAAAGATGATTTCGAGAACTACGGTGATGATGCTGGCGAGTGAGATTGTGCCGACCGCCCACAGAGTGTCCTCCACTTGGACGCCAGCGCGGACATGACGATCCCATAGCGGGACGGTGATGACGACCAGATACCCGAAGCGGGCGGCTGCAGTGTAGTTGGTCCATGTGCGGAGCGCGAGGAACAGGAGAAAGAATGTTGCAACGACCCAGACAAAGCGCGGAAGAGGCTCGCCGGCGAAAAGGATGGCTCCGAGAAGAACATAGCTGCCGGAAAGGATATAGGCGATGATAATGATCTTTACTTCTTCAATGGTTGCATGAGTACTCTCGCGAGAAATCGTGAGCGCGTAGATGGCTCCATATGCGCCGAACGGGAGCTGGAAGGTCATGGAGAGGATCATGACGAAGGTGGACGCGATGACCATACGCGCGACCAGTGTGGCTCGTCCCGGGTACGGCGCAAGTTCTTCGCGGAGAAAATCTTTGAGCCAGGTGGTTGGCTGCGGGCGTTCCGACAGGCTTTCGATGACGGTGGCCATGCTCAGTATGCGTGGGGCGGGCTCAGAACAGCCGGCTTGTCCATCGTAATATCAGTCGGGGCTGAATCGATCCGGATTCGGCAAGGGCGGTGTCACTACATGGGTTGCGGAAGAGGGCAAGCGGATTCAGCGGAGCACAAATGACAAGGCAACGCTGAACAACAGCGCTGCGACCGAGATGATGGTTTCGCAGACCGACCAGCTTTTGATGGTCTGCATGACGCTCATGTTGAAGTACTCCTTGACCAGCCAGAAGCCGCCGTCGTTGACGTGAGAAAAGATCAAGGACCCAGCGCCGGTGGCGATGGCAAGCAGTTCAGGATGAACGCCGGTACTGTGCAATGCGATGGGTGCTACGATTCCGGCTGCTGTGGTCATGGCGACGGTTGCAGAGCCGGTGGCGAGGCGCATCAGCGCCGCCAAAAGCCATGCGAGCAGGAGCAAGGGAATATGGCTGCGCATGGCAACGGCGATGATGGCGTCGGCGACGCCGCTGTCCTGCAGAATGCGTCCGAAGCCGCCGCCTGCGCCCACGAGGAGCGTGATCGTTGCGGTTGGCGCGAGGCACTCATTCGTGAAGCGGAGGATCGTGTCCGACGTGAAACCGCGCATTCTGCCGAGCGTGATGAAGCTGAAGAGAACGCCGATCAGCAAAGCCATGCTGTCATTGCCAATCAGATGGAGCCATTCGTTTATGGCGGTCTTCGGCGTAGAAAAGGCGTCTGCTGAGCTGCCCACCAGCATCAGAAGCACCGGCAGCAGGATTGTGAGCAGGGTGACGCTGAATCCGGGTAAGCTCTGCTCCGCGCCGTGATCGACGAACTCGGCGGCCATGGGGTTCTCGTCGGAAAGCTCGATGCGCGGGGCAATAAGTTTTGCATAGAGGGGGCCGGCGATGATCGCCGTTGGGATACCGACGAGCAAGGCGTAGAAAATGGTTCGGCCCACATCCGCCTTATAGATTGTTACGGCCATCAGGGCTGCTGGATGCGGCGGGACCAGGCCGTGAGCAACGGAGAGGCCGGCGACCATGGGCAGGCCTACCATTACGAGCGATGTTTTTGTTCGCCGCGCCACGGTGAACGCGATTGGGATCAGGAGGACGAAGCCGACTTCAAAGAATGCTGGCAAGCCGATGATGAGTCCGATGACGACCATGGCCCAGTGGACATTCGTCTCGCCGAAGAGTCGGATGAGGGTGTGAGCGATCTGAGTGGCGCCGCCAGACTCCGCCATCATTTTGCCGAGCATTGTTCCCAGCGCTACGACGATGGCGATGTGTCCGAGCGTGCCGCCGACGCCTATTTCGAAGGAATGGACGATGGCGGGAAGAGGCATGCCTGTGACCACAGCCAGCGCGAGCGAGGTGAGGAACAGAGTGATGAAGGGGTTCAGCTTGAAAACGGCAATCAGGACAATGAGGCTAATTACGGCAACGAGCGCCGAAACAAGCAGAAAGATGCTGTGATGATCGATCATAGGCGCACAGTCGTGACGCTCCAATCAAAGATAATGCGGTTCCATGTTCTGGCGTCGATCAAGAATGCGGGGCCTTATAGGCGACACAATCGATTTCGACTTTGCAGTCGACGACCATGCTGGAAACGACGCAGGCCCTGGCCGGCGGGTGTTCGTCGAAATACTTTTTGAAGACTCCGTTGAAGGAAGAAAAGTCGCGGGGATCGTCGAGCCAGACGCCACAACGGACGACGTGCTCCGGGCCATAGCCGGCCTCTTTGAGAATGGAGAGGAGGTTCTGAATGGCCTGCTCGGATTGCGCGATGATGTTGCCTGCGACTACCTCGCCGTTGATCATCGGCACCTGACCCGATACGTACAGCCAGCCGTCGGCCTCGACTGCGCGTGCAAAGGGCAGGTGTTGACCGCCCGTACCTTTGCCGCCTTCCGTGCCATAACGCTTGAAGCTCATTCATGCTCCTGAAATGGTTGAGTTATTGGATCCATGTTGTTTTGCCGCGGGGCAAAAAGCGGCCATTTCGTTGTCCCGTGGCGCCCTGATAGGTATAGGAGAGAACGCCATTCACCCAGATGGAGACGATGCCTTTGGATGGACTTACCGGGTCAGAGAATGTAGCGGTGTCGATGATTTTGTCAGGATCGAAGAGTACCAGGTCCGCGTAACAACCCGTGCGTATGAGCCCTCGCTTTGCGAGACCGAAGCGCTGCGCGGGCATTCCCGTCATCTTACGGATTGCTTCAGGAAGAGAAAACAATTTTTCTTCGCGGCTGTAGCGGCCGAGAACGCGCGGGAAAGTTCCCCAGAGGCGTGGATGCGGCCGGGGATCGTGGGGCAGGCCATCGGAGCCGATCATCGTTGCGGGATGCCGCAGTATACGGCGCATGTCTTCTTCGGAAATGCTGTGGTAGATGGCTCCCGCCGGCTGGAGGCGCTTTGCCGCTTCGAGTTGCGTCAGGTTCCAGGCTGAAGCAATTTGTGCGAGGGTTTGTCCGGCAACTTCCGGGTGCGGCGTGCTCCAGGTGATGGTGATCTTGACGCGCTCATCGACCTGCCGCAGATCGAGCGTGCTTGAGCCGGCGGCGTATGGATAGCAATCGCAGGCGGCGTGTTGAGAGATGCGGGCTCTTTCTAAAGATTGGAGTATTTCGCCGCTGCGTCCCCAGTTGGCGATGCCTGCGCACTTGAGATGAGAAATGATAACGGGTACGCGGCTCAGACGCCCGATCTCGAATGCTTCCTGCATGGCATCGAGGATCGCTTCGGTTTCACTGCGCATGTGCGTGGTGTACACAGCGCCTGCTGACGCCAGCGGTTCGGCAAGAGCCAGTACTTCTTCGGTGGAGGCCGCGTTGGCAGAAAGATAGGCGAGTCCGGTGCTCAGGCCCAGAGCGCCGCAATCGAGGGCTTCCTGCAACTGTTGGCGCATGGCGGCGATTTCGGTCTCTGTGGCTGTGCGGTCGAGCCGGTCCATTTGATTGTTGCGCAGGGCAGTGTGCCCAACCAGCGCGCCAACATTGACTGCGGGGTTTGCGTCTCGGATTGCTGCGACATAGGCGGAGAACGTTGGATAGCGGAATGCGTCGGCGCTACCGAGAAGGTTCATGGGATCAGGCGGCTCGCCACGCAATTGCACCGGAGCAGCGCTGATACCGCAGTTGCCGACGATCACGGTCGTTACGCCCTGCGATAGCTTGGGCAGCATCGCAGGGTTGTGGATGACAGCTGTGTCGTCATGCGTATGAACATCGATAAAGCCTGGCGCAAGCACCAAGCCATTTGCGTCGATGATCGTCGTTGCGCCGTAAGACAGAGATGCGCCGATGTCGCAGATTTGGTCGCCGCTGAGAGCGACGTCTGTAAGTTCGGGGGCAGCGCCGCTGCCATCTAGAACTCTTGCGTTTCGGATGAGAGTGTCGCAGCTGCGCATTGTCGGGCTCTCTTAGAATATATCGGTCACGAGTTCTCGACTTTACTCGCGTCTTATTCTTGGGAAATTATGAAATCTCATTTATTCAAAGACGAACATGCGCTTAGGGCGATCACAGGGCTGAACAAAGGCCTGGGCTTTTTGCAAGAGGCTATCGCACCGGAAGATATCGCTGCGCTTGGCTGGAATCTGCTGCATGAAGATCTCAGCCTGCCATCGGCGGTCCTGTTTCAAGACAAGCTGTTACACAATCTCGATTGGATGCAGCGATTTATCAATGCCTATGGAGTGAAACTTGCTCCGCACGGCAAGACGACGATGGCTCCCAAGTTATTCCGGATGCAATTGGAGAGCGGCGCGTGGGGCATCACGCTGGCAACTGCGCATCAGACGCTGATTGCCTACCAGCATGGGATGCGCCGCGTCTTGATGGCGAACCAGCTGATTGGCAAAGAAAATATGGCCATCATTGCGCGGCTGCTCAAGGATCCGGGCTTTGAATATTTCTGCCTGGTGGATTCTGCGGCGCAGGTCGAGCAACTGGGCGTCTTCTTTTCTGAGCGCGGACAGCGGCTGAATGTGCTTCTTGAACTCGGTGTGGTTGGTGGGCGGACGGGTGTGCGTGATCAGGAGCAGCTGCAGGCAGTATTCGTTGCAATGTCACGGTGGAGTGGTTCGGTTGCGCTGAGCGGTATTGAAATTTACGAGGGCGTTCTCGATGATGAAGTGGCGATTCGTACCTTTCTGGAATGGGCTGTCGCGGTGACGAGAAAGCTTGCTGAGGAGAAACGATTTGAACGTGTGCCGATTCTGCTTTCAGGGGCGGGCTCTGCGTGGTACGACGTCGTGGCGGACATTTTCTCTTCGGCTGGATTTGGCGATGCTGTTGAAATTGTGTTGCGGCCGGGTTGCTATCTGACGCATGACATTGGCGCATATCGCGAGGCGCAAACGAGGATTCTGCAGCACAACCCTATTGCGCAGCAGATGCATTCAGGTCTGGAGCCTGCGCTTCAAGTGTGGGCTTATGTGCAGTCGGTGCCGGAAGCGGAGAAGGCAATTATCGGGATGGGTAAGCGCGACGCCGCGTTCGATGCGGGTCTCCCTGTCCCTGCGCTGCATTTCAGGCCGGGAAGCGATGGACCGCAAAGGGCACCTGGACATTGGACTATCACGAAAATGATGGATCAGCACGCTTACCTGAAGATTGCAGCGCATGACGATCTTCGTGTAGGTGACATGATTGGCTTCGACATTTTGCATCCCTGCCTGACTTTCGACAAATGGCGTGTACTGCCAGTGCTGAACGCTCAGTATCAGGTGGTCGATGTGGTGCAGACTTTCTTCTGAACATGCTGCGCCCACTCACTTCTGGGCGATCCATTGCGTGATGCGGGCATCGAGCACGTCGAGTGGTAGCGGGCCTTCGGCAAGTATGGCGTCGTGGAAGGTGCGGATGTCGAATTTTGAGCCGAGCTGCTGACGGGCGCGCTCGCGGAGTTCGAGGATCTTCATCTGGCCCATTTTGTAGGCGAGGGCCTGACCGGGCCATGCGATGTAGCGGTCAACTTCGGTTTCGATGTTCTTCTCGTCCATCGCAGTGTGATCGCGGAAGAACTGGATCATTTGATCGCGAGACCAGTGCTGGGAGTGAACGCCGGTATCGACGACGAGACGGATGGAGCGCCACATCTCGTTTTCAAGACGGCCGTATTCGCTGTAAGGGTCCTGATAAAAGCCAACTTCCTTCCCAAGGCGCTCGGCGTAGAGCGCCCAGCCCTCGGAGTAGGCATTGAAGTTTCCATACTTGCGGAAGGGCGGCAGGTCGTTGAGTTCCTGCGCGATGGAGAACTGCAAATGATGACCGGGAATGCCTTCGTGATACGCGATGGCCTCTACGTTAAGCAGCAGGCGATGGGTTGGGTCGTATTCGTTGACGTTGATGCGGCCGGGGCGATTGGCTGCTCCGGGTGAATAGTCGGCTGGGACGGCGTCGGGAGCGCGAAAGGCATCCATGGGCACGACTTCCAGCTTGTTCTTGGGCAGGTGGCCGAAGATCTCCGGAAGCTTGGAGTACATCTGGTCGGTGTAATGCTGGTATAGGCCGAGGATCTGCTCGCCTGAGGCTCCGTAGAGCTTCGGGTCTTTGCGGATGTGCTCATTGAATGTCTTCAGGTCGCTGTACCCCTGCTGCTTTGCCAGCTTGAGCATCTCGGCTTCGATTTCGTCCACCTGCTTCAGCCCCATCTGGTGAATCTGTTCAGGAGTGAGGTCGGTGGTGGTCATCTGCTTTACGTCAAAGCGATAGCGGGCATCGCCGTAGGGGAGAGCCCAGACGCCGTAGTCAGTGCGACCGTGCGGAGCGTAGTCGGTCTTTACGAACGTGGCAAACTTCGCGTATGCCGGTGCGACATCATTCTGAATTGCCGCGTTGATCGCGGCGCGCAGGCGCTGCTGGTCCGGCGCGGCGATGCTTTGCGGGAGCTTGCTGAGTGGCACTGCGAACGGGCTTTGGTCGACTGGCTTACTGGCGATGTCCTGCGCTTCTACGGCAACCTTTTCCAGCAGATAGCGCGGCGGCATGAGGTGGTCACGCAGGCCGAGACGCATGTCTTCGGTGATCTCGTCGAAGACGCGCGGGATTTGATGCAGGCGCGAGAGGTAGTTCTCGTAGTCCTTGACGGTGCTGAAGGGCATCTGCGAGGGAAGTGCGGCGTAGTCGAGATGAACTCCGTTCATCTGGTTGACAGGCATTTCCCAATCTTTGAAACGAGCGGCTTCGATCTCTTCGCGCAGATTGCGCACCATGAGAGCTTTGTTGAGTCGGCCTTCGCCACTCAGGCCTGAGTCGCTAATGGATTCAAAGGTGGCGAGGGCCTGCTGTGCGTGTGACAGGGCGCGCGCGTAGGCGGCGGGAGAGTAATCGCTCAGGCGGTCGTTGTAGCGCGTGTCGCCTACATAGGTCGCTAGTTCTGGATACGTTTTGAGGCGGTATTGCCATTCGGTGTCGAGGGCGTTTTGGAGTTTTGCGCTTGCATCGGCGGCCTGCGCGAAAACGTGGGCGGGCGTCAAAAGCGTAAAGGCGAGGATTGCGCATGATGCTCGGTGGAAGCTCAAGAGGGGACTCCTTGCCAGCGGTCGAATTTTACATCAACCCTCGCGCGTCATTACGCCATTGACCATGCGGAGAATTCCGAGAGGATTGTTGTTCTTCAACTCGTCGGGGAGGGCGGATTGGGGCAGGTTCTGATAGCAAACGGGGCGTGCAAAGCGATAGATTGCCTGACTGCCTACGGAAGTCGAGCGGCCATCGGATGTAGCGGGATATGGGCCCCCATGCACCATGGCGTGGCAGACTTCTACTCCGGTTGGATAGCCGTTGAAGATGACTCGGCCAACTCTGCGTTCGAGGATCGCGATGAGATCCTGATTCGCGGCGAGATCCTCTTCCGTGCCGATGATGGTAGCTGTAAGGTGACCCCTGAGGGCGCGCGCAGCCTCGAGCATCTGCTCGCGGCTGCTGGATTGGACGAGCAGGGTGGTGGGGCCGAAGATTTCCTCAGAGAGCGATGGATCGTTGAGGAGTTGTTCGGCTGAGGTTTCGAAAAGTGCTGCAGTTGTGCTTGCCGCTGGCGCTGCGGGTTCCTTCGATGGAACGGCTATGGCTCGAGCGTGATCGGCTTCGCGCCGCTGGGTTAATCCTCTTTGATACTGAGCAGCGATGCCCGCGGTCAGCATGGTGAATGCAGGAAGATCGGCGGCGCGCTTGCGTAGTTCTTCTACAAGGGATGAGGACTCGGGCTGGGTCGGGAGGAAGACCAGACCTGGCTTGGTGCAGAACTGGCCGGCTCCCAGAGTGTAGGAGGCGGTGAGGTCGGCAGCGATCTTCTCGTGTTGCGGGAGTGCTCCGGGCAGAATGAAGACCGGGTTGGTGCTGCTCATCTCGGTGTAACAGGGTATGGGGTCGGGACGCGCTGCGGCGAGGTCCATGAGTGCGCGACCGGCGCTAAGCGATCCGGTGAAGCCGATGGCTTTGATCAACGGATGCTGGACCAGTCGCTGGCCGATCTGAATGCCCACGTCGAAGAGCAGGGAAAAGACGCCTTCGGGTAGACCACATGCTTCAATGCTTTCCCGGATTACGTTGGCGACGAGTTCGCTGGTGCCGGGATGAGCGGGATGCGCCTTCACGATGGCGGGATTCCCTGCGGCAAGCGCTGATGCCGTATCGCCACCGGCGACCGAGAAGGCTAGAGGGAAGTTGCTCGCGCCGAAAACGGCAACTGGGCCCAACGGCAGGAGCATCGAGCGGATGTCGGGTTTGGGCAGCGGCTTGCGATCGGGCTCGGCGGTGTCGATGCGCGCCATGACCCACGAGCCTTCTTCAATAACGTCAGCAAAGAGACGAAGCTGATTGGCGGTGCGAACGACTTCGCCCTGAAGACGCGGGATGGAGAGGGCAGTTTCCTGATGCGCGCGTGGCACAATGACGTCAGCGATGGCCTGAAGGCCATCGGCGATCTTGCGCAGGAACTCTCCTCGTTCGCGGCCCGTAAGCTTGCTATAGATGGGGAAAGCCTGCTCTGCGATGGTCGCTGCTTCGTGCAACTCTTCTGCTGATGCGGAGAAATAGTCAGGTTGAAGCTGCTCGCCTGTTGCCGGATTGATGCCGTGAAAGACCGCTCTAGTTTGGGAACCGCGCCTGGAGCCGATAAGCGATGTGCCTTGGAGCATGTAAACCCTTTGCTTGCCTGGAGTGATTCTTCCAGCGGAGTTGAATCAGTTAACGAACGGCGGCAGCGAATGCGGCCTCTTCCATCTTAGGACGGCTGCTGAGTGCTTGTGCCAGCACCCGTTTTGTTTCCGCAAGTTCTTCTCCTGTGATCTCCAGACGGGGAGGACGGACGCGTGCATTGCCGACACCGACTTCCTGCTGAACATACTTAATGAGTTGGATGAACTTCGGCACCGTATCCATATCCATTCG
>Ga0335083_10011355_pt1 | contig 10695 bp, 9 predicted proteins | sample Lox_Sample_42_FD_206716 | JGI IMG/M metagenome (GOLD analysis project Ga0335083, IMG submission 206716) | Soil microbial communities from Loxahatchee National Wildlife Refuge, Florida, United States - Lox_Sample_4.2 | ecosystem: Environmental > Terrestrial > Soil > Wetlands | place: USA: Florida... | reverse complement strand
CAGCTGCAGTGCATGGGTTGCCACCGTGCCGGCGGAGAAGGCGAGGAAGGCAAGGTCCCGTCGCTGCGCCGCACGCTGGTGCCCTTCTCCGCATTCCCCGAAGGACGCGATTTCGTAATGCGGGTACCCGGTGTCGCGCAAGCGCCGCTGTCGGACGCCGACGTCGCGGCGCTTCTGAACTGGCTGGCGCGCAACCGCAGCGATGTTCCTGTCCCCGACGGCTTCGTCGACTACACGGCGGAGGAGGTCGGACGTGCGCGTCTGCACCCGCTCGCCGGCGTGCGCGAGCTGCGCGCGAAACTGCTGGCGCGCATAGGCGATTGACGGCGCGTTCGTTCGCGGGCGCATTTCCTTGAGCAGCTACCGGTACCAGCACTACCCGTTCTCGACGCCGCCCGAACTGAGCGGTTCCGCGACGCGGCGCCGCCCGGTGACGATCGTCGGCGCCGGACCGGTCGGGCTCTCCTGCGCGATCGACCTCGCGCAGCACGGTATTCCGACGGTGGTGCTCGACGACAACGACGTCGTGTCGGTCGGCAGTCGCGCGATCTGCTGGGCGAAGCGCACGCTCGAGATCTTCGACCGACTCGGCGTCGGCGAGCGGATGGTCGCCAAGGGAGTCACCTGGCAGGTCGGTCGCGTCTATCACCGAAATCGGGAGCTCTATCGTTTCGATCTGCTCCCCGAAGGTGGCCACCGGATGCCGGCCTTCATCAACCTGCAGCAGTACTACGTCGAGGAGTACCTGGTCGAACGCGCACTCGAGTTCCCGGCGCTGATCGACCTGCGCTGGAAGAACCGCGTGACCGCCGTGGACGCCCGCGGCGAGGGCGTCGACGTGTCGGTGGAGACGCCCGCGGGGTCCTACCGGCTGCAGTCCGACTGGCTGATCGCCGCCGACGGGTCAGCGAGCACGGTTCGCGCATCGCTCGGGCTCGAGTTCCAGGGACGCACGTTCGAGGAGAAGTTCCTGATCGTCGACGTTCGGATCGACGCCGACTACCCGAGCGACCGGCGGTTCTGGTTCCAGCCGGACTTCGATCCGGGCCAGAGCGTGCTGATCCACCGGCAGCCGGACAACGTGTTCCGCATCGACTTCCAGCTCGGATGGGACGCGGACGCCGAGGCCGCGCGCGAGCCCGCCCGCGCACTCGAGCGCGTTCGCCGGGTCGTCGGGCCGGACGTGAACTGCGAATTCGAGTGGTGCTCGGTCTACACGTTTCGCTGCGCGCGCCTTGCGCACTTCGTCGCCGGCCGGGTGCTGTTCGCCGGGGATTCGGCGCACGTCGTCAGCCCGTTCGGCGCGCGGGGCGGAAATGGCGGCATCCAGGATGCCGACAATCTGTGCTGGAAGCTTGCGCTGGTGGTGCGCGGCGAGGCGCCCGGCAGCCTGCTCGCGAGCTATGACCGGGAACGGGGCTTCGGTGCCGACGAGAACATCGTCAATTCCGCCCGCACCACGACGTTCATGACGCCCAAGACCGCGGCCGAACGGCACCTGCGGGACGGCGTGCTGAGTCTGGCGCCGCGATTCCCGTTCGCCCGGGCACTCGTGAATTCCGGCAGGCTGTCGAGGCCGTGCGCGCTGACGGGATTCCCCGGCTTCGCGGCCGACAGCGGCACCGTCGCGGGACCGATGCTGCCAGGCGTGCCGTGCGCTGATGCGCCGCTCGAGGATGCCGACGGGCGAGCCACGTGGCTCCTGAAGCACGTCGGCGGTGGGCCGACGGCGCTCGTGTTCAGCGACGAGGGGCCCGGTGCGGCCGGGGTTGCCCGGGCGCACGCGGCGAACCCCATTCCGGACCTGCGAGTCGTCGTGATCTGCAAGCAGCGGCGTGAGGTACCGGACGCCACGACGCTCGTCGACCGCGATGGGATTGCGAGCGCGCGCTACGGTGGCGCGCCCGGAGTAACCTACCTGATCAGACCGGACCAGCACGTGCTTGGCCGATGGTCGCAATGGGATCTCGATGCGCTTCGGACCACCTGGCGCAACTACCTTTGGGGTGCGGGCGAATGACTGAGCTGCGGCATGACGACGGGTTCGACGGCGGCGGTGACGCGTTCTACGAGCAACTGATCGCTGCGCATCGCGGACTCAGCGATCAGGCGAGCGGCGCCCTCAATGCGCGCCTCGTGCTGCTGCTCGCGAACCACGTCGGCGATGGTCGGGTGCTCGCCGAGGCGCTGCGCGCCGCGCGCGAGGGGCTGGACATCGGCGGCGACCTGCCAGGGAGCCACTTATGAGCAAGAGCTTTGCTTCGCAAGCGGACCTGACCGAGAAGGTCGTCAGTTTCGACCGCCTGTCGGACCACGCGTACGCCTACACCGCACAGGGCGATCCCAACACCGGCATCGTGATTGGCGATGATGCGGTGCTGGTCGTCGATACCCAGGCGACACCGGTGATGGCCGAGGACGTCATCCGTCGCATCCGGACGGTCACCGACCTGCCGATTCGCTACGTCGTGCTGTCGCACTATCACGCGGTGAGGGTGCTGGGCGCGACCGCCTACCGACCGCAGCAGATCATCGCGAGCCGCGACACCTACGACCTGATTGTCGAGCGCGGCGAAGCCGACATGAAGAGCGAGATCGAGCGATTCCCCCGGTTGTTCCGTGCAGTCGAATCGGTTCCCGGGCTCACGTGGCCCACGCTCGTATTTGAGCGCGCGCTGACGCTGTGGCTCGGGTCGCTCGAGGTCCGGATCCTGCAGCTCGGGCGAGGGCACACGAAGGGCGACACCGTCGTATGGCTGCCCAAGGACCGCGTCCTGTTCTCCGGCGACCTCGTCGAGTTCGATGCGACGCCGTACGCGGGCGACTGCTACTTCGAGGATTGGCCCGCCACGCTCGACGCCCTCGCCGCGCTGCAGCCGCTCAAGCTCGTTCCGGGTCGCGGCGCGGCACTTCAGTCGCCGCAGGATGTCGCACGCGGGCTCGCGGGTACGCGCGCGTTCGTGACGGAGCTCTACGCGGAGGTCAAGCGCGGCGTTGCCGCGGGCCGCGACCTGAGGACAATCTACCGCGACGTCAGTGCCAAGCTGCGCCCCAGCTACGGTCACTGGGTGATCTTCGACCACTGCCTGCCGTTTGACATCTCGCGCGCCTACGACGAGGCGACTGCATTTCGCGACCCGCGCATCTGGACGGCCGAGCGCGACCGGCAGCTGTGGGCGGCACTCGAGAGCTGACGGGCGAAGCGCCGTTGGCGGCGGTCAGCGTGCTCTTGCTCCACGGGCTCGGCGCAACGGGCGCCGTGTGGTATCCGGTCGCGGATCGACTGGCCGCGCGCGGCCCGGCGCGCGTGCTCGCACCGGACTTGCCCGGCCACGGCACCGGGCCAAGGCACGCGACCTACACCGTCGAAGGTGCGGCGGCTTACGTCGCGGCCCAGCTTGCCGGCGATGCCGCGCTCTATGTCGTCGGGCACTCCTTCGGCGGCTACGTCGCGCTGGCACTGGCGGCGGGTGGATACGGCGTGCAGCCGCGAGGCGTGCTGACCGTCGGCACGAAACTCTCGTTTGACGCCGACGAGCAGGCGCGCGCGGCGGACCTGGCTCGCCGACCCGCGCGGATCTTCGAAACGCGTGAGGAGGCGGTCGCGCGCTACCGAAAGGTGTCGGGGCTCGATGCTCGCCTGGCGCCGGGTGAGCGTTTGCTGGAGCGCGGCGTGGTGGCCGACGGTTCGGGCTACCGTCTGGCCGCAGATCCGGCGACCGTCGGCGTCGTGGTTCCGCCTTTCGCCGCGTTGCTCGCGGGCGCGCGCTGTCCGACGCTGATTGCGCGCGGCGAGGGCGATCCGATCGTGACGAGCGCGGAACTTCGCGCGGTCGCGCCAGAGGCGATCGACGTCCGAGGGTGCGGGCACAACCTTCAGGTCGAATCACCCGCGGCCTTGATTGGGCTACTCGAACGACTTTGGCGCGGCTGAACGATTAGGGCGGCGGCTCATAACATAATCCCGGACGCGCCACTCCTTTCTTACCTGTTTGAGTCGCCGCACGACGCATTAAGACACATTGATTGCGCGACTGGACGGAGCAGGGCATATTCGGCCTCGTGTAAACGGCAAACCCGTCGAAAGGCGGGGACGCAAAGCCTCCGGTCGTCGGAACTGATGTTCAACGATAGCGGGGTTGCCACAGTCCGCCTCTTGAGCTGACGCGCCGTTCTGGCGCCGCTCTACGAGGCCTGCGATCGGGGCCCGGCGCATCGGGCGTCCGGCCGCGTTCTGGCAACCCCCCACGACCGGAGCTCGACTGGAGACCACGGGCGTTGGGAGTCACAAATGAAGAATCTGTACGAACAGTCCCTGGAGCAGTCGGCTTCGGGCGGCGCTGCGGGCGCGGCGTCGACCGTCGGCTGGCACGGCGCTGAGGCGCAGTCGCAGTCGCTGCACGTCATCACCCTCACATCATCTACTGCGCCGCTGCCGTTGCAGGCGCCGAAGGCGCCGGAGCTCGCCGGGCTCGCGGTGTTTCGCTCGCGGCGCGTAGAGGATGGGCGCGAGCGGTTCCGCCTGCACATCGGCTATTTCCCGTCGGTGGCGGCCGCCGAGCAGCTGCTACCGGTCGTGCGGACGCTTTATCCGGCGGCGTTCGTCTCGCCCGCACCGCAGACCAATCTCGGCTCGCTCGACGACACCGCGATCGCGCGTTTCAGCATCCTCAGGCCCGTCGAGACGCCTGCCGCGGAATCCCCGCCAGCGGCAGAACCGGTCATCGAGCCGGTACCCGAGCTCGCTGCCGCGAACGACGCTGCCGAAGAGGCTCCTGCGCCGACGCTGACCGCAGCCGACGCCGTCGTCGCCGCCCCGAGCGTCGAGCCATCGCCGCCCGTCGAGGCGCCGCCGCCCGTCGCGACGCGCGCGCCGGAGCATAAGCCGACGCAGCGCTACGCCGTGCAGCTGATCTGGACGAAGGAATCGATCGACCTCGGAAAGGTTCCAAACCTCGCGATATTCGACGGCTACCTGCTCTATGCCGTGGAAACGGAGCCGGGCGGTCGGCGAATGTACGGCGTGCGCCTCGGCTTCTACGAGGACGCGCTGTCGGCGCGGCTGGTCGCGCAGTACGTGCGCTCCGACTTTAAGGGCGTGTCCGTGGTTCCGGTCAGCGGTCGCGAAGTGACCCGCGCATCGAGCGCGGCGATCCGCCTGTCCGGCAATCGGCCCGGGCGTGGAAACACGACTTCCAAGGTCCGCTGGCCGCGGACGGCCGTGCCGGTGGACGTCACACCGGTCCCGCGAGCACCGGCCGCCGCATCGCTGTAGGCGTCGCCGCCGGCGCGCCCCGTTCAGCCGAGGCGCGACTTGATGCTGCGGACGTCGCGGGCCGAAACGGCGCCGAGCAGCCGCTCGTCATTGTCCACGATCGGCAGTGCCCGGAAATCGTAGCGGTCGAACAGCTCGGTCGCATCGCCGAGCGACGCCTCGGGTCGCAGCGAGATCACGTGCTCGGTCATCAGCTCGCCGAGTGTCTGGTCGGTCCCCGCGACCAGCAGCTCGCGCAGGTCGACGACTCCCTTGAGCACGCCCGACTGGTCCGTTACATAGACGTAGTTGATGACGTCCTTCGACTTGGCCAGCTCGCGATAGTCCCTCAGCACGTCTCCCGCTCGCGTGTTCGACGGCAGCTGGACCAGGCTGCGCGTCGCGTAGTGTCCGATGCGCTCGTCATGCTCGCTGATGATCCGCTCGACGTGGGTTGAGGTGTCGCGGTCGATCAGCGTGAGCAGCTGGTCGGCCTCCGTCTTCGGCAGGATTGCGAGCAGATCGGCCGCCTGTGCCGGCGTCATCTCGTTGATCAGCTTGGCGGCCCGCTCCCGGGGCAACGCGCCGATCAGCTCGCGCTGCACGCGGGGCTCGACCTCCTCGAGTGTCTCGCTGGCCTGTTCAGGCTCGAGCTCGTTGAACAGCGCGACGCGCTGCGGCCGGTCGAGCTCCTCGAGGATGTCTGCGAGGTCGACAGGGTGGATGTCCGCAAGCGCCTGCTTCGCGACCTTCAGCTTGACGTTGCCGGTGAAGCTGTCGACGGTGCCGTTCAGCGGCTGCACGTATAGCCACGACACGCGGGCCTCCGAATTGCGATCCGTCAGGAACCGCGCCAGCCACTTCAGCCCCATGCGTCGCAGCGCCCGATAGTGGCTGAAGTCGACTTCCGACGCGTACAACCTGCCGTTCTGGAACACGAGCCGAACGTCGTAGGCGACTTCGACCTCGTGGTCGTCCATGTCGAGAATCTTCTTGTCGAGGATGTGATCGTGCAACAGCACGACGCCCTCGGGCGGTGGTCGCTCGAAGGCCGATGACGGATCGCTGCCAAGGTCGAGCACGACCTCGTTGTTCGAGATCATCACGACCTTTTCCCAGGGAACCGTCAGCGACGGGTAGCCGTAGGGACGCTTGACGATCAGGTGGCTGACGGCGGGCAGGCGGCCGGTCTCGATGATGCCGAGGTCGGCGAGGCGGCCGATGCGCTGCCGGCGCAGGAACACCTCGCGACCAAGGATCTGGCTGAGAAAGAAGTCGGCTTCGAGGACGCTGACCATGGGGAGGCCTTGCTCAGCTGACCAGAACGACGAAGCGATACACCATCAGCGCGACCAGAAACAGCAGGTAAACCCGCAGAGCCATCAAGGACAGCCGAACCGCCGGCGACATCGCAATCCGCGGCGTCTGGTAGCGGCGATTGATGTCGGCGATAGTCGCCTGCAGGCGGCGAAACGTGTTCATCGCGGCACCTACCCGAAGAGACTGGGGAACATGACGCTGACACCGTAGAGCGTCGACAGCACGACGATCGCGATGACGATGAAGCCGCCAGTCACGTTCTGGGCGAGCGTGTTCCGGTACTCGCCCATCGTCGCCTTGTCGTTCAGCAGCAGGATCAGGAACACGAGCGCCGCGGGCAGCAAGGTCACCGCGATGACCTGGACGAACAGCGTGATCAGGACGAGCGGCGCACCCGGGATCAGCACGACCGCACCTGCCGTCAGCAGCGTGAGGAAGTAGCTTGCGTAGAACCACGGCGCCTCGCGGATCTTCGTGTTCAGCGAGTGCGCCCAGCCGAAGATCTCGCCGAAGGCCCACGAGCTCGCGAGCGAGATGCAGATCGCACCCAGCAGGCCCGCGTCGAACAGGCCGATCGCAAGGAAAGTTCCGACGTAGCGGTCCGTGGTCATCAGCTGTTCGGCCGCCTGCGCCGCGCTGTCGATCTCGACACCGGGCAGAACGGTGCCCGTCACGACGACGATGAAGATCGCGACCAGAACCGTCAGCACGGAGCCGAGGATCGTGTCGAAGCGGCCCCACGGGATGTCCTTCTCGAGCATGCCCTTGTCGACCACGGCGCTCTGCTGGAAGAACAGCATCCAGGGCGCGATGGTCGTGCCGATGTTGGCCATCAGGTAGAAGAACAGCTGGCCGTCGAAGCCGCCGGCGAAGTTAGGCACTAGACCGGTACGCAGAATCTCGTGGATCGAGGGATGCACGAGGAAGGCGCCGGGGATGTAGACGAGGTTCAACGCGCAGAACAGCAGCGCGATCTTCTCCCAGGTCCAGTAGCGCCCGTTCAGCACGATCACGGCCATCAGCGCGACCACGCCGGCCACCGTGATCCATGGCGGCACGCCGAAGATCGCGAGGGCCGCTGTCATCCCGATGAATTCCGTGACCAGCGTCAGCCAGTCGACGATCATCAGGTCGAGCAACGAGAACCAGCCCCAAAATGCGCCGAAACTGTCGAAGATCGCCTCGGCGTGCCCGCGCTTGGTGACCGCGCCGAGGCGCACGGTCATCTCCTGCACGTAGTAGGCGACCGGGATCAGCAGCAGCAGGAACCAGATCAGCGCGTACCGGTACTTCGCACCGGTCGCGGCATAGGTCGTGATGCCGCCGGCGTCGTTGTCGGCCACCATCACGACGATGCCGGGCCCCGCGATCACGAGGTAGAGGCGCACGGCCTTCCAGGCCTTGCGCAGCGAGTAGTAGATCCGCGCGAATATGTTCATCGGTCGTCGAACGGCCAGCCGAACCGCAACCCGTCGAGGCCGCAGAGTACCCCACCCTGCGTTGCGCCGCGCTGCGGATGAAGCTCCGCCGGCGCGTCTAGGGCGATTGCCGGCCGCGTCCGATGCGCGTGACCCGGTCGAGAATCACGGCCAACAGGACGATCGCAAGTCCGGCTTCGAAGCCCATACCGACCTGCACGGTTTGCAGCGCGCGCACGACCGGCACACCGAGTCCGCCGGCCCCGACCAGGGCCGCGATCACGACCATCGACAGGCTCAGCATGATGCACTGGGTAACGCCGGCGAGGATCAGCGCGGCGGCGCTCGGCAGCTCGACCTTGAAGAGCAGCTGCCGCCGCGTCGCTCCGAAGGCCTCGCCGGCCTCGATCAGCGCGCGCGGCACGCCGGTGATGCCAAGGTGCGTCAGCCGGATCGGTGCCGGCAGCGCGAAGATCACCGTCGATATCAGCGCCGGCACCACGCCGAGTCCGAACAGCACCAGCGTCGGAATCAGGTACACGAAGGTCGGCAGGGTCTGCATCAGGTCGAGCACAGGCCTCAGCACCGCGTGCAGTCTCGGACGGCGCGCCGACGCGATCCCGAGCGGCACACCGATCGCGGTCGCGAGCAACGCGGCGACCAGCACCAGCGAGAGCGTCTCGAGCGTCTCGGTCCAGTAACCCTGGTTCATGATGAACAACAGCGCGGCGGCGACGAAGGCCGCGAGCGGCAACGACCGTTGCAGCAGCCAGGCGAGCGCCGCCGCAAATGCGATCAGCAGCGGCGCCGGCGGCCAGCCGAGGAGCCGAGTGCAGGCTCCGATCACCGCGTTCGCGGTCGCGGCGATCGCATCGAACGCCGGCGCGCCGTGCTGCTTCATCCACTCGATGCCGCGTGCGATGAACGTGCCCGTCGGGACCTTGTGGGCCGCGAGCGCAGCCTCGAAGCCGCCGCCGAAGCGGCGCGCCGGCGGCGCTGTGAAGATCGTCGGCGCATGCCCGTCATACGTCTGAACGCCCTGCAACCAGCGCGCGTGGGCCTGCGGATGGGCCGCGAGCCAGCTGCTCGCGGCCACCTCCGGGGCGAGGTGCTGCTCCGACATGGCCAGCATGACCTCGCTCTCGCCGTGTGGCGTAAATTCGAGATTGCGCAGCAGGTGCGCGAGGTTCGGGCACTCGTTCAGAAGTCCGCGGCGCACCAGCGTAGAGACCGTCGCGCCGCCGTAGTTCGGTCCGAACGTCGCGTCGCCACCCGTCAGGTAGCGCAGGTCGAAGCGCATGTTCATCGGATGGGGGTCCCACCCGAGGAATACGATCGGCTCGCGCACGGCGACCGCACGGGCGACCTCGGCGAGCATGCCCTGTTCGCTCGACTCGACGAGATGGAACGAGCCGAGGCCGAAGTCGTTGTGCTCGATCATCGTCAGCACGTGGTGGTTGCCGTCATTGCCGGCTTCGATGCCATAGATCCGGTGCTTGAGTGCACCGCCAAACCGCTGAATGTCGGCGAAATCCCTGAGCCCGGCCTCGAAGGTGTAGGCCGGGACCGCGAGCGTGTACTTCGCGCCCTCCAGATTTGCGCGCACGACCTCGATCGACCCGTCCTCGAGGTACGGGCGGCGGTCGTTGGTCTGGGCCGGCATCCAGTTGCCGAGGAATACGTCGATGTCGCGCGCCTTCATCGCCGCGAACGTCACCGGCACCGAGAGCAGCGTCGTCTGCGGTCGGTAGCCGATGCCCGACAGCACGTGCGAGAGCAGCGCCGTTGTCGCGGTGACGTCGCTCCAGCCGACGTCGGCCATGCGCACGACACGGCACGAGGGCGGGTCGCCGGCCGCCGTCGCGGGGGCCGCGACGAGCAGTGTGAGGAGCAGCAGCGCAACCGGCCGGCCGGCGTCAGCCGATCCGCGGAAAGCGCGCCATGGCCTCCAGATCATTGAGCTCCTGGTCGTTGCGGATGTAGAGACGGCTGGCATCGCGAAGCGGCTGGTGGTCCCACGGACGATAGCGGCCCTGGCGAAGTGCGGAGTACACGAAATGGCGCCGCCGCTGGCTCGCGAGCACCTCCTCGTGCAGCTTCGCCAGCGCCCAGCGCTGCTCGATCTCGGTGCGGAACGCGGCGACGCGCGATGCGTGCTCCGGTCGGGCAGCGAGGTTCGCGCGCTCGTCGGGGTCGGCGACGAGGTCGTAGAGCTGATCCGGATCGACGGGTGAGTGCACGAACTTGTAGCGCCCGCGTCGGATCATCACGACGGGAGCGATCGCACCCTCGCCGAGATACTCGCCGATGACCTCGCCCGCGACCGCGCCGCCCTTGAGTGCCGGGACGAGGCTGCGACCGTCGCACGGCGCCGCGGAACCCGCACCGGTGCCAACGCAGGCGAGCTCGGTCAGCGTCGGCAGGACGTCGAGCAGCGACGCCGGCCCGGGCACGCGCCGCGGTGCGAACCGCTGCGGGGCGTGGACGATCATCGGAATCCGGCACGCGGGCTCGAAGAAGTTCATCTTGAACCACAGACCGCGCTCCCCGAGCATGTCGCCGTGATCGGCGAGCAGCAGGATCACGGTGTCGGAATCGAGCCGCGCCTCGACAAGTGACTCGCGCATCGCGCCGACCTGGTCATCGACGTACGATACCGCTCCATAGTAAGCACGCCGCGCCGCACGTACCTGGGCCTCGGTC
>Ga0335083_10011354_pt1 | contig 10695 bp, 11 predicted proteins | sample Lox_Sample_42_FD_206716 | JGI IMG/M metagenome (GOLD analysis project Ga0335083, IMG submission 206716) | Soil microbial communities from Loxahatchee National Wildlife Refuge, Florida, United States - Lox_Sample_4.2 | ecosystem: Environmental > Terrestrial > Soil > Wetlands | place: USA... | reverse complement strand
GGGGCTGGCGGCCTAGCCGGCGAGCGCCCCCTCGGGCTGGGGCGAGGCCTCCCGAGCGGCGGCCGCGGCGGCCGCCACGCAGTACTCCTGGATGTCGATCTCCATCTCGAGCGTGTGTGCGAGCGCGGGACGGGCGGAGGCGTCCATCACGCGCTTGGCGCGGCCCACGGCAACGTGGGAGTTGGCGAGCAGTTCCTCGACGAGGGCGTCGGTGGCGTCTTCGAGCTCTGCCGCCGGGACGACGCGGTTGACGAGGCCGATGTCGAGCGCCTCCTGCGCGCCGATCGAGCGCGCGGTCATGATCATCTCCTTGGCGCGGCCGAGCCCGACGACCGCGGGCAGGCGGGTGGAGCCACCCACGTCGGGGATGAGTCCCAGCCTCACCTCGGGCAGGCCCAGTTGGGCCTCGCTGTCGGCGACCCGCAGGTCGCACCCGAGCGCCACCTCCAGCGCGCCTCCCAGGCACGCACGGCGGATCTGGCAGACCACCGGCTTGGCCATCTCTTCGCAGAGGTTGGCGCAGTCGAGGAACACCTGCCTGAAGGGGCGCAGCATCCCCGTGCGTCCGGCCGACTGGGCCAGCTCGCCGAGGTCCACCCCGGCGGAGAACACCGGCCCTTCGCCCCGCAGCACCACGCAGTGGACGTCCTCGGTGCCGGCGGCGTCGCGCAGCGTGGCGCCGAGCTTGAGCAGCAGCTCCTGGTTCATCGCGTTGCGCTTCTCGGGGCGGTTGAGGATCACGTGGCGGACCGAGCCGCGGTCCTCGGTGAAGACGATGCTCATGGCTGGTCCTCCTGTGTGTGCCGGCCGTGGATGGTGTCGCGGCATGGATCGTGTCGCCGCACCCGTGTGCCCGACTCGCCGCGGTCTGCCGACATGGAGGCTATCGCCCGCGTGCCGGTGCGGGGGTCCTCGCCGCAGTAGGCTCTCTGATCGCTCTCGAGCCGGCCGGGTGCCCGGCGTGCCGGGGCCGTTCAGCGGGGGAGCGCCGCAGCTGCAGGCTCTCCCGACCAAGGAAAGCTAGAAGAGGGAGAGCCATGGCACAGAAGATCGAGAAGGTGGGTGTCCTGGGAGCGGGACTGATGGGTCACGGGATCGCCCAGGTGGCCGCCCAGGCCGGCTACCAGGTGGTGCTGCGGGAGGTCGACGAGGACAAGCTCGCGAAGGGCATCGGGAAAATCGAGAAGCAGCTGGCGCGGGCGGTCGAGAAGGGACGCGCCTCCGCCGAGGACGCGGAGGCCGTGCGTGGCCGCATCGAGGGAACCATCCACTACCGGGAGCTCGCCGACTGCGACTTCGTGATCGAGGCGATCACCGAGAGCCTGCCGTTGAAGCTCGAGATGTGGAAGGAGGTGGACGAGATCGTCAAGACCGACGCCGTGTTTGCCACCAACACCTCCTCGCTGCCGGTCGTGGACCAGGCCGCCGTCACCTCCCGCCCGCAGCAGTTCGTGGGTCTTCACTACTTCAACCCGGCGCAGGTGATGAAGCTCGTGGAGGTGATCCGCTGCGTGACCACCTCCGACGAGGCATTCGCGACCGCGCAGGAGTTCACCCGCTCGCTGGACAAGCTCGCGATCCCCACCCGCGACAGGGCCGGCTTCATCGTCAACCGCCTGCTCGTCCCCTACATGCTCGACGCGATCCGCGCCTACGAAGAAGGGGTGGGATCCGTCCAGGAGATCGACGAGGCGATGAAGGCGGGGGCGGGTCATCCGATGGGGCCGCTGACGCTGTCGGACTTCGTCGGGCTGGACACGCTCGGCTCGATCTGCGACGTGCTGTTCGACGAGTTCCGCGAGCGTCGCTTCGCCGCCCCGCCTGTGCTGCGCAAGATGCTGGCAGCCGGCTGGTTGGGCCAGAAGAGCGGAATGGGTTTCTACGACTACTCGGGCGAGTCGCCCCAGCCGAACCCGGCGTTCTAGGGATGAGCGAGCTGCCCAGCGCGGCAGAACGGGCCCTCGGCGGGGGCCCCGAGCGCCACCGCGAGAAGGCCCGGGAGCAGGGCAAGCTGCCCGTGCGGGAGCGGGTCGGGATGCTGCTCGACGAGGGCAGCTTCGCCGAGGAAGCGCTGCTGGCGAACTGGCAGGAGGAGGGCCTCGGGGCGGACGGGGTGGTCACCGGCGTGGGACGGATCGAGGGGCGGACGGTGGCGCTGATGGCCAACGACCCGACCGTGAAGGCCGGGTCGTGGGGGCCGAAGACGGTCGAGAAGATCCTGCGCGTCCAGGAGCGGGCGCTCGAGCTGCGGGTGCCGATGGTCTACCTGGTGGATTCCGCGGGGGCGCGGATCACCGACCAGGTGCAGATGTTCCCCGGGCGCAGGGGGGCGGGCCGGATCTTCTACAACCAGGTGCGCCTGTCGGGGGTGGTGCCGCAGGTGTGCGTGCTGTTCGGGCCGAGCGCCGCCGGCGGCGCATACATCCCCGCCTTCTGCGACATCGTGATCATGCACGAGGGCAACGCCTCCATGTATCTCGGCTCGCCCAGGATGGCGGAGATGGTGATCGGCGAGCAGGTGACCCTCGAGGAGATGGGAGGGGCACGCATGCACACCGGCGTGTCGGGGTGCGGACACCAGCTCGTGGCCAGCGACGAGGAGGGCATCGACACGGCCCGCCGCTACCTCACCTACCTGCCCGGCAACTGGCGCGTCGCGCCGCCCGCCGCGCAGGGCCGCCCGCCGGCGGGCAGGAGCGCCGCCGGGGACGGCACGGGCGGGGACGGCACGGGCGCGGGCGGGGACGGCACGGGCGCGGACGGGGACGGCGCCTCGCTGGCGCAGCTGATACCCGCCGACGAGAACAAGCCGTTCGACATCAAGCTGCTGATCGAGGGGCTGATCGACGAGGGGTCGCTGCTGGAGATCCACCCGCGCTGGGCACGCGAGCTGGTGGTCGGGTTCGCGAGGCTCGACGGCGAGGCGGTCGGGATCGTGGCCAACCAGCCCAAGCACAAGGGCGGGGTTCTGTTCAGCGACTCGGCGGACAAGGCTGCGCGGTTCATCTGGACGTGCAACGCGTTCAACGTGCCGCTGCTGTTCCTGGCCGACGTGCCGGGGTTCATGATCGGCACGCAGGTGGAGCGCGAAGGCATCATCCGCCACGGCGCCAAGATGATCAGCGCCGTCAGCGAGGCCACCGTGCCGAAGCTGTCGGTGATCGTGCGCAAGGCATACGGCGCGGGCCTGTACGCGATGGCCGGGCCGGCGTTCGCGCCCGACGGCTGCATCGCGCTGCCGAGCGCCTCGATCGCGGTGATGGGGCCCCAGGCCGCCATCAACGCCGTCTACTACAACCAGCTGCAGGCGATCGAGGACGAGCAGCAGCGGGCCGCCCGCACCGACGAGCTGCGCACCGCCTACGCCGAGGACATCGACATCCTGCACCTCGCCTCCGAGCTCGTGGTGGACGCCGTGGTGGAGCCGGACGAGCTGCGCGGGGAGCTGATCCGCCGCTTCGCCAATGCGAAGGGGAAGGTCCGTGATTGGCCCGACAAGCACAACCCCGTGACGCCGGTGTGATGGCGGGCGGGGCGCTCCACTAGATTGCGCTTGCGATGGAGCCCGCCGACCTCGCCTTCGCCGGAATCGCCCGCCAGGCGCAGCTGATCCGCGACGGCGAGGTCTCCGCGGTCGAGCTGGTGGGCGTGTATCTCGAGCGCATCACCCGCCTGAACCCGGTCCTGAACGCGTTCCGGGTCGTGCTGGGCGAACGGGCCCTGCTGGAGGCGGAACAGGCGGACGCGCGCCGCGTCGGAGGCGATACGCGCCCGCTGCTCGGCGTGCCGATCGCGGTCAAGGAAGACATCGACGTGGCGGGCGAGGTGACGCGGCTCGGCACCGACGGCAACGAGCGCCCCGCCGAGCGCGATGCCGAGGTGGTGAGGCGGCTGCGCGAGGCCGGTGCGGTGATCATCGGCAAGACCAACGTGCCCGAGCTCTGCATCTGGCCGTTCACCGAGACCGCCACCTGGGGCGTGACGCGCAACCCGTGGGACCTGCACCGGAGCACGGGCGGCTCCTCGGGCGGGACCGGCGCGGCCGTGGCGGCTGGGCTGGTGGGAGCGGCGCTCGGCTCCGACGGCGCCGGCTCGATCAGGATCCCCTCAGCGTGGTGCGGGCTGTTCGGCCTCAAGCCCCAGCGCGGGAGGGTGTCGCTGGCGCCGCGAGCGCGCGCCTGGCACGGCCTCAGCGTCAACGGGGTGCTCACCCGCCGGGTCGCCGACACGGCGCTGTTCCACGATGTCGCCTCGGGGACCACCGACGTCGACGCCGACCGCGCGCCGGCACCCGAGGGCACGTTCACCGAGGCCGCATCGCGGCCGCCGGGACGCCTGCGGATCGCCTACTCCTCCAAGGTGCCCCCGGGCACGATCAGCAAGCTCGACCCCGACCAGGGGCGGGCACTGGAGCAGACCGTGGAGCTGCTGCGCTCGCTCGGCCACGAGGTCGAGCAGCGAGACCCCGCGTACGGCGCCGATGCGATCCCGAGCGTGATCGTGCGCTACCTGCGGGGTATCCACGACGACCTCCAGACGCTCGAACACCCCGAGCGCACCGAACGGCGCACCCGCGGGATGGCCCGCCTCGGAGGCCTGCTGCCGAAGGGGGCGCTGCAGTGGTCGCTGTCCAGCGAGCGCGCGGTGGCCGGGAGGCTCAACGAGGTGTTCGTCGATCACGACGTGCTCCTGACCCCCGCGACGGCGACTCCGCCGCCGAGGATCGGTCAGCTCCAGGGCCGTGGCGCGGTTTGGACGCTCAACGCGGTGGCCGGGATGGTGCCGTACAACGGCGTGTGGAACCTGACCGGGCAGCCGGCGGCCTCCGTGCCTGCCGGTTTCGGTGGCGACGGGCTCCCGAGGGCCGTGCAGATCGTGGGGCGCGAAGGGGACGAGGCGACGCTGCTGGCGCTCGCCGCGCAGCTCGAGGCCGAGCGCCCATGGGAGCAGGAGCGCCCGCCCGGGGTGTCGTGAGCGAACCGTTCGAGCTCGACGTGCTGGCCGAGCTCGCCCAGGAGGTCGCGCGGAGCGCGGGACGGCTGCTGCTGGAACGCGCCGCCGAGGGTGGCGAGGCCGAGGTCAGGTCCAAGAGCACGCCCACCGACCTGGTGAGCGAGGCCGACCTCGCCTCGGAGCATGCGATCCGTGAGCTGCTGCGAGAAAGCCGCCCCGAGGACGGCTTCGTGGGGGAGGAGGGGAGCAGCGATCCGGGCTCCAGCGGATTGAGCTGGGTAGTCGACCCGCTCGACGGGACCGTGAACTTCCTGTTCGGGATCCCGCAGTGGTGTGTGAGCGTGGCCGTCCGGGACGCCGAGGGGACGATGGCGGGGGCGATCTACGACCCCAACCGGGGAGAGCTGTTCAGCGCGACCCGCGACGGTCCGGCGCGGCTGGTCACCTATGGCACCGAGACCGCGGTCGCGGGGCCGACTTCGCGGCCGCTCGGGCAGGTCGAGCTGGCAAGCGCGATGGTCGCGACGGGGCTGTCCTACAGCGCCGAGGTTAGGGCAGCCCAGGCGAAGGTGCTCGAGCGGGTCATCCCCCGCGTGCGCGACATCCGGCGTTTCGGGAGCGCCGCGCTGGACCTCGCATGGACGGCCATGGGCCGCTACGACGCGTACTTCGAGCGGGCCGTCAAAGAGTGGGACATCGCGGCGGGTGCGCTGATCTGCGAACGCGCGGGGCTCAGCGTGCTCGAGCTGCCGGTCCACGAGAACCTGCCGTGGGGGATCCTCGCGGCCCCCCCGCGGCTCGCGCAGGAGCTGCTCGAGCTCGCCGGCGGTCCGTGAGACCGCCGGGCGGCGCATGCGGCGGGTGGGATTCGAACCCACACGCCCTGTCGGACAAGGCCTTTTGAGGGCCTCGCGTCTACCGTTCCGCCACCGCCGCGCGTTCGGCCGCCGAGGCGAGCATATCTAGGGGTCCCGCGGAGCCGCTCAGGCCGGATACGGGGGAGGGGGAGCGTACGGGTCCGCTTCCGCGGGCACCTCGCGGCGCTCGAGCTCCACGTTCCAGCCCTGGTTGAAGCCACGCATCGCGAAGGCCACCAGGAGGATCTGCACGGGAGCGATCAAGAGCGTGATCACGCCCAGCAGGCCGGCGTCGATGGCCGGCTGTTCGAAGCCGAATTTGTCCCGTGAGAACCACGACGGGGCGGCCACCAGCGCGAAGATCCCGAGCAGCACGGCGAGCGCGGCGCCGACCGGCAGCACACCCCTGTTCCAGCGGGCCGCGAAGAACGCCAGCGTGGGGTAGATGATCACGTAGGCGATCTGCACGGGCTTGGCGCCCTCGAGCACCTTCCAGCCGCCGATCGTCACGATCAGGACCATCCCGGCGCTGAGGAGGAACAGCAGGATCACCGTCGCCCGGGTCGCCTGCACCGCAGGCTTGTCCCGGTTCGGGTGGGTGATGACCACGCCCGGGGCGGGCTCGTCGTCGTGCGTGACAGCCGGCATCGACCATTGAAGATACAGGCTAGGCTCGGCTCCGACGCGGGCGTGGTGGAATTGGTAGACACGCCGGCTTTAGGTGCCGGTGGCGGAAACGCCTTGGAGGTTCGAGTCCTCTCGCCCGCATTGGCTCCGAGCAGAGGTGCCCTGCTCAAATCCGCCCCGGCTTGCGCAAGCCGAGGCGGCGGGTGGGCCGAGCTCAGAGGTTCACGCTCGCCATTCCGTACTCGTCGTATCGCTCACCCGCGGCCTCCGGAAGCTCGGCGTCGATGCGCCTCAGCTCCTCCTTCGTGAGCTCGACCTCGACCGCAGCTACGTTCTGTTCGAGATATGAGCGACGCTTGGTGCCCGGAATCGGAACCAGGTCCTCCCCCTGTGCCAGTACCCATGCGATCGCCAGTTGCGCGGGCGTCACGCCCTTCTCAGCGGCGATCTCCTTGACCTTCGCCGCGAGCCGGAGATTGCTGTCGAGGTTGTCTCCGGTGAAGCGCGGGTTGTAGCGGCGGAAGTCGTTCTCCTCCAGCTCCTCGGGAGAGTCGAAGCGGCCGGCGAGGAAGCCGCGTCCGAGGGGCGAGTAGGGCACGAACCCGACTCCCAGCTCGCGGCACGTCGGAAGGATGTCGGCCTCAGGGTCGCGTGTCCACAGCGAATACTCGGTCTGCACCGCCGTGATCGGGTGCACGGCGTGGGCCCGGCGGATCGTCTCCGACGCCGCCTCGCTCAGGCCGATGTGGCGGACCTTGCCGGCTGCGACCAGTTCGGCCATCGCTCCCACCGTCTCCTCGATCGGGACGCGCGGGTCGACACGATGCTGGTAGTAGAGGTCGATGTAGTCGGTACCGAGCCGCTCGAGCGATCCCTCGACCGAGCTGAGCACGTGCTCGGCCGATCCGTCGAGGGGGCCGATCGTCGAGATGTCCCCCGGCGTCACCGAATCGGTCCGACGAGCGAACTTCGTGGCGATCACGTACTCGTCGCGGCGACCCTTGATCGCGCGTCCGACCAGCATCTCGTTGGTCAGCGGACCGTACAGCTGGGCGGTGTCGATGAAGTTCACACCCAGCTCGAGCGCGCGCTGGATGGTCTTGATGCCCTCGTCTTCGTCGGTGGAGCCGTAGAACGCCGACATGCCCATGCATCCCAGCCCGATCGCGGACACCTCGAGGTCTCGGAGCTTGCGGTGTCTCATGTTCGTTTGAGCCTTTCCCTGTAGAAGTTGATCTTCCAGTCGATCAGCTCGAGGTTCTTGACGGTCGCCTCGAGCTTGGCCACCACGGTCTCCCTGTGGGCCTCGAGAAGCGCGAGGCGCTGCTCGTTCGTGACCTCACCTGACCGCATCAGCGCCGCGTAGCGACGCACATCTCGAACCGGCATCCCCGTCCCGCGCAGCTTCGTGAGGAAGTTGATCCGCTCGAGGTCCGCGGCGTTGTAGCGACGATGGCCGCTTCCGTTGCGGCTCACCGGCTCCAGCAGACCCGCGCGCTCGTAGTAGCGGAGGGTGTGGGGGCTCAGGCCGGCTGCTTCTGCGGCCTCGGTGACGCTCAGGGCGCGGGGTGGGTGCTCCACGGTGACCATGCCTTGACGATACGCCTTAGAGCGCGCTCTAAGTCAAGCGGCCGTTTGAGCCGTCGTTTGAGCCGTCGTTCGAGCCGCGACCTTGCGCCCGCGCGCCGGGCGCTGATAGCGTCGTGAATGAACGATCATTCGCTAATGGGGAAGGTGCATATGAGCTGGAGCACGACGGATATCCCAGATCAGACCGGTCGCGTGGCGGTCGTGACGGGCGCGAACGGAGGCCTGGGGCTGGAGACCGCGCGTGAGCTGGCGCGCAAGCGCGGGCACGTGGTGATGGCCGTTCGCGACCAGGAGAAGGCCCGCACGGCAGAGGCCGACATCCGCAACACCGTCCCCGATGCGTCGCTGGAGCTCGTCTCCATGGACCTCGGCTCGCAGGCCTCGGTGCGGGCGGCCGCCGAGCGGATCCTGAGCGGGCATGAGCGTGTCGACCTGCTCGTCAACAACGCAGGCGTGATGGGGATTCCCGAGCGCAAGACCGCCGACGGCTACGAGATGCAATTCGGCGTCGACCACCTCGGGCACTGGACGTTGACCGCGTTGCTGCTGCCCGCGCTGCTTCGCAGCCCATCCGCACGAATCGTGACGGTGACGAGCACGGCACACCACATGGGCCGCCCGGTGGATCCCGGGAATCCCCATCTGGAAGGCCGCTACCGACCGTGGCGGGCCTACGGCCAGGCAAAGCTCGCGAACTTCCACTTCGGCTTGGGCCTACAACGCGAGCTCAGCGCGGCGGGCGTGGCTGCGGCGAGCCTGATCGCCCATCCTGGGCTGTCGAACACGGACCTGCAGTCGGTCAGCGTCCGCGAGACCGGCGGCGGCGCAAGCCAGCGCTTCTTCCTGACGCTCGCCCAGCACACCGGCATGTCGGCGGCGCGGGGGGCGCTGTCACAGCTCCGCGCCGCGACCGACCCGCACGCGAAGGGCGGCGAGTTCTACGGCCCACTGTGGATCAACAACGGTCCGCCGGTGCGCAAGCCGATATTCCGTCGAGTCGGGATGAGCGGCGCGATCGCAAAGCTCTGGGAGGTCTCGGAACGTGAGACCGGCGTCGCGATCACGACGAAGTGATGGCACAAATCGATCGCGCCGCCGCCGTACGCTCGGCTCTACGCTCGCTGGTGGCCGAACGAGGCTTCCACGGCACGTCGATGAATGCCGTCGCGCGAGCGGCCGGAGTCGCGACCGGGACGGCATACACGTACTACGAGTCCAAGGACGCGCTCGTGCTCGCAGCGTACGTCGAGGCCAAGGCCCAGCTGGGAGCCCGCGTCATCGACGGGGTCGACAGGCGTGGCACCGCGGCGGAGCGCTTCCGAGCGATCTGGGTTGGCACCTACCGCTACCTTGCCGCCAACCCTGAGTGTGCGCGCTTCCTGCTCCAGGTCGACGACTCTCCCTACCGCACGCGAGCGCACGACGCGATCGGCGAGGACGACCCGCTGCGCGCCGAAGCATCGTCTGCCGACCTGCTCGCCGAGCTGCTCCCGTTGCCTCTCGACGTCCTCTACGAGCTCGGGGTGGCGCCGGCAGTGCGGCTCGCCGCGGCGGCGATCCACCTGAACCGAGCGGAACTCGATACCGCTGCGGCCGGCTGCTGGCGCGCGATCAGCCAGGAGCAGGCTGCGCGACCCTAGCCCTACCTCCTCACGACACCCAGCTCCCGAGCATCGGATCCCGGCCCTCGTCGCTGTGCCGGGTCACGCCGCCGTCCGGGGTCACGCGGCGTCCTCTAGAATATTGCTCTAGAATATTTTTCTAGACTCCTCGTGGCGGCCGATCCAGCGAAAAAGTCGACCGTGCAACGCAGAGAGGCGATCCTCGCGGCCGCGCTCGCCGCGTTCAACGAGCACGGCGTGGCCGGTGCGTCGATCGAGGAGATCCGTGGGCGGTCCGGGGCTAGTGTCGGCTCGATCTATCACCACTTCGGGGGCAAGGACGAGCTCGCCGGGGCGCTCTACCTGGAGGGTCTGGCCGACTACCAGGACGGCTTCGTCTCGGTCCTTGATGCTTCGAGTTCCACGTGCTCCGGCGTCGAGGGCGCAGTGAGGCATCACATCAACTGGATCTACGAGCACCGGGACCTGGCTCGTTTCCTGTTGCTGGGCCGCGACGCCAGCCTGGTGGTGGCGACCGAGCGTCCTCTGCGGGAGCTGAATCGCCGATTCTTCGGGGCCGTTCGGGATTGGATGCGTACGGGGGTGCAGGCGGGAGAGCTTCGAGACCTCCCGCCAGAGGTAGCCACGGCGCTGTGGATCGGTCCGAGCCAGGAGCTGAGCCGCTACTGGCTGGCCGGAAGAACTCAAATCGATCTGCCCGGCTCGGCTGCAGTGCTGGCCACTGCCGCCTGGCTGAGCCTCAAGGAGGAATCGTGACCGCGACATATGCAGACTTCGTGACCCAGGCGCGTGCGGCGAATGGGCGCAAGCTCGTAGAGGTGAAGCGCTCGGGCACCCGCGCGACGGTAACGCTCGATGATCCTGACCGGCTGAATCCGCTCAGCTCGCGGCTGACCGTCCAGCTCCACGACGCGCTGGCGGACCTCGCGACGGACGCCTCGGTCAAGACGATCGTCCTGACCGGCGCGGACCCCGCGTTCTCAGCCGGGGGTGATTTGCGTCTGATGGTCGACACGGCATGGGAGATGCTCGAGGGCCGCGAAGGA
>Ga0335083_10011353_pt1 | contig 10696 bp, 5 predicted proteins | sample Lox_Sample_42_FD_206716 | JGI IMG/M metagenome (GOLD analysis project Ga0335083, IMG submission 206716) | Soil microbial communities from Loxahatchee National Wildlife Refuge, Florida, United States - Lox_Sample_4.2 | ecosystem: Environmental > Terrestrial > Soil > Wetlands | place: USA: Florida... | reverse complement strand
GTAAGCGCCCGCCATCGCGAGGGCGGAGCCCTGCCCGGCCAGCAGCGAAACGCAATGTGCGGCATCGCCTACGAGGGCCACGCGCCCTCGCGACCAGGCATCCATCTGAATCTGGCTGACTCGATCGAAGTAGAATTCGCAGGAGCGATCGATCGCATCCAGGATGGAGGGACATTCCCACTCGCACCCCGCGAAGCGCCGACGCAACAACTCCTTCTGCGCCGCCACGCCGCCACTCTCAGGCTCGGCGTCGGCAAATATGAAAAGGAACATCGTTCGGTCGTCGCGCATGGCAAAGCGAGCCACTTGCCGGCCAACTTCGGTGTACATGACATAGATCAATTCATCGCGAGGCCTGTATCCGTCGATCCCAAAAGCCGCCGCTTTATACCCAAGAAACCTCTCGAACCGATTTTCGGGACCAAACACGATCTCACGGATTCTGGAATGCAGCCCGTCGGCGCCGACGACGAGGTCAAATTCGCGCTCGACTCCGCCGGCGAAGGTTACACGAACGCCATGGTTGGCTTCGGCGATGGTTGAAACACTATCGCCAAAGACAGTCTCCACGCGGCCTTCGATCCTGGCGAAAATCAGCGATGCGAGATCGCCGCGCGGCAAGCTGACGTAGCGGCCAAGCGTAGCCCGCGCGAATGCTGCCGCCGGGAATCCAGCGACCTGCTTTCCGGTGCGGTTGACGACGGTGACTTTCTCGACGGCATATCCCTGGCGTTGAATCTCGTCGAGCAACTGCATCCGGGCGGCAACCTCAAACCCCGCGCCCCAAAAATCGATGATGTAGCCGCCCGTCCGCAGCCGGGGAGCCTTTTCGACAATGGTGGTGTCGAATCCATAACGGTCCAACCAGTAGGCGAGAGTCGGGCCGGCGATGCCGGCACCGGAAATCAGCACCCTCACACTACAAGCGTACGTGCACGAGATCATGTGATGCGCGGATTCCCAGCGAAGCGGTGAGCGAAGACACCTTTTCCCCGTAAGCCGCCCTCACCCTTGGCGACCGGGCAACCCGGCATCGGAGGGCCAATCCCCCGCGCCCTCGAGACCCGCTACCGTGATGCGATTACTTGGGCGTCACATGGACGAGAGCGCCGGGATTGGCGTCTTCCAGCATCCACAGCGAGCCATCGAGGCCCTCTTCGACATCGCGGACGCGCATGTGCACATTCCATCGCTCAGCGCCCTTGGCGCCGCCGTGGCCGTCAAAGATGATGCGGTTGATACACTGGGTCGCCAGGCCGCTGACGAAGCCGTTGCCGTTCCATTGCGGAAAAGTCTTCGTGCCGTGGTAGAACATCAGATTTCCAGGCGCGATCACCGGCACCCAATAGAGCACCGGCTTCGCCAGATCCAGGCGCGTGTCGGGGTTCGGAATGGGGACGCCGTTATAGTTCCGGCCATACGAGACCAGCGGCCATCCGTAATTCTTGCCCTTCTCGATGAGGTTCAGCTCGTCGCCGCCTCGGGGGCCGTGCTCGACCTCCCAGAGTTCGCCGTTGGGGGCAAACGCCAGGCCGTAGGGCGTGCGGACGCCGCTGGCCCAGGTTTCCGCCGGCGTCAGGTTCGGACTGGTGAAGGTGTAGGTGCTGATTATGGGCGCGGTCTTGGCCACCTCGGTGTCGCGCGGCGGATCGATCAGCGGGATCGTGGCCGCGCCGGTCTTGCCGTAGTTGGGATTGCCGGGGGCCGGCTTGCCGTCCAAAGTCAGACGTAGGATCTTGCCTTCGGGCTGGTCTGGATCCTGGGCGGGAGTCATGCGCTGGCGGTCGCCCACCGTGAGGAAGAGATACTGATTGTCGGGCGAGAAGGCGATCTGCGCGCCGGGCTGTCCACCCTTACCCGTCGGCAACTGGCGCCAGAGGACCTCGAAGTTTTCCAGTTTGGCGGAAATGGCGGTGGCGTTCAGGCGGGCGCGGGCCAGCACCAGGCCGCCGCCGTAATCGCCCGGCGCGACATAGGTGAGATAAATACTGTGATCGGCGGCGTAGTGAGGGGAGAGAAAGACGCCGTGCATACCGCACTGGTTTCGGTCGTAATAGACGGCCGGCGTATTCTCCACCTGGACCTTCTCGCCCTGTTGCGTCACCAGCCAAACCGGCCCGACCTTTTCGGTCACCAGCATGCGGCCATCTGGGAGGAAGGCCAGCCGCCACGGCAGCTTGAAGGTGGCTACCGTGGTGGTGTTGAAAGGCAGTCCGGGTTCGGGCTTTTGCTCTCCGATATTGACCTGGGCGAAGGCCGTAACTGACGCAAGGCTAACGAGGAGCGTCACTTCCGCCAATTTCATTCGATATTTCTCCTTGGTGATCACGCGTGTGCAAGATTGCGGTGTATCTGTCATCGTACACTACCGCGGAGTCGCGGCAGATGAGCGCGGACTTCAACGACCGCGCCGGGCTGGCCTCAAGGCCCGCGCGGGATGAATCCCACCCGCGAGCCGATGTCGGACGCTCCGGCACGCATTCCAGGACAATCTCGCGGCCTGAATCGCAAAGTCGCAATCGAGGGTGGTGCAATCGAGGGTGGTCAACTGGCGCTCCCCAACCGTGATAGAATCCCCCCAACAGATGAGTCCAGCCTCCTTTGTTGGAAGGAGATGGCAGGAGGGTGAGGATGTCCGCAGACCACAGCGCGCTCAAGATCAGGCTGCGCGGAGACGTGATTCAGCCCGGCGACGCCAACTACAACGAAGCACGAAAGCTCTACAACGGCATGATCGACAAGCGGCCGGGAGTGATCGCACGGCCGGTGGATGTGGCTGACGTGATGGAATGCGTCAAGTACGCGCGGGAGAATCGCCTGCTGCTGGCGATTCGGGGCGGAGGTCATAACGGCCCGGGACTGGGAAGCTGTGACGGCGGCATGGTGATCGACCTGTCGCGGATGCGCGGCGTGCGCGTGGATCCGTATGCCGAGACGGCCCAGGCCGCAGGCGGCTGCCTGTTCGGCGACCTCGATCACGCCACTCACGCGTTCGGCCTCGCGGCGCCGGGCGGCATCATCTCCACCACCGGTGTGGCCGGCCTGACCCTGGGAGGCGGCATCGGACACCTGTCGCGCAAATACGGCCTGTCGATCGACAATCTGCTGGCCGTGGACGTGGTGCTCGCGGATGGAAGTTTCGTGACCGCCAGCCGCGAGCGCAACGAAGACCTCTTCTGGGCGGTGCGCGGCGGCGGCGGCAACTTCGGCGTCGTGACTTCGTTCAGGTTTCGCCTGAACCCGGTCCACACCGTGACGGCCGGTCCGATGTTCTGGGCGCCGGAGGACGCGCCCGAAGTGATGCGCGCCTATGAGCAGTTCATCACCCAGGCGCCGGATGAGATCAACGGCTTTTTCGCGTTCCTGAACATTCCGCCCGTGCCCCTGTTTCCGGAAGCGCTGCATGGACGCACGGTGTGCGGCGTCATCTGGTGCTCGACCGAGGGCCCGGAGCGCACCCAGGAACTGCTCGCGCCCACCGGACGCTGGCCGAAGCCCCTGCTGGCGCACGTCGGTCCGATGCCGTTTCCGATGTTGCAGAGCCTGTTCGACGGCCTGATGCCGCCTGGCCTGCAATGGTATTGGAAGGCCGATTTCATCGACCGTCTCAGCGACGAGGCCATCCAGAAGCACGTAGAGCACGGCACCAACCTGCCCTCGATGCTTTCAACGATGCATATGTATCCCATCAACGGCGCGGTCCATCGCGTGGGAGCGGGCGATACGGCGTTCAGCTATCGAAAGACCACCTGGGCGCAGGTGATTTGCGGAATCGACCCGGACCCGGCTAATAACGAGCGGATCATCGGGTGGGCGAAGAGTTACTGGGACGCGGTTCACCCGTTTTCGGCGGGCGGGGCCTACGTCAATTTCATGATGGAAGAAGGCGCGGGACGCGTGGAGGCGACATACGGAGCCAATTACGCGCGGCTGCAGAAGATCAAGGCGAAATACGATCCGGAGAATTTGTTCCGCGTGAATCAGAATATCGCGCCGGCGGCCGGTTGACGTCAGCGGGATGATGCAGTCATGGCCGCCATGCGGCGGTGTCGCGGCATTTCAGCCATCGCCTGAGCTGTCGGCAACCGAGCGACCAGGTTGCTCATGTTGGTGAGCGCAGCGTGCTCGTCAACCTCTCGCCAGCTGATGGCGATTGAGCCTGCGATTTTGTGTTGGATAAACGCTTTCTCTTCGGCCTTGATCTTTCCAAGCCTCTCGTTCTTCGCCTCCTCGTCCGTCCCCGCGGCTATGAAGAGATCGCGATAGGCCTTTGCGGGGTCCTTCCTGAACCCCTTTACGAGGCGAGTCAGGTAGTCTTCAAAACGGGTCGGAATGACGGATTTCGGATCGTTAATCCAGGCATCCAGGTCGAACAATCCGATGTTGGTCTGGTAGATGAAACCGAAGATATCGCTGTTCGCTTGGTGTTGCTTGCTCAGAAAGATAAACGCGTGGCCGGCAGGCTGCTTATCGGTGTCGAAGCGGACCAGGACATGGCCTTTCGTCAGGCGCATCCAACCCAGGGCTTCCTCGAATTTCTCGCGTTCGTTGAGCCGAAAAGACTGCTTTGCACCCGTCATCGAGTCGCCGGTGAGCAGTTCACAGAGGATGGTGGCGCTGTTGCCGCAAATCATTGGACCCCTGATGTAAACCGCGGGGCTTGCCAGGTCATCAGGCTTGCGTCCATGTAAAAGGTCATCTTCGCGCGCAAGGTTCATGAACATTACGTTTTCCGCGACGTCGGCATCCTGCAGACGCTTGAAGAGCTTCAGGCCGGCGTAGGTCTTCCAACACAGGCGGATGGTGTGGCGGAGTTGCTGATTGAGGACATCCATTTGCTGCTCGGCCTTTTCGACGGTAGCTGTCGCTGATTTCAAGAAGGGATTCATTTTTCACCTGCCTGGGCAGATTATCGATCTGGGTTGAAGCCTGAGACGATTGGGGTCTCTCGGGAACGAGGCGGAGAATCGGCTCGAAAAATAGGCGCTGGTGACCAGCAATGCCCTCGTGGCATTGCATGGTCGGAACTATAGCAGCTGAGAAGGCGCGCTTCAAGGGTGGCTAACGGATAATCAGTACCCGATTAGTCATAATGCGGCTCCGACGCTTACGTTCCGATGGTGGCACGGAAACCCTACGTTCACGCGAACACCGTGTATTTCCGGCTGAACCAGATCAGAGAACGGACGGCGTGGACACGCGGACCTTCAGCGGTCTGAATGCCTTGGTCACCTCGCTTCGTCTGTTGGACCCAGTGAAGTCGGCAATGGCGCGACTCAATCGACGTAACCGGCGCGCTCAGTCGCGCTCAGTTCCGGGGCTGGAAAAGAGCTTCTATCCGCTGTATAACATTGGGGAGTGCACTCCATGAGAGGGTTCGTCTTTCTGCTCCTGTCGTCGGCGCTGTTGGCGCAGGTTCCTCCCGACCCGCGCGAACTTTTAGCTCGAGCCGACGCACCCATCTTCACCGCCAAGACAGTTCGATTGGCCGCCACCCAATCAACGGGTTTCGCGGGCGTTGCCGCGGCCTCCCCGGCCAATCCGTTCAAAATGGAATTTGTCCGCGGCGGCCGGGGTCGCGCCGAGTTCCTGGCCGGAAATACGACGATCACACTGATGGTCTTTGACGGCGCGAATATGTGGGAATACCACGACCTCGGCAACCAATACACGAAGCGCGCAGCCCCCGCGTGGATCTTCCAGGGGGAAATCGCCACGCTCGATTACGGACGCAATCCCGCCAATATCGCGGCGGCGTCTTATGAGAATGAGGAGACCATTGATTTCGGAGGCCGCCCGGTGCCGTGCTATGTGGTCCGCGCCGACTATCGCGGCGCGCCGAACAACCGCCTGGGCAAAGGCGTGGTACGGCGCGTATGGATTTCCAAAGATGCCGAGATGATCCTCCGTGACTACTGGGAGGGACCGCTGACACCATTCATGGGGACCGCCAGGATGGCCGCGACGACGAACTACACCGTCATTGAAACCGATATTCCGCTGGCCGATGAGCTTTTCGTCTTTCATCCGCCGCCTGGAAGCAAGCTCGGCGAGCCGATCGTCCCTGGAGGCGTAATTGGCGGAGTAGTCAGTGGCTCGCTGGCCGCGCCACCTCCACCGCCTCCACCCCCGCCGCCGAAGACGGTCGAGGAGAAACCCGCTGGCACACAAAGGATCAACGTCAGCGCCGCCGTGCAGCGAGCCAAGTTGGTGCGTTCTCCACGGCCGGTGTATCCGCCCTCAGCAAAGCAGCAGCGTATTCAAGGCGTCGTGAAGCTCCGCGCGGTTATTTCCAAGGATGGCACCATTCAGGATGTCCAGGTGATCAGCGGCCACCAGTTGCTCACCGCCGCCGCCGTGGAAGCAGTGAAACACTGGGTGTACCAGCCGACTATGATCGATGGCGAACCCGTCGAGGTGATGACTCAGGTCGACGTGACATTCACTCTCGGGCAATGAGCGACCCTCGCCGGGTGGAGCGCCTCCATCATTTGGCTGCAGGCATCGGAGCGTCCAGGAATGGCGTAACGATCGATACTCGGGCAGGCGACGAGAGAATGTTGTAGTGTGTGACGCCAGGCAGAATCGCAAGGCGAGCATTGGGCACTTCCAGCTCGTTCAACACAGCTCGGCAAACTTCCTTCCTGGCCAGATCTACGTGAGCGAGGATCAGACCAACGGCGGTGTGGGGTTCGGTTCAGCGGCAGGCGGCGCCGAGCAGTATCGAGGCCGGCTCCGGCGCCGGGAAGGTTGCCGTGAAATCACTGGACGTTGGGCCTGCGGGGGTGACGATCAGCGCCCCCTGGTCGGTCATGAGCGCCGGCCCAGGTTCTCCAAAGGGTGCAGCCCCCCGGACAAAACCAACCCCCCCGACCGTGAAATCCGTCGGCAGGTCGTACAAAAAACGATTGTCCTACGTCGCGGTTCGGGTCAGGGCTTGAGCTTACTTTCCGTCCGGGACGCTGCGGAGAGCGTCCTCGACATCGATGTTGTTGCGTTCTAGCGTGACGCCGAGCGCCTGGTCGAGAGCCACCTGAGCGCGGACGAAGGCTTCGGCGGCGGCCAATTCCGTGGACTGGGCATTGGCCAGGTCGCGGCGGGCTTGCACGATGGCTGACACGGTCGATGTTCCCGCTTTCCACTTCTGCTCTTCGCCCTGGAGGAGTTCTTCGATGATCTTGCGGCTCTCGATGGCCGAGTGGTAGCGGGTGCTGGCTTGCAGCAGCGTAAGCCGCTGCAGGGCGATATCCCGGGCCAGGTCGGTGGCGGCTTTGGCGCGCGCCAGTTGCGCCTGGCGCTGGGACAACTGATCAAGGGCGCTATCGGCCTGCGCCAGCGTATTGTGCATCTCGGCGTTCAGTAGCACGCCGCCGTTTTCGTTGGGAAAATCGCGATGGAAGACTTGCGAGAGCGCGGTGCCGGCGCCGCCCACGAATGCCGCCGTGGGCGTTTGCCCAGGAACCGGCGCGCCCGCCTGGCCGACATTGAACATGCGCAGGAACACCCGCAGCGATGGCAGCACGCCGTTGGCCGTGCCGTAAGCCGTGATGGCGGCCATTTCTTCCTGCTGACGCGCGATCATCAGATCGCGGCGATTGGCGCGCGCCGTCTCCATCAGCGTGCTGAATTCGGCAAGATGCTCCACATTGGGAACCACCAGCGGGTCGACGGTGATGATGTGCGCGGCTTCCAGTTCAGGATCCTGTCCGCCGTGCCAGCTTAATACGTCCTTCATGGCGTTCTCGCGCTGCACGAGGTTGTTTTGCGCGACGTTCCAGGCCTGCTCCTGGGTGGCCAGATTGGACTGCACGCGGACCTGATCGATGGCCGGCACGGCGCCGGCGGCGATTTGCATGCGCACGTTGCGCAGGAACTCGTCGGCCAGTTCGCGATTGCGCGTGGTGTAGCGCAGATTATCGGCGGCCACGGAAAGGTCCCAATAGGTGTCGAGGACGTTGGTCACCAGGGTGGCCAGGCGGAGACGGAACTGGTTGTCTACCACCGTCCCGCGGTGCTGCGAAATGCGGATAAAACGATCGTTGACCAGCGAACCGCGGCCCTGTAACAGGTTGTGGTTGAAGGAAAACCCGGTGTTGATGAAGGACGTGCTGTTGATGACGTCCACAGGCACGCCTTCATTGAGGAAGGAGTCGGAATAATAGTAGCGGATGTTGCCGCCCGTCAACAGCCCTTGGGAAACCTGTTCGAAATAGGACCGGGCCTGGTAACTGAAATAATTGCTCGCGCTCTGCACCACCTGGTCCTGCGGCGACGTATAGTGCCCGGCCACGCTTTGCGCGGTGAAGATGGGGTCGAGCTGCGGCGTGACCGGGCCGATCTGCTGAATCAGCGCCGCGCCCGAGACCGACGCAATACCGCCTCCTCCGCCGCCGCCGGCATTGGCCTGCGACCCTGCCACGCCCTGGCCGGAACCCAGACGGATCCCGGTGCTGCCCGTGGAAGTGACGCCGCGCAGCGGGCCACCTGATTGCGCGCGCTGCACATCCCATTCTGCGCGGGCTATATCGTAGCGCGCCGATTCCAGATCGAGACTGTTTTCAATGGCGATCTCGAGCGCGTCATGCACGGTCAGGTAAATCACCCCGGAGCGGATCATGGCGTGCAAACGCAGGGAACGCGAAGTGCGCAGATCGGGGACGGTGACGCCCTTGTAAGAACGAAGAAAGGGCAAACCTTGGGGCTTGACGGGCGAGATCGGCAGATTGATCTGCGCCGACAGCGGGGCGGCGGCTAGCAGCCAGGCCATGGCCGCGGCGAACGTTTGTTGGAGAATTGATTTCGCCATGGCAGCCTCCTACTTCTTCTCCGGTAAGTCGGCGGGCAAGGAGCTTTGGCGCGAGACGCGGCCGTTGAGGACCTCCTTCATCTCGATGCCATTCCGGTCGAGCGTCACTCCCAAAGCGCCTTCGAAGGCGATGCGGTTGTGGGTGTAGTTGGCCATCGACTGAACCTGCTCGCTTTCGGCCGTCACCACGTCGCGCTGTGCCTGAATCAGGAGAGCGCTGGAGGATTTGCCGTTCTCGTATTTCTTCTGTTCGGCGGCCAGGGCTTCGTCGGCCAGTTGCTTGGTGCGCAGGGCGGTCTCGTAACGCAGATGGGCCTGCTGCAATCCGATGACGGCATTGCGGACGTCGACAGCCACCTGGTTCTGAGCCTTCTCGAGCTGGAGTTCCTGCTGGCGCGCCTGAATGGTATCGACGGCGAAGTCGGCCTGCGCGGCGCGGTTACGAATTGGGACGGTTAGCGAGACGCCGGCGGAATAATCGGGAAAATTGCGGCGGAATAATTGACCCAGGAGGTTGCCGGCTCCGCCATAGTAGAACGGATCGGGCGTACCGAATTCAAAACCGACGTTCAGCGGATTGGTCACACCTGCCTGAGCGTGATTGGCCAGGGACACGAACGCTTGCAGAGAGGGCTTCAAGGCACTGCGGTCGCCTTGCAAAACCAGCTTCTGGCTATCCCAGTTGATCCGGGTCTGTTGCAGATCGGGCCGCTGCGCCTCGGCTTCCGACAGCAGTTCCTTGATGGGCGGCAGCACCAGTGTCTCCGGCACTTCGATGTGGTCGAGAGGGATGATGTGCACATCGGCGACCACCGGGTCTTCGATGCCGCGGCGGCTGAGTGCGTTCTTGAGGACGATTTCCTGCTGTAGCAGGTTGGTCTGCGCCACCAGCACGTCCTGTTCACGCGCCGGAATCTCGGCCTGTGAACGCGTCACCTCGAGTGCCGCCATGGCGCCGGCCTCCACCATCTTGCGGTTGTCCTCGTACAGTTTGCGCGCGGCATCCAGGGCCAGTTGCTTCAGGCGGACATCTTCGCGAAACGCCACCAGGTCCCAGTAGAGGTTGAGCACCGCGGAGACGGTGGTGGTTACCTGCTGCTTCACCTGCAGGTCGGTAACTTTGGCGTTGTTGCGCGCGATCTGAATGTAGCGGCTGTTGGTGGAGTGCCCCCAGCCTTGCAGCAGGTTCTGCGAAGCCGTGAAACTGATGGTTCCGAAATCGACGGGATTGAGCAGTTGACTGGGACTGTTGCTGCTGTAGTGATTGGCGGAGAAACCAGCTGCGATGGCGGTGCCCGTCATGAACTGCTGGTTGTAACCGATCTGCACGCCGCCGCCGTCCTGCACCAGGTAGTTGGTCTGATCCACGATGATGTTGCTTTCGGGCGAGGTGCTGTGCGAGAGATTGGCGAAGAAGCTGATCGATGGGTCGGTTTGCGGGACGAGGGAACCGATGAGCGCGGTGATGCCGGCGCCCGATCCGACGCCCGCGCCGGTGGCCAGGCTGCCGGAGACGTTGATGCCGGCCAGGCTGACGCTCTGTGGGCCGGCCGCGATGGGCGTGGTGGGCGATCGCAAGGCGCCGCCGACCTGCGCGCGGCGAATGTCTTCCTGCGCCATCAAGGGACCGTATCGCTGCATTTCGATATCGATGTTGTTCTCGAGGGTGAGCGCGATGACATCCTGCGCCGTGAGGTACAGTGTGCCGGCGCGAATAAGCGAGGCGAGACGGCCGCTGTTATTGAGATTGATGCCGGGAACCGAGCGCGGTCGGTAGCGGGAAGTGAGGAATCCCAACGGCGCGGGGCGCGGCGCCAGCACCGTGATGTTGCTGGTTTGCGCGCTGAGAAAAAATGGCACAGCCAGAATGGCGAACGCGCGCCGCGTGCG
>Ga0335083_10011352_pt1 | contig 10696 bp, 9 predicted proteins | sample Lox_Sample_42_FD_206716 | JGI IMG/M metagenome (GOLD analysis project Ga0335083, IMG submission 206716) | Soil microbial communities from Loxahatchee National Wildlife Refuge, Florida, United States - Lox_Sample_4.2 | ecosystem: Environmental > Terrestrial > Soil > Wetlands | place: USA: Florida... | reverse complement strand
GATCCGGTGGAACGCGCCCCAGGTGCCGAAGATCTCCACCTTGCCGTGGAACTCGCGCTTCGATTTCAGCCACTCGAAGACGGTGACGTTGGGATTCGGGCCAAAGCCATTGCTGTCGATGGCGGGGTCGGCCACGCCGCTTGCCATTTCACTGTAGCCCGGATAGGAGAACCATTGGGTGTTCGTTACGCGGGCGGTGCTGCCGAGCCATTCGTTGCCGAACAGCTGACCTTGCTTCGCCACAGTTCCCCACAGGAATGGAAACAGCAGCTCGCGGCGCCTCGCCGCATCCGACGCGCCGTACTTGCGCCGCAGGTCTGCCTCGGATGTCCAGCCACTGCGGGCGGCTTCATCGAGCAGGGTGGGATCCGCTCCGCCGAACACTTCCTGCCAGCGCAGTCCGTCGCAGACGATCAGGACGACGTTTTGAGTCTGTCTCGCCAGCGCAAGGCCATTCCACAGGCTCAGACAGGTAAGCAGCAGGGCCCACCTTGACCAGCGCTTCGGGCCGGGATTCATCGCAGCTCCACTTATGCGGGGTCCGCAGGGCGTCGCAGTGGCACCGCGAGATAGCAGCCAAACTCCCTGGGGAAATCCACTGAAACGCGGGCATGAACCCGACCCTGACGATCCAGGAACTCGGCTTCATCGTCCAATGGTACGAACGCGCCGTGCCACACATTGGGATGGATATAGAGTCCCCGGCTGCCGTCACAGTAGAAGGCGACAAAATCCTCCGGCCGCACGTCGTCTCCTGGCAGCGCAAGGGCCACCACGAATGCCTGTCCCCGTACGGGGTAGACCAGCTGACCGCCATCCGGATGATAGTTTGCGCGCCAGATGAGCGACTGCGAGCGTGCCTGGCAGGGTCCGCCTTTTCTGGCCTCCTCGGGCCACGTGCTCCAGCCGAAGAGGTAGCTGTCTCCCACCGCGTTGTTGCGTGCACACAGTGTGTCGCCCAGCCACCAGAACTCAAACACGCCCTCGGTGACGCCCCCCTGATCGCCGGAGTTCAGGTCGATGGGTCGCCAGCCCTGCGCGGGCCAGCGAACGATCTGGATCGGAAACTTCGGGTCCTCCACCAGGCGCCCGTAGCCAGTCAGAGTCTCGTCCGTCGCGGTGAGCAGCCGAGTCTCGTGAACGCACCGTACGCCGGTCGTCGGAAAGTAGGCGGTTGCTTCGAAGTCAAAATTCATGGCTCGATTCCATCGCATCCCGCGGCATGAGCCGGCGGCGTGACAGGAGCATAGTGAAAATTCCGGTCAGCAGCACGCCGCAGGCTGCCACGAGCAGGCCGCCAGTAAATCCTCCGGTTCTCTCCTTCAATAATCCCATCATGTACGGACCGACGAAGCCGCCGATATTTCCCACTGCATTGATGAGGGCGATGGCGCCGGCACCTGCAGCGCCGCCCAGCATCGTGGCCGGGCGCGTCCAGAAGATCGGCAGGACGGCCAGTGTTCCTGTGGCGCCGAGAGTAATGGCCGCCAGGGAGATGGCCGGCGAATCGGCGAACAGGGCGCTGATGGCAAGTCCGATGAACCCCGCCACGGCGGCCGTCAGCAGGTGCAGGTCACGCTCGCCTCGCTGGTCGGAATGACGCGACCACCAGACCATGCCCGCTGCGGCACACGCGTAGGGAATGGCTACCGCCCAACCGAGCAGACCGGTCCGGATACCCGCCTGGCTGAATATCTGCGGTATCCAGAAAATCACGGCGTACAGACCGATCTCCACACCGAAGTAACACAGCGACAGTCCCAGGACCGGGGGCGACGTGAGTGAGCGAAACACCGAGGGCGCGCGATTCCGCCCGCTCCCGGACCGTTCAGCCTCGAGGGCATCAGTCAGCTGGCTTTTCTCTTCGGTGCTGAGCCAGGTCGCCACTGCCGGCGTCGCAGGCAGACAGGCCACGGCGGCCAGTCCGAGCGCCAGGGAGGGCAGCGGTTCCACAACGTAAAGCCATTGCCAGCCTGAGATTCCCCACACACCGTCCAGTGACAGGATCGCCGTGGAAGCGGGGCCGGCTACGGCGGTTGCGGTCGGAACGGCCGTCATGAACGTGGCGACGAGTCGTGCGCGCTGGGCCGCCGGGACCCAGTAGCTCAGGAAATAGATCACGCCCGGGAAGAAACCCGCCTCGGCCACGCCGAGCAGGAAGCGCAACGTGTAGAACCAGCCCGGCGCGCGCACGAGAGCCATGGCGCCGGCGACGATCGCCCAGGTCAGCATGATTCTCGCCAGCCAGCGCGGTGCGCCCACGCGATGCAGCGCCAGGTTGCTCGGTACCTCGAACAGGCAGTAACCGAGGAAGAATATCCCGGCCCCCAGGCCATATACGGAGGCGGAGAACCCCAGCTCGCTGTTCATCTGCAGCGCCGCGAAACCGACGCTGGCCCGTTCCAGGAAGGCACCGACGTACATCAGCCACAGGAACGGGATCAGTCGCAGTCCCACCTTGCGCAGGGCCGATGCCTGCACCGCTTGGCTTGCTTCGGATGTGTGCATGTACCGGGACGACGGGCGTTGTTCTGCTTTTCGGGTCGTTGCCGCGTGAATCGGCACCCGAGTATGAGTTGCCCGTATTACACGAATTCGCGCAGTCCTGCGTATCCGCGTGGAGTCAGGCCAATGGAATTAGTAACTTGCCCGCCTCAGAGCCAGTATTTCGGATATCTGACCCGGTGATCGGAGTTATTGAACAGCACCGCGATCAGCACGAGCGCCACTGAACCCACCAGGCACGGCGAAGCAGGGCGCTGTGGCCGCGGCACTTGGAGTGGTCGCGACTCCGGTCGCTGCTCTCATCGCGTTCGTGGATCCGGGGCTGGCGAAGGACCAGAACTGCGCGCAGATGATCGCCGATGCACAAAGCCACGGCCCCCCAACCGCCCAAGCCGTCCGCGAAGGAGCCCGCGGATGCCGCGACGCATCGGGCCGGCGCAATTGACTCCCATCACCTCGAATGAGAGCCCACCGAAGGCTCAGTAGTGACGAATGCCAAGTACTGTATAGCCCACATCGCGCAACATCACGAACCATCTGCGCCGAGTCAGCGGCACGCCTATCGGTGAGGAATCGGTGGGCTCCTGACGAATAATCTGGCCTCAGCGAGCGATTCTCTGGTTACGGCGATGGCTCCGAGAGGTTCACTACAGTGCCCCACAGATTCGTTTGGTTGGTGGCGTGCGTTTTGCTAAGCGCGAGCGCCTTTGCCGAGGAGAGAGCCACGCCGGCTTCGGTCCTTCATCAGCCTGGGCGCCACACACGGGCCAGCCAGAATCCTCGTCGCTCTCCAATAAACACCGATTCCGCGCCCCTTCGCAGCCAGAACAAGATTGAACCTCGATCCCCCGATTTTGCAATCCCCGAAGGCCTGGACGCGGCGGATTTATTGGCAAGCCAGAAGCCCTCGGAAGCCGGCAATGCGGCGGCCGGCGGACCCGGATCGGGACGAACGGTCTTTTTCCTGCAAAGAGAGCACGATGCGGCGATCAAACTGCTCAAGACCAATATCGTTTTGCGAGTCAAGTTATCCGCTGATGGCGTGCATTTGCACCTGGCGTTCTGAGTCGCACCACTCACGCCAAATGACAAATCATGGAGCGATGGCCAGTGACACAGTGCGAGCTTCCCGTGGTGGCAGATCGAGATTCGGCGGAAGAGGAGTGTGAATACTTTCGTGCCGTGGCGAACCTGTTGCAGGAATTGGCAACGGAAGTACGGCCTCTTGTACAACTGAGTGCGGATATGGCAATGGCGATCGAGACTCTGCAGCAAAGTGTGGAGGCGCTGGTCGCGATTGTCAATTTCATTCCAATCGCCGTCGACGCCATGTGTCTAATCGAACTAAGACAACTGGCGAGAACGCGGATCGCGCGTCTTGTCGAAGACCTACAAGGCATCGCGCAGCAGGCGGAGCTCTTCGCAACGGAGTGTGGGTCCACATTTGATGGCGGCACCCTCTGATCGTTCTGGCGAATCTGGAGAGAACGTTGTGACGATTCAAGTAATCCTGGATCCAAAGACGCCCAATCAATATGCCATTCAGATTGGTGAACACACCCAGACAGTCGAAATGAGCACTGAGGGAGACGGAGCAGTCTTCGGAGCGACGCCGCACGATCTCTACGATGCCGCGCTGGGCGCCTGTACGGCGCTGACCGTACGCTGGTACGCGACGCACAGGCATATTGCGGTGGACAGAATCGAGGTCTCAGTGGATCGCGACGCGACGCAAGAGCGCGCGGGCCTCTATCGGTTGAGCGTCGCTTCGGCCGTGACCGGAGCGCTCACCACTGCGCAGCGAGAGGAACTTCTCCGAGTGATGCGGCAGTGCCCTGTGCACCGACTCATGACCGACGTTGCCACCGAAATCTCGACACGGTTGGACATCTCATAACCGTCGGCGTGCAAGTGAGCATCGGGTGATGCCAGAGAACGGAATGCACGGCAGCGGTGCTGGGCAATTATCTGCGTGTCAAGAAGCGTGTGCTGACCGTGAGGCGCCATGCGATAGGGTGCACTTCTGATTTAGACGCATCTGAGCCAGTACGCGGAGGACACGTGAATCAAAGCGCATGGACTTGTCTCTACTCTCGAGGCACGGGCGAGCAACACCCGGGCGGCAATTCCACTTGGCGATGCAAGAGCCGATCGGCGCCGGGTGTAATGACCTATGAATGAACGAACCAAGCGGGGCTTCCTGTGGGCCGGAGCTGTGGTGGTCATTGTCGGCTTCTCACTGGCATCCAGTATCCTGACGAATCCCACCTCGACGCTACCGAAGCTCGGGCTGATCCTCAGCTATGTGCGGTATTTGAACGCTCCGACCGGCACGCTGGATACGGAGATCAACCCGAGCGCGACACTGGGGGCGGCCCCACTGCCGCTCGCAACGCCGGCTGTCCTGCGGGATGATTGGCCGAGCTACAACAAGACCTTGAGCTCCAATCGCTTCTCGGCGCTGGCCCAAATCAACGCGGGCAATGTTGGCCATCTGAAAGTGCTATGTACCTACGATACGGGCGGGCATAGTGCCTTCAATACAGGCCCGATCATGGTCGAGGGCGCGCTGATCGCAACGACGGGCTACGATATCTTCTCCATTGACCCGGCCACCTGCCGCGAGAACTGGCGCACGCACGAGAGCTACACGCCAGCAGTCCCCTTGCTTGCCAATCGCGGCGCCGCCTACATGGACGGACGCTTATTCCGTGGAACCCAGGACGCCCGTGTCTTGGCGTATGACTTCAAGACTGGCAAGCGCCTCTGGGCCACCACTATCGGCAATCCCAAGATCGGTGAAACGGCTCCCGCCGCGCCGATCGCCTGGAACGGCCTGGTATTCATCGGCCAGGCGGGCGGAGACTCCAAGGGTGTGAAAGGTCGCATGTACGCGCTCGATGCCAAGACGGGCGAGATAGTTTGGGAATTCTACTTAGTGCCAAGGACCGCCGAGGATGTGATCCGCGGGCCGCAAGGGGTCTCGCCCTTGAACACCACGTCCTGGCAGAACGCACCCGGCTCGCCGATCAGCGGCGGCGCAACCTGGACCTCCTACACCCTGGACCCGACGAGCGGGCTCCTCTATGTCCCCGGCGGCAATCCGGCGCCGGATTTTGTGCCCCACCTGCGCGAGGGGGAAAATCTCTATGCCGGTTCGCTCGTCATCCTGGACGCTAAGACCGGCGCCTATCGAGACCATATCAAAGTAGTTGCCGTGGACTGGCATGACTGGGACGTCTCGAGTGCACCGTCCTTGATCGAGACGAGTGGTGGCAGAAAGCTCATCTCCCTCGCCCCCAAGGACGGTCATCTCTATGGCTTTGATTTGGCTACCAAGGCGATGCTCTACCGCACGCCCGTGACGCGCATTGAGAATGCCGAGGAGAAATTCTCCACCACCCGATCCGTGCACTTCTGCCCAGGCTCAGGCGGTGGCGCCGAATGGAACGGGCCTGCCTATGATCCGCTCACCAACCTGGTCTATATCGGGGAGGTGGATTGGTGCAATACGGTCAAAGTCAAAACGGACAAGCAGCTCATCGACGCACCCGTGGGCACGCCCTGGGGCGGCATGGCGACGATAAATCCATTCGATGTGTGGGGCAGAGAGGATCCCTATCACAACTGGGCCGGCTGGGTTTACGCAGTCGACGCGGACACCGGCGTATGGCGCTGGAGAGTGAAGACCAACTACCCCGTGCAAAGCGGCATGACCCCGACGGCCGGGGGAGTGGTGTATTTCGGTGACGCGGGCGGATATCTCTACGCGCTGGATGCTGCAAGCGGTGAGAAATTGTGGGGCCAAAAAATCGGCGGTGCGATTGGCGGTGGCGTCATTACCTATACAGCGCAGGGAACACAGAAGATTGCGGTGGCAACCGGCCTCACCAGCATCTTGTGGCCCACCGAAGTGACCACCGCGAAGATCTCGATCCTGGGACTGTAAAGTCCACTGCCCGTCCACACCGTTGACATCGAGCGTGGCAGGGGTGAGAACGCGTTGTCGGTGTGCTTGAGGTGAGTCGCCTGGTCCTACATTCTTTCAGATGAAGGAGCTCAGCATGCGGGCGGGTGAGGTTACCGTGGCCGCCTCGGCCGCGAGCCATTGGCGCAGCTACTGGCAACTCACCAAACCTAAAGTGGTCGCGGCGATTGTCTTCACCGCAGGCGTTGGAATGTTGCTCGCCAGCCGCGGACGCCCGCCGCTCGATCTGATACTCCCCGCATGTATTGGAATTTGGATGGCGGCCGCCGCGGCGGCCACGGTGAACCATGTGATCGATTCCAGGATCGATCGAGCGATGATGCGCACACGGCGACGCCCGTTACCGACTGGACGGCTCACGCCGCGCGCCGCTCTGCTCTTCGCAGGGGTGTTGGCCTGTGGCTCGATGGCGGTGTTGCTTCTGTGGATCAATGTGTTGACGGCGATCCTCACGTTTCTGTCCCTCATCAGCTATTCGGTGCTGTACACCGCATACCTTAAGCCCCTGACGCCCCAGAACATCGTGATTGGCGGCGCCGCGGGTGCCGCGCCACCGCTGCTCGGCTGGACCGCCGTGCAAAATGGCGTCGACGCCAACGCGTTGCTCCTGTTCTTGATCGTCTTCGTGTGGACCCCGCCGCACTTCTGGGCGCTTGCGCTCGCAAGACGTGTCGAGTATGCCAAGGCCGGTGTCCCGATGCTGCCGGTGACCCATGGAGTGGCGTTCACGTGCAGGCACATCCTGCTCTACAGCATTTTGCTCTGCGTGGTGACGGCGCTGCCGTGCTTGACCGGCATGACCGGGCTCATCTATCTGTCAGGCGCCACACTCCTCAACGCCGGCTTTGTCAAGAGGGCCTGGGCGCTCAACGTGCATTGGACCTCCGAGCGGTCCATGCGTCTGTTTCACTACTCCATCACCTACCTGCTGTCACTCTTCGCGCTGCTGCTCATCGATCACTTCTGTCGCCTTTGAAGGAACCCCGGCCGCCGTGTGCAGGGGCTCACGTGCGCTCGCCACGATCTGCCGTGCGGCCGGAATGGCGCATGACAGGATCATCAACCAGGGAATAATGGCCCAGAGGTATTCGACCAATGCCGCGGAGCGGCCCTCGCGCGAGTGATGCTGCGCACGATAGCGTGCGATCGCGGCGAGCATCGCCAGTAATACCAGCAGAGCGATGCTGGCGCAGATTGTAAGAGCAATCAGTCTCATGGAACGAAGGACACTAAACCCTGGCTACTCACCGCGCCCTCACCGATTGTGGTGCGGTGTTGCTCATTGGGGAGCGGAGCCGAGTTCCCCAACGGCCAAGGCGAGTGTCGCCGCTGCCGCGAGTGCAGCGCTGTGGGCATCGCTCAAGGCGTTCGCAGCCTGCAGGAGACCCGTCTCGGCGACGGTTGCGTCCGTGATTGATCCCACGCCATTGCGATAAGCCGCCAGCGCCGCCTCAAAGGTGGTCTGTGCGGCCGACACGAGCGATGCGGCGGCCGTGTGGGCATGCAGGCTCGTCGTGACGGCATTTTGGGCCGCGACAATTTCGCGCACCGCTTCCTCGCGGGTGTGCGTGAGTGCAAGATCGGCGTTGTCGGTCCTCGCGCGCGCTTGGCTCAGCGCGGCCTGGCGCAGTCCTCCATCATAGATCGGGACCGTGATGCCGAGAAACACCGTGCTGTCGAACTGATTGCCCGTGAGATTGACGGCTCCTGGGGTGCCTTGGCCAGCGGATGGAATCGCGGTGAGATTCAGATGTCCGGAGTTGTACGCGCCGGTGGCGGAGAGAAAGACTTTCGGCAGAAATTCGGCGCGTGCCGCGCGGACGTTCTCCGAGCTCACACGCATCGCCGCGTAGGCGGCCAACACATCCGGCCGTCGGCCAAGAGCGCTCGCGACGATGCGATCGACCGAATCGCTGGCGGTGTTCGTGAGCTGGTGATCGGGGAGACTCGCCACCTCGAGATGAGTCAACGGCGAGATGCCGATGGCGGCGATCAACGCCTGGTAGGTGTCCTGGGCGACGCCCTCGGCTTGAACGCGGAGCAGTTGCGCCTGTGCCGATGCCTGGCGCGCCTGTGCGACCTCGACCACGGTACCTATGCCGTGTGCCTGCCGCTGCTCGGCAGCGAGTTGTACCTGTTGCGTATTCACAAGAGAACGCGCCGCCGTCTCTAGACGAGCATGCGCGGCCCGCTCTGCGAAATAGGCGAGGCTTACGCGGTGGATCAGTTGCTGATGCGCGGCCGTAAATCCGATGTTCGCGATGACTGAGTTCTGCCGGGCGGCGTTGAGGATCGCCGTGCGCTCGCCGAAATCGAACAGCAGCCATTGTAGTGAGAGCGCGGACACCACCCCATCGGATGACTCGCCATTGACACTCAAATCTGCGGCCGGGTTGTTATTGTGCATGCTTTGGTGGCCGGCGATGGCGCTCGCCGTCAGTGTGGGGAGATAGGCGCTTCGCGCGATGCCCACCGCGAGGGCCGCCTCTCGGGCGGTATTCCACGCGGTGCGGGTCAGCAAATTATTCGACTCCGCGAGGTCAATGAGTTCAGCGAGGGAATAGGCGTGCGCTGGGTCGGTGGTGGGCGGGGCCGGGACACTCGCCAGCGCGGGATTCGCGGGCAGAAGATAAGTCGGTGACGCTCCTTGTGCGGCACTCGTCGCCTTGGCGCCCGGAATGATTTCACCCGTATCGGTCGTGGCCGGAACCCAGGGATGATCTGGACGGTCGGGTGCCATGTCGATGTCTGAGGTGGCGCAGCCTGAGAGCACGACCGGCAGCATCGCGACTAGCGCTGGAACGCGGGTTCGGCTACGCCACCGCATGTCTAGCGCTCCCCTCGCTCCCCAGGTCACAAGCCCTTGCAGTGGGGGCCAATGCCTCCTCAAGTCGCAGCACGTGCAGGTTGATCATGTCCTCGAGCGGTGCGCGCGCCGGAGGCAAGGCTAGCTCGGCATGATTGGCGTTGGGCGGGAATGCTCCTGGCGATTCCCCCAGGGAGTCGGCGATCTGCTGAAGGCGCTGGCCGATCTTCCCTGCAGAGCCGGAGTGTTGGCCCGCGCTCAACGACAGCGCGGACTGCAGCGCCCCCAGTGCCTGTGCGGCGCGGCGGCGCGCGCGCACCCAGCTTGACGCAGGCCGGATCGAGGTCGGTTCGTATCCCAGCAGATCCAGATCCTGCTGGATGTTTCCGAGCGTCCCCTGCAGCTCGGCAACCACCGAGCGCCGTGTCGCAGCGGTTGCCGTTGCCATGGTACTGAGGCGGCGCAGCAGCGCGGCGAGCGCCGGATCGATGCGTTGCGCCACGCTCATGGGCCACAGGCGCGTAAAGAATAGGTAGACGATGACATTACCGAGCAGGACGCCAACGATGCGATCACGCGCGATGCTGAGATCAAAGGCGGGGGAGGGACCCTGGATAACACACAGGAAGAAGGCGAAGGCAATTTGAAACCCCGCATAGGAAATACGCGCACTGCCCGCCGCGACCCACGCAGAGGCGAGTGCGACCAGGAAAACCACGGCGAGCAGCGCCCCGATTGAGGTAAGCGAGGGCATCACATAGACGATCGCGGCAAGCCCCGCCGCGGCACCGATGAGACAGCCTGCAATGCGCAGCACGAATTTCTCTATGGTTTCCGCGCTGGTGCCGAGCGAGACGATATAGCAGGTGATGAAACAGGTGTGGATGCCGCGCCAATCGAGCAGCGAGTAGAGCGTATAGCACAGCATCGCGGCACCCGTGGTTTTCAACGCGTGGCGGATGTATTCAGGGTTGGTGAACAAGTCCGGCATGAAGAATCCGGGGTGCGGCGCGGCCGGTGGCGCCAGCGAGGGCTCACGCGTCACTGGCTGTGCAAATCCGTGCAGCACGCTTCGAATCTCCGCCCAGAGTTCAGCAGAGTAGGCCGGTAGCGGCGCTTCACCGAGATGAGCATCGAGCATGATCTCGAGCGGATAGCGCCCCTGGCGGAGCACCTGCGCGATGGCCTCCAGGGTCTGCGCCAGTTCCGTAAGAAGTGGCCGCGGCAGAAATCCCTCACGGTGGCGGTTTACCACATCCACCCACGCGAGAATGGCGGCGGTGGATTCCGTTGCTTGCCTAAGCGCCGCCAGGTCGCGCGGCGCAGAGCTCATCTCCATGCTCGCAAGTTTCAGCCAGCCCACAATTTCACCGCTCCCCTCGCGGAGCTGTTCGGCG
>Ga0335083_10011351_pt1 | contig 10697 bp, 10 predicted proteins | sample Lox_Sample_42_FD_206716 | JGI IMG/M metagenome (GOLD analysis project Ga0335083, IMG submission 206716) | Soil microbial communities from Loxahatchee National Wildlife Refuge, Florida, United States - Lox_Sample_4.2 | ecosystem: Environmental > Terrestrial > Soil > Wetlands | place: USA... | reverse complement strand
CGAATGGGGCGCTGGGGAAGGAGGCAAGGGCGTTTCCGGCTGCGGTGGCTCGATGGAGAGGGTGCTTTCGAAAGGAAGGCTCTCCACGGTGATCTGGTCGCCCCGTTTCTCGTCGAAGCCCGTGATACCGGCTACGAGATCTCGAATGATTTTCAGCTTTTCAGGCGAAGGTGGGATGAGTACGCGCTTCACGCTGTTGCGGTCGCGCTGCCAGGACAAATCCTGATCCAACAGAACGGCCAACGACATCTTGCGGATGCCGCCGGCGGGGAGGCGTGTCTTCCTGACGGTGCGGCTCGTTTGATAGGTGATATTCTCGGTGACCCGCGACGCGCCCTTCGACCCCGTGGACGGGCGCGAAACCGGGCGTGGGAGTGTCGACGGAGTTCCAGGAATCCCCGCGGCCGTGGCCCCCGACGTGTTGTCCTCGGTGCGCTGCGAGCTGAGCATGACGGATCGGGTGGGGTCGAAAATCTCTTCGCTCTGCTCGGCGCCGGTAAAATCGCACTCGACCGAAACTCCGGCGCGGAAGCGGTTGGCGCCGAGCAGAGGTTCCAGCGTGGAATTGATCTTGGCCAGAAGGTCGCTTTCGATCTTATGGCGGTAGTCGAGTCCGGCCTCGGTAAACTCGGGGCCGTCCGGCATGCCAGGCCCCTTGGGGCGGCCCAGCAGGTTTCCATTCATGTCGAGGACGGAGACGGCATCCGGGGAGAGTCCTTCTACGGCGCTGGCGATCAGGTGGTCGATGGCCTGTACATTCTGCGGCGCCAGGCGCGCGCCGGGGCGGAGTTTGACGAGTACGCTGGCTTTGGCGGGCTGCTGGGAATCGAGGAAGACTGAGTCTTTGGGAAATGTCAGGTGCACGCGCGCCTGTTCCACCTCGGCCAGGGACATGACGGAGCGTTCGAGCTCACCTTCGAGCGCGCGCCGATAGTTGACGTGCTCGGTGAACTCCGTGGCGCCGAGATTGGTCTTGTCGAAGAGCTCGAACCCCATGCGTCCGGTCTTGGGCAAGCCCGCGGCAGCCATGGTAAGGCGTAGTTCCGGGAGCCGCGCAGAGGGGACGGAGATCGTGGCGCCGTTCTCCGACAACCGGTATTCGGCGCCTGCCTCCTTGAGCTTCTGCACAATCGCCGCAGCATCCTCGGGAGGGACGCCAGTGAATAGGGGACGGAAGTCTGCCTCGCGCTGGTGGCGGACAAACGCATAGATGCCGGCGGCGAGAACTACGGCGACAACCGCGATGCTGATGCGCTGCTTGACCGAGAGGTGGGTGAAGAAGTTCATCGTGAGCTGTCGGCTATCAGCTTCTTGCCGGCCCTCTGGCCGGTTTCGGCATCGTTCACGGTGATGATCGGCGGTTTCATTCGGAAACGTGAGCCTCAAGCTATTTGCTAACAGCTAAGATCTTTCTCACACCTGCATGCGCATGATTTCCTGATAGGCGGAGACCACTTTGTTCCGCATCTGCAGGAATAGATCGAACGACAGCTCGGCGCGCTGCGTGGCAAGGATCGTGGAATGCAGTTCCTCTCCTTCGCCGGAAAGGAAATTCTGGACGGACGCGGACGCGGCCTGGCCCGCGGATTGGACGCTTCCCAAGGCATTCGTGAAGATCTCCTGGAAGACTCCGGGCGTCGCCGGGCCGGAGCCGGCAGCCGGCGAGACGGGTGTGGGAGGAACAATCGGGGAAACGGGGAGGATCGGAGCGGGCATAACTCACCTACCGGAAGAGATCGATAGAGCGGGCGATCATGTCTTTTACGGCGGCGATGGCCGCCACGTTGGCCTCGTAAGTGCGGGCCGCGCCCATCAGGTCCACCATATCCTCGGCGGGATTGACGCGTGGAAAGGCGACGTAGCCGTCGCGGTCCGCATCTGGGTGTCCCGGCATATAGCGGCGCTCCGGGTCGCGTGTATCGGTGACGATTTGCGAGACGGCTACACCCTCACTTCCGTGCAGTTCGGCGTCGAGGACGGACGAAAAGGGCGACGCCACCGATGCGCTCTCGAAGACCACGTCCTGCCGCCGATAAGGGCCGCCGTCCGGGGTGCGGGTGGTCTCGGCGTTGGCGAGGTTCTGCACCAGCATCTCGGCGCGGGTCCGCTGGGCCTGCATACCGGACGCGCCAATGGAGAGGACGGAGAAGAGGCTCATGAGTTCTGGCCCTCGGAGATAGCGGCGTGCACCAGGCGGATTTGCGAACGCATCAGGTTGGACGCCATCTGGAATCGCAGGGCATTTTCGGCAAGGAGACGGGCTTCGCGATCGAGGCTCACATCGTTACCGTCGTTCTTGATCGCAAGTCCATCTACGCCGGTGACCCGGGGATCTCCGCCCGCCGCGTTCTGAAGCTCCGCCTGAAAGTCGATATCTCTCGTACGGTAACCCGGGGTATCGGCGTTGGCGATGTTGGATGCGACCAGCTTCTGACGAAAACTAAGGAGATTCATATACCTCTCGATTGATCCGGATAAAGCGTCCAACATGGCGGTGTTGTCCGATGCACAACCAGGACCAAATCATTAAGGCGTTTAGATTGTTAATTGTCAGGTTAGATATGGCGCCAAAAAATTGGCGCGGTGAGAAAAAATTGACTTTGAATTCGCGTCGTATTACTGTATTATTTTAGTACTAAAGCGTACGTTTATCCTAAAATTAAGGGAGATACAAGAGGCGAATTCTAAAGAAGCCAACGGGCTTGGCTAAGCGCCTTTTCGATATCTCCGTCAGGTCCGCGAGGGCAAGGTTGCCCGCGACCTCCCTGGGCGTCCGCCCTTGCCGTAAGTTACACCCGCAATTCCCTGTAAGGGGTGGATTTGTCCCCAAGGAGGTTTGGCTTGATTCCCGGCAGCGATTGCAACGGTCCCCAAGAGTCATGGCCGGAACTTGTGCAGAGGGTGAGGGGCGGCGACCGAGCCGCGATGGAAGACCTGTATCGGGTGCTCTCAAGCGGTGTGCGTCTGCGACTCGCCCGTCAGTTGGGAAGCCGTGACATCAACGATCGGGTGCACGACCTGTTTGTCATGGTGATCGAATCCATCCAGAACGGTGAACTGCGGCAGCCGGAACGTCTGATGGGGTATGTCCGTACCGTAGAGCGCCGACAGGTAGCAAGCCAGATCGACCACGAACTTCGGGAGAAGAGGAATGAGCTTGCGGACGCGTTCGCATTACAGGACGACGGGGCGAACCCGGAGCGTTTCGCCATCGAGCACCAGTTTTCGGAGATGGTACGACGGATCCTGAGCGGGTTTCGGCAGCGCGACCGGGAGGTTCTCTCCCGGTTTTATTTCGCGGAAGAGAGTGGCGCGGAGATTTGCCGGGCGATGGACCTGACGGAGACGCAGTACCGGCTGATCAAATCGCGGGCAAAAGCCCGGTTCGTGGCACTTTGCCGCAGGAGCCTGGGAGAAAAGGGCTCGGACAGCTAAAACACCCGGCGTTTCAGGCGGTCGAGGGAGAATTTGGCGGTTTCTGCGACTGCCATCACTGTCATGACCCCGGCCTGGACGGGGTCGCTGACGACCAGATCTGCGGCATCGGGCACACTACCGGCCATATTCAGGCTGACCACGAGAAGTCCCTGGGCGCGCACCTCGCGCACGGCCACTTCGATGTCCCCGCCCATGAGGGATCCGGCAAGCACCAGGGCCCGCGCACGGGGAAGTCGCGCGACGGCGCGAACTGCTCGTGCGAGCTTCTCCTCGCCGACGAGCGGGATGGTATCGATGGAGATGTGTTCGCCGCGAATGTTGTGGCGGTCCGCCTCGGAGATGGCACCGATCGCCACCTGCCCGACCTGGGCACCTCCGCCCATGATAATGATGCGCTTGCCGTAAATCTTGGCGAAGCTTTCCACTAGCTCGACAGAGCGGACGGAGGAAAGGCGGCGGAGGTCCTCCAGAAGAATGGCGGGATCCTCCGGGAGGTTCACCTCGAAATACGTCCGGGCGCCGGCATCGGAATTGTCGAGAATCTCAACGGAGTCGATATCCCCGCCATGTTTCGCGATGACGCCGGTGAGCTGATGAAGCAGGCCGACGCGGCCGGCCGCCTGAACGAGCAGGCCGATGGGGGCGGCCATCTTTAGTCGCCGAGGGCGCGTCCACGGCGCCAGTGGTCTTCAAAAAGCCCCTTCATCGCCTCCCCCATGCCTTCATGGTCGAACACGACAGCGGTCCAGGTGGGGCGGGTGATCACCGGGTCAAGCAGGGCGATCATGCCGTGGCGGCCGTCGAAAACCGCGAGCTTCATGGGAAGCGAATCCGCGATCCGAACCTCGATGCCGGCCGCCATGTATTCGCTGAGGCGCTGGCGGTGCACATCGTCCAGGGACGCTGCTTCGAGAAGCAGGCGGCAGGCTACACCGTTGGCGCCGGCCTGTTTGACGAGTTTTTCATCAAGCGGATCTACGGCATACGGGGGCCGTGAGAACTCGAGATATTCGGTTCGTACCTCGGAAAGCATGCGGCGGTATTCGGCGGCGGTCTGGCCGGGCTCGGTTACGATGCGGAGGAAGTCAAGGGTGCCGCGGCCGCCCTGACCCTCGGAGTAGAGGCTGTTCAGGTCATCGATGAGGCCGGAGCCGACACGACCGTTGTCCATCAGCTCCTGCTCCAGAGTCTGACGCTTACGGCTTAGGTAGCCGGGAATGGCGAGGGAGGGCTCGACGGCGGAGAAGAGCTTCGTCTTCTCCTGGACCACCTGCGCGAAGCCTTTTTCCACCAGGCTGTCCAGGACTTCATAGATCTTCTGGCGCGGCACGTGGGCGCGGGCCGCGAGCTCCAGAGCCTTGAACTTGGGATGGCCGAGGAGCACGAGGTAAGAGCGCGATTCGTAGGCGTTCAGTCCGAGCTGCTGCAAGCGCCGCCAGAACCGTTGGAAATCGACTTCGGCCAATTCTTCGCTCATCTTCTCTTCACCTTACCAGGAATCCCCGAGGAAATACACCGAAACGTGGTGGTGCTTGCGGACGGGGGAGCCGAGTGACTGCAGCAGCCGCCGGCGCTCTGGGCCCGGGCTGACCGCCGGAGCCGCGGCGGACTCGCAAGAGGCGGCAACCTCCGGAACAAGACGGAACGATTAACCTTGGCGTTACCAGAAAGATAGGGGCAGTACATCAGGGGAATTCCCTATACCTCAAAAAACGGCATTTGACTTGGTACTAGTAGGACCTTAAAATTAGAGAGTTAAGCAACATCTAGTTTTATGTCTGAAAACAACGCCGCCATTAACGGTTCCACTTTGGGTGGGGCTTCGCCGACGCAATCGAAGATCCGCATCGTAGTGGCGGACGACCACCCCATCTTTCGCGATGGACTCTGCAAGCTGCTGGCTCTTGAGGAAGATTTCGAAGTTGTAGCCCAGGCTTCCGACGGACGGCAGGTGCTGGAGGTCCTTCAGCAGATGGAACCAGATATTCTCCTGCTGGACTTGAAGATGCCTGCAATGGACGGGCTGGGAACACTGCAGCGGCTCCAGGCCGCGCGAAACAAGACCCGGGTCATCGTACTGACAGCTTCGGACGACAAGAACGAATTCGTACAGGCGATGAAGCTCGGTACATCCGGCATCGTCCTGAAGCAGACCGCCACGGAGTTGTTGATCAAGAGTATCCGCAAGGTGCACGCGGGCGAGATCTGGCTGGATTCCCACACCACGGCTGCGGTGATCCGCCAGTTTGTAGCCGCCGAAGAGCAGCAGCAGGCTCCGCCACCGCCTCCGCCGTTACAGGCGCCGCAGCGGGACCGCGAACGATCGCCACTGAGCCAGCGCGAGCGCGAAATCGTGGCATTGGTGGCGCAGGGATTCAAGAACAAGGAAATGGCCGAGAAGATGTTCATCAGCGAGCAGACGGTGAAGAACCACCTGCACAACATCTTTGACAAGCTGGGCGTCTCGGACCGGCTGGAGCTCGCGCTTTACGCGATTCACAACAATCTGCACACGGGCCGCTAGTTTTCGATCCTTCGATCTGAGTTGATTCGGGCCGTCCGCCGTCTGCGGACGGCCCGAACCGTTTACGCCCCGATCCCGTATTCCTTCCCTGCTCCGTATTCCTTCAACTTGTTGTGCAGCGTCTTGAGGCTGATCCCGAGGATCTCGGCGGCGCGCGTCTTGTTGTTGCGCGTGTGCTCCAGGGTGCGGATGATGAGACCCTTCTCGGCCTCCTCCACGGTGGTCCCAACCTGGAAACTGATGCGATTTTCGTCCGTGACCGCCGGCGCCGTTGGTGCGGCGGCAGGCGCGGCGGGTGCCGCCACTGGCGCCGCGGTCTGATTCTGCAGGAAAGCGGGGAGATTTCGCATCTCGACCGTACCTTCGCCGGCGAGAATGACGGCGCGTTCCAGCACGTTGCGGAGCTCGCGGACGTTTCCAGGCCACTGATGCCGCTCGAACGCTTCCACGACCGTGGGAGAAATATCGGTGACGCGGCACTCGTGCTTGCGGTTCAAATCGCTGAGCAGTGCTTCCGCGATGGAGCGGATGTCGTCCTTGCGCTCGCGTAGCGGTGGCAGGTGAATGTGGAAGACGTTGAGGCGATAGTAAAGATCCTCGCGCAAATGGCCGCCGCGAACGGCCTCTTCCGGCACCTTGTTGGTGGCGGCGACGACGCGCACGTCGACTTCGAATTCGGTCTTGCCACCCAGGCGGCGAACCTTGGAATCCTCGAGGATGCGGAGGAGCTTGGCCTGCGTCTGCATCGGCATCTCGCCGATCTCGTCGAGCAGCAGAGTTCCGTGCTGCGCAACCTCGAAGCAGCCGGCGCGCCGCTCCGAGGCGCCGGTGAACGAGCCTTTCTCATGGCCGAAGAGTTCGCTTTCGATGAGCGTTTCCGGCAGCGCGGCGCAATTAATTGCGACGAACGGGCCCTGGCGGCGCGGACTGAGAGCGTGGATAGTGCGCGCGACGAGCTCCTTGCCCGTACCGCTTTCGCCGGTGATCAGGACGCAGGCCTTGCTCGGCCCGGCCTGCTGCAGCAGGGCAAAAATTTCCTGCATTTTCGGAGACGTCCCGACCAGCTCGCCCAGCGATCCTTTGTAGCTGAGCTGGCGCTCCAAGATGCGCTTTTCCGCGCGGAGTCCGGCGTGCGAACCGGCACGGCGGAGGAGCACCTCCAGGGTGCCCGGCTGGATCGGCTTCTCCAGGAACCAGTACGCTCCCAGTTCGTGAACGGTTTTTACTCCGGTCTCAATATTGCCGAATGCCGTCAAAACAATGGTGGGCGGCATTTCGCCGGAATCCCGGAGCCGTTGCAGGAAGCCGAAGCCGTCCAGGCCCGGCATGTTGAGATCGGTGATGATTACGTCGGCGGGGAAATCGTTCAGTTTGAGAAGGGCGTCATTGCCATCGCCGGCGGTTTCCGGAGACATTCCCCAGGCCGATACCATGGCGGCTAAACCGCTGCGCTGGCTGGCTTCGTCGTCTACGATGAGTACTTTTAATGGCTGATTCAAGGCAGGTCCTTCGAAGAGGCTCTTCATACTTATTTTACGATGGCCTCGGGGGTTCGGAGGCCGACTTGCAACATTCCAGGCCGGTGAACGGGCAAGGGGAACCGCTGTTTTGGCCAAAAATGATAGGATTAGGACTATTCCTGGGATGGCGAGGCCGGATCGTCATGGGCGGTGCGGCATCGAACAAGGGAGGACTGTGTTAGAGCTGGTGCAACGAGCGCAGCGGCGGCTTTTTTACAACGAGCTGTTTGCCCAGGCCGCGAACCTGGCGAGCGGCGCGCTTTTTGCCGTGATTCTGCTGCTGCTCACGGGCACGGAAATACTGAATTGGCAATGGCTCGTGGCGCTCCCGCTGGGAGTGGCAGGGATCGGACTGTACGGAGCGTGGCGTCGCAGGCCTTCAGCGTACCGGGCGGCGCAGTTGGTGGACGCCCGGCTGGACTTGGCGGATACGCTTTCGACAGCCCTCTATTTCCGAGAGAACCCGCCGCATGTTTCGTCCGAATTGGTGCGCCTGCAGGCCGATGCGGCTGAGCAAGTGTCCCAAAACGTAGACGTGCGTGCGGCAGTGCCGTTCCGAATGCCCCGCACCGTATACGCAATGGCGGCCCTGCTCCTGGTGGCCGGGAGTCTGTTCGCTCTCCGCTATGCGGTAAGCCGGAGTCTGGACCTGAAACCGCCCCTGGCGCGCATCCTGGAGCAGAACTTCGGGAGTCCCAAGACCGAGAACGCCAAAAATACGCCGCCGAAGATGCACCCTGCCGACGCAAAGTCGCAGGAGGATGATCTGGCCGCGGTGGACAGCCGGGACCAGAAGGGCGATCCGCAGGATGCCCAATCCGAGCGAAACGGCGACGACGGCGATGCGCAGCAGGCTAAGGCGGAATCGAAGCCGGGCGAGAAGGGATCGAAAGCGCAGGAGCAGGAGGGCCAGGCCACCGACTCCCAGAGCGCCGATTCCGACGACCGCGAGGGCAACAACGCCGATTCCCAATCGGGCCAGCAGGGCAACAGCAGGGAAGGCAAGCAGGGCAATTCGAAGCAGGATGCCAATAATTCGAGCGAGAATTCCAGCCTGATCAGCAAGGTGAAGGACGCGGTGCAAAATCTGCTTTCCCGGATGAAGCCGCAGCAGAACCAGTCGGGCGGACAGCAGCAGTCCGGCGAGCAGCAGAGCCAGCAGGGCAAGGGCCAGCAGAACGGCGGCAAACAGCAGAACGCCAAGAACGGCCAGCAGCAGAGCGGGCAGCAGCAGGCGGACGCGCAGGACGGCCAATCGGGCGAGCAATCGCAGAATTCCCAGGATGCGCAGGGCAAGGGCACCGGCAACAGCGACGCCAAACAGGCGAGCAAGCAGCCCGGCAGCGGCATCGGTAGCCAGGACGGCGACAAGAGCATCAAGCAGGCCGAGCAGCTGGCCGCCATGGGAAAGATCAGCGAGATCATCGGCAAGCGCGCGCAGAACATCAGCGGGGAGAGCACCGTCGAGGTGCAGTCCACCAGCCAGGTGTTGAAGACCCCGTACGCCAATCGCGGAGCGCAGCACACGCAGAACGGCGCGGAGATCAGCCGCGACGAGATCCCAGTGGCTCTGCAAAGCTACGTGGAGCAGTACTTCGAGCAGGTAAGGAAGCAGCCGAAGAAATAGGTCTCGAAGGCAACCATCAGCGGCGCAGCTCCGGAGAGCGCTGCGCCGCTTGCTCTTTCAGAATCGCCGCGATTGGGAGAGGCCGATTGCAGTCACGCCTTTTCTGTCTTTTCGAATTGGATGGTGTTCTGAAGATCGTCCAGAAAGCTCTGCTCAGCCGCACTGACCGCCTTGCCGCCAAAACCCAGAACTCCCCCCTCCCTTGAGGCATTGGCCACCTTTTCCGCCAGCCCGTAGAGCAATTTCCGGTAAGCCTCGACCTCCTTCGCGTCGGCTTTGGCGCTGAGCAGCGCAATCGAGGAACGAGCTTGTTCCAGCGCAAGGCTTCGCATCGCGTTCTTGGCGGCTTCTCCTTGCAATCCGGTGAGTCGGCCTTTCAGAGAGTTTTGGGCCGCTTGCATTTCCGCTCTGCTGGTAAGGTCGCGTATCAATGGAAAGTCGCTCGCCTGGTTTTCCCAGATGCCCATTGTGAGCGCGACCGACTCTTTGATCGTTCCAAGCCCGCTCGGTTCGGCTAACAGAGTCGCCAAACCAACCAGGTATGGCGTGTCTCTTAGCGTGGTCCAGTCCGATGCCGTGAAATCGTTTTTTGTGAGCATGGCCCGGAGACGCTCCAAGGTAGGAAACAGACTCATTTTTTCGGACCGGACGGATGCGAAAACGCACCAACCAGTCGCATGGCTAACGATTTTTCGCCGCGAATTTGAAGAGTACGCCTCGCTCGGTATTGAGTCTTCTGGTCGTAAGCACGTCGAGGCCATCGAGCGGCGTGACATAGACCTCTCCGCCCCTCGTATAGCCGAGACTCTCCTTGTCTATCCAGTAATCCGTTACCATGAAAACCTCTCCGGTCCGCATGGCCAGGAGCGTGTAATGCGACTGGGCTGCAGACGGCCAACCGCGGTTGGTAGTGGAGTCCGCCGGCTGCTCAACTGTCAGAGTGCCGTAGTCGTGCCAAACGCTCGAGGGTCGGGGCGTCAGTCGCTTGGCGCCTCGGTCATCTGGTCCCGGTTGTGAAACCGCGGACGTCGGCGTTTGCGGTTCGGAGGTCGCGTCCGCAGATTCCGGAATCGCCAGGTCCTCCATGAGACGGAGTTCGATGCGCGCCTCGCCTTTGAGAGTCGGCCTTGGTCCCCGGGCGGGCAGCGTCAGCACTTTGATCGGCCACAGAATCGGAATAGCCCATTCGATCGCATCCCGTACGGGATGGCCGCGTCCCAGAATCCTACCGTCGCTGCTCACCCGGTAACGGTCAGTTGAGATGATCTTGGCGTCCAAGGGAACGCTTCCCTCGGGCAGGATGAGGCTGGCGAACTCCAGTTGAATCCACCCTTTTCCAACGAAGTGCCCCGGATCGTGGTAATCCCCAAGGTTGCCGGCCAGATAGGATCCCCGAGGGATCACGGGCTGACCAAACATTTCGACCGCGGAGGTGATTTTGCAGAGAACGGGATCGCCGCGCTGCGCCGTCTGAGAGGAGAGGTTCGGCTCGTCGATGGTGCAGTCCAGTTGGGTGCCGGCCGGGACCAGCGTCTCGTTGCGCACGGCCACAACCTGCGCGTCCAGCATCGAGGCGATAACTACCAAC
>Ga0335083_10011350_pt1 | contig 10698 bp, 13 predicted proteins | sample Lox_Sample_42_FD_206716 | JGI IMG/M metagenome (GOLD analysis project Ga0335083, IMG submission 206716) | Soil microbial communities from Loxahatchee National Wildlife Refuge, Florida, United States - Lox_Sample_4.2 | ecosystem: Environmental > Terrestrial > Soil > Wetlands | place: USA... | reverse complement strand
CCCCCCCGCCATCACGAACACGCAGCAGATCTCGCACTTCGACGGCGACCGCCCGTTCAACCACGCGCGGCTCGCGTCGAACGGCGGCGACTTCGAGCTCGTCGCGTTCGCCTCCACGATCGAGGAAGGCGACACCACGAACGAGTACGTGATGCTGCTGGACGACACCGGCAACGTCATCACGGACATCAAGGGCAAGTCGCTCAACGGCGACGACGTGGTCCGTGACCGCAACGGCAAGATTCAGCCGGTGCTCAACGTCGGGCAGAACGACGGTGACAACCACGGCGCGTCCGAGATGCTCTACATCGGCAAGGATGCCAACGGCGTCGATCACTTCATCGGCGGCTACCTGCACAACAACAACGACTCGTACGCCTTCGGCATCAGCGTCTCGAAGACGGGCACCACGTACAACATCACGCAGGATTGGGAGACCAACTACGCGTCTCCGGCCAACATCGGCCGCCCGACGATCGCGGTCACCAGCCCGACGACGGCGACGGCATGCGCGGCCAAGGGCAACAACCGGCCGCCGGAAGTCGGCATCAAGTGCGTCTCGCTCGACACGACGACCGGCAAGATCCTCACCAAGGCGATCGTCGCACCGTCGGAGCCCGACAAGCACGTCTACATGAACCAGCCGACGGTCACGTACCTCGGCAACGGGACGTGCGCGCTGGGCGTCGTGATGAGCGACGGCTCGGGCCGTAGCCGCAATGGCCACTTCCTCGCGGCCAACACGAGCATGGCCTACACGATCGACTGCAACACGCTGCAGATCAAGAACACGCAGACCGGCGTGGCTCCGTTCCAGCGTCACGCGACGATCACCCAGTCGGTCTTCGGCAACCAGGGCCAGACCTTCATCGGGTCGCTCGGCTGCTCGAGCACCGGCGCCGGCGGCGCGGGCCTGCAGCTCATCGGCGTCGACTCCAACGGCATGATGAGCGTCGACAAGGTCAACAACATGATGCCGGTCATGTGGCAGTGCGACACCGCGTGGCTGTCGTACAAGGGCCTGCGCAACCCGCGCGACCAGGGCCGCGACTTCCTCCACACCCTCGGCAGCATCCCCAACCCGGGGTTCCAGGACCCGAAGGGCTGGATGCCCGAGGTCTCGCACTTCGCGGTGTCGCTGGTGCCGGCGGTCCACGACCAGACGGCCACCCGCAACAGCCTCTACGCGTCCTTCGTGCCCATCGCGTGGGACAAGAACGTGACCGTCGTCATGAGCGGCGCGGTCGACGTCAGCGAGATCCCGAGCGGCCCGTCGCAGCAAGTCAACGGCCCGACCAACAACCCGGTCGTCGGCGGCAGTGACGGGAACGTCAACGGCAACGCGGGCGTCACCGCCACCAACCCGGGCAGCCCCGGCGCGGCGACCGGTGGCGGGGCCTCGCACCGCGGCTGGCTCGCGATGGACGGCGGCGGCGGCTGCAGCGTGAGCGCGGTCGGGTCGAACGGAGCCGAAGGGCTCGAGGGTCTCGCGCTCGTGGGTCTCGGTCTTGCGGTCGCGGCCTCGCGCCGTCGGAGGTAATTGGCCATGTTCTCCAGGTCGATCACGGTAACGTTCATCGGCGCGCTCCTCGTGGGCGCGTGGGCCGCCGGGTGCGGGGACGGCGGCGGCACGGGAGACCCTGGCGGCGGCGTCTACGGCGGCGGCACCGGTGGCACCACCGGCACCCCGACCGGAGGCAACGGTAACCAGGGCACCGCAAGCAGCGGCGGAAGCGGCAGCAGCGGTGGCGCCTCCTCGAGCGGCGGTTCCAGCAGCTCCGGCGGCAGCACGAGCAGCAGCGGCGGCTCCGGCTCCTCGTCGGGCGGCGCTCCGGTGGAGGCGGGTCCGCCGCCTCCCCCGCCCAAGACGCTGGACGAAGCGCTCAAGGAGATCGCCACCTGCATGTCCCTCTCGAACTTCACGGCGAAGACCTCGAACGGCTACGCGGCGGCTGACATCGCGAAGTCCCAGACGACGCAGTACGGCGACTGCAACGCTTGCCACAACCAGGGCGACTCAGGCTTCTGGGCGAGCTACGGCACGGTCAACGGCACGAACATGACGACCACGATGTTCGACATGACCGTGCAGTACCCGTACATCTTGAAGTGGGTGACGGGCACGGTGGACAACAACGGCAACTTCAAGGACCTCGTTTCGTCGAACGCCATCGTGAATCAGGAAGCGGCAGCTTCGCAGTGCATGGCGGGAACGCCCTGCCACCCGAAGTTCCAGCTCAACCCTGACGTCGTGACCGCGATCAACACCTTCGTGACCACGAGCATCACCATGTGGCACGCCGCCAACGGCCCTTGCTCCGGTGGCACGCTCCCTGGCGACGCCGGAACCGACTGAGCACGCACCGAAAGGGCGCACTACACTGACCCCATGGCCACGCCGAGCAGGGTCGATCCGCGGATGCGGGTCCTTTACCTGCTCGTCGTGGCTTCTGGGGTCTTCGTGTTCCATCGGGTCGACGTCGTCGCGGCGATCGCGGCGGCGCAAGCGGTGCTCTGGCTCGTGGTGGGCCTCGGCCCGAAGCGGCTCGCACGGCAGATCACGAAGCTCTGGTTCTTCACGCTGTTCATCGTCGCGTCGTACGCGCTGACGGGGAGCGAGGACGGCGGGGCGACCCAGTGGGTGCGCGTGCACGTGGGCGCCTGGGCCCTGCGCGTGAACCTCGCGGGCGCGCTCGCCGGCGCCGTGATGGTGCTGCGCATCCTGGCGGTGATCCTCGCGGCGCAGGTCGCGCGTGCCGGAGACGGACGCGCCGTCGCGGCGGGCCTCGGCAAGCTCGGCGCACCGCGCATGGTCGCCGCGTCGATCGACGCGGTGCTCGCCCTCCTCGGTGGAGGCGGTGGTGGAGGCGGCGGCGGCGGTGGCCGCGGGATGGGCGGAGGCCGCGGGCGTGGACGTGGGGGCGCACCCGAGACCGGAGAGGGATTCTGGGCGGCGCTCAAGCGCATCTCGCGGGGCGACGTCGGCCCCATCGTCGACCGCGTCGACCGCCAGATCGCGCGCGTCGAGGACCACCTGGAGGAAGAGGGCTTCGACGAGCGCGAGCGAGACGTGGGACGCGACGTCGCGGTCATCGCGGGCGTGTCGCTCACGATGCTCGGAATCAAGGCGCTCAAGGTGCTGCCGAGCATCCCGTTCGCCCCCGGATACAAGACGGTGGTCCTGACGCCGCTCTACATCGTGGCGCGCCTCCGCACGCGGGCGCGCGCCGGTGCGACCGTGACCGGCCTCACGATGGGCATCGTCGCGTTCCTCGCGGGCGACGGGCGCTACGGACCGTTCGAGATCCTCAAGCACACGGCACCCGGCGTGGTGTGCGATCTCGCCGTGCCCGCGATGGTGCGCGGCGGGCGAACGCCCGGACCCATCGCCTGGTCGGTGCTCGGAGGGCTCATCGGCGCCGCCCGTTACACGACCATCTTCGGCGTCATGCTCCTCGTGCAGCCGCCGGCGCTCGCGTGGGCGCTGCTGGCGCCGGGCCTGGCGCTGCACACGACGTTCGGCATCCTTTCCGGGTGGGTCAGCTGGCAGATCGTTCGCGCGATGCAGCGCAGCACGCCGCAAGTGCCGGCGCCGGAGGGGGCCGCCGTGGTATCGAAAGCAGAGGCCAAATGAACAAGCTGGTGCGAGACGACGGACGGACGCACATCGCGTCGAAACTGATGCGCGAGTCGCTCGTCGACCGCAAGGTGATCGCGCGGACGCACACCGACCACGAGTTCGAGATCATGCCAAACGTCGTGCTCGTCGGCATCGGCGGGCAGTCGATCTTCGACCGCGGCAAGGAGGCGCTCCTCCCGCTCGTCGAGGAGCTTTCGAGCCTGCGCGGCAAGCACAAGATGATGATCGGCGTCGGCGGCGGCACGCGCGTGCGGCACACCGTGTCGATCGCGCTCGACCTCGGCGTGCCGACCGGCGGCGTCGCCCAGCTCGTGGGCGCGATGGAGGAGGCCAACGCGGTCTTCCTCAACGCGCTCCTCGCGAAGCATCGCTCGATCGTCATGCAGCGCGAGCACTTCTGGGAGCTGCCGCTCTACATCGAGAACGGGATGCTCCCGATCGTCATCTCGATCCCGCCCTATCACTTCTGGGAGCCCCCGCCCGAGGACGGACCGCTGCCGGCGCACGGGTCGGACTTCGGCCTCTTCATCCTCGCCGAGGTGCTCGGCATGAGCCGCGTCATCTTCGTGAAGGACGAGGACGGGATGTACACGCGCGACCCGAAGAAGCACGCCGACGCGAAGCTCGTGAAGCGCACGACGCTCGACGCGATGCTCGCGCAGATGCCGGACGACCTGATGCTCGACCGGCAGCTCTTCTCCGCATGGCGCAACGCGCGGCACGTGAAGCGCGTCCAGATCGTCAACGGCCTGAAGCGCGGCGAGCTGACGCGCGCGATGGCCGGCGAGGACGCGGGCACGATCATCGAGCGCGAGGAGGCGGCCCATGTCTGAGCGGCACGTCCTCGAGAACGCCCTCGGTGAAGCGTCGCTCACCTCGGGCTCCGCCCCCGGCTTCGACTACTCGCCGGTCGCGATGATGCCCGACGTGAAGGTGCTCAAGATGGGCGGGCAGTCGATCATGGACCGCGGGCGCGCGGCCGTCTTCCCGATCCTCGACGAGCTCGTGGCCGCCAAGGACAAGCACAAGCTGCTCCTCTGCTGCGGCGGCGGAACGCGCGCGCGCCACGTCTACTCGATGGCGAGCGATCTCGAGCTGCCCACCGGCGTGCTGGCCGCCCTCGGCGGCTACGTCCCGCGCCAGAACGCGCGCATGCTGCAGATGCTCCTCGCGAAGCACGGGGGGCTCTTCATCATGCACGACGACTTCGAGAAGCTGCCGCTCTACTTCCGCCTCGGGTGCATCCCCATCATGACGGGCATGCCGCCCTTCGGTTACTGGGAAAAGCCGACCGAGGGCGGGCGCATCCCGCAGCACCGCACCGACGCGGGCGTCTTCCTCACGGCCGAGGTGCTCGGGGTCAAGCGCGCCATCTTCATCAAGGACGAGGACGGCCTCTTCGAGGACGACCCGAAGAAGAACCCCGTCGCGAAGCACATCCCGCGCATCGGCGTCCGCGAGCTCCTCGCGCGCGACCTGCCTGACCTCATCGTCGAGCGCGTCGTCATCGAGTATCTCGCGCGGGCGCGCTTCTGCACCGAGCTGCAGATCGTCAACGGCATGAAGAAGGGCATGGTGACGCGCGCCCTGGAGGGCGAGGATGTCGGGACGATCATCCACAAGGATTGAGGCGCGCCTCGTCTGGATCGCGCTGGCGCTCGCCGGGTGCCACAAGGCGCCGACGACGAGCACCGAGCCGCTGAAGGTGGCGGCGGCGGCGGACCTCTCCTTCGCCTTCAAGGACGTCGGTGAGGCGTACGAGAAGGCCACGGGACAGAAGGTGGTCTTCTCCTTCGGTGCCACGGGTCTGCTCGAGAAGCAGATCGCCGAGGGCGGGCCGTTCGACGCGTTCGCGGCAGCCAACGTGTCGTTCGCCGACGACGCGGTGAAGGCGGGCGCGTGCCTGCCGGACTCGAAGGCGATCTACGCGACGGGTCACCTCGTCATGTTCACGACGAAGGACGCGGCCGCGCAGCCGAAGACCGTGGCCGACTTGAGCGACGCGCGCATCTCGAAGATCGCGATCGCCAATCCGGACCACGCACCGTACGGCATGGCGGCCAAGAAGGCGCTCCAGACCGCCGGCGTGTGGGACAAGGTGCAGCCGAAGATCGTCTACGGCGAGAACGTGCAGCAGACGCTCCAGTTCGCGCAGTCGGGCAACGCCGACGTCGCGATCGTCGCCCTCTCGCTCGCCACCGTGACGCCGGGGAACGCCACGCCGATCCCGACGGAGCTCCACGACCCCATCGATCAGGCCCTCGTCGCCTGCAAGAACGGCAAGGCGGGCTCGGACGCGGGCCGCAAGTTCATCGCCTTCGTCCAGTCGCCCGACGGACACGCCATCATGCGCAAGTTCGGTTTCTTGCTCCCGGGCGAATCGATGGCGGCCAAGGCGCCTTAGCGCCAGCCGCGGTCCGCGAGCAGTCGTCGAACTCGAAGCTCCACGTCGTCGCGGATCTCGCGCACGCGCTCGATCGCCTGACCCTTCGGGTCATCGAGGGGCCAGTCATCTCGTTCGATACCGGGAACGATCGGGCAGCTCTCCCCGCACCCCATCGTGACGAGCATGTCCACGCTCGCCGCGAGTTCGTCCGTGAGCTTTCGAGGAACGACCGCGGAGAGATCGATCCCGACCTCGCGCATCGCAGCCACGACCTCGGGATGAACGCGCTGTCCCGGCTGAGTCCCCGCCGAGAGCGCGCGAGCCCTGCTGCCGTCAGCGAGCCTGTCGAACCAAGCCGCTGCCATCTGAGAGCGGCCCGCGTTGTGGACGCAGGCGAAGAGCACCGTCTTCACTGAAGCTCCTCGCGGGGCTCGACGACGCGCGCAGCAACGCTCGGCAGAGCGGGGACCAGCCACCGGAACGTCGCCGTCGCAGCCGCGGCCCCCAGCAGCTGGGCGATCACGAAGCCGGGTACATCCAGTGGACGGATGCCCGCGAACGTATTGCTCGCCGCCCTGGCGAGGGTCACTGCCGGGTTGGCGAACGACGTGGACGACGTGAACCAGTAGGCGGCGGTGATGTAGGCGCCGACTGCGAAGGGAACGGCCCCCGCCCGTCTCCGGGCACAGCCCCAGATGACGGCGAGCAGACCGAACGTCGCGACGAACTCGCCGGCCATCTGAGCGATGCCGGAGCGCTCGTGGGTGGACATGAAGAAGACCGGCCTCTCGAACATGAAGTCCGCAACGCCGACCCCGACGAAGGCCCCGACGATCTGCGCCCCGACGTAAGCAGGAACGTCCCGCCACGAGAGCCCGCCCTGAGTGGCGTCGGCCAGTGTGACGGCCGGGTTGAAATGGGCCCCGCTCACCGGGCCGAACGTCAGGATGAGAGCGACGAGCCCGGCGCCCGTGGCGATGGTGTTCGCGAGCAGGGCGATGGCGACGTTCCCGCCTGCGAGGCTTTCCCCCATGATCCCCGAGCCGATGACGGTCGCGAGGAGCAGGGCCGTGCCGATTCCCTCCGCCGCCGCCCGTCGTCGAAGATCAGCCGCAGCAGCCACCGCCGGCCTTCGTGTCCGATCCCCCTTGCACGCTGGGCACGCAGCATCCGCTCTTGCTGATCTGCTTCTCGATGGTGGACGACTCGCCCTTCACGACGAAGACCTCCCACGAGTTGCCGTCGGGATCCTCGACCCAGACCTTGTCCTGGAGCGCGTAGCAGCACTCGGTGTTCTCTTCGGTCAGCGTCTTGAGCCCGGCCTGCTTGAATCGCGTCCACGCGGCGGCCACGTCCTCGCTGCTGCCGACCTGGATGCCGAAGTGGCTCGCGTTCACGCCCGTGCGCGGAGCCTCCTGCATCGTGAGGTTGAGGTTCGGCTCGGCGAGGTCGAACTTGGCGTAGCCAGGGCGGCGCCTCGAAGGCGCCACGCCGAAGACCTTCTCGTAGAAGGCCACCGAGGCATCGACGTTCGAGACGTTGAGCGAGACGTGCGGCTTGAGGACGTTCATCGTCATCCCTTTCGTCAGCAGCAGCCCTTGGCCGAGCCTTTGCCTTTCTTGCAGCAGTCCTCCCACAGGAAGTCGGTGAGCATGCGGAGGGCGTCGTAGTTGGCCGTGTGGAAGACCGACTTTCCGTCGCGCCGTGCCGCTACGAGCCCGGAGTCCACCAGGCGGTCGAGGTGGTGGTTCAGCGTCGTCCAGGGGATGTCGAGCGTCTCCTGGAGCTCCGTCGTGGTGACGCCTTCGGGGCCGGCCTGGACGACGGCACGTACCAGGGCGAGCCGGGCGACGTGGCCGAGGGCCGCGAGCTGCTCGGCATGACGCTCGATGGACTTCACATCTATGTATCTAGATCTGTGGATGCTCGTGTCAAGGTCGATCGTGTTCAGCCCGGACCGGCCATGGCGGAGTACGACCGCACGCTCGGCCCGGACGACGGTCCCTGGATCCACGCGCTGCCCGTCCAGACCCACGTGTCGTTGAAGTCGTTGCTGGTGTTGGTCGTGCCTCCGAAGAGCACGAACTGCCCGCCCACGGCGGCACCGACCGCACCCAGGCGTGCCGGCGGCGTGAGGGAGAGCCCGGTCACCTGCGTCCAGTCGCTCCCGTTCCAGGTCCAGGTGTCTCCGAGCGCCGCCGCGTTGAGATCCTGACCGCCGAAGAGCACGACGGCGCCGCCGACGGGCACCGCGACCCCGGAGTCACGAGCGGTCGGCACGTTCGTGGGCGACTGCGACGTCCAGGCGGAGCCGTTCCACGTCCACGTGTCCGACAGCTCTGTGTTGCCGTCGCTGCCTCCGAGGCCCCCGAAGAGGATCACGTTGCCCCCGAGCGTCGCCATCATGGCCGCCTGGCGCGCGGGCGGCTGTGACGTGACGTGCTGCGACCAGTCCGTCCCGTCCCAGGTCCACGTATCCGCGAGCTGGGCGCTCCCGTTGCTTCCCCCGAAGAGGACGATCGCGCCGCCGAGCGTCGCCATCGAGTGGTAGCAGCGGGCGGGCGGCGAGTGCGCCGGCTGCTTCTGTGACCACGTTGTGCCGTCCCAGACCCAGGTGTCGGCGACGACGTCGCCCTGACCGGAGGGCGAACCGCCGAAGAGCACGACCTTGCCTCCGAGCATCGCCATGGCGGACTCGGTGCGGTGCGGCGGCGCGGTCGAGGGCATCGGGTTGGACCACGTCGAGCCGGCGTACGTCCACGTGTCCTGCGCCGGCGGCAAGGTGTCGTCGCCACCGAAGAGGACCCCGGTCGTCACGCAGTTGCTCCCGGTGCATCCACCGCCGCTGCCGCTGCCCGACCCGCCGCCGCTGCTGCCCCCGGAGCCGCCGCCGCTGCTGCTGCCACTGCCGCTGCCGCTCCCGCTGCTCGTTCCGCTGCTACTCCCGCTCCCGGATCCGCCGCTGCCCCCGCCGCTGCCGCTCGCGCCGCCGCTGCTTCCGCCGCTTCCGTCCGCCGACGCATCCGAGCCGGATTCCGAACCGCTCTTGAACGAAGAACACCCGGCGAAGAGAACGGCGACGACCAAGAGAAGCTGCGTGCTGCGCATAGGACCGCTACCGTGACACGCCCCGCGCGGCGAAACCAACCGTCCCCCGCCAGCATCGGATGCTCGACCACGTGTCACCCGCATGAAGGACCAGGTGAAGTTCACGCGTTACCAGATCGCGGTCGTCGCGATCCTGGCGTTCCTGCAGTTCACGGTCGTCCTGGACTTCATGATCCTGTCGCCCCTCGGGGCGCTGCTGATGCGCGATCTCGGCGTGAAGCCTGCCCAGTTCGGGCTGGTGGTGTCGGCGTACGCCTTCAGCGCCGGCATCTCGGGCCTCCTCGCGGCGGGGTTCGCCGACAAGTTCGACCGCAAGAAGCTCCTCCTCTTCTTCTATTCGGGCTTCGTGCTGGGGACGTTCCTCTGCGGCCTGGCGCCGACCTACAGCGCGCTGCTCGGCGCGCGCACGGTGACCGGCCTGTTCGGCGGCGTCATCGGCTCCATCAGCATGGCCATCGTGGCGGACCTCTTCCCGCTCGAGGCACGCGGCCGCGTGATGGGCGTCGTGATGACCGCGTTCGCGGCGAGCCAGGTGATGGGCATCCCGCTGGGCCTGTACCTGTCGAACGCCTGGGGATGGCACGGTGGTCGGCCTCGTGATCTTCACGACGCTGCGCCCCGTGAACGCACACCTCCTGAAGCGGGTCGATCGCAACCCGCTGCACCACCTGCTCGCGACGGTGCTCAAACCGCGCCATCAGTGGGGCTTCGTCGCGACGATGCTGCTCGCGCTCGGCGGCTACATGCTGATGCCGTTCGGCAGCGCCTTCAGCGTGCACAACCTCGGCATCCCGCTCGAGAAGCTCCCGATCGTCTACATGGCGACCGGCCTGGCCGCGCTCTTCGCGGGGCCGATCATGGGTCGCATCAGCGACGCGGTCGGAAAGTACAAGACGTTCACGGCCGGCTCACTCTTCGCCATCCCGATCATCCTCTACTTCACGCGCCTCGGCATCACGCCCATCGGGATGGTCATCGCGCTCAACATCGCAATCTTCGTCGCCATCAGCGCGCGCATGGTCTCGGCGCAGGCGCTGGCCTCGGCGATCCCGGCCCCGCAGGACCGCGGCGGCTACATGTCGATCTCCTCGTCGATGCAGCAGCTGGCCGGCGGCCTCGCCTCCTCGTGCGCGGGCCTGCTCGTGACGCAGACCGGCGACGGGCCGCTCGAGCACTACGAGCGTCTCGGCTACGTCGTCTCGCTCGCGATGGCCGCGACCGTCGTCCTCATGTGGCGCATCAACGCGATGGTCATGGGCGACGTCCGCAGCCAGCCGGCGGCGGTTCCGGCCACCGCGGAACCGCGCGCCGATTAGCCGCGTCGACGACGCCTACTTGTCCCGCAGGTTGACGTTGCCGATGTAGTCCGTCTTCCCGAGGGGCACGCCGTTGTGACGGAGGATCGCGTAGGCCGTCGTGACGTGGAAGTAGAAGTTGGGGAGCTGCAGCTCGTTCAGGTACTCGTTTCCGGGGACCCACTTGCCCTGCGCCCACGGCAGCTCGACGTGCCGCTCCGAGGCGCCAGCGAAGTCCTTCTCGGAGAACGTGTCGAGGTACGCGACGA
>Ga0335083_10011349_pt1 | contig 10698 bp, 12 predicted proteins | sample Lox_Sample_42_FD_206716 | JGI IMG/M metagenome (GOLD analysis project Ga0335083, IMG submission 206716) | Soil microbial communities from Loxahatchee National Wildlife Refuge, Florida, United States - Lox_Sample_4.2 | ecosystem: Environmental > Terrestrial > Soil > Wetlands | place: USA... | reverse complement strand
TTCCCACTTCGAAATCGCGCTTAGGCAATCCTTCAATTGGCTGCGCAATCGCTGAAGCTCAAGGTTAGGCCAGTCGCTCGTAATGTCGTGCGGCTCTGGTAGGCCGTAATGTGGCATCGACTGACGCATCCACGACCAATATGCGTGCAAGTGATCAAATAAGACCGGCTGGCCTTCATCTGGCGCGCAACCAGGTGGATAAGGTGGCGTGAATCCACTTCTTATTCGAACCCAGGCTTGTTCCCTAATTTCCTGCAGTTTTGTGGGCGATCGCAGAGCATTGTCGATGTCGCGAAATGCATGGCGCACCGCCATTGCTGCTTCGCCGCCCGCTCTTCCAGGCGTTGCGTACAGCAGAGCACGTGTAGAGGTTTCTGCGAGGGAGGTCGCCTTATTTGTGCCGTCGCCCTCATCATAGTCACCATCGGAAAAGCTCTTGAGAACGGCAAAACCTTCGGGATTGTCTCCATGCCAGTAGAGGCGATCGAAGACCTCACAAAGGTCACGAAGGTCTTTTCGGGTATAGGATTGGGCCGCCCCATATAGACCCTCGGAGTCGATCTGCTTTTCATGCAGGTTGGAAGTGCCGTGAAAGGCCATCCATGGCGCTGAATCAAATCGCCTGTCAAACGGGCAGTCGGCTTTCTCGCCAGGTGTCAATGTGTACACAGAGTGCAGCGCCTTCACTGTGCCATTCCTTCGCCCGCGCGCGGCCCTTTCGCTAGCCATACGGCGCTCCCTATTGTCCTCGGAAATAAGGGGACAGCAAACCTATTTCCCGTTCTTCGTGGTGGCGCAGCTTATGGCGTGAAGGGAAATAGGTATGCAGTCCCCTTATTTCCCATCCCCCGGATCTCAGAGAAGATTTCTCCTCGACGGACCCGTCCTCCCCCGACGCGGCTCGCGCCGCGTCGACCCCTCCGACAAGCGGAGGGGTGATATTTGCAGGGGTGGGCTATACTGCCGGCAGACGTTTCGGAGCATCACCATGGCGAGCGTGACGCAAGAATCCCGGTTGTCGTTCGGGCGCGAGGAGCTGTTGGCGAGCCCGAAGCTCGACGCGCCGCTCATTGCCGGCGGCGTGCGCTGCCATGGCGGCTTCGATGCGAGCGGCACGTATGTCTCGCCGCGCACGCTGTGGCGCAATCCGGCGATCCGCGCCTGGCAGGCACAGCACCTCAAGACGTCGCCGCATCCGCTCGTCGAGATTCCGTCTGACGCCATCCCGCCGCACCTGCCGAGCGTCGCGCAGGCCAAGCTCCTGCTCAAGGAGGGCGTGCGCGAGCCGATGGTGCGCACCTTGACGGAGATTGCGATCGTGGAAGGCTTCGGCGCCACCATCCGCGACCTGCCCCTGCCGCCGATCGCGCGCTTCATCCGCGAGGACGTGAGCGGCACGGCGCTCGCCCATCTGGGCGAAGGCTTGTTCGAGGCGCATGCGCGCGACGAAGCGGGCTGGGGCGAAGAAGGCGGCCACAAGCAGATGTGGGAAGCCGCGCGCGATCTCGCGCTCTCCAAACCCAAGGTGCCGGGCGACATCCTGATGGCGATCATGGGCCGGCGCGGCAATGCCGGCCGCAACTCCGCCCCCTCTGGCGGCCGCGCAGCAGACAGCGCCTTGGCGGAGCTCGACGAAGACGTCGAGCGCGTGATCGGATTCATGATGACGGTGCTGATCATCGAAGTCTTCGCCACCTCGACGTTTCAGTGGGCGGAAGCCGTGCTCGCCGATCCGGAAGTGTCCGATGCGCCGAAGGAGGCGTCGGAGATGATCCGCTACATCGCCGCCGACGAGACGCCGCATGTCGAATATCTCCGCACCGCGCTCTCCGAGATCTCGGCGCGCACGCTCATCGGCCATGACGGCAAGGCGCATGACGGGCACCAGGTCGTGCAGGGCCTGCTCGACCGCGCGCTCAAGACGGTCATCCGCCAGCGCCGCGAGGAGCGCCGCGCGCAGCTGCATGCCTCGATCCGCACGGCGGCGAAGGGTATCGTCAAGGACGTCGAAGACCTGATCCGCCGCTTCGACGCGCTCGAGACGCCGTGGACTCCGCCCGCGCGCTATCTCGAAGCGGTGGCGGCGGCTTAACGGAGACGGGAAATATGGGGACAGGATATCTATTTCCCGCGCCGGCACCTGCCGCAAACACCGTCGGTCTTAGGGCGGGAAATAGAAATCCAGTCCCCATATTTCCCGACCGAGGCCTCTAATCCCCATGCACATGGCCGAGCGCGCCGCGCGCACACTCCGTACCGGGGCGCTCGCGGCGCGCTTCTATGCGAGCTACAAGCTGCCGCGCCTGGCCGACAGGGTCCGCGGCAAGGACCCCGATGCGCGCGACTTTTCGGCGACGCATGAGCGCAACGCCTGGATGATCTACAGGAACGCGATCCGTTTGCGCGGGCTGATGATCAAGCTGGCGCAGGTCATCGGCACGCGCTCGGACGTCTTCCCGCCGGAATATGTGAAGGTCTTGAGCCAATGCCACGACGCGGTGCCGCCGCGCCCCTGGGCGGAGATCGCGCCGGTGCTCGAGGCCGAGCTCGGCGGCAAGGTGGAGGAGGCGTTCGCGCGCTTCGAGAAGACGCCCGTGGCCTCGGCGTCGCTCGCCCAGGTGCACCGCGCCACGCTCAAGAGCGGCGAGGACGTCGCGGTCAAGATCCAGTATCCGGACATCGCCGACGTCGTGCGCGTCGATCTCGCCAATACGACGCGGCTTTGCGCGCTCTATGAGCGCTTCGATCCCCAGCCCGTGGCGCTGATGCCGCTGCTCGAGGAGCTCTCGAAGCATCTGGCCTTCGAGCTCGATTTCGCCAGAGAGGTCGAGAGCGCGGCGCGCATCGCCGAGCTGTTCCAGGACGATCCCGCGGTGCGCGTGCCGCGCGTGCACAAGGGGCTGTCGACGGCGCGCGTGATCACAATGGAGTTCTTGAGCGGCATCAAGCCGAACGACAAACCGGCGCTTTTGGCCGCGGGGATCGATCCGCAGGACGTCGTGCAGGAGCTGATGCGGATCTATTCCACGATGATCCTGGCGCGCGGCTTCTTCCAGGCCGATCCCCATCCGGGCAACATCTTCGTCAATCCGCATCGCCTGGGAGACGGCCGGGTCGTGCCGCATTTCGTGCTGCTCGATTTCGGCCTGTCAAAGGAGCTGCCCGACGGGTTCGGCTACGGGCTGTTCAACCTCATGTTCGCGCTGATGACGACGAACGAGGCGGCCATGGTGCGCGCCTTCATCGAGCTCGGCTTCGAGACGAAGAACGGCGATCCGTCCACCTTGCTCCTGGTGGCGAAGGCGATGAACCGGCGCGCCCAAGGCGGCCAGTTCAAGGGCGAGTTCACCGACGAGGTGACGGAGGATCTCTTCAACACCATCCGCGAGAACCCGGTGGTGAAGGTGCCGAGCGATTTCGTGCTGGTGGGCCGCGCGTTCTCGCTCCTCTCCGGCATTGCCCACACCCTGGGCGGACAGGCGAACGTGCTCAACGCCATGGCGCCCGGCACGGCCGACACCGGCAGGCGCGCGGAGTGAGGGAAATAAGGGGACAGCATACCTATTTCCCGGTTCGCCGTGATGGCGAGGCTTATGGCGTGAGGGAAATAGGTATGCTGTCCCCTTATTTCTGTTTCCCGGTTCGCCGTGATGGCGAGGCTTATGGCGTGAGGGAAATAGGTATGCTGTCCCCTTATTTCCCCTTATTTCTCGAGCGCCTTCAGCCGCCCAGAAAATCCATTTTGCCGATCTGAATGCCCTTGTGGCGAAGCAGGCCGTAGGCCGTCGTGACATGGAAAAAGAAGTTCGGCAGTGCGAAGCCGGTGAGGAAGTCCTTGCCTGTGAACTTCATCTCGCCTTGTGGAAATTTGAGCGTGATCGTGCGGTCCTCGGCGCCCGCCAATTGCTCCGGCTTCACGCTCTTGAGGAAATCGATCGTCCTGGCGATGCGCTGCTGCAATTCCGGAAACGTCTTCTCGGTGTCGGGCATGGCAGGGGCCTCGATGCCGGCGAGCCGCGCGGCGCAGCCCTTGGCGGCGTCGCTGGCGATCTGGATCTGGTTCGGCAGCGGATGCATGTCCGGCGCCAGCCGCGCCTCGAGCAGCGCCGAAAGCGGCTTGTCCTCGCTCTTCGCCTGCGCGACGGCCTTGTCGAGAATCTTGGACAGATTCGTGAGCGAGCGGATCATCGGCGGAATGCTGGCGTCATAGATCGTGAATGACATGGGGTTCCTCCAGGACTGTCGGCGCGCACGTAAGGACCAATCGCGCCGGCTATCAAGTCTTGAAAAATGAGGGCGTGTGACAGGGAGCCGGACGGGAGAAATTCGGTGACAGGAGCAACGTTCCCCAAAATAAGGGGACAGCAAACCTATGTCCTGTTCTTCGGGGGAAATAAGGGGGGAAATAAGGGGACAGCATACCTATTTCCCGGTTCGCCGTGATGGCGAGGCTTATGGCGTGAGGGGAAATAGGTATGCTGTCCCCTTATTTCCCTTATTTCCTCTTTTGCAGCTCCGTGGGGGAAACTCCATAGCGCGCGAGGAATGTTCTGTTGAAATAAGAGAGGTCGCCAAATCCGCAAGCGTGAGCCACATCGCTTATCCGAACCTCCGATACGCGAAGGTTCGAAAGTACGCGATGCGCGCGGGACAGGCGCTCGCCGAGCAGGAATTTCGAAAAGGTCGTACCTCTTTTGGCAAAGAGCCTCTGTATCTGCCGTTGAGTCAATCGATGCCGGGCCGCCAATTTGCCAAGAGAGTAGTCGGGCGAACCTGCATTGCGAACGATGTCGGCCATGAGCACGCGCAGGCGAACGACGGGCACACTTTGCATAAAGGCATCGTTTGCGCACTCTTTTCGGGCGCCGATCGCCACCGCCGCGAGGTCAAACACGTGTTGACCGATGGCTCCGCAAAGGTCCGGCGCGGCGCAGCCCGGCAAACCGTTCAAGACGAGCAGATAGGATGTGAGGAGCCGCATCGCCTCCAGCCCGGCAGAAGGAATGCGCCCGTGAGCATCATCGAGGCTCTCGACCAGCGGAGCGAGCCGCGCGCGGGACAGAAAGAGTGCCAGTGCGCGTCCGGGAAGCGGGCGGCAGACCGCGGCCGGCTCGGAACAAGTCAGCACCAGGCACTCATCCGCCAACGCTACGGTTTCGAATTGTCTTTGCGCGACTTGCAGCGGACCGGAGAGATTGACCAACAGGACCACGTCGTCATTGCCGTCATGGGTCAGTTCGCGTGTACGTCTGTCCCGTGATCCGCCGACCGAACCTGTTGCCATCCGTATACCCGGCAGAGCACGCAGCGTGAGGTCGGCATCGAACTCGACATCGCTGTCTCTCAACGGCTCGGAGTCGATGCGGAGCAATTGCCGGCCGACGACATCGTGCCACTGTTCGACACGCTTGCGGACAGAAAGATGCTTCGTATTAAGGTGGACCGGCGCGAAATCGGCTCTCAGAACAGGCAAGTTACGCTCCACCCAAGGGCCTTACAAATCTAGATCACGATGCCGCGCGGTGGCAAACCGATGTCGCTTTGAGCAGGGAAATTGTCGCGCACGTCCTAGAATCCCAAGCGCAGCCGGCAAATGATCGGCAACAGAAATCTGCTTGTCGTGGCAACGCTTCAGGAGCTTTACATGTCAAAATCCTCATTGGGTCCCGTCATGGCGGCTTCAGCTGTCGCAGCATTTTCGCTGGTCGGTTTTGCACGGGCGGCGTCAATGGACACGCTGCTGGTACCGAAGGTCATGCTGTCCTGCTCGGTGGCGTTTAATTCCGATCAACACCCGCCGTTCACGGTCGACCTCAAGAATACCACCGCAATGACGATCGCTGCCGGGACCTCCGTCCACTACACGTTGGGCGGAGGCGGCAGCTACACCGGTACATACAAGCTCGGTGCGGCCCTGGCGGGGAATGGCGAAACGGAATTCCTCTCACCGGCCTTGAACCAGGGCGTAGGCTACAAGACTTGCACCGCGTACTACCTGCGCGCGATTGGGCCGAACCGCTCCAGCATGTGATTTGCCTCAGCTGTCGCGCGGGCGGAGCTGATGGCGCCGGCTGGCGCCTCGCGAATGCAGTGACAGGAGCAACTGTCCCCGGTCCTCCCCCGCCGCGCGCATTTCTCGCGCTACCGCTTCGCACCTTGAGCGCGAGCGCGCGTCGACCCCTCCGACAAGCGGAGGGGTGGGCTTAGCGGTCCACGTCGTGCATTCCGCTCCCGCCCGATCGGCCGGTCCGCACCGGTCGGAATTTGACAACAACACTTAACCTGTCGTCGCCGGATTTCGGGAAATGCAGTAACTGTCCCGGCATTTCAACATGGCACCCGGCACGGCCGACACCGGCAGGCGCGCGGAGTGAGGGGAGTGCGGGGGTGGGGACAGGTACTCCTGTCACTGGATTCCAAGATGGGTTACTTTCCCGCCCTGCGTTCGCAAAGTCCTTCAATCATCGATCAGGGGGTCGCCGTGAGGAACAGATTCTGGGCCGGCAGCTTTTTTGCGGCGGCGATGGTGCTCTTTGCCGTGCATCCGGCAAGCGCCCAGTCCGTGCCGTGCGTAAAGGACGGCGACACCGTCACCGTGACAGGAACGGTCCTCTCGACAACCCTGGTGCAGCCGCCGGCGCCGCAACCGCCGTACTACGAGATACGGGCGTCCTTTCCGGCGCTGAGCTGCGGCGGCGATGTCGTGGTGCAGGTCTATGAGCTGAGCGACGGAAGCAGCGAAGGATGCAAGACGGGAAGCGCCATCGAGGCAACCGGCAATACATGGCTCGAGGATGGCGCCACCGAATGGCATTTCAATCCCGGAGGCATGCAATTCGCCGTCGACTACGGCGACCACGTCTCCTGTCATTAACCCGGGAAACAGGGGGAACAGCAGACCTATTTCCCGTTCTTCGTGATGGCGAGGCTTATGGCGTGAGGGGAAATAGGTATGCTGTCCCCTTAGTTCCATTGCACATCTTCCGGACGCGCGACGACAGGAGCGTCCGGGACAGATGGCCCAGTCCCCGGTTTTCCGCGAGGCGCGGTGCTAATCTCCTCGCGTGCCGTTCGGCACGTCAAAAGAGGAGCGTCCCATGAAATTTTCTCTCATCACATGCGTTGGCGTTCTGTGTCTCGCGACCACGCCCGTATTCGCGGGAGGCACGGTCACCGTCGTCGGCGGAGGAACAACGCAGTACTCGATCTTGTATTGCGGCGCCGGCTTCAATCAGATCGACGTCAGCGGTTCGCCGACGGGCCAGTCCTACAGCTACACCTGCCAGACGCCGGTCATCGGTTGTGTTAATCCGCCCAAGGGCCTGACGGGCGGTTTCGGAGCGCCGACAGCCAAAGCGGTCATGAAGGGCGGACAGTTCAGCTACACCTGCAGTTACAGCACGCCCGTCATGACGCCGAAATGAGGCGGTGGAAATCGGCGCGGTCGTGAGAGTTCCGGGGACAGCTGATCGACGTCCCAGTGCCGCCGGACCGTCCGGCACCAGATCAACTGTCCCTGTATTCCCGAGAAACGAATCGGCTGTCCCTGCTGTCCCCTTATTTCCATTTCCTGGTGCGGTTGATCGCGGCAAAAATGGATTTCACCGTCTGCGTATTTTCAGTTCTTTGTCGCGCGGAAGTACGGGACGCCGGCTGCGGCTATATCCGGGATCGCGACCGTCACGTCGCCGATGTCCTTGTCCTTTTGCTTTGCGATCGGAATGTCGCGCGCACTCTGGTCGGAGACATCGAACGCCAGGCCGCCTATGGCGCTCCCGCCATCGCCTGGCCCGGGGACGCTGTGCGCCCGGTAGTCGCCGATATAGACGGTCTCGCCGGCCCTGACCGTGAACGGGATCGCGAAGCCCTGCAGTGACGAGGTGGCGGTCGGAAACGTGGCGACCATCACGTTCGAGACGATCCAATTGCCGGCCGGCAGCGTGAGGATCTTCACTGCGCCGTTTTCGTTCGCGTCGTCGAAGTCGCGGTGCGTGCCGAAGAACGGACTTGTCTGCGTGTACTGGATGAAGTCGTTGTGGTCGCCGTCCACGCTCTGAAACTGCAATTGGCACGCCTGGAAGAACGTGCCCGGACTGGCGCCAAAGCCGAGAACGACCTTTCCTTCCGCGGCGTGCGCCTCAGCCCGAACGATCCCGGCGACCAGCAAAATGGCAGCAAGCAGCCAGCGCATGTGTCCCCCCAGCGGCCGTGCGGTCCGTTCTAGCAACAGAACGCGGGACGGCCAACCTCTTCCAATGTCCGCCTATAGCCGCAATGGATCAGGCGTTCGCGTCTGCCCGGCCTTTTGGGATACAGGTATCGTGTCGGGCGAATTTGACCCTGACCCGGACTTCAAAATCGGGGAGCGTTGCTCCTATCACCGGATTCCCAGTCCCCGGATTCCGCTATTCTTGCGACGGCAAGTGTGAGGGGTAAGACAGATGAATCGACGGATCCGGCACGCGCTGTTGGCAACGGCGTTGCTCCTGGCGCAACCCGAACTCGCGCTCGGCGATACGCTCTCGCCCTCCCAGCTCATAAGCCCGGCCGACTTCACGCCGCAAGAAGCCGCCTATTACGCGAAGTTGACGGACCCGGACGTCGCGAAGAACTTCATCGCGACGCGCTCCTATGTCCGGCTTTGCAAGGCGGTGCTCGACAAGACGATGCCGGCCGAGCAATTGCCCGACAAGCCCATGGGATTCAGCGTGCGCTATACGCTCCCGGGCGAAGTGCAGATCATAAACAACGCCATCGCTGCCAGCATTGTCGCACAGGCCAAGCAATAGCGCGCGACCATCGGGGGAGTTTCCCCAAAAAGGAGCATGCCATGACGCGCTGGTTCGGTGTCGCCTTCTGGGTTTTCCTCACGCCCTGTCTCGCGGCCGGGGAGATGCAGATGCACCGGGCGCCAACGCCGGGGCCGGATGTGCAGAAGCTCGCCTACTACATCGGCACATGGAAAGGACACGGCGAGTCGAAGGGCGGACCGCTTGCGCCCGCGGGCCGGCTGTCGAGCGCGATGACGTGCGACTGGTTCACCGGCGGTTTCCAGGTCATCTGCAAGGGCCATGAAACGAGCGCCTCGGGCACGCGCCAGTTCATGGACATCCTGAGCTACGACGAGCAGGCCAGGAGCTACCGCGAGTACACGATCAACAACGAAGGCGACAGCGAGTACGACCAGGGCGGCTTGCTCGCCGGAAACACGATGACCTACGCGCTCGACCTCGCGGGCGGGAAGAAACCCGTCAAGGTCCGCTACACCGAGGTGCGGGTGTCTTCCACCGTGCGAACCTACCGCGCCGAAATCGCGATCGGCGGCGCGCCGTGGACGGTGATCGCGCAAGGCGAGCTCGACAAGGTGCCTTAAGGAAATAAGGGAAATAAGGGGACAGCATACCTATTTCCCGTTCTTCGTGATGGCGAGGCTTATGGTGGGAGGGAAATAGGTATGCAGTCCCCTTATTTCCTTCGTGATGGCGAGGATTATGGCGTGAAGGGAAATAGGGATGCAGTCCGCTTATTTCCCATTGTCTCCAAAAAAACACCTGCCCGGCTGTAACGCCCTGGCGGTTCGATCCGAACTGGAGAAGGCAACCATCTGGCCGGATCGGGCAACGGAATGTCTCGCTTCAAGATCGCCGAGCAGGGCGAAGGTCCATACGCGATACTCGCCGTTCTGCGCTGGGTCATGGTTCTCGTCTTCGTGACGTTCGGAATCCAGAAGTTCACGCCCCAATCCGCCCACGGGATCGTGCTCTACATCAGCCATAGCCCCTTCGTCGCGTGGCTGTCCGCGTTCGGCGAGCGCGGAGAAGCCGACCTGCTGGGCATCGTCGAACTGAGCATCGCCGCAATGCTGGCGGCCGGCGCTTTCAGCGCGTTCCTGTCGGCACTGGGGTCGCTCGCGGGCGTGGCGACCTTTCTCATCACCTGGTCGTTCTTCTTCACAACTCCCGGCGTCGTGACGTGGCGTTTCTCGACGGATCCGATCGCCTGGAACCTGACCGGCGAGTTCCTGTTCAAGGACGTCGTCCTGCTTTGCGTCTGCGCCGTGCTCTTCATTGCCTCGCTGTCGCGAACGTCCGCAGCTGTTCAGCCAGGCGTTCCCGCCGCCTAAGTGCGAAGCCGCCAGCTACTCAGGCTCTGCGCGCCGCAGGCGTTCGACATTGATGAAGTGGGGAAATAAGGGGACAGCATACCGATTTCCCGTCTTCGTCCTTGCGAGGTTTATGGCGCGAGGGAAACAGGTATGCAGTCCCCTTATTTCCCACCAAGCCGCCTCGCAGGAGGAGCGGCGATCAGCGGGACTTTTCCCTTCGCCACGGCCACCACGTTGCGGGCTTGCGGTCCAGCGCCGCGGCGAGCTGGGTGAAGGCCTTTTCGAGTTTCGGGCGCTGCCTTGCGAAAACGACGGCGGGTTCGATCTCGCCGGTGTTCGCCTTGATGCGGTCATGCGCGAGCGTGAGGGCGGGCATCGTCGCGACCGGCTTCATCTTGAGTCCTTTCAGCACCTGGCGGAGCTGCGCCGCGCATTTGCCGCCGCCGTGCCCGCCATAGGTCACGATCATGGCGGGCTTGGCTGCCCACTCCCGGTAGAGATGGTCGAGCGCATTCTTGAGCGGCGCGGGATAGCCCCAATTGTATTGCGGCGTGACGAACACGAACGCGTCGGCCGCGGCAATCTTCCGGCTC
>Ga0335083_10011347_pt1 | contig 10700 bp, 8 predicted proteins | sample Lox_Sample_42_FD_206716 | JGI IMG/M metagenome (GOLD analysis project Ga0335083, IMG submission 206716) | Soil microbial communities from Loxahatchee National Wildlife Refuge, Florida, United States - Lox_Sample_4.2 | ecosystem: Environmental > Terrestrial > Soil > Wetlands | place: USA: Florida... | reverse complement strand
GGAATAGAGCGACAGGCTGATGGGCGAAAGATAGATTTCGCCGGTGGTGATGATGGCGAAGAACAGGCCCAGCCACAGCCAGCTGATCTTGGCGCCGCCGCCCAGCCAGGAGAGGCCGGCGATCACGACATAGGACAGCGCCAGCAGCAGGGCGCCAAAGACGATCTTGTACATCGAGTTCGGCTCGCGCAGCTTCGCCGCCTGCCGCGTCCACAATGAAATGAGGAAGGGCGTGAAGGCGAAGATCATGAAGGGATTGAAGGCCTGGAACCAGGTCACCGGAATCTGCACGCCGAACACATGGCGGTCGGTGAATTCGCTTGCCCACAGCACGATGGTGTTGCCCTGCTGCTCGTAGGTCGCCCAGAACAGCGTGGTCGGAATGCACAGGAGGATGATCGCGACGACGGCGCGCCAATCGGTCGAAGTCAGAGGCACTTTCTTCTCGGTGCCGGCGCGGGCGCGCTCCACGCGATCCTTCGGCAAGGTGCGCAGCGCCAGCATGTAGATGATCTGTCCGATCACCATGCCGATGCCCGCGGCGCAGAAACCCCACTTGTAGCCCCAGGCCGGATCGTTCGCGAGCCAGCCGCAGACCAGCGGCGAAGCCGTCGCGCCGACATTGATGCCGACATAGAAGATCGAATAGGCGCGGTCGATGCGCGCATCTCCCGCCTTGTAGAGGTTGCCGACCTGAGTCGAGATGTTCGGCTTGAAGAAGCCGTTGCCGAGAATGAGCAGCAGAAGGCCGACGAAGAACAGGTTCGGCGACATCAAGGTGAATTCGGCGGCGGCCATGGTCACGCCGCCGACGATCACGCTCATGCGCTGGCCGATCAGCCGGTCAGCGATCAGTCCGCCGAAAAACGGCGTCAGATAGACGAAGGCGGTGTAGGTTCCATAGATAAGCGAAGAGAAGGGCTGGACATCGAGCGTCTGTCCGCCGTTGAACAGAATTTCGAAAATGTGCTTGACGCCGTGATAGCCGAGCACGCCCTCGTAGTTCGGGCTCAAGAGCAGGAATTGCGTGAGGTAGAGAATGAGAATGGCGCGCATCCCGTAGTAGGAAAAGCGCTCCCACATTTCCGTCGTGAACAGCCAGGTCAGGCCGCGCGGGTGCCCGAATAGGGTCTTTTCTTTGATTGCAGCCGCGATTGCCATATGCACTCGTCTCCCCTTGCGCGCGGCGAGTGTGCCCTTTCCGTAGGCGGAAGGAAATGGGGGGTCAGGGCAGCTCGATGTAGCGGTCTTCGCGCGAATAGGGCTCGAACCCGATGCGCTGATAAAGCGGCAGCGCGCGGGGATGATCGAGCGTGCAGGTATTGACCAGCAGGTTCGAGATGGCGCGCGACCAGGCGATCGCGACGCTGTGGTAGATGAAGAAGTAGCCGAGCCCCCTGCCGACATAGTCCGGCATGAGGCCGAAATAGGCGAGCTGGGCCTGTGCCGCATCGCGAAATTCGAGTTCCGCCATGCCTGCGGGGCATCCGTCTGCGTATAGAACATACAGCTCGACCTGCGGATGGTGGATGGCTTCGCCAAGCTGCGCGTCGTTCAGCTTGCGGCGGTCGACCCAGTAATAGGGCTCGCCGATGGTGTTGTAGAGATAGCGGTAGAAATGCACCGGCGGATTCTCGGCCCGCAGCAAGGCGATCTTGCCCTTGGGCAGCGGAGGCGGCAGCGCGGCGGGCTTGGCGCGCATCTGCAGGAAGGTGACGGTCATAGGCACGCGCTTCTTGCCGTCGATTTCGATGATCTTGACCATTAGCCTACCTCGATCGGCGCATCCTTGCGTGCGCCCCATTCCGCCCAAGAGCCGTCATATAGCGATACATCGCTCGCGTCCGCGACCGTCAGCGCCAGCATCTCGATTGCCGCGGTGATGCCGGAGCCGCAGCTCGTCACGATGGGTCTTTTCAAATCGATGCCGCGGCTTTCGAACAGCGCGCGCAATTCGGCCGCCGGCTTCAGCGTGCCGTTCTGCGCGATCAGCGAGGCGTAGTGGACGTTGGTGCTGCCGGGAATATGGCCGGGCCGAACGCCCTTCCGCGGCTCTTCCTCGCGGCCGGCGAAGCGCGAGGGACTGCGCGCGTCGACGATTTGGCCGCCGTTCTTCTGCACGCCCACGACCTGCTCGAAACTGCGCAGCAGCGCGTGGTTCTGGCGCGGCGTGAAATGACGGGGATAGGTGGGCGGCGCCATGTCCTGCGTCGCACGGCCTTCGCGGCGCCATTTGGGCAAACCGCCGTCGAGCACGCGCACCTCGTCATGCCCCATTGCTTTCAGCATCCACCACGCGCGCGGACTCGAATAGACGCCGGCGCCGTCGTAGACCACGATCAGATTGCCGTCGCCCAAACCCAGCTTGCGCATCCGGCTCGCGAATTTCGCCGCCGGCGCCAGCATGTGGGGCAGGGGATTCTTCTCGTCCGACAGGTCGTCGATGTCGAAGAACACCGCGCGCGGAATGTGCACGGACTGATACTCGGCCTTTGCATCGCGCTGCTCCTGCGGCAGATACCAGGAGGCGTCGGCGATGCGGATGTCGGGCGCGTCGATGTGCTCGGCGAGCCACTGCGTCGAGACGAGAGGGACCGTCATTCGAAGGGCACTCTCGGTCCGGCGCCTCGCTCTGCCAGCCAGCGCGGGACCGGCAGTCCTTTGCCGCGCAGGAACTCTGGATTGAACATCTTGCTCTGATAACGCGTGCCGTAGTCGGCCAGCACCGTGACGATGGTATGGCCGGGGCCCAGGTCCTTCGCCAGGCGGATCGCGCCGGCGACATTGATGCCGCTCGAACCGCCGAGACAGAGACCTTCGTGCTCCAGCAGATCGAAAACGATGGGCAGCATCTCCGCGTCCTCGATGCGATAGGCGTCGTCGATCGGCGCGCCTTCGAGATTGGCGGTGACCCGTCCCTGCCCGATGCCTTCGGTGATGGAGCTTCCTTGCGATTCGAGCTTGCCGGTTTTGATCCAGGAATAGATCGCCGCACCTGCGGGATCGGCGGCTGCGATGTGGACCGCGGGATTGCGCTCCTTGAGCGCCGTGGCGACGCCGGCGAGCGTCCCGCCCGTGCCCACGGCGCAGACGAAACCGTCGACCTTGCCGCCGGTCTGTTCCCAGATCTCCGGTCCCGTGCCTTCGATGTGGGCTTGCCGGTTGGCCACATTGTCGAACTGGTTGGCCCAGAAGGCTCCGCCCGATTCGGTCTCGGCCAATTGACCCGCAAGGCGGCCGGAGATCTTCACGTAGTTGTTGGGATTCTTGTAGGGAACGGCAGGAACTTCGATCAGCTCCGCGCCCAGGAGCCGCAGCGTGTCCTTCTTCTCCTGGCTCTGGGTTTCGGGAATGACGATGATGCTGCGCATGCCCAGCGCATTGCCGACCAGGGTCAGCCCGATGCCGGTGTTGCCCGCCGTGCCTTCCACGATCACCCCGCCGGGCCTCAAAGCGCCGCGCGCCATGGCGTTTCGCACGATGAAAAGCGCTGCACGGTCCTTGACCGACTGGCCCGGATTCATGAACTCGGCCTTGCCCAGGATCAGGCAACCGGTCTCCTGCGAGGCACGTTGAAGGCGGATGAGCGGCGTGTTGCCGATGGCAGCCAAAACGTCGTTCTTGAGCTCCATCCTGATGCTCGCCTTGCGCCGATCCGAACCTAGTCGCGGCGGAAACGGGCTTCAAGCGTCAAACCGCACTCAGTCCTGATCGGCCGCTGCGGCGGAGCGCCGTGCGCGCCGGTCGGCCCTCCTACGGCGTCTGGCGCCGGCTTTCTCGGGATCGCGGATGCACAGCGTGGGCTTTCCTTTGGGATCCTCGTCATAGCCGAATTCCCGATAGATCAGCCATTCCCGTTCCCGCACCAGCTGACGCAGCCGCGGCGAGACCGTTTCCGGGCTCACGCCCGCCACCTTTCGGCTCACGTTTCTGGCTCTCAGTGACGAAGCCATGTCCTCGACGGTCGTCAATGGCGATTTGAGGCGAAGCTGGCCCTCCCATTGGCGCAGAACGTGAAACAGGTCGTCGAACAGATGTTCGGTGCGAACATATTCCGAATAAACCCGTTTTTGCTCGAACAAGCCGCTCAGCGCCGCCCGCGTGCTGCAACTGCGGAGCCGGCGCTGCGCTTTGGGAATGCACAGATGCAGGAGCCGATAGGTCATGAGCCCCGCAATGCCGGCGGGGAAGCTCTTCGAATAGAGGCGGCTGACAACGGGCGCGTTTTCGGGATCCAGCACGTATTCCAGCCAGCACTCGAATGCCTCAAGGGTCGGGTCGTAATAGTGGATCAGTCCCTTCTTGAACATGTTTCCGAACAGCGTCCCCCGTTTGCTTCCGACGCCGTAGTTGAAAAGCGAGATATAGGCGGCCAACGGTTCGCGCACCGACACGAAGCAATTCTTCTTCCTGTCGAATTTGCGCGGGATGGGACCGTGGATGTCCTTGTAGACCTCCTTCTCCGCCAGCAGGGCCCGAAGCGCGGAGACGATCGTCGTGGTGCCGGTCTTCTGCAGATCGAGATAGGCTAAGTTTTCGAACTCGTGCACCGTTTGACCCTATTGAGATCGACCGCGAGGTCGATTTGAATCTGGAGCATCCCCAGGCCGCGTCCCCGCCCGCCATGGCCGAACATTGACACTTTAGGCGAGACGGGTGAAGCCTTGATCCGAATGGAAGCCGCAGCGGCAACCGATCGCAGCAAAAGGGTTGAGCGTTTGATGCAGTCAGGCTATGGCACGCCGATTTGCGCACGCCATTTCCGAGCGGAGTCGAGCGGACCGAATGAACTACTTGCTCCATATCGGCCTTAACAAGACCGGGACATCGACCCTGCAGGTTTACCTGGGGAACAACCGCGCGGAACTGCTTGCGCGCGGAATTTGGTATCCGCAAATGGGCCGCGATCGCTATGCCCAGCACGACCTGGCACAGGGGATCAAGGAAAAGGATCTGGCGCGATACGGCATCGATGCCGCGGCGCTGAAGCAGGGAGGCGTTCCGCCGAACACCGAGACGGTTCTCCTCTGCAGCGAGAATTTTCACACGGTGCGCGAGGTCGCGGACGTGGCTGTTCTTTTCCCTCCGGCACAAACCCGTGTGTTGCTGTATCTGCGGGAGCATGTCGGCTATTTGACGAGCTGGTATCAGCAAGTGGCGCAGACCCGCGGCGATCTCACCTGCAGCGCCATGGATTTCGCGCGCATGCAAGGCTACCCGTTCATGGAGCTGGTGAACCGCTGGCGCGCGGTCTATGGCGATTGCCTTCAGGTGCGGGCCTATGAGCGCGGCAATCTCAAGGGCGGCGATATCGTCGCCGATTTTTTCTCGGCTGCTTTCGGCATGTCTCCTCCGGTCGAGCGCCGCTCCCCGGACTTGAACCCGAGCATTTCGGGAAACCTTCTGTTCGTGAAGCTGGTCCTCAACCATTTCCTGACCGGCGAAGAAAGCCGGCGGGTCATCGAAGAACTCAGTGCGCTTGCCGGCATCGACAAGCGGTTCACCGGGAGCATCCAGATGGCGGCGCAGGAAGCCGGACGCCTTGCGCACCGGTATCGCGAGGATCGCCAGCAGCTGCGGGAGCAGTTCGGCATCGGCTTCAAGCCGCCGCGCGAGGGGCAGGCCGGAAACCCCGTTCCGGATCTTGCCAGGTTGAAGGACGACATCGCACTGTTCCTCGACGAGTCGAAGAAGCGCGGCTTTGCCTTCCATGAACTGTTTCTGCAAAAGCGGGCGTTTCTGTTTCCGGGTATGGCCTAGCGGGCGCTTCCGCCCGCGCCTAGGATCGCATCCGGCGATAGGCACTGGGGTCATAGCGTTACACAATGTCGGCAATTGCGCACTGCATCCTGCACATCGGGGCCGAAAAGACCGGTACGACGAGCATCCAGAAGCATTTCGGCAGGCACGCGGATGCACTGCGGCGGCGGGGCTATTGGTATCCGGCTTCGCTGGCCGAACCCGGAAGCTTCGTGCACACCAGACTGAGCGACATCGGCCGAAACAGGAAGCCGGATAGCGCCGCGAAATTCGGGCAGGCATTTCAGAGAGAACTCGACGAGGCCGCGCGCGCGGGCGCTCATACCGCGATCATTTCGTCCGAATTTCTTCACAGCACCGTGCGCAAGGCTTTTGGAGTAAGGCGGATCCGCGATTTCCTCGAGCCTTTCTTCGGCGATACGCGCATCGTCTATTATGCGCGCCGTCAGGACAACATGCTGGTCAGCATGCATTCCACCGCGGTGCGCGGCGGTTTCACTTCGAGCGCATCTGCGCTGGCGGTTTATCAGGGGAAGGGGCACTACTATTTCGATCACGCCGCGGTCTGCGAGCTCTGGGCGGAGACGTTCGGCCGCGAAAACCTTCTTTGCCGCGTCTACGAGCGCGCGCTGTTGACAAATGGCGATATCGTCGACGATTTCGCGGCCGCGATCGGGCTGGCTCTCGAGGATGGCGAGGCGAAGCCGACAGCAAACGAGTCGATCTCGTTCGAGGCCATGCATGTGCTGTTGCTGCTGAACGGATCAAAGCACAAGGACAATACGGAGTTGCGGCGCAAGCTGGTGGCGCAGGGACGGCGGCGCGGCGGCGAGCGGATTCCGATGCTAACCCGGGCCGAAGCGCAGGAGTTCCTGGCGCGCTTCGAGGACAGCAACCGCAATTTCTTTGAACGCTATGTCGATCCACGTCATGCCCGCGGCTTCGAGCCGGGCTTCGAGGGCTTCCCCGAGGAAGTCCCCGATCCGCCGCCGGCTCGTAAAATCGTGGACTTCATCTTCGGCCGCAACGAATAGGAGATTACCCATTTGATGCTTCCCATGAGCCCAAGCGGCGCGCTATGAAAACGTGAAAGGGCAATCGGGGACTGGGTTGGCGTCTCGCAGCATTTTGGTACATGCCGAACTGGGTGCCGATCCGGCCTTCCCGCCGGCTGCCGTCGCCCGGACGATCGCATCGCATGCATCGGACAGTCTCGAGGCGGGCAAGTTCGGCGTCGATACGCGAGCGCTATCAAATGATGATATCGGGCACGCCATCCGCGCCATGCCCTGGGGTCACGAAAGGCTGTGCTTGGATGAAACCTTGATTTTGGTCGATGCCGGCGCGCTTCTCGCCCATGCGCCGTACCGTGCGCGCGTGATCCTCACCGGCGATCCGTTTGCGAGTGCCGAAATGCTTTCGTCTGCGCTGGGTCTCGAGCTCGACGCCGTGCGAACGAGATTGCACGATGGTTTGGTCGGCGCCGAAAGAGTCGTGGTGCTATCCGGAACGGCGTTCCAAGCGGTCGCTCCGCTGACGAACCGGCTGCCCGAAAGACTGAGCTTCCCACCCTTCGCATTGAAAACGACGTCGAGCGGGTCCGATCCCGTCCTTGTGGTCGACAATGACCTCAAAGGCGATGCAGCGGAGGCGCTGCTTTCGACGCTGCGCGAGGCGGTCCCGGGCGATGCGTTCGAAGCATTCGATCCGGCGTCCGCGCTCGCAAAGCCATGGAAGGCCGTGGTGCAAGTGGGCATCGCCGCCGCGAGCCTGCCGGGCGCGCGGCTTCGCGATGCCTGGGCAGGAAGCGTGCCGGTGCTGCAACTTCTCAATCGCCAGGTGCTTGAGGGATATGTTCGCCGCCAGACCGGCTCGCTTGCAGAAATGGTGGTCGAGCACGGAAAGAACGGTTTGCAGTTCTTTTCGCTGGACGATTTGGCAGCGGCGCTTCGCGATTTCGCCGTCGATTCCCTGCCATTGCGCTCCGTGGCGCGGGCCGCGCGGCGCAAAATCGATCCCGCGGCGCTGTGGGACGAGCTGCTCAAGGCGGTATTGCAATGACCGCGACGCGCATCGCCTGGCTTTCGCCATACGGTCCGCGCTCGGACATCGGAGCGTTTACGCGCGCCATATTGCCGCATTTCGCGGCCGACGCCCCGGCTTTCGATTGCGACCTCTATGTCAACGTCAACGGTCCCAATTACGACGCGCCGGTGCCGATTGCGGAGTTGCCGCAGAATGCCAACATTGCGGAGATCATGCGGCGTTACGACGCCGCCGTTTTCAATCTCGGCAACAACGTTCCCAATCACGGCCGCATCGTGGAAGTCCTGCGCCAGGTGCCGGGGATCGCGGTGCTGCACGACTTCTCCTATCACCATTATTTCGCGTACAGATGCTTCGCGGAGCTGGATTCGCGACAGGCTTATGCGCGCTTCATTCACGACTATTACGGCAGTGCCGGCTTCAACATGGCATTGCGCTCGGGCGTCGTGACTCGAGATGCAACGCTCTACTCGCCGTGGGACGGAGAGAATGTCGCCGACTATCCGTTGATGCGGCCGCTGGCGGCGCTGGCCTCGGCGCTGATCGTGCATTCCGCGTTCATGGAACGGAGCGTCAAGAAATTTTTTCATGGACCCGTGCTCAGGCTGTTCCTTCCCAGCGATCAGAAACGTGCGCCTGGCGAAGCCGACATGGAACGCTGGCGCACGGTCACGAAGAGCAAACAGCACATCCAATTTGCCGCCTTCGGCCATATTGGCCGGCCGAAATGCCTCGATGCCGTGATTCAGGCGATCGCGCTGTCGCCGGCTCTCAGATCGAGCGCACAACTGACGATCGCAGGTCATCCGGGCGATAAGGAACATGTGCGGGAAATCGAGGCCATGGTGGCGAAGCTCGGCCTGAGCCGCCAGGTGATCTTCGAATTCGACGTCACGGACGAGCGCCTTCTCGCGATCAAGCGGGACGCCGATGCATTTCTCAACCTGCGATTCCCCAATACCGAAGGCGCGTCCGGCTCGCTGATCGAGATGATGAACGCGGGCAAGCCCGTGATCGCCTACCGGGCCGGCTGCTATGCCGAGGTACCCGACGACGCAGCGGTGCTTCTGGATCGCTCCTCCGGGCCCCACGCGGTGGCTGAAGCGATGGAGATGCTGCTCGCCAAACCCGACAAGCGCATCGCGATCGGCAACGCAGCGAGAAATCACGTGCGCCCCAACGACAGCGCGCGCTATGTCGAGAAATTCAAGCACTTCGTCGCCGAGACCTCGGACACATTCACGCGGCGGGCGCGCTTCATCACGCCCGTACGCGATGCGACCGCCTGGACGGCGCAAGAAGTGACGGCCGAAGACACGCCGTGGTTCGAACTTCTGACGCGCGCGCGCCGCTCGTTGCGCCATCTTGAACTCGACGACTGCGGCCATGCGCCGGAGATTTTTCTGACTTGGCCGATGGACGATCTGATTGCGCTGGTCGGCCGCGTTCTGCTGCAGCCTGCGGCGCAGGCCGGATTGGCGCCATTGCTGACCGCACGGGCGGAGCAGATGGGACGCTGGGCCTTCTACAAGCTCATTACGCGGGTTTGCCTCTATCAGGGACTCTGCCAGAAGGCCGAGAGCACGCTCGCCGAAATCTCGGGCTTTGCGGCGCGGATCACCGATCCCGCTTTCTGGGAAATCGCCGTAAGGCTTCAGCCCGAAGTCGCGGTGCGCATGATGTATCTTTGCGTCTTCGCCCGAAACTGGATGGTCGCCGAGACCGAGGAGTGGGTGAGACGCATGCGTCACGGTCTCTCCGGAGCCCATGTACTTCTGGATTTCCTCAACAGCGCGGAATATCGCCAGGGCTTTCCCGACGCTGCGATGGGCGAAGTCGAGCAATGGGCGCGGAGGGAAACTGCGCTTTCGCCGAGCAGCATGCCCGATGTGCGGCCCAAGCAGACTTGGCCGCTTGGCAAACCGCTGCAATTCAACGGAGACAATGCGATTACCGCAGCGATCTTCGGACGGCTTTGGCATAAGGCCGACGCCCAGGGCCGTTGGAGTGACGGACGGACCGGCGATCTCAATTTTCTCCTGCCCAGGGAAATTGTTCAGACCGGGGGCACGCTGAACCTGCGGCTTCGCGTTGCGGGCACGCGGATTACCGGACCGCGAAAAGTTGTGGCGCAAATAAACCGCGAGGAAGTCGCGTCCGTCATCTTGGACAACGACAAACCGCGCATCTGGCAGATCGACATCCCTGCTGCCATGGATTTGAAGGAAGGCATCGTTCTCTATCTCATTGCCGACCGCCATTTCTCGCCCGCCGCGGTGGGCGAATCCAAGGATCGGCGGTCGTTGGGCGTCATGCTGATGGAAGGCACGCTCAATGCCCGGTCCGACGCAGGCCCGGGCTTGGAACCCTCGAGGGCTGCCAAATCCAACGGGGCGGAACCATAGAACGAACGGCCCGGCCGGGTTCGAGGTGGTTAGGTCTGCGACGCTCGCTGACCAAAGCTGACTGGCTCCCCGGGCCGGATTCGAACCAGCGACCAACCGGTTAACAGCCGGTTGCTCTACCGCTGAGCTACCGGGGAACGCAAAGGCCGGGTTCTCTAGCGTGTCCCATGCGCCATGGCTACCTCAATCTTGCCGTCGGCTGGACCGCTGCCGTGAAAGAAAAGAGGGCCGGGTGATTAGCCCGGCCCCAAGGCGTTGGGTAATGGTGGGGTGTCTTCAAGGGAAGACGATGCATCCTCGCCTGCTAAGGTTAATAAAACCTTAACAGAACCGAATCAGTGGGTTGCAGCTGCTGCGCGAGCAAAGGCTGGCTTGCCAAGGCGTAGCTTGCGACCGGCGGCCCGTCTTCGCCCTTTGGGCTCCGCCGGGCAGGCTTCGCTCGCTTCGCAAGCGAAGCCTGGAGGCGACGCCCGGAATTGAACCGGGGTA
>Ga0335083_10011346_pt1 | contig 10700 bp, 9 predicted proteins | sample Lox_Sample_42_FD_206716 | JGI IMG/M metagenome (GOLD analysis project Ga0335083, IMG submission 206716) | Soil microbial communities from Loxahatchee National Wildlife Refuge, Florida, United States - Lox_Sample_4.2 | ecosystem: Environmental > Terrestrial > Soil > Wetlands | place: USA: Florida... | reverse complement strand
CGGCCGTCCGGGGTCATCAGCACGCTGGTCATCAGGCCGAGCGAGCCGTAGCCCTGGGCCACCACGTCGGACTGCACGTCGCCGTCGTAGTTCTTGGTGGCCCAGACGATGCCGCCCGCCCACTTGAGGACCTGGGCGACCATGTCGTCGATCAGCCGGTGCTCGTAGGTGATGCCGGCCGCCTCGTACTCGGCCTTGAACTCGGACTCGAAGACCTCGGCGAAGATATCCTTGAACCGGCCGTCGTAGGCCTTGAGGATCGTGTTCTTGGTCGATAGGTACAGCGGGAACTTGCGGTTCAGCGCGTACCGCATGGTGGCGCGGGCGAAGTCGCGGATCGAGTCGTCGTAGTTGTACATGGCCATGGCCACGCCGCCGCCGGGGAACTTGGCGACCTCGAGCTCGATCGGCTGGTCGCCGCGGTCGGGCACGTAGGTGATCGTCACCGTGCCCGGGCCCGGCACCACGAAGTCGGTGGCCTTGTACTGGTCGCCGTGCGCGTGACGGCCGATGATGATCGGCTTGGTCCAGCTCGGCACCAGCCGCGGGATGTTCGAGATCACGATCGGCTCGCGGAAGATGACGCCACCCAGGATGTTGCGGATGGTGCCGTTGGGGCTCCGCCACATCTTCTTCAGCCCGAACTCGGTAACCCGCGCCTCGTCCGGCGTGATCGTGGCACACTTCACGCCGACGCCGTGCCGCTTGATGGCGTGCGCCGCGTCGATCGTCACCTGGTCATCGGTGGCGTCGCGGTGCTCGATGCCCAGGTCGTAGTACTCGAGCTCGACATCGAGGTAGGGCAGGATCAGCTGGTCCTTGATGTTCTGCCAGATGATGCGGGTCATCTCGTCACCGTCGAGTTCGACGACGGGGTTCGCCACCTTGATCTTGGCCATGGTGTTATCCGGTTCCCTTCATGGAATTGCTGCTTATGGCAGCGACAGCGCGACCGCCAGCACCGCGGCGCCGAGCACCGCGAAGGCCAGCACGTCGGAAGCTTTTCGGCGGGAGGCCAGCAGGCCCGCGAAGCGGTTCGGCAGCAGGAGGCGGGCCAGCGCCGCGGCGAGCAGCGTAGCGCCCAGCACGGCGATGCCGCGCAGGGCGTAGGCCGAGCCCTTCGAGACGACGAACATCGCGACCGCCGCCCCCGCGAGCACGACCAGGTAGGGCAGCCAGGCCAGGACGCCGGTGACGGCCGGCTCGTCGCTCTGGATGGAGCGGGTCGCGCGATGGCTCGACGGGGCGGTGTTCCCCGTGCCCGAGCCAGCATTCGCCGGCCGATTCGCCATCTATCTGCCTCCTGGCTTCCGACGGAAGTTTACCGGGGCCTAGCTGAGGAGATACCACGGGCCGACGCCACGGGGTGCCCCCGGATGAGACCGTGCTCTGACGGTAGGCCGTGACACGGGGGGTAACCCAGTGGTAAGACCTTAGTCACGGCTCCGACAGAAGGGAGAACCCGCGGTGGACACACCGTTCCTCCGCATCGAGGAAACCGGCGACGTGTTCCCGCTGCGCGACGTGGTGACGACCGTAGGGCGCGGGCAGGGTGTCGACATCCGCCTGGAAGATCCGAGCGTCTCCCGGCTGCACGCCGAACTCGTCCGCCGCGGTCCTTACGTCTACGTCGTCGACCTCGGTTTATCACGCAACGGAACCCGGGTTAACGGGCGTCCCGTCGCGCGCCGGGTCCTGGACGAAGGGGACGTGCTGAGCTTCGGCGCGGCCCGCGGCCGGATCGGCGGGGTCCCGCAGGAAGAGATCACGGCCGAGGCCGAGCTGCGCCGTTCGGTCGTTCCCGAACTGACCCGCCGCGAGCTCGACGTGCTGACCTCGCTGTGCCGGCCCGCACTGTCCGACGAGGCCTTCGCCACCCCCGCCACCGCCCACGAGATCGCCACCGACCTGGTGGTGACCGAGGCGGCGGTCAAGCAGCACCTGCTGCGCCTCTACCAGAAGTTCCGGATCGCGGAGGGGGTCAACCGGCGTACCCGGCTGGCCAACGAGGTCGTCGCGCTCGGCCTGGTCAAGCCGATGCCGCAGGCCGACCTGGGCGGCGATCAGCCGTTACAGCCGGATGTGCGCCAGCAGCCAGTGCGACGCCGACATGATCACGTTGTGCAGGCCTGGCCAGTGCCAGGGCAGGTGCGGTTCGGTGGCGGGCCAGTAGTACGGGGGCTGTGACCAGGCGAACAGGACGGCGGCGGCCGCGACTCCCCAGACGACGAGCACGACCGCCGCTGCCGACGCCGGGGTCCTGGCCACCGCGCCTGCCATCCGGTTCAGCTGCCGCCGCGGGCGGCCCGAGCCGGGACCGATGCCGTACCAGGCCACCACCGCGGCGGCCGCGTAGGCCCCGGCGCGGGGCATGTTCATGCTGTGCGTGAACACCACGGCCAGGCCGTAGGCGGCGGTGCCTGCTACCAGCGCGAGCGGGGCCATGAAGATCTCGGTGAGCAGCGCCCTGGCCACCGTGAGCGGCGCGCTGATCAGCACGACCACCAGGTCACTGGCTCGCGGGCCATACACGGAACGGCGCACCGCGAGCCTGCTCTGGGCCCGGTCGGCCGCCCGGAGCAGGGTGATCACCGCCAGCGCGGCGATCAGGCCGGCCACCGGCAGCACCACGGTGAGCGCGATCGCGGCGACCATGAAGGCGAGGCCGGCCGCGGTGTTCGGCCGGGACGGCGGGCGCTGGTCCCGGGGATCGCGCTGGTCCCGGGGATCGCGCTGGTCCCGGGGATCGCGCTGGTCCCGGGGATCGCGCTGGTCCCGCGGGTCGGCTGGGTCCCGGGGATCGCGCTGGCCGGGGACGGCGGGCTTGGGGCCCTGCGGACCCCACGGACCCGGGGCGCCGGGCTGGGCGGCCGGGCGGGGTGGCGGCGTGTACTCGACCGGCGGCAGCAGGTCGGCGACGTCCCTGGCGGCTTGCTTGGGGGCCAGCGGGGCGGCGGCCCGCTGGGGTGCGGCCTGCGGGACGGGCGGCTGGAGCGCGGATGGCGGGAGCGCTGACCCGGGCAGCGCTGACCCGGGCAGCGCTGACCCGGCTCGGGCGGCCGCAGGCGGGGCGGACCCGGCCAGGGCGGTGGGCGTGAACGTGGGCTGCCTGACGGGCGCTCCGGGAAGCTGGGCCCCGGGGAGCGGGGATCCGGGGAGCGGGGATCCGGGGAGCGGGGATCCAGGGAGCGGCGGCGGCCCGGCGTAGGTACTGGTCGGGGCGTAGCTGGCGATCGCGGCGGGCGACATGTCGAGCGCGCTGGCGTGGGCGCTGAGCCAGCTGGCCGACGGCCGGTGCGAGGGGTCCCGGGCCAGCGCGGCCGAGATCAGCGGGACCAGCGGCGCGGGGACGCCGGTCAGGTCGGCGCGGCCGGAGACGATGCGGTAGAAGATCGTCTCGTAGGAGCCGCCGCCGAACGGCAGGCGGCCAGTGGCCGCGAACGTCATCGTCGAGCCCCAGGAGTGCACGTCCGAGGCGGAGCTGCTCGGCTCGCCCTCGATCACCTCGGGGGCGAGGTACCCCGGCGTGCCCATCACCAGGCCGGTCTGGGTCAGCCGGGTGGCGTCGCCGGCCTGCGCGATGCCGAAGTCGATGACGATGGGCCGGTCGTCGGTGAGCATCACGTTGCCCGGCTTCAGGTCACGGTGCACCACGCCCGCCGCGTGGATCGCGGTCAGCGCCTCGGCGATCCCGTGGGCAAGCCGGCGCAGCCCCGGGCCTGACAGCGGGCCGCGTTCGCGGACCATCTCGTCCAGCGTGGGCCCGGACACGAACCGCGTGACGATGTAGGGGTACTCGCCGGTGACGTCGGCGTCGAGGACCTCGGCGACGTACGGGCTGCGGACCCGGCGCATGGTCTCCACCTCGCGGGCCAGCCGCCGGCGGGCGTTGGCACCTTCGGTGCCGCCAAGCGCGCGGAGCACCTTGACCGCCACCGGACGGCCCTCCGGATCCCGGGCGAGGTGGACCACCCCCATGCCGCCTTCCCCAAGGCGGTCCTGAAGGCGATACGGGCCGAGGGCCCTCGGCAGATGTTCCGTCGCAGGCATCGCGGCTTCCAGAGTACGAAACAGATCGCGTGTTGTGGAGCGAACGAGATGTTGCCTATCTGTAACGTTCGCAGTGCTCTCGGTCGGGCTCCCGGTCCGCCGGGAGCTGATATGGGCAGTTGGACTTAGAATCTCTAGCTGTGGGACTGACCGATGACTGAGCACGATGGCGCAAATGACGCGCTCTCCCTTGACCTGGTGACCGCCGCGCTGCGGGCCGACAGCACGGACGTGGCCATCTACGCTCGCGTGCTGGCCCAGTCCCTGGGAGAGGCACTGCCCGCCGACTGCGTATCGGTGGAGCGGGAGCGTTCGATGTCCGACCGCATGCGCGGGCGGCCCGGTGAGATCACCAAGGTTGCCGCCCAGCTCGGCGAGCTGCAGATGACGCTGGTCGTCCGCAACGGCCGGGCGGTGGCCGAGGTCTGCCGCGCGGTCCGTGGCGTGGTGCTGTCCCGGCAATCAGTCCCGATCGCCGAGTGGGCCGCCACCCTGGCCAGCGCGCTGGTCAGCTACGCCGAGCAGAACGCCCAGGCGGCCCAGGCCCTGCGCAAGCTCGTCGCGGGCAGCTGAGGTCCCGCTTACCGGGCGGACTGGGCGAACTCGACCAGGGCGTGCAGATCCCTGGCCGCCTCCGCGGCCGAGACCCCGGCGATGAGGACGAGCAGTGTCGCCACGGCCAGCAGCGCCAGCTGCCGTCCCGGCGGCGGGGCCAGGAGCGCGGCCACCCGCCTCGGCACCGGGCCGGCCCAGGCCAGTGAGATGCGCCGCCCGTGATTCCTGGCGCTGCCTCGGGTTCCAGCCGGGCCGTGGGTTCCTCGGGTTCCGGCCGGGCCGAGGGTTCCTCGGGTTCCAGCCGGGCGGTGGGTTCCGGTGATGGCGAGCGCCGCGGCGTGGGTGCGCCGGGGCCGGGCGGGGGTGAGCAGGGCGACCCGGCCGATGGTGGCGGCCACCAGCCGGCGATCGCCGGTGGCGGTCGCGGCGCGCTCGTCGGCCCACCGTTCCACGGTGTAGTCCACCGCGCGGGCCACCGGCAGCAGCAGCGGGTTGGCCGCGGCGGCCAGGTGCGCCACGGTGGTGAACAGGTGATGCCGCGCGGCCAGGTGCGCCTGCTCGTGGGCCAGCAGCGCGGCCCGGCCGCGGTCGTCGAGAGCGTCGAGCAGGCGGCCGGACACGACGATCCGGCCGGGCGCTCCGGGCAGCGCGTACGCCTCGATGGCCTGCCCGGGCACGATCACGACCGGTCCGTCGGGGGCCATCAGGGCGGCCCGCCGGTACGCCTCGGCCAGGCCCCGGGCACGGGCCCTGATCACCACCGCGACCGCCACCGCCGCCGCGGTCAGCAGCAGCGCCGCGGTTACCCCGGTGTGGACGGGGACCGGGTCACCGCGGTGCAGGGCCGACTGGGAGTACTCGCCCAGCGCGGCCAGGGCCGGGACCCGGGCCAGCGCCGACGCGGCCAGCAGGGCCAGCGCGGCCGCGCTGAAGGCGGCGAGCGCGACCGTGACCGCGGTCAGCAGCCAGGTAGCCAGGCGCGGCTCGAGCCGCGCCGCCAGCGGCCTGGCCGTCGCCGCGGCCAGCGCGGGCACCAGCAGCGGCAGGTAGACGAGCACGTCCATCGGCTAGTCCCCGGCTTCGCCGAGCAGGTCGCCCCCGGCATCGCCGAGCAGGTCGCGGAGCAGCCTGGCATCCCGTCCTGACAGCCCGGACACGAACCGGCTCAGCACCGCGCCGTGGTCCGAACCGGTCTCCAGGGCCTGGCTCATCTGGCTGGCGGCCCGGCTGGCGGCGTCGACCGGCCGGTAGACGAAGGCGCGCCCGGTCCGCTCGCGCTCGAGCAGGCCCTTCGCGTGCAGCCGGGACACGATCGTCACGACCGTGCTGTAGGACAGGTCCTCGGACAGCCGCTCGCGCACCTGTCCCGGGCTGAGCGGCGCCGCCGCCGCCCGCAGCACGTCCATCACTTCCGCCTCGAGCGCGCCGTGCGGGCGCCGCTGCGTACCCGGGCCTTCCGCCGGGACGCCCTCGTCGTCACCCATGCCGGCGTGCCCTTTCCGTCGCGTTGAATCTACAAGTATCGTAGATATTCTACAGTGTTTGTAGAACATTGCTCGCCCTCATTATGACACCACGGCACCACCTGGCCTGCAACTCTTGCGTGAAGGGCACTGACATGACGCATCTGACCTACCTGGAGGCCGCCGTCGTCGGGCTCATCCAGGGCGTGTCCGAACTCTTCCCCGTGTCCAGCCTCGGGCACAACGTGCTGATCCCGGCCCTCATCGGCGGCCAGTGGGCCACCGACCTCGACGTCGCCAAGCCCGAGTCGCCCTACCTGGCGTTCATCGTGGGGCTGCACGTGGCCACCGCGATCGCGCTGCTCGTCTACTTCTGGCGGGACTGGGTCCGCATCGCCCGCGGGTTCTTGAGCTCCCTCCGGGAGCGCCGGGTCGAGACCGCCGACCAGCGGCTGGCCTGGATGATCGTCCTGGCCACCATCCCGGTGGGGCTGGTCGGGCTGGTGGCCGAGCACCCGTTCCGCCTGATCTTCGGCAAACCGGTGGTGGCCGGGGCGTTCCTCGCGGTCAACGGCGTGATCCTGATCGCCGGCGAGCGGTTCAGGAGCCAGGCCTCGCTGGACGCCGACGCGCGCATCGCGGCCGGGCGGCGGCTGGCGCCGGTGGCCGCGGGCGGACGGACGGCGCCGGCCCCGGCTGCGGTTGGTCCGGGTCTGGCCGCGTACGCTCCGGCGGTTGCGGCTCCCCCAGCGCCTCCGGCAGCGGCGCCGCCGGCGGAGATCATGGCCGACCGGCGGCTGTCGGCCATGGGGTACGGCCGGGCGATCGTCATCGGATCGGCCCAGATCGTGGCGCTGTTCGCCGGGATCAGCCGGGACGGGGTCACCATGGTGACCGGCATGCGCCGCGGCCTGGCCCGCGAGGACGCCGCGCGGTTCGCCTTCCTGCTCTCCACCCCGGTGATCCTGGCCGCCGGGGTGCTGAAGATCCCGGACCTGTTCGGGCCGCTGGGCAGCGGCATCCGCGGGCAGATCCTGCTCGGCAGCGTGCTGTCCGGCCTGGGCGCGTACGCGGCGGTCCGGTTCCTGGTCCGGTACCTGCGTACTCGCAGCCTCATACCGTTCGGTATCTACTGCCTGGTCGCCGGCCTGGCCAGCGTCGTTTACCTCAGCCTGGCCGGGTAGGGGCGGATCGGTGCAGCACTTCATCGCGACGTACGGATACCTCGCTATCTTCGTGCTCATGCTGGCGGAGTCGGCGTGCATTCCGGTCCCGTCCGAGCTGATCATGACGTTCGGCGGGGCGCTGGCGGCCGGCGCGGTCCCAGGGACCAGCCTCAACCTGGCGGGCGTCATCCTGGCCGGGACCGCGGGCAACGTGGCCGGCAGCTACATCGCCTGGGCGGTGGGCCGGTATCTGGGGTTGCCCGCCGTGCGCCGCGTCGCCTCCGGACGCTGGGGGCGGCGGCTGCGGTTCCGCGAGCACGACCTGGACCGGGCCGTGGCCTGGTTCGGGCGGTACGGCGGCAAGGCGGTGCTGATCGGGCGGGTGCTGCCGGTGATCAGGACGTTCATCTCGCTGCCGGCCGGGATCGCGGGCATGGCCCCGGTACGGTTCGGGGTCTACACGACCGTCGGCTGCCTCCCGTGGACGGCCGCGCTGGCCACGGCCGGGTACGCGGTGGGCGCGAACTGGGAGTCCATCGTCAGCGCCTTCCACGGCCCGACGTACATCATCGCCGCCGTGGTGCTGCTGGGCGTCGTGGTGCTCGTGTGGCGCTACTGGCGGCGGCGGCCGGCTGCGGAGGCACCGGGAGCCGCGGGATCGCGGCCCGGCGTGGCGGCGGCGGCCGGCTGCGGAGGCACCGGGAGCCGCGGGATCGCGGCCCGGCGAGGCACCGCGGACAGGTACGGAATCGCGGACAGCGGAGGTCGAGGCGGAATCGCGGGCGGCGGAGCATTCCCGCCCCGGTACCCACCGTCGCTTAACGCGGAGTCCCGTAGCGTTACTTACGTGACTTCCGCGTCCCGTGGTGCCTGAGTACCTCGCGGGATATCAGTCCGGCCAAATAGCGTGGTGGATTCGGGTTATGTGGTTGATCCGGGGGGCTATTGGCCCCCTAATCCACCGCGTAACCCGGATCCACCGCGTAAAGCCAACCCCGTTCGGTATGAATGTTTTGGGTGTTGCTGAAGAGGCTGCAAGGGGGTAGGGGGTAGGGGCAGCGGAGCGGCCGGGCTGGTTAGTGGCCGGTGAAGGTGGCTTTGCCGGGGCCGTTTTCCAGGAAGCTGCGCATGCCGGCGCGCTGGTCCTCGGTGCCGAACAGGGCGGCGAACTGCACCCGCTCCAGTTCCAGGCCGGTGGCGAGGTCCACGCCGAGGCCGGCGTCGATGGCCTGCTTGGCCGCGCGCAGCGCGAGGGCGGGGCCGGCGACGTAGCGCTTCACCATGTCAACGGCCGCGGAGTACACCTCGGCGTCCGGGACCACCTGGTCGACCAGGCCGATCGCCAGCGCCTCGGCGGCACCCACCATGCGGCCGCTGAAGACCAGGTCCTTGGCCTTGGCCGGGCCGATCAGGCGGGGCAGGCGCTGGGTGCCGCCCGCCCCGGGGATGACGCCGAGCAGGATCTCGGGCTGGCCGAGCCTGGCCGTCTCCCCCGCGACGCGGAAGTCGGCGGCCAGCGCGACCTCGAGGCCGCCGCCGAGCGCGTAGCCGGTGATCGCGGCGACCACCGGCTTGCCCAGGCCGGCCAGCAGGTTCATGGCCTCGTGGAGCCGGGCCGCCCGCGCGGTCATCTCGGCGTAGCCGGCCTCGGCCATGTCCTTGATGTCTGCGCCGCCGGCGAAGACCCGCTCGCCGCCGTAGATGACCACCGCGCGGACCTCGTCCGCCGCCGCCGCCCGGGCGGCGGCGACCAGTTCCTCGGTCACCTGGTCGTTCAGCGCGTTGACCTTGGGACGGTTGAGCCTGATGGTGCCGATGTTGTCCGTGATCTCCAAAGAGACGAACTCACCCATGTAACGGACCCTACTTCCACGGGGGGACGCCCCCCAATGCCAGCGGCTTTAAGGCGAAACGGTTGAGCGTCGGTTCCGCTCCTGGTTGCGCTGTGTGATCGTTCCTGGCTGGGGGCTTGTTGTTCGGGTTTCCCGCGAGACGGGCGAGGCTCCGGATAGAAGAGGGATTGTCTGGATCAACTCTTCTCAACCGGAGCCTCACGTGCGTTCTTACCCTGTCCCGTCGTGTGCCGTGCCCGTTTCCGCGGGGATGATCGTCGCGGTGCCCGCGGAGCTGCTGGCCTCGCCGCTGAAGAGCGGCAGGAATCTCGGGGAGGCGGACCGGTCCGCGCTGGTCATCGGGGGCACGGAGAAGATCCGCACATCCGGCGCGGTGGTGTTCTGCAAGGTGGTCGCGGTCGCGGGGGCGCAGGTCAGGAGGGACGGGCAGGTCCGGGCCAAGGGCAGCCCGGTGCATCACGCGACGCTGGGGCCGCTGGAGGACAAGGCCGGGCCGGGTGCCATCGGCACGATCGCGGGGCGGGCGCCGCTGGGCGCCCGGTTCGTGAAGGGGGAACGGGAAAGGCTGCTGGCCAGGGCGTTCATGATCCGGGTGATCGTGCTGATGACGCTGATGCCGGACGCGCGGCCCGGGGACGTGATCGCCGCCCTGGCCGGGGACCTGGCGCTGGTGCCGTGGGCGCGGCCGTGGCGTCCGGCGTCAGGCCGGGCGGCCGGGGACTGGCGGAACGCGCTCGGCCCGGTTCCCCTGGAAGAGCTGCGGGACCTGGTGCTGGGATCGGCCTGGCGGGAGCACGCCGGCGGGGGCTGCCCGGGTGCGGTGAGCATCGGGAAGAAGAAGCCGCTGAAGGCGGGATCGCTGGACGGGACGCTGGTCCGGGTGCCGGACACGCCCGCGAACAGGGCGTTCTTCGGCACCGTGGGCACGGGTGATGATTCCGGCCCGTACCCGTGCCTGCGGGCGCTGCCGCTGACCTGCTGCTCGTGCCGGGCGCTGTTCGCGATGCCGCACGGGCCCGCCGGCACGGACAAGGCAGAATCGGAGCAGGCCCTGCTCGATGAGGCCATGGAACAGTTCCCGTTCCTGTTCGCGCCGGACTGGATCTGGCTGATGGACCGCAACTACCACGGGGCCGCGCGGATCGCCCGGATGATCCGGTCCGCGCACGTGCTGATCAGGCTCAAGAGCGACATCCCGCTGAAGCGGACCTCGCAGATCCTGCCCGACGGCTCGTACCGGGCGGAGCTGTCCGGCGACGGCGTCATCGTCGCGGTCCGCGTCATCGAGTACTGGGTCACGGTGGAGGGCCAGGAGGTGCCGGAGATGTTCTGCCTGGTCACCGACCTGATGGACTGGGAGGACTACCCCGGCCCCGAGCTTGCCTCGCTCTATAAATGGCGGTGGGACGGATCGGAGACCGCGCTGCGGGAGGCCAAGGCGCCGCTGCGCGGCGCCGGCCCCGGTACGGGGCCGATGCTCCGCTCCGGGTCCCCGGACCTGGTCCGGCAGGAACTCGCGGCCTGGGCGGCCGGGGTCGGGATGACCCGGGGCGTCGTCCTCGATGCCGCGCTCGCCGCCGCGCCCGCCAGGAAGGGGAGGACGGCCGGGCTCC
>Ga0335083_10011345_pt1 | contig 10700 bp, 7 predicted proteins | sample Lox_Sample_42_FD_206716 | JGI IMG/M metagenome (GOLD analysis project Ga0335083, IMG submission 206716) | Soil microbial communities from Loxahatchee National Wildlife Refuge, Florida, United States - Lox_Sample_4.2 | ecosystem: Environmental > Terrestrial > Soil > Wetlands | place: USA: Florida... | reverse complement strand
CCTGCTCGCTGAGCTCCGTGATGCGCTGCTCGAGGCTGTCGTAGGCACGGGCCAGCCTGGCCGCCTTGGCGCGGTTCCTCGTGGTGCAGTCGGCCCTGGTCAGCACGTGCAGCCGGGTCAGTAGCGGCCCGGCGTCGCGGACGTACCGCCGGACCGCCGAGTCGGTCCACTCACCGCCGCCGTAGCCGTGGAAACGCAGGTGCAGTTCCACCAGCCTGGATACGTCCTTCACCACGTCGTTCGGGAACCGCAGCGCGGTCAGCCTGCGCTTGGTCATCTTCTTGCCCTTCACCTCGTGCAGGTGAAACGCGACCCGCCCGTCCGGCAGCAGGGTGCGGGTCTTGGGCTTGCCGATGTCGTGCAGCAGCGCGGCCAGCCGGACCGTCAGGTCGCCGTCGAGCCCGTACTGCCGCTCGAGCGCGATCGCCTGCCGCAGCACCGTGAGGCTGTGCTGATAGACATCCTTGTGCCGGTGGTGCTCGTCGGCCTCCATCCGGAGCATGGACACCTCGGGCAGCACCTCGTCGGCGACCCCGGTCTGCACCAGGACGTCGATGCCGAGCGCCGGATCGGGTGTCAGCATGAGCTTGGTCAGCTCGCTCTCGATCCGCTCGGCGGACACGATCTCCAGGCGGCCCGCCTGGTCGGCCATTGCTGCGCGCACGTCGTCCGCGACCGTGAACCCCAGCTGGGCCGCGAACCTGGCCGCGCGCAGGATGCGCAGCGGGTCGTCGCCGAACGACTGCTCCGGCGGCCCCGGCGTCCGCAGCACCTTCTCCCCGAGCGCCTCGAAGCCCCGGTAAGGGTCGGCGAACTCGTACCCGGGCAGCCGGACCGCCATCGCGTTGACGGTGAAATCGCGGCGACGCAGATCCTCCTCCAGCGATGTGCCGTACCGCACGTCGGGCTTGCGGGAGGTCCGTTCGTACTGCTCGCTGCGGTAGGTGGTGATCTCGAAGATCTGGCTCCCCTTGCGCAGCCCGACGGTGCCGAAGGCGATCCCGACTTCCCAGGTCCGGTCGGCCCAGCCCTCGGTGATGGTCAGCACCTGGTCCGGCGTCGCGTCCGTGGTCATATCAAGATCGCCCGGCGATTGCTGGCCGCGCAGGGTGTCCCGGACCCAGCCGCCGACCAGCGCGAGCTCGTGGCCGTGGCGCGCGAACAGGCGGCCGAGCTCGGCCGCGGCGGGTACCCGCTCGCGCATCAGCGCGGCGACGGCTGTCCGCTGTTGGTTGCTCAGGGGCACGGCCATCGAGAGTATCGACCGCACGGGTCCTGCGCGAACGGCAATACCATTTCAAACGTGCACGGCTTGCTGACGGCGAAACTCAGGCGGACGCTCGGGAGGGCGGCCGCGTTCGCCGTTCCGGCGGCCATCCTGCTGGTGATCCTGGCCGCCGGGCTGGCATCGGCCCTACCCGCGCAGGCCAGCCCGGCCGAACAGGCCAGCTCAGGCCGCCTGTTGGTGACCATCGACGCGATGAACCCGCCGTACGCCGGACCCGGCGCCAGGGTCACTCTGTCCGGCACGGTCACCAACGGGACCCGCCAGACGCGGGCCGGGCTCAGCGTACGGCTGTACACCTCGGCGAGCCACTTCACCACCCGCGACGGACTGGACGAGTACATGTCCCACGGCGTGGTCAGCGACCTGATCCCCGCCGGTACGTTCTTCATCTCCGCCAGCCTCGCACCCGGCGCCAGGGCCTCCTGGACTGCCTCGTTCCGGGCCGCGACCCAGGGAATCAGCAGCTTCGGCGTATACGCGGTGACCGCCCAGTTGCAGGACCCCTCCGGCGGCGTGATCTCCTCCGATCAGACGCTGCTCCCGTTCTGGCCCGGATCCCGGTCGGCGGGCCTGGCGCGCCCGCTGGCTATCTCCTGGCTCTTGCCGCTCATCGACCAGCCGCACCAGAAGGTCTGCACCGCCACCCTGACCAACAACGACCTGGCCGGCTCCCTGGGCCAGCGCGGCCGTCTGTCCGCCCTGCTCGAGGCCGGGGCGAGCCAGCCGGGCGCCCGCCCCACCTGGTTCATCGACCCGGCGCTGCTCAGCGACGTGGCCACGATGACCAGCCGGTACCTGGTGGGCGGCCAGCCAACCTGCACCGGTGCCAGCCGCGAGCCGGCCAGCACGGCCGCGGCGCGCTGGCTGGCCGGGCTGAGGCAGGTCACGGCGAGCCAGCAGGCCGTGCTCACCCCGTACGCCAACGTGGACATGGCCGCCCTGGTCCGTCAGGGCATGACCAGGGATCTCACGGCCGCGTACCGGACCGGCGAGGCGGCGGCGGCCAGCGTGCTGGGCAAGAGCATCGAGAGCGTCAGGCAGGACATCGCCTGGCCGCCCGGCGGGACCGCGGACCTGTCCCTGCTGACCAACCTCGCCGCCCAGCAGCACGTCGGCACGGTCGTGCTGAACAGCGACGAGATGCCGCCCGCGGCGGACGCCGCCAGCGGCTTCCAGCCCGACGACGCCGTCGCCTCGGTCCGGGTCGCGGGCCTGCCCATGAAGGTGCTCCTCTCCGACGACACCCTGACCAAGGTGCTCCGGGCCGGCAACACCAGCTCCGGCACGCTGCCGAAGAGCACCGAGTTCGCCGTCCGGCAGCGGTTCCTGGCCGAGACGGCGATGATCGCCGCCGAGGCCCCCGATTCCGAGCGCACCATCGTGGTGGCCCCGCCGGGCAACTGGAGCCCGTCGGAGGCGCTCGCCAGCGGCCTGCTCCGCGAGACCAAGGCCGCTCCGTGGCTAACTCCGACCCCGCTGGCCAGCCTGAGCTCGGCACCGGACACCCAGCACGCCGCACCCCGGCACTCACCGCCGCGCAGCCAGGCGAGCCCGGGCGAACTCAGCCGCGACTACCTGAGGCAGGTGCGCATCCTCGGCGGCCGGGTCAGCTTGTACAAGTCCATGCTCTACAAGCCCGCCGTGTCCTACACCCGCTCCCTGGACGAGGCCCTGCTCGCCACCGAGTCAGCCGCCTGGCGCGGCAGCGGGAGGCCACAGGGGGAAGAACTGGTCCGCGGTCTGTCCTACTACATCACGGCCGCGAACAAGAAGGTCACGATCATCTCCTCGGGCCAGGTGCCGATGGGCGGTTCCGCCGGGCTGGTCCCGGTGTCGATCCAGAACGGGCTGCATCAGGCCATCCAGGTCCGGGTGGTCGCCACCGTGGCCAAAACGCCCGGCCGGACATCCCAGCTGACCATCGGCCACTACCAGAACCAGGTCATCATCCCGCCGCTGCAGCCGGCCACGGTGCGGATGCCGGTCAGTTCGGCCCCGCAGGGATCCACCCAGATCCATCTCGTCCTCACCAACGCGAACGGAACGGTGCTGCCGCTCACCCGCACCTCGCTCACCGTCCTGTCCACCAGGTACGGCCGGGCGATCCTGTTCCTCATCGGCGCCGCCATCGGCGTCCTCGTGCTCACCTCGGTGTACCGCGCCCTCCGGCGGCGGCTGCACGGCGACGGGCATCTTGTCAACGAAGAACCGGACCCACCGGGTAGCGTCAGGACTGGCACCAGCGGCGCGCGACACCCGACGGAGGCACCGGATGACCTGGCCGATGCACGACGCTGGGTCGACGACGCCTGACCCCGGGCCGGACGACGCCCGCCGCCAGGAGCCGCCGTGGCCGGACGAACCGCCATGGCCCGACCAACCGCGAGGCCAGGAGCCCTGGCCGGAGGAGCCGGGATCCGGTGACGGCGAGCCGCCGCGCCGGGGACGGCACGCCGTCCCTGACCCGCTGCCGCCGGTCGAGGGCCCGATGCCGGGCGGCGGCCCGAGCCCGGCCGAGACGACGCTCCCGCTGGCGCTCAAGTGGCCTGCCCCGCCGACCCGGCCGCACCGGTCGCCTCCGCCGGATCCGGCCGGCTCGCCCGGCGCTCCCCCCGGCTGGCGCCGGGTGCCCAGGACCACCGGCTACCCGCCGCCTGGCCCCGCCGAGACGGCCCGCCCGCAGCCCACCTTCACGCCGACGCCGGCCGGGCCGCCCAGCTCGCCAGGCCCGCCCAGGCCGCCCGGCGGACCCGGCGGCGGAGCTGGCGGCGGGCCTCGCAGGCCGCAAGGGCCGCCCGGCGCGGGGGCCCGCCGGGCGGGCACCCCGCCGCCCGCACCGGTCCAGCGCTCCAGCCTCATCCGGTCTAGCGCCGGCATGGCGGTCGGCACCCTGGTCTCGCGGGCCACCGGCTTCCTGCGCACGCTCGTCCTGGTCTTCGCGATTGGCATCGGGCCGCTCGGTAACGCCTACAACAACGCCAACACGCTGCCGAACACCGTCTACTACCTGATGCTCGGCGGCATCTTCACCAGCGTGGTGGTCCCGCTGCTGGTCCGGGCGGCCCGGCGCGACCCGGACCGGGGCGAGGCGTACGCGCAGCGGATGTTCACCCTCGGCGCGGTGGCCCTGCTGGTCGTCACCGTGCTGGCCACGCTGCTGGCCGCCCCGCTGGTCCGCCTGTACGCGCCCACGATCCACGGACCGGATCCGGGCCTAGCCGCCGAGCACAACCTGATGGTGCTGTGGGCCTACCTGTTCATCCCGCAGATCTTCTTCTACGGGATGAGCTCGCTGATCGGGGCGATCCTGAACACCCGGGGCCGGTTCGCCGCGCCGATGTGGGCCCCGGTGGTCAACAACCTGGTCGTCATCGTCATCGGCGTGCTCTACTACGTGACGGTCGGCCTGAACAAGGATCCGCAGAACATCTCGGCGGCCGGCGTGCAACTGCTCGGGATCGGCACCACGCTCGGCGTGGTGGCGCAGACCGTGGCGCTGATCCCGTCGCTGCGGGCGGCCGGGTTCCGCTGGCACCCCACGCTCCAGTTCCGGCCCGGCGAAGTGGGCGAGATGGGCCGGATGGCCGGCTGGATGTCGGTCTACGTGATCACCCAGTGGGCCGGCAACCTGGTTGTCCAGATCCTGGCCAACGCGGCGTCGGCCGGCCTGAACGGCTACTCCGCGTACTCCATCGCCTGGCAGCTGTTCCAGCTGCCGTACGCGATCGTCGGCATCTCGGTGATCACGGCGCTGCTGCCCCGGATGAGCGAGCACGCTAGCGCGCGCCGGTACTCGCTGGTCAGGGACGACTTCTCGATCGGTGTCCGGCTGGCCTCGGTGATCGTCGTGCCGGCCGCGATCTACCTGGCCGTGCTCGGCGGTCCGATCGCCGAGGTCCTGTTCTCCTACGGCAGCACCTCCGCGGTGCACGCCAGGTACGTCGGTGAGGTCTTCGGCATTTTCGCCCTCGGCCTGGTGCCCTATATGCTCACCCAGCTGCAGCTGCGGGTCTTCTACTCGTTCCAGGACAGCCGGACCGCCGCCTTCGTCGGCCTGCTCATCATGGTGTTCAGCATCGCCGCGTCGATCACCGCCAAGTCCCTGCTGCCCGCCGCCCAGGTGGTGGCCGGGCTGGCCGTCGCGTACGGGCTGTCGAACCTGGTCGGCACGACCGCCGGCTGGGCGCTGCTGTTGCGCCGGGTCGGCAGCCTGGACGGGCGGACGATCGCCCGCAGCCTGACCCGGATGCACCTGGCCACCGTGCCCGGGGTCATCTTCGCGCTCGCCGTGATGGCCGGAGCCGGACATGTCGTGCACAACCCCAGCGCGGCCTACGGCCTGGTGGTCACCGTCGTCGGCGGCGGCGGCGCGATCGCTCTCTACGCCCTCTGTGCCAAGTCACTGCGCGTGGCCGAGTTCGGATTCCTGATGAAGACGGTGGTGTCTAGGTTCGGCGCGCAGAGTGGCCGGCATTAGCATGGGTGGCAACCTATGAGCACATACACGTCGGAACCAGGAACCCGGCTGGCGGGACGATACCGTCTCGTCGACCAGGTCAGCTCGGGCACCGGCTGGGCGTACTGGAAGGCCACGGACGAGACCCTCGCCCGTTCCGTCACCGTGCTCACGTTCGCGTCCGGCTTCCCCCGGATAGCCGAGACCGTGACCGCGGCCCGGGCCGCGAGCCGGCTCGGTGACCCGCGCTTCTCCCAGGTGTTCGACGTGGAAGACGGCGAAGAGCTGGCCTACGTGGTGCTGGAGTGGGTGGCCGCCGAGTCGCTGCTCGACATGCTCTCCGAGGGCCCGCTGGATCCGGCCCGGGCGGCCGCGCTGATGGTGGAGGCGGCGCGGGCGATCGCGGCCGCGCACGAGATCGGCCTGGCGCACCTGCGGCTGGATCCGGCCTGCTTGCACTGGACCGCGGGCGGCGGCGTGAAGATCGTCGGGCTCGGCATCGACGCCGCGCTGGCCGGGCCAGACCCGGAGACCCCGGCCGTGCCCGGCGAAGGCGGCGGCGACTCGGAGCTCATCGACACCCGCGATCTCGCCCGGCTGCTCTACGCCGCGCTGACCGGCTACTGGCCCGGCCAGCCGGTCTCCGACGGATCGGACACCGGCGCGCCGCAGGTGGCACGGCCGGCGCTGCTACCCCCCGCGCCGGAGAACGGCTCGGGCCTGTGCACGCCGCGCCAGGTTTCGGCCGGCGTGCCGGCCGGCGTCGACGACGTGACCTGCCGCGCGCTGTTCCAGCGGCCGAACCGGCACGGCCCGGCGCTGAGCACCGCGGCGATGTTCGCCGACGCCCTGGCCAGCGCCGCCCCGCCGATGCCGCTGCCGTTTGCCGCCGGAGCGGTGGCAGCCACCAGGGCCGACCAGGCCGGCTTGGGCCAGCAGCCGGGCGGACCGTCCGGACCGTACCCGCCGGAGGCCCTGCCCATGGGGCCGCACCCCCGGCCGGGCGGCGGCCGCAAGCCGCCACGCCAGCGCTCCGCGGCGGGCCGCGCGGTCATCGGCGCCGTGATCGTGCTCGTCCTGGCGGCGGTTGGGGTGGCCGCCTGGTCGATCGGCCGCAACCTGCATCACACGGCGGGTCCGGCCCCGGTCAGGACGCATTCGTCGTCGCCGAGCGCGGCGGCGGCCTCCCAGCTCACGCCGGTCAGCGCGGCCGTCTACAACCCGCTCGGCAGCAACGGCGACGATGACCCCGCCGACGCGCCGAAGGCGATCGACGCCAGCGCCAGCACGTTCTGGCATACCAGCTACTACCTCGGTCATCCCGTGTTCGGGAACCTGAAGAAGGGCACCGGGCTGATCCTCGACATGGGCCGGCCGGTGCTGCTGAGCCAGGTGGAGGTCCAGTTCGGCGCCAGCTGCTGCGCCCACGTCGTGATCGCGGTCGGCAACAGCAGCACGGTCAGCGCCGCGACGCTGAGCACGTTCTCCCCGGTGCAGGGCTCGAGCGCCGCCCACGGCAGCACCACCTTCGACGTGACCAAGCAGGCCACCGGCCGTTACCTGCTGATCTGGATCACCGATCTGCCCCCGCTGGCGGGCAGCCCGGACAGGTACGAGGCGATGATCTACGACGTCACCGTGCACGGCTTCCCCGCGCGCCAGTCAGGCTGATGCGGCATGCCGGACGAGGGCTGGCTTGCTGACCAGGAGTTGCTCGGCCGGCACGTGGCCGGGGATGCCGAGGCGTTCGGCGAGCTCTTCCGGCGGCACCGGGACCGGTTGTGGGCGGTCGCGCTGCGCACGCTGTGCGATCCGGACGAAGCTGCCGACGCGCTCCAGGACGCCATGATCTCCGCGTTCCGCCGGGCCGGGGACTTCCGCGGCGAGTCCGCGGTCACCACGTGGCTGCACCGGATCGTGGTGAACGCGTCGCTGGACCGGCTGCGCCGCCGGGCCGCCCGGCCCGCCGTGTCCGCCGGGGACGAGCAGGCCTTCGAGGCCCTGGTGGCGCAGGACGGCGATCCCGCCCGCGCCTCGGACACCAGGCTGGACGTGAACGCCGCGCTGCGGCTGCTGCCGCCGCAGCAACGGGCCGCGCTGGTGCTGGTCGACATGCTCGGCTTCTCGGTGGCCGACGCCGCCGCCATCCTCGATACCTCGCCGGGCACGGTGAAGAGCCGCTGCGCCAGGGCCCGCGCCCGGCTGCTGCCGCATCTGGCGCACCTTCGAGGGAACCGATCGGATAGCGAGAGCGTCTCACCTGGGCAGGGAGGCGAAACGTGAGGGGGCAGATGACCCACCTGGACACCGATGTCCTGGCCGAGTTCCGCGCGGGACTCATCACCGGCAGGCGCGGCGCCAGGATCACCGCGCACCTGGCCGGCTGTGACCGCTGTACCGCCTTGGACGATCAGCTGGCCGGGGTCTCCGTGCTGCTCGCCTCGGTCCCGGTACCCGCTCTGCCGGACCGCGTGGCCCAGCGGCTGGACTCCGTGCTCGCCGCCGAGGTGGCGAGCAGGGATGATGCCGAACGGGCCCGGGGTGACGGCGCGGCCGAATCTCCCGCGCCCCGGCGGCCGCGTGGAAACCGCGGCTTCCGGCCGCTGGCCCTGCGCGTGCTGGCGCCCGCGGCCGCCGTCGTCCTGCTGGCGGCGGGCGGCTACGGGCTGAGCCGCGCCGGTCTCGGCTCGAGCAGCGAGTCGGCCGCCTCCTCGGCGGAGGGCGCCGCGAAGCCGGCTAGCAGCCCGGCGCCGACGTCGGCGGGGCGCCGCGCCAACGCACCCGAGGCGGCGCCTGCTGGGATCACGGGCACTATCGTCGTGGTGACCGGCAACCAGAAATTCTCCCGGGCCGGCCTCGCGCAGCAGGTCGAGGCCGTGCTGAGCGCGCCGGCCGCGGGCACCACGCGAGCCTCCGGGCAGCTACTCGGCTGCGTGCTCGGGCTGGCCGCGGGACACCCGCTGCAGCGGGTCGAGAGCGTCCACTTCGAGGGCCGGCCGGCCATCCTCGTCGTCGCCCGCACCGGGGCGGACGACACGGCCTGGATAGTGGGCCCGGGGTGCTCGCGCGCCCACCCTGACGTGCTCGCCATGACCTCGCTGCCCTAGGGAATCTCCGGGCCCTAGTATCGGTTCACTGGTATGCCAGTCAGATGAGGGGTTGATAACGGTTGGCAGAGGTGACCGAAGTCCGGAACGTCATCGTCATCGGGTCCGGCCCGTCCGGTTACACGGCGGCACTTTACGCGGCTCGCGCCGAGCTGAAGCCGTTGGTCTTCGAGGGCTCGGTCACGGCCGGCGGCGCGCTCATGCAGACCACCGACGTGGAGAACTTCCCGGGTTTCCCGGACGCCATCATGGGTCCGGAGCTGATGGACTCGATGCGCAAGCAGGCCGAGCGGTTCGGCGCCGAGTTGCTGTCGGACGACGTCATTGCGGTCGACCTGACCGCGGATCCCAAGGTGATCAGGACCGACACCGAAACCTACCTCGCCCGGGCGGTGATCATCGCCACCGGCTCCCGGTACAAGGAACTCGGCGTGCCGGGCGAGAAGGAACTGGGCGGGCACGGCGTTTCCTGGTGCGCGACCTGTGACGGGTTCTTCTTCCGCGGCCACGACATCGCGGTCATCGGCGGCGGCGACTCGGCCATGGAAGAGGCCATGTTCCTCACCAGGTTCGGCAAGTCGGTGACGGTGATCCACCGGCGCGACACGCTGCGCGCCTCGAAGATCATGCAGGAACGGGCGTTCGCCAACCCCAAGATCACGTTCTTGTGGGACAGCGAGGTGGCCGAGGTCCTCGGCCCGGACAAGGTCACCGGCCTGCGGATCAGGAGCACCAAGGACGGCACCGAGCAGGTGCTGCCGGTGACCGGCGTCTTCGTGGCCATCGGTCACGACCCGCGCTCGGACCTGTTCGCCGGCCAGCTCGCCACCGATCCCGACGGATACCTTCTGGTCGACCAGCCGTCCACGCGGACCGCCATCGAGGGCGTCTTCGCGGCCGGCGACGTCGTCGACCGCACCTACCGGCAGGCGGTGACCGCGGCCGGCACGGGCTGCGCGGCGGCGCTCGACGCGGAACGCTGGCTGGCCAGCAAGGAAACCTGACCGAACTCGGCATGGACACAGCACGAGACGTGCCGGAACTATTCAGCGCAAGTTAAAGGGGTGTGATCGCAAGTGGGCGCGACCAAGGTCGTGACGGACGAGACCTTCGAGACGGAGGTCCTGAAGAACGACAAGCCGGTCATCGTGGATTACTGGGCCGAATGGTGCGGCCCGTGCCGCATGGTCGCCCCGGTGCTCGAGGAGATCGCCACCGAGTATGCGGACAAGATCGACGTCGTAAAGCTCAACATCGACGAGAATCCCGCCGTATCTCAGCGTTACGGCATCATGGCCATTCCGACCATGAACGTGTTCTCCGGCGGGCAGGTCGTCAAGCAGATCGTCGGGGCCAAGCCGAAGTCGGCGCTGCTCCGCGAGCTGGCCGAATATATCTGATCCTCATCGGATAAGGACCGACCCCTCAGGGCCGTGCCGGGCACCGGCTATACCGGACGCAGCGCACCTTGAGGGGTCGACGGTGTCATGGACCCGAGCAGCCGCTCCAGCGCCACCTCGACATCCTCCCGCCAGCTGAGCACGGTCCTGAGCTCCATCCGGAGCCGCGGGTAGTGATGGTGCGGGCGGACCGTCTTGAACCCCACCGCGAGCAGGTAATCCACCGGGAGCACGCAGGCCGGGGACTCCCAGCGGCGGTCGCCGAAGGCTTCGATGGCGCGCACGCCGCGCCGGGTGAGGTCCTTGGCCATGGCCTGGACGAGCATCCGGCCGATGCCGCCGCCGGCGAACTCGCTGAGCAGGTGAGCGGTCATGAACAGCACCGCGTCGGCACTCACCGGGCTGGTGGGAAAGGCGATCGAGCGCGGCACGTACTGCGGCGGCGCGAA
>Ga0335083_10011343_pt1 | contig 10700 bp, 6 predicted proteins | sample Lox_Sample_42_FD_206716 | JGI IMG/M metagenome (GOLD analysis project Ga0335083, IMG submission 206716) | Soil microbial communities from Loxahatchee National Wildlife Refuge, Florida, United States - Lox_Sample_4.2 | ecosystem: Environmental > Terrestrial > Soil > Wetlands | place: USA: Florida... | reverse complement strand
CGGTCAGTAACAATTCGAAATCCTCCCCATCGGTCAACGCCGCGACAAACGCAGGCCTGGCTAAAGAGCTTTCCCGGGCCCGCAATTTTGCCGCCCGTGAAATGGGCACGGCAGATTTCAGCAGCTCTGCGCCAACTCCGCTGGCGTCCAGGATATGGCGCAGGTCGCCCGCCAGCCCGTCGCTGAGATCGATCATGGCGTGAACCGGAAAATTTTCCACCAGCCATTGCGCCTCGGCAATTCGCGGCTCAAAGTCCAGATGTTTTCCCTGAAGCGATCCGCCGAGTTCACCCGTGACAAAGATCGCGTCGCCCACTTGTGCGCCGCTTCGCAGGATTTGTTTTTCCCGGCCAACAGTTCCCAGCAGCGCAATGGAGATAAAGATGCCCCCGGGATTTGTCGTCGTTTCCCCGCCGACAATGGCGACGCCATATTTTTTAGCGAGCGCAGTAAGGCCATCGTAAATTTTTTCGACCGATTTCGCATCAAAGTCCTTCGGCAGGCCGACGGTCACCAGCGCCGCGGCTGGAACTCCTCCCATGGCCGCGATATCACTGAGGCATCGGGCCAGCGCTTTGTGTCCGATTTTTTCCGGCGGGGTTTCGGCGGTGAAATGGATGCCTTCAACCACGGAGTCCGTCTTAAATAAAAACAATTTTTCCTTCAGACCAAAGTCCAGCACGGCACAATCGTCTCCCGGGCCGGTTACCACTGTTTCGTTTGCGGGCAGCGACTTCGTCAGTTTTGCGATGAGTTCAAATTCGTTCATGCTTCAATTGGAAGAATTGAGCCAGGGCGGCAGATATTGCGGAAAAGAAGTTTGCAGGACAAGCAACACCAGATTTATTCCATTAAACGATGCATGGGCGCAAATCGGGGCCAACAAATTGTCAGTGGTTTGATAAAGCCAGGTGAAGGCAAGCGCCAGGACAAAGAGCGGGATAAAAACGGCGGCATCGGCGTGAATCAAGGCAAAGAGCAGACTGACAACAATCCAGGCCGTTTTGGGAAATCCCAGTTGTTTGATGAAGGGAAATAGCACACCGCGAAAAATGAACTCTTCGGCCACTGGCGCCAGCACGACGGCAAAGAAACCGAGGTAAATTTGCTCTCCGACAGACGCCGAATTGGTCAGCAGGGAGACCGCTTCTTCATTGTGGGGTTTCCAATGGATTTTTTCCATCAACGTTAAGGAAACCCCCTGCAGCCACAGAACGACGGGCAGAATGACAATAATAACACCGAGTGCGAGGGCTAGCGAAAATAGTAAATTTCCTTTTTTAAACCCGAGCCCTTCGGCCAGGCCGATGCCATGAAAGCGCAAGAAAATGATCATCAAAACCCAGGTTGCTCCCTGGAGGCTTAGGGTGGCGATCAATGTGTTTCCAAAATCATCGAGGTTTTTGAAACCGGGGAGGCCGGTTTTTTGCAACAGGACAATGGCCAATCCGCCCAAAATGAAGAAGAAAATCTGGGCTGCGATAAGCAGGCACACCGTCTCGATGCGCCAGGGTTTAGCCGATAACATTAAAACAGCTTAAAACTTTAAGTGAAAAACTGAAGCCAGAAAAGCGATCGCGATGCTTACCCACCAAATGCCGCGTATTTTTTTATGCCGCGAGCCCAGGCAAACCGGGCGAGCGCAAACGCGGCCAGCACCCAAAATATTTGGATGAGAAATCCCATTTGCATTTGTGTCCCGGAAATCTTGCCCATGTAAATGGCCGCCGGAAAATAGAGCTGGTATGGAAAGGGAGTGAAAAACAGGATGTGCGGCAGGGGGTGCGGCAGCATGGAAAGCGGGAACAGATGACCGCTAGCCACGTATTCAAAGGCAAACAGGATGAATATGAGCGTCGAAATTTCCAGCAACCAGAACGCGAGCATGGCCATGGTGTACGAAATAAAAAATTGCAGCAGTGCCGCAAGTACCAACGAAAGTAAAAACGCGACAAACGTCAGAGCGTCCGGAGGCATTTCAAAATAACTGCGGAAACAGAAAATAAAACCGGCCAGCGGCAGACAGGCCATGGTCGTGAAGGTAATGCGCCCGGAAAAAAAGAGGCAGAGGCGATACCCCATGTAGTCAATCGGCTTCAGCAGGAACCAGCTAATGTTGCCTTCGCGGATGTCCGCGGCGATCTGCCAGTCATCTTCATTGACCGCGGTCAGCACGTCGACTATGGCCACCATCATGTAATAGAAAATCATTTCAGACTGCGTGAAACCGGAGAGCGAGGCGCCCTCGGGCTTGGTGGAATAAACCGTGCGCCAGAGCGAGAGCATGGCAAAGAGGGGAATGAAGCTGAACAGCGTCCGCGTCAAATAATTGAAGCGGTACGTGAGATTGTTTTGAATCCCAATGCCGATGACATGCCAGTACTTTTTCACGCTATTAAGCCGCGAGGCCGGGGTTATATGTAATTTCCAAATCGAAAGAAAACAAGTTTCACCTGCAACATCCTCTGACGAATTGGCCGAATAGTGATAAATACCTGCCTTTGATTAACATAAACTGCATAAAGAAATGCACTCGTTTCAATAAAAATTGCTGGAAAACGTGCTGGACTTAAGGCATTCTTATCCATCTCTATGGGAATGAAGAAACCGGTAGGAGCCGTTGGGATTATAATGGCTTTGCTCGCAATCAGCACAGCCAGCGCATCCGCAGGGGAAGCAAATATCCATTTGCCGCCACTGCAGAATGTTTCTTTTTTTGGGGGCAGTTTGAGCAGCCATGCCATCTTATATTTTGGATTGGCAGTCTGCGTGGTCGGGGCTCTTTTTGGTTTTTTTCAATACAAGCAGACCTGTGCGCTACCGGTGCACAAGGCCATGGCCGATGTTTCCAACATCATCTGGGAAACATGCAAAACCTATCTATTGCAACAAGGCAAATTTCTCGTTGGGCTATGGATTCTTATCGCCTTGTGCATGGTTTATTATTTTATCTGCCTGGAAAAAGATCCCCTGGGCAATGTGCTGATTATTCTTTTTTGCTCGGTGCTCGGTATCATCGGCAGCGGCGCGGTGGCGTGCTTTGGCATTCGCATTAATACAACCGCCAACTCCCGTTCGGCTTTTGCCTCGCTTCGTGGCGATCCTCTCAAAACTCTTTTCATTCCTCTCCGCGCCGGCATGAGCATCGGCCTCCTGCTCGTCTGTGTGGAATTGTTTTGCATGATTTGCATCCTGGCGTTCGTCCCATCCGATTTGGCCGGCCCGTGTTTCATCGGTTTTGCCATTGGCGAATCTCTCGGCGCCGCGGCATTGCGTATCTGCGGTGGTATCTTCACCAAAATTGCGGATATCGGCGCAGACCTGATGAAAATCGTTTTCAATCTTCCCGAAGATGATCCGAAAAATCCGGGTGTCATCGCGGATTGCACCGGTGACAATGCGGGCGACTCCATTGGGCCAACAGCCGACGGCTTTGAAACCTACGGTGTCACCAGCGTGGCGCTGATCGCCTTCCTCGCGCTGGCCCTGGCGGCCGCGCCCGTGCTTTGCGGCAAATTGATCATTTGGCTGTTTGCTATTCAAACTTTGATGGTGCTGGCATCCCTGTTTTCCTTTTACATCAATAAGCTCGTCAGCGCCACGCGATATGGAGGGAAAAAGGATTTCAATGCTGAAGGACCTCTTACTGAATTGGTTTGGATCACTTCCATTGTGTCTATAGCCGTCGTTTTCATTGCCAGTAAATTATTACTTGGTGATTTTTCCATTCCCGGGGCAGCCGATGGCGCCGGCACACCCCTGGCCAATCTCTGGTGGGTCCTGGGCGGAATTATTTCCTGCGGCATCCTGGCCGCTGCGCTCATCATGGAATTTACGAAAATTTTCGTCAGCACCAACTCCCGCCATGTCCGGGAAGTGACCACGGCGTCCGAGCAGGGGGGGCCATCCCTGAACATCCTGTCAGGGTTTGTCACGGGCAACTTCTCCGCGTTTTGGATGGGTCTCGTGATTCTCGCACTGATGTTCGTCGCTTATTTGTTTTCGCAACAGGCCGATCTGCTCGCCCTTATGCCCGCAAGTTTTTCCTCGGCGGCGCCTATTTTCGCCTTCGGCCTGGTAGCTTTCGGTTTCCTGGCCATGGCGCCAGTCATCATCGCCGTAGACAGCTTCGGCCCGGTAACGGACAATGCCCAATCCGTGTATGAACTGAGCCGCATCGAGTCGCTGCCCAATGTCAGTGCAGAAATTGAAAAACAATTTCAATTCAAACCCGATTTTGCGAACGCCAAGCATGAGTTGGAAAAGTACGATGGCGCGGGAAATACTTTCAAAGCCACGGCCAAGCCGGTCTTGATCGGCACGGCGGTCGTCGGCGCGACGACCATGATTTTCGGCATCATCATGTTGTTGCAACAAGTGAATGGCGATGTCATTTCCAACCTGAGCCTGGTTAAGCCGCAAATTGTGTTCGGGTTACTGATGGGCGGCGCGGTCATTTATTGGTTCACCGGCGCCAGCACCCAGGCCGTCGTCACCGGCGCGTACCGCGCAGTGGTTTTCATCAAAGAAAATCTCGATCTTAAGAAAGAAGCCGCGTCCATCGAAGACAGCAAAAAGGTCGTCGAAATTTGCACGCGCTATGCCCAGCGCGGTATGATTAACATTTTCATCGTGGTGTTTGCTTTCGCACTCGGTCTTTCCTTCTTCAATCCTTATTTTTTCATTGGCTATCTGATTGGCATCGCTTTTTTCGGGTTGTTCCAGGCTCTCTTCATGGTCAATGCCGGCGGCGCGTGGGACAATGCCAAGAAAATTGTCGAAGTGGATTTGAAGCAGAAAGGAACAGATCTGCACGCTGCCACGGTCGTAGGCGATACCGTCGGCGATCCTTTCAAAGACACCAGTTCTGTGGCGATGAACCCGGTCATCAAATTCACCACCCTGTTTGGTTTGCTGGCCACAGAAATCGCTGTCACACTTACCAACCAAACGGTAAAGACAAGCATTGGCGCGTTCTTCTTCATCGTGGCTTTGATTTTCGTTTACCGCTCGTTCTATGGAATGCGCATTCCGCAGGACAAGGCGATGTCGAAATAAAACTCGAAAATCTCCCTGCCTCTTACCAAACTGAGTCATGTCTGTGATTCAGCGTCAGATACAAGTAGGTTGGCCATTGCGGGTTTTCTTTACGGAAGACGTCTTCGCACCGGATAATTTGACGCTACGGGATGCACTCGTGGATGCTGAACCGCGAAAAGTGCTGGTCATCATTGAAGATTCCCTCGGCCAGGCGCGCCCCGCCCTGGAAAAACAGATCGAACGCTACTTTTCGACATACGCGAAGGAACTGCAACTTGTTCGCACACCGCTGCCGGTCGTCGGCGGCGAACAATCAAAAAATTCCATCCCGCTCGTTACCGAAATTCTTTCACACATTGACCGGCACCATATCGACCGCCATTCTTATTTGATTGTCGTCGGCGGCGGCGCGCTGCTCGACGTGGCGGGATTCGCCGCAGCCATCGCGCACCGGGGCGTTCGGCACGTCCGTATTCCCACCACCACGCTGGCGCAAGCCGATTCCGGCGTTGGCGTGAAGAACGCCATCAACGCTTTCGGAAAGAAAAATTTCATTGGTACTTTCGCGCCGCCGCATGCGGTTATCAATGATTTTAACCTGCTGGCCACGCTTACACCGCGCGATATGCGCGCGGGCTATGTCGAAGCCGTAAAGGTCGCCTGCATCCGGGACAAAGATTTTTTCGATGAGATCGAGCAGTCCGCGGACAAACTCATCGAATTTGAACCCGACGCAATGAAGCGATTGATCCGCCGTTGCGCCGAACTTCATGTGAATCACATCGCATCCGCCGGCGACCCGTTTGAAACGGGCTCGGCGCGTCCGCTGGATTTCGGCCATTGGGCGGCGCACAAACTGGAACGACTTTCCCGTTTCACGATCTCGCATGGCGAAGCCGTGGCGATTGGCATCGCGCTGGACGTGGTCTATTCACGACTGGCTGAGTTGCTCGATAAAAAGTCATGCGACCGCATCCTTGATTTGCTCGAATGGCTTGGTTTCAAACTCTACACCGATGAGTTGCTGGATAAAGACAGGGACGGCGAATTGCAGATCCTCAGCGGCCTGGAAGAGTTTCGCGAACATTTGGGCGGTAAATTGACGATTACACTATTGAAAGGAATTGGTGAGGGGGTGGAAGTCCACAAAATGGATTCCAAGAAAATTGTCACGGCTATCCAAAAACTTCGCCAGCGGCAAAAATGAACCGGTTAGCCGTCATCAACGTCGTTGGCCTGACGGAGGCACTCATCGGCGATAAAACACCGCGTATCGCGGGTTTTCTCAAAGGCGGTGCGCTGGCGCAAATTTCACCGGCTTTTCCGGCGGTTACCTGCACCGCCCAATCCAATTACCTCACCGGAAAATTGCCCGCGCAACATGGTATCGTTGGCAATGGCTGGTACAACCGCGAGCTTGCCGAAGTCCATTTCTGGAAGCAATCCAATCACATTGTGCAGAGCACAAAAATTTGGGATGCGCTGAGATCTGCAGCGCAAGGAACGACCATCGCTAATTGCTTTTGGTGGTACAATATGTTTTCGAGTGTGGACTATTCTATTACCCCTCGCCCGATTTATCGCGCGGACGGAGGGAAAATTTTTGATGTCTATTCGTGGCCTTATTCCATCCGCGAGGAAATAAAAAAGGATCTTGGGGAGTTCCCCTTTTTTGGGTTTTGGGGTCCGGCAGCGGGCATCAAGACGCCGCAGGGCGCAGCCGATGGCGCGACGCGCTGGATTGCTGAATCCGCCAAATGGATGGAGCAGAAATTTTCTCCCACGCTGAACCTGGTTTATCTACCACACCTGGATTATAACTTGCAACGTTACGGACCATTTACTGCCAGCGGCGAGATTAATCCTGCCATCATTCCTGATTTGCAGGCGATTGATTTGATCGTTGGCGATCTGATTGATTTCTTTGGCAAGCGCGGCGTCCAAATCGTTTTGCTTTCGGAATACGGCATTACCAATGTGGATGCGCCTATCCATCTCAACCGCATTTTCCGCCGGCGAGGCTGGCTGACGGTGAAGGACGAAGTGGGAACGGAAATCCTGGACGCGGGCGCCAGCAAAGTTTTTGCGGTAGCAGACCATCAGATCGCGCATATCTATCTAAATGACCGCTCACTGGAAAAACCAGTGCAGGAGGTTCTGGAAAAAACTTCCGGCGTCGGAAGAGTCATGGGCGATGCGGAAAAAACAGCAGCGGGCATTGCCCATGCGCGCGCGGGTGATTTCATTGCCGTCGCCGCAGAAAGCGCGTGGTTTAGCTATTACTATTGGGATGATGACGCACGCGCACCGGACTTTGCGCGTACAGTAGATATTCATCGCAAACCCGGTTACGACCCCGTGGAACTTTTTCTCGACCCAAAGATCCCGCAGCCCAAACTTAAAATCGCGTGGCGGTTGCTGCAAAAAAAACTCGGCTTCCGCATGTTGATGGATGTGATTCCCCTCGATGCCACGCTCGTCAAAGGCTCGCATGGGCGACGGCCAGCGGACAAAAAACATTGGCCGGTCATCATCACGGAAAAGCCGGGCGGTTTAAGCGCCAGGCAAATCGAGTCCACCGAGGTCTTTCAAATTCTGCTCCGGCATTTTGGCATAACGGCGTAACTATTTTACTCCACCATCGTAGGATGGCGGCACATCCGCAGGATCGCTGCCCCAAGTCGTGCTTGGTGTAGAGCTTACATCATAGAGCAATTTTCCATTGTGGCAGATGTCGTGGAAAGTGATCCATGGCTTGCTCCATTCTCTACCGTTGATCCGCAGGCTTTGCACATACGGGGCATCCATCGCCGCACCGTTGGCAGTGATGGTCACATCACCGGACCGCAAATGCAAAACTGCCTTGGGAAAGAGCGGACCACCAAGCACGAGGATGTCCGAGCCGGGCAGTTCGGGATACATGCCGAGTGCGCTAAAAATGTACCACGATGACATTTCACCTAAATCGTCGTTGCCGGGGTAGGCGGCCGGTTTGTCTGAATAAAGCTCATTCATCGCGCGGCGGACCACCGATTGGGTTTTGTAAGGCTGGCCCCAAAAATCATAAATCCAAGGCGTTTCCAGGCACGGCTCATTACCCAGCCAGGCGTGCGGAGAATTAAGTCCAGCGTCCAATTGGGTGAAGAATTCATCCAACCGTTTGATTGCCACATCCTGCCCGCCCAGCGTATCAGCAAGCCCTTTATAATTAAACGGCACCATCCAAAGATATTGTCCGGCCGTGCCTTCGACGTAAGCATCCGTGCCGCCGTACTTCCCGACGTTATTGGTAAAGCCAGGCGTCCACTCGCCATCGCGCCGGCGCATTTGGATATAGCCGGTTTTGGAATTGTAAAGGTTGCGCCAATTTTGAGCATGTTGTAACAGCATGGCGCTGTCGGTCTCATCACCCAACGCGGCGGCGAATTGCGCCAACCCGAAGTCTGCCGAGTCGTATTCCAACGTCATCGAAACGGGCCCGTAACCGCCTTTTTGATCCTGGGGCACATAACCCAGCTTCAGGTAATCGTCCAGTGCATCGCGCTCATGGGTGTTGCTCCGCGGCGCATAGACGGCGGGATTCGTCGCGGCGTTCACCAACCCTTCGAGTGCGGCGGACGTGTCAAAATTCGTCGCGCCGAAGGCGTAGAAGTCCGCGATGATGGGCGCCGCGGGATCTCCCATCATTACGCCGCTGTCCTCCGTCGTCACGCCCCAGCGGGGAAAGGCACCGCCCTGCTGATAATCATTAACGAGAGATTGCGCCATGTCCGAAGCCTCCTGCGGCACGAGCATGCCCAGCAACTGCGCCTCACTGCGATAAATGTCCCAGCCGGAAAAATTGGCGTACTGCACCCGGCCATTGGCGTTGTGCACCTGTCCGTCATAACCTGTATACTCGCCATTCACGTCCGAACATGTCGTCGGGCCAATAAACGCGTGATACAGCATCGAATAAAATATCCGCATCTCATTGGTTGTCCCGCCGCTGACCTGGATTTTGTTCAACCATTTGTTCCAGGTGTCTTCCGCTGACTTCACCGCGGCGTCAAAGTCCCCGGAAGAAAATTGATTCACCGGATTTTCCGCTTCGAGATTTGCGCGGGCATTATCAATGCTCACGTACGAAATCGCCACTTTGGCCATCACCATCGTATTTGTCTGCGTATCAAACGTCAGGAACGCACCCGTGGAAGAACTGTTATTGTTTGTGCCTTTGGGGGCGTAGGTGCCGCCGCTCCAAGTACCGTAACCGGTAAACGGACGGTCGAAAATGGCACAAAAATAAATCGTTCGCTTGTCGCGGGAACGGTCTCCCTGGCAGAAATAGCCGCCGATGGACCAGCCGCTGACCTCGCGCGCTTCTGGATTCACTGAAATATTCGCGTCGTCGGAATGATTTACATCGCTGGCGGCATTAATGGCGATGGCGGCCGTTTGGCCCGCAGGATACGTGAAGCGCCCGAAGCCCGTGCGCGTCGTGGTCGTCAATTCCACCTTGATGCCGTTGTCCAGTGCGACCGCATAATAGCCAGGGTGAGCCGTTTCGTTCGCGTGGGAAAACCCAGTGGCAAACGCCATGCGGTTACCGTTTGGCGACTGCGCGGCGGTCAAAATAGGCATGAACGAAAAATTCCCGCCATCGGGGCAGCCCGCCCCACTCAAGTGATCGAGGCTGAAACCTGAAATCTGGTTATCCGAATAATCATAACCGCTGGGCTTGGTTCCCGCCCCGCTGTCAGGGCTCCATTGAATCATGCCAAAGGGCATCACCGCGCCGGGGAAGAGGTTGTTATCGCCCCAATCTGCCGGATAATCGCCGGTCCCACAGATGGGATTGGCGAATTGAACCAGGTTTGGTTCGGCACTGACCGTCTTCGACACAGACTGAGCCGAGGAAGCAGCTTTTTTGGGTGACGAGCAGGACGTGACGCTTAGAAGCGCGCCTGCGAACAAGACCATTAGTCTAACAAGTTTCATCAAAGCGCAATTTGAAGCCGATACGCAATGATTTCAACTGGAATTTGACGGGAACCTTAAATGAGCCGGATTAAAAATCGGCTTGTATTGGTTTGGCTCCGGTTGGACTTGCTCACGGAGCGGTCATTTTATCACGGTTGATAGCCTTTGAGTGTAAGTTTGGGACCGAGGGATGTCAGCCACTGTTTGAGCAGATGATGTTTGCGTTCTGTTAATATGGAGAAGCCCCAGATGGCGGCCAAGATGACGATAAATCCTCCCACAAAAATCAACCAGGACTGTAGATGCAGAATGGATCCGGGCACGGATGCGGGGCGAAAATGGTTCAACAGGGCTCCCATGAAAATCACTACCGGAAAATGGCAGGCATAGAGAGTAAATGAGCTGGCGGCCAGACCGCGAATGCCTGGAGTCAACCAACCTGGCAGCGGAACCGCTCTTTTGCTCAATGACCACAAAAAAATGACGAACGCACCGGCCAGGATTGAATCAAGCAGCAGCGCCGCGTTCAGGGTAGTGAACCGGACCGAAGCGGCTTTGCAGCAGAACAATGCCAGGCAGAAAACCAGCCCTGCGCCCCAGGGTGGTGGCGACCATCGGGCCGGGATAAATCGTGGCATCAAGCCGGCCAGCCAGATTAGAAAATAGAAGTCCCGTTGCGGTCCCAGCATCCACAGCAA
>Ga0335083_10011342_pt1 | contig 10700 bp, 8 predicted proteins | sample Lox_Sample_42_FD_206716 | JGI IMG/M metagenome (GOLD analysis project Ga0335083, IMG submission 206716) | Soil microbial communities from Loxahatchee National Wildlife Refuge, Florida, United States - Lox_Sample_4.2 | ecosystem: Environmental > Terrestrial > Soil > Wetlands | place: USA: Florida... | reverse complement strand
TCGCTTACCGCGGCTCGCAACTCCATCACCACGTAAAGTATTGGATTAAGCCCGACCTGGAAAACCGGATCAAGAATGGCGAAATCACGGCACACTTCAACAGCAACGTGCAGGAGATCGCGATTGACTACGTTGTGCTCGACACTCCTCGAGGTCCGCTGCGGCTGAAAAACGATTTCGTCCTGGCGCTGATCGGCTACCATCCCGACTACGACTTCCTGCGCTCGATGGGAATCGAACTATCGAGCGAGCAGTGCCGCCCGGTTTGTGATCCCATTTCACTTGAAAGCAACGTTCACGGAATTTATGTCGCGGGCGTGATCGTCGCAGGATCGCGCACCAACGAAATTTTTATCGAGAACGGCCGCTTCCACGGCAAGCAGATCGCCGACGACCTCAAACGTAAGCTGCGTCCGTAGCCGCTACTTCAGCAGAAATTCCTTCACAAATTCCACCGTGGCATAAAACTGGTAGTCGCGATTCTTTTTCTTCGCGAAGCCGTGACCTTCATCTTTGCCCAACAGCCACCAGACCGGGGTGCCATTCTGGCGGACGAGTTGTACCATCTGCGCCGATTCGCTGGCCGGAACCCGCGGATCATTCTGCCCGGCGATGACAAATAGCGGTTTGGTAATGCTTTTTACCTTGTTCGCCGGCGCGATCTGCTCGAGGAAGTCATGCATCTTCGGATCTCGTTCATCGCCATACTCCACCCGTCTCAGATCTCTGCGATATCCCGACGTGTGTTCGAGAAACGTCACGAGATTCGACGGCCCCACAATGTCGACCGAGCAACAGATGCGGTCGTTGGAGTTTGTGGCCACCGCCAGCGTCATAAATCCGCCGTAGCTTCCGCCGGTGATCATGACTTTCCCGGCGTCCAGATCGGGCTGCGCCTGAATCCAGTCGAGCAGGGAATTGATGTCTTTGTATGATCCTTCGCGAAGGAAGCCGTTATCCAGCTTCTGAAATGTCTTGCCGTATCCCGTGGACCCGCGCACATTGGGATAAATGATCGCGATGCCAAGTTCGTTTACGAAATAGTTGTCGCGACCGGCAAAGCTCGGCCGCGTTTGCCCTTCCGGTCCGCCGTGAATGTTGATGATCACCGGACGCTTCCCGGAAAACTTGGCAGGCGGCGCCAGGAGAAAACCTGAGATAGTGTGCTCATCCCATGATTTCCAGTGAATCAACTTTGCGGGCGAAAAGCGCACCGTATTCAATCCACCGGTTTCGCTGAACGTCCAGCGCTCCAGCTTGCCGGTCGCCACATCAAGCGAGTAGGCGTCACCCGGCTGGCTTGCACTGCTCACTGTGAACCCAAGTTCGCGGCTTTGATCGCGCCATTGCAGCCCACCGATTACGCCCACTGGCAACGTGGGCACTGGGACTTCCTTGTTCGTCTTCGTGTCAATCACGTGCAGCTTGCTGACGCCGTCTTCGTTGGCCAGGAACGCAAGCGACCGCCCGTCTTTCGACAAATCCAGTTCATCCACATCCCATGACAGCGAAGGTGTTAGCACAGTCGTCTTGTAACTGCTCAAGTCGAGATACAACAGGCGGAGGAATTCCGAGCCTTCGTCGCTGGTCATGTACACGCCCTTGCCGTCCTTTGCAAAGCGAGCTGCGCCGTGGGCGACAGTCTCAGAGCCGGTTTTTGGCGTGAGCAACTCCTTCTTGCCGGAGGCTACGTCGATCAGCCAGACATAACTCTCTGCTGCGGAAACTTCGTTGATCACCACTAACTTGGTTCCATCGGGAGACCAGTCGGCAACTTCCCATCCGCCGCCCTCCATCTGAGCGACCATGCGCGCGCTCGCCGGGGCGGACGCATTCACCACCCAGATATCCACGTCATCGCCCGATCGCTTCGTCGAACCGTAGGCAATACGGTCTCCCTGATACGACCAGTGCGGGCTCACGTTGCGCGACTTGCCGTCGGTGAGCAACATGATGTTGCCGGAGGACAAATCGTAGCGATAGATCTGGAAAAATTCGCCTCCTCCAACGTCTTTCACGAAGAGAAACGAATCGCCCTTTGTCGGCTCGTACGCCGCGCCGGATACGCGGTCCGGGAAAAACGTGAGCTGAGTTCGCGCCCCGCCGGGAGTCTTTAGCTGGTGAATCTGGTTGGTATCGCCGAAGCGCGTGCCGATCAACATCTCGCGCCGCGTCGGATGCCAGCTGGCAAAGCCGGCAGTCCGAAATTCACTGTATCGGGCGACTGAATCGGCCAGTGACGCCGGAATCTTCGGAATTCCCTCGGCCACCAGATTTTCGTTGGGAGCAGTCTCGCCGCTTTGTGCAAAAACGCAAGTTGAGAAAACGAGAAGCGTGGCCAGATGGCGGAAGTGCTTCATAAGAGTCTCCTGCGAAGACATGCGCGTGCATCGTAGGTCACACGCCGAGCGAGAGTCAACGCCCGCACTTCCCCTGAGCCGCGCAGACCAATTAGTCTGATTGATCTTCCCCTTCGAAGAAAAACATGGACCAGCGGCCTGAACAGGCAACATCGTCGATCTCACTGGCAGCCTATGCCCGGCTGGTGCGGCATAACCGCAACTTTCGTCGCCTGTGGCTCGCGCAGATCGTCAGCGAAATCGGCGACTGGTTCTATACGCTTTCGATCTACACGCTGCTCCTGCAACTTACCGGACATGCCAGCTCGGTCGCGCTGGCCTTGATGCTGCAGGTCTTGCCGCAGACATTCGCCGGACCGACAGCCGGAGTCGTGAACGACCGCATCAAGCGCAAGTACGTGATGATCGCTGCGGATTTGATTCGAGTCGTTGTCGTGCTGGCGATGCTGTTGGTTCGATCAAAGTCGATGGCGTGGATGGTCTATCCGCTGCTTTTTGCAGAAACGACCATGGCGGCTTTCTTTGAACCGGCCCGCAGCGCGGTGATTCCGAATATTTCGGATGAAGGTGAAGTGCTGGTCGCCAACACATTGTCATCAGCCACGTGGTCGGTGAACCTGCTGCTCGGCGCGTCGCTCGGAGGCGTGGCCGCCGCATTCTTCGGGCGCGACGTCGTGTTTGCTTTGAATGCGCTGTCGTTCCTCGTTTCTGCGCTCTTGATCGGCGGTATGCGATTTTCCGAGCCTCACGCCGACGTTTCTGCCCCGCTCCGGCCGCGTGATCTGGTCGACTTCACGCCCATCATTGAAGGCATCCGCTACATCCGAAGCCATCGCACGCTGTTGCCTGCAGTCTTCGCCAAAGCCGGAGAGCTGATGGTCGGCCCGAGCTGGGTCATCTTCACAGTCATGGGCGCGACCGAGTTCGCCGTTCATGGGCGTCACATCAATCCTGCGGGTGGCGCGGTGCTGGGGATGAGTATTTTGCTGGGCGGACGCGGCATCGGCGCGATGTTCGGCCCGGTGATTTCCGCACGATGGGCCGGAGAAAGTAATCATCGCCTCACGCTGGGAATTCTCTTCGGCTATATCACGATTTCAATCGGCTACTGCATCCTCGGAGTCAGCCACAGCGTCTGGATGGCCGCGGCCTGCGCCATGATCGCGCACGCCGGAGGCTCGACAGTCTGGGTGTTTTCAACGACCATTCTGCAGCTCAACAGCGAAGACCGCTTTCGCGGGCGTGTGTTTGCCGCAGATCTTGGGTTAGGAAGCCTGTCGTTTGCGGTGACCGCTTATCTTGCAGGAATGTTTCTGGATCGCGGGTTTTCCGCGCACAAAGTCGCGGCGGGCACAGGGATCTTCATGCTGATCCCGGCAACGATCTTAGCAGTAGCACTACGCAACGAAAACAGGAACCCAGCGTACAGGGGTGAGCCCTTACTGTAGCCGAGCCTCCAGCACAGCATCATCAGTCTTGAAAAATGCTTCGCCAGTGGTCTGGTCGAAGCCGATGAAATAAGCTCCATTGAGCATCAGGCTGCTACCCCTTAGCCGCCGTACGAACTCGTTCTTCGCGTTGTAGACGTCAACGAATCGGTCGAGTTTGGGAACACTTACGCTTCCGTGCTGCTCCACCGACACTTGGATGTCGCCAAGGACCGCGAATCCTCCCTCTGGAAGCGACACGATGTCGAACAGATAGTCCGACGCCTGCGTGACAGCACTGTCTGGACCCATGGGACGTCGTACTTCCGGAATCCGTATTCGGTACTCCTGTGGCGGAACAATCGTGCTGACTAGATTACCGTTGAACCCAAAAACCCTCACTTCATACAGCGACTGCGGGACCTGATAAATCAACTTTCGTTTGCGGTCCAACGAAAGGTAGCTCTCTTTGTTTAAGACCATATCGTCCATGCCGGTCCGATCTTTGTGAAACACGTCTGAAAAAGAGCGTGAAGTACCGCCCGATCCAAGCTCGAAAATCGTCGCCGAGTGCGAGACGATCCCCCCGCGTGGTGCCCGGCCCGCAACGAAAATATGCTGGGGATCCGCTACCACTAAACCCTGTCCCAGGTTGAGACCGGGCGTTATGCTCTTCTCATAGCTCCCGCTGGCGGTGTAGATATGGACGTGCAGTCCGTCTACCGCATAGATTTCACCCGCGGGATCGGTTGCCAGCCCCACGATACTAGGCATCCGCTCACTCGATCCGGACGACGGGACGGGCAGCGTCGAAAATATGCGTTGGCCGGACAAAGTCGTCTTCGATATCTGATGACTACGCGCGTCAAAACAGTACATGTCTGAGTTAAGTACCCAGATGTGGCCGACGCAACTCCACTTAACATCGTGCTTTCGCACAAGTGTGAAGTCTTGCGCCAAAGAAAAGTGAGCGAGTAACACTAACCCGAGAAGAAGACGTTTTGCGCTCAAGTTACACCTCCAAATCATATACCGCTCTAAGTGCAACAAACTGTTATTAGGGTGCAAAACTCTATTTCACAATAAGTACAGCTGCCAGTCCCACCATCCTGGATGCAGCAGCACTCGACACAACCGTCTCAAACAGGGATCACGCAATCGTGGCCCTGCCCGCAATCGATCCGCATAGAGCTGACAACAGCATGCCCAGCGATCGTTCCGTAGAGACAATCCTGCTGAGCCTTGGAGGGTGTTGGGCTAACCAAAACTGAAACAGCAAAAAGCACGCCCGCAAGCGAAGATGCTATTTTTTCTGGATAAGCCGCAGGACGGCTACAGCCGGTCCTGAAAAGTCATACCCGGGCGAGCCGGTCAATTTTCGCGGCCATGATGAAGTCGCTTTCGCTCAGGCCATCGATGGAGTGAGTCCACAGCGTGATCTCTGCTTTTCCCCATTTCAGAACGATGTCGGGATGGTGGCCTTGTTCTTCCGCGATCGCGCCGACACGATTCACGAACTCCAAAGCTTTCACAAAATCCTGAAACTTGAATTCGCGGTGGATGTGATGCTCACTCGTGACGGTCCAATCCGGAGTATTCTTGCGTAACGCTTCAAGTTCAGCGCCTTTCAGAGCAGGAGTTCCACTGCGGCAGGGAACGCATTTCTTGTCAGCAAGGCTGGTCATGAGCTGATGCTATGTGGCGAGCAGGAAAGTTTCAAGAGGAGCAACGTGGGAATGTGAAAGGTTTCGAAGGATCAAGTTTCAAGGTTTCAAAAAGCTTCAAGGCCGAAAACAGAAACGGGTTACCGGTGCCGAAGTGATGAAAGCTGCGAAACTCCGAAACCTCGGAACCTTGAAACCTCGAAACATTGTCACCTTGCCACTTACCTCTTCGGCGGCTTCAACCCGAAGATGACCAACTGCTGATAGCTGGCCACGAAGACTTTCCCGTTCGCCACGACCGGAACAGTATTCGCCGCTCCCCAATAGTTCGGCCAGTTGCCGGCGAGGCCCCGGAATAGCTGCGTCATCTTGCCGTTGGTCAAATTGTCAGGATCGAAAGCGAAGAGATACGTCGCGGCTTTTGCCGAGCCTTGCAGCGGACGCGAGACGGCCCAGAGGACCGGACTGCTCGTGCCGTTCGATGAAACCGAGGTGAAGAATCCCGGCCATTCTCCGCTCGGGATCACAGGTGTGATCGGGCCTTTCGAGAATGCCGGCTTCGGGGAAGTCGTGAGTTTCCAGACCTTCGCGACGCGATCGCCGCTTGAAACAACGCTCGCCTTGCCATCAGAATCCACGAAATACGACGGGCCGCACCAGCAGCCGCCGACCGGAAGCTTCTGCAAGACGTTGTCGCTGGTCGTCGAATATCCCCCTAGATGGTCGACGTTCATCAGGTACATCGTCCCGAACTTTCCCGCCGCCACGCCCATGTGCGGTCGGGTGCCGGGCTGGTCAGGCAGAATCATCACACCGCCCGAGCCGAAATCCGCGTCCCAGTTGTCGAGTTGTGACTGATTGCTTGGGGTGAAAATTCCAGTGATGGTTCCAAGATTGGGTGCGACTTTGACTACGCTCTCCTGAATGTTAGTCACGCCGTCGTAGGTCGTGCCGGAGTAGTCGGAATTTCCGGTCGTGAACATGATGTTGCCGGAGTCATCGGCGGCGAGGCCGTAGCCTGACATCCAGATTGACGATAGAAAGAAATTGTCGGGCGCATTGGGCTGGATGTCGAAGACCTGATTCGCCGCCAGCGGCGTCAGCGAGTCTTTTACCCAGCCGAGCAACCATCCGCGTGAGTGATCCGCCGAGTAGTCGCAGAAACTTCCGAAGCCTGCATACACGTTCCCGTTCGCGAGCAACAGGCCGGGACGCTGGCGCTGATATTTTGCGTTGAAGCTGAACGTGCTGCCGTCGTTGAGCGCGTGCGACGCGGCGATGACCTGCGGCGCAGTTTTGTCAGTAAGGCTCCCGATGTCGAGCGCGTGGATGCGGTAGATCGGTCCATTCGTCTCGTTCGTATAGACGATCACGTAAAGCGTATTCGTGGAAGCGTCAATGACCGGAGTCGAGTTGATGCCGACATTCGGACCGTTGTTGTTGCAGCCCAGCGGCCACGGCACCGGCGTGCCGAAGTTCGGCTTGAGCAGAATCGCTCCGCTATTGGCGTCGATGGCATAGACCGTGTTGCCTTCGGTTACGACATAGGCAACATCGTGCACGCCCTTGTGTGTGCCCGCAGCGATATTCACGCCGGGAACGACAAGCGGCTGCGCGTCGACCTGATCGTCAAGCACGACGTGATGCAGCGCTCCGAACGAAGCCCCGGCCACGCTCGCCGGAGTGAGCGCCGTCTCTTGGTTGTTCCAGCCGGTGCGGTAGTTATCATTGTGATAAGTCGTGACCGAAACCTGCCCGGCGGCGATCGCCCCTGAGAAACTGATCAGGCTTGCGAAAAGAATTGCGCCGGAACAAAGCCGTGAATTGCGAGGGAGCGGCATTGCGGAAGTCCTCATCGCGAACAAGGATGTCGGGCGTACAGGTACCGCCCGCGAAGGAACAAAATGGCGTGGCGAGCGCGAGTCTACTTTATCCTCGATCGCTTGTAAAGCTGATTGGACGCGGACTTTCAGCCAGTCTCGAACGTATAACCAGCCGTGGACGAATGCGCATTTATAATTCGTCTTACGTTGTGCTGGTGAAAGTGCATGTTTCTGCATCCTTCACGAAAGAGGCTTGGGCTTGGTCGTTCTGGTCATCGGCGGGGCAGGATACATCGGCAGTCATACGGCGCGTGCGCTGAAGAGCGCCGGGCATGAAGTCATCATTTACGACAATTTGAGCACCGGGTACGAACGCCTGGCGGCTGGATTTCAACTCATCAAGGCGGACGTACTTGACAGGCCGGAGTTGAGCAAAGCCTTGTCGCGATGCGACGCCATCATGCACTTTGCCGCCCGTGCCTATGTCGGCGAGTCGGTTCTGAACCCGAAGCGATACTTTCACAACAACGTGGAAGGCGGCCTGGCGCTGTTAAACGCCGCACTCGACGCCGGCGTCAAGAGAATCATTTTTTCCTCCACTTGCGCGGTCTATGGCGAGCCGGCGAAGGTACCGATCGGAGAAGACACTGTCCGGCAACCTGTGAATCCTTATGGTGTATCGAAACTTTTCTTCGAGCAGGCCCTCGAAGCCTACGATCGCGCCTATGATTTTCGTTACGCCAGCCTGCGCTACTTCAACGCCGCTGGAGCGGACGAGAGCGGAGAGATTGGCGAACTGCACGATCCGGAAACGCACTTGATCCCGCTGGCTCTGCGTGCAGCGGCTGGAACCGGCGCCGAGCTGCAGGTTTTCGGCTTTGACTATCCCACGCCCGATGGCACTTGCGTCCGCGACTACGTTCATGTCAACGATCTGGCAAGCGCGCACGTAAAAGCCCTCGAAAATCTGGCGGCGGGCAGCGCCAGTTTCGCGGTGAACCTGGGAACCGGCAAGGGCGCATCGGTCTCGGAAGTGACCTCGATGGTCGAAGCGGTGACCGGAAAGAGAGTGCCGCACAAGAAGGTCCCGCGGCGCGCCGGTGATCCGCCGTCTCTGGTCGCAAATCCGGCCAGGGCAGAGAGTCTGTTGAAATGGAAGGCCACGCGCGGGCTCCGCGAGATCGTCGAGACGGCGTGGAACTGGATGCAAAAACAGTAAGACCAAGTTTCGGGGGCAAACAAGAATGGCAAACGACCTTGCAGGTAAGAAAGTCGCTTTTCTGGGCGCCGGCAAAATGGGCGGCATTATTCTTCAAGCGCTTTTGAAGAAGGGCCTACTCTCGGCGAAGTCCACGCGGGCGACGGTGGCGCATGAAGAGCGTGCCAAGACGCTGTCGAAAAAGCTGAAAGTAAAGGTCGGCACCAGCAACGTGGAAGCCGTGAAGGGCGCCGACATCATTGTGATCGGCGTGAAACCGCAGGTCGTAGAAGACGTGATCGACGAAATCAGCGGCCATGTCACACCCAAGCAAGTGATCGTGTCCGTCGCAGCTTCCGTGCCGACTTCGATGATCGAAAAGGACCTGCCGCCCGGAGTCTCCGTTATCCGAGCCATGCCGAACACGCCCTGCCTGCTCGGCGCAGGCATGACTGCGATCTGCAAAGGCAAGCACGCCAGCGCCGCCGACGTTGCCCTGACCTGCCACATGTTCGACGTCGTCGGCCGCACGGTTGTGGTCGACGAGAAACACATGGACGCTGTCACCGCCCTTTCCGCGAGCGGTCCGGCGTATATCTACATCATTCTGGAATCCCTGGCAGAAGCGGGAGTTAAAGTCGGCCTGCCGCGCGACATTGCAACGCTCTTGGCGGCGCAGACGGCGCTCGGTGCGTCGAGAGTCGTGCTGGAGACGGGGGATCATCCCGCGCTGCTGAAAGATGCGGTCACGACGCCCGCTGGATGCACGATCGACGCGATTATGGAGCTGGAAGAAGGCAAGCTGCGCGTGACACTGATCAAGGCCGTCGTGAAAGCGGCCCAGCGCGCCAAAGAACTTGCCTTCGGCTAATTCGCAAAAGGCCGACGAAATCGCCTATTTGAAATGAGCCTACCGAAGACAAAGGCGGGCGAATTTTCAGTCGGTTCCTTGCGTCGGATCGCTGACCGGCTTGCCGCGCTTGAAGCAGTTGGAAGCCCGGGCACTGGCGATGGACTTCAATGTTCCCGCCTGATCTGTGCAGAAGGCTTGCAGTCCCCCGTCGGTGTCGAGCGGAGTGGCAAGAACCTGAAACTTCGACGGCGGATTTCCTTCACATCCGGCGAGCGAAAAACTATACCCGTACCACTGGGGTTCTCCCTGTCCGGGATCGCTGCTGACGATTTCATTCGGATCCGCGTCCGGCTCAGGCGCGAATAGAGCCGTCAGCGAGCACGAATATCCCCGGTCCGGATGCTTGCCCATATAACCCATCTCGGCCCCGGCGATTACGTTCATGCGATTGCGCGCCTGCTGCTCAGTCTCATCGTTCTGTTGCTTTCGCAGGCCTTTGAGATAGTCCGGGTCGGTCAGCGGAAAGTGCGCAGCTGCCGTAAGTTCGACCAGCTTCCAGACTTCTTTTTCCTGCCTGAAGGTGAAGATCAGATCCGGGATGACGACCATCGCCTGCTGCTGGCCGTCTTTGAGGTAGTGAATCGATAGCTCAATTTCATCGTTCTCACCCATCAGGCTGTCGCGCTCGACGTTGACTTCCACTCTTTCGCGCTCACCAAGCGCGCTGGTGAGTATAAGCGCGCCGGTGTCGAACGTTTCGGTTTTGTCGTTGGGCTTGGTGAACTCCCGGCCCAACGTCGCAAACTTCAAGATCATCGATGTATCGGAGGTTTCGCCCGCATGAATCAGCGCCTTCTTTGCGTCGTCAGGCAGGTGCTTGATGAAAGCTTCGTCGTCTTTTGCCAGAAACATCTCGATCAATGCCTGACGCGCGCTCTGCGGCGGCTTCTGCGCCGGGTTCGGTGATGACGTCTGGGCGGAAAGAGAGACTGCGACTGAGAGAGATAGGATGCAAATACAGAAGATGCGCCCCAATTGTGGCCTCCTGGGTGAAACCGAACCGGGGTTACACAGCTATTCTACTAAGACACCAGATCGTAGGTTGCAGTTGCCCGCCTGGTTCTGTGATTAAATCGTTGACGAAAATGAAACTTCTGATCGTCGTCCATCACCGCTTCAAGCTGTGGAACGTGCCGGACTGGTTTGTTGAAGGCCTGCTGCGCGAGTTTCCCGCACTCGAAATTGCCAATCGCAATTCCTACGAAGGAATCGACAAAGACCTGCACGACGCGGAAGCGATCTTCACGATCTCGCTGTATCCGGAGCAGTTCGCTGAAGCGAAGAGCGTTCGTTGGATACATGCGCCCAGCGCGGC
>Ga0335083_10011341_pt1 | contig 10702 bp, 3 predicted proteins | sample Lox_Sample_42_FD_206716 | JGI IMG/M metagenome (GOLD analysis project Ga0335083, IMG submission 206716) | Soil microbial communities from Loxahatchee National Wildlife Refuge, Florida, United States - Lox_Sample_4.2 | ecosystem: Environmental > Terrestrial > Soil > Wetlands | place: USA: Florida... | reverse complement strand
AGCAGTTCACCGCGGTGATCGGGCGGGACTTCGAGGCCAAGGCGCCGACCGGGACCGACATCGCCGACCGGGTCGAGTCCGGGTCTTACGCCCGGCGCTTCGAGCTGCTGCGGGACCTGGGCCAGAACCTGTACTGGGCCAACCGGTACTCGATCACCATGTTCGACCGGCGCCCGACCCGCTGGCGCGACCTGCCCAAGCGGCGTCCGGACGTCTTCCTGCCCGTGCTCACGCCGTGGGAAGACAGCGAGCGCAAGGTGGCCGCGGTCGAGCAGGCCTTCCGCGCGCTCCCGCCGACCTGGGACGCCCGGGCCGAGGAGACCATCTTCGACCTGCTCTTCGACCTGTTCAGGACCAAGCTGTACCACGCCACCGAGCTGCCTCCGATCAAGCCCACGGTGGCCGAGTTCATGGCCAAGCCTGGCGCGCTGACCTTCGTCATGCCCGGCTACGACCCGGACTACCCGGTCTTCACGACCGAGCAGATCATGGACGCGCACGAGGACGTTCCCGAGCTCGAGGCGCTGATGCGCTGGTCGATGGTGCTGCACAACCAGTACCCGTGGGACCGTTCCGGCACCGAGCTGCGCGGTCCCGGCGAGATCGGCGACGACGACTTCGTGGTCGCCTTTTACCCGCGCACCAGGGACGTGACGGCGTTCATCGAGCGGGTCAAGCGCCCGCGGGCCGCCGCTGGGGCCGCTGCCCCGGTCCGCGCCGAGGAGGTAGATCCGGTCACGCCCTATCCTCCGGTGCGGGTGCGGGAGGCGTTCGCGGTGCAGCCGGTATTCGAGGCGCTGGCGATCGTCCGCGGCGAGCACGTCTGCTCCAACGACGACGTGATCAGGAACACCAGCTTCTCCTGGTCGCCGATGAGCGCGGACGAGATCGCGGCCAAGACCGGCATCGAGCAGCGGTACTACACCAGCCGGGAACCCGAGGAGCTGGCGCTGCACGCGGCCAGGGCCGCGCTGGCCAAGGCGGGCCGCTCCCCCGCGGAGATCGGCGCGATCCTGGTCAGCACGTGCACGAGCAACCGGCAGATCCCGTCGATCGCGTGCTGGCTGTCCGGCGAGCTCGGCCTGCGGCAGACCCACGCCTCGGCCGACCTGGTGGCGGCCTGCGCCGGGTTCCCCTACGGGGTGGCGGAGGCGATCAGGCAGCTCCAGGAGGTCCGGCGGCCCGTCCTGCTGGTCTGCGTGGAGAAGTTCTCTGACAAGATCGGCAGCGTGCGCACCTCGCGGATGATCTTCGGAGACGGGGCCGCGGCGATGGTGGTCGGGCCGGCCGCCGCCGGGCAGGCCGGCGACGTGGAGGTCGTGCAGACCTACGCGAGCGGCCCGTACAGCGAGGTCAACTCGATCATCTGGCCGAACTCTGAGTTCGACCGCGACATCACCGTGTACGGTCCGGAGGTAAAGGCGCTGGTCCAGCGGTACCTGGTCCAGATGCTCGGGGAGCTGGGCGAGCAGCCGGACCCGGACGACCCGGGCCGGAAGCTGCTCGAGAGCATCGAGCTGATCATCCCGCACCAGGCCAACAAGACCATGATCCTCAACCTGGCCGGCAAGGCCGGGCTCTCCGCCGAGCAGCTCTACTTCAACGTCGAGAGGATGGGCAACGTGTCCGCAGCGAGCATCCCGATCGCGGTCCACGACGCCGTGCGCGACGGGGTGATCACCGGGCCGACCCGGGTGTTCGCGCCCGGCTTCGGGGCCGGCGCGGTCGGCGGGTACGCGGTGATGCGCGTCGACCCGGCGATCGTCGCGGACGAGGTGCTGCTCGAGGTCAGGGACGCGGACCGGCCCGCCGCGGGGACGGCGGCCGGGGGAACCAGCGACGACATCCGCGCCGCCTTCGGTGAGTAGCCCGATGAGCCAAGCCTCCGCGAGCCCCGCCGCCGCGAGCGGCGCTTTCGCCTTCGAGCGGGTGGCCGTCGTCAACCGGGGCGAGCCGGCCATGCGGCTGATCAACGCCGTCCGCGAGTGGAACGCCGAGGGGCGCCCGGCGCTGCGGGTCATCGCCGTGTACACCGCCGCGGACCGGCAGGCCACGTTCGTCCGCCAGGCCGACGAGGCGGTGCTGATCGGCCCGGAGGACCCCGGGGCGGCCTTCGAGGGCAGCCCTTACCTGGACTACGCCGAGCTGGAGCGCGCGCTGCGGGCCTGCCGGGCGGACGCGGTCTGGCCGGGCTGGGGCTTCGTGTCGGAGAAGGCCGAGTTCGCCGCACTGTGCGACCGGCTTGGCATCACCTTCATCGGGCCGCCGGCCGAGGTGATGCGGCGGCTCGGGGACAAGATCGAGTCCAAGCTCCTGGCCGAGCGGGCCGGCGTGCCGCTCGCGCCGTGGAGCGGCGGCCCGGTGGCCGACCTGGCCGCGGCCCGGGCGGCGGCCGAGTCGATCGGCTACCCGCTGATGGTCAAGGCCACCGCGGGCGGCGGCGGCCGCGGCATCAGGTTCGTGCCGTCGGCCGGAGACCTGGACGAGGCCTTCGAGCGGGCCAGCTCGGAGGCGGCCAAGACGGCCGGGGACGCCACGGTGTTCCTGGAGCGGGCCATCCGCGGCGGCCGGCACGTCGAGGTGCAGGTGGTCGCCGACGCCGCGGGCACGGTGTGGACGCTGGGCGTACGGGACTGCAGCGTGCAGCGGCGCAACCAGAAGGTCCTCGAAGAGTCCGCCTCCACCGCACTGGACCCGGAGCAGGAGAAGCTGCTCCGCGGGTACGCCGCCGAGCTGGCCCGGTCGGCCGGCTACGTCAACGCCGGGACGGTGGAGTTCCTCTACGAGCCGGGCGAGAAGCTGCTGTCGTTCCTGGAGGTCAACACCCGGCTCCAGGTGGAGCACCCGGTCACCGAGGCGTGCACGGGCACCGACATCGTCAAGCTCCAGCTGCACATCGCGGCGGGCGGCACGCTGGCCGAGATCGGGCCTGGTGAGCCGGCGCCCCGCGGGCACGCGATCGAGGCCAGGCTCACCGCCGAGGACCCGGAGCGCGACTTCGCGCCCGCCCCCGGCCTGATCGAGCACCTCGCGCTGCCGTCGGGCCCGGGCATCAGGGTCGATACCGGGGTGGCTGCTGGCGACGTCATCCCGCCGCAGTTCGACTCGATGATCGCGAAGGTGATCGCCTGGGGCCAGGACCGCGCCGAGGCCAGGGCCCGGCTCGCCCGCGCGCTCCGGCAGACCAGCACGGTCATCCGGGGCGGGACGACCAGCAAGGCGTTCCTGCTCGACCTGCTCAGCCGGCCGGAGTTCGTCCGCGGCGAGGTGGACACCACCTGGCTGGACACCATGATGGCCGACGGCTACGCGCCGCCGCGGCGGGTCGACGTGGCCCTGCTGGCCACGGCCTTCGAGGCCTACGAGGCGCACGAGCGGCGGCAGCGTGACCGGCTGTTCACCTCGGCCGAGCGCGGGCGGCCCGAGGTCGGGCACGAGACGCGGCACCAGGTCGACGTGCGGGTGGGCGGCGAGGCGTACCGGCTGCGGGTTTCCCGCACTCGCCCGGTCAGTTACCAGGTGGAACTGGACGGCGACGCGGTGGATGTCGATGTCGAGCGGTCCGGCCGGTTCGAGCTGCGGCTGACCGCCGATGGCCAGGCCTTCGACGTGCTCTCGGTCGCGCAGGGCCCGGACTACCTGGTCGAGGTGGACGGGGCGGTCCACCGCATCTCGGGCGGCGAGGCCGGGCTTGTCCGCGCGCCCGCTCCGGCCATGGTGGTGGCCATCACGGTCGCGGCCGGGGACGAGGTCGCCGAGGGCGACGTGGTGGCCGTAGTGGAGAGCATGAAGCTGGAGACGTCGCTGCGCGCCCCGGCCGCGGGCCGCGTCGCCGAGGTGTTCGCGGACGTCAACACCCAGGTGGAGAGCGGCGCCAAGCTGCTGCGGATCGAGCCCGCGGCCGACGAGGACCAGGCGGAGCAGGCCGGGGGCGACTCCGAGCGCGCCGGCCTGGGCGCGCTGGCCGCGGCGGCGGCCGACGGCGCGGACCCCGCCCGCGAAGCCGCCGACGCGCTGACCGCGCTGCGGTCCCTGGTGCTCGGCTACGACGTCGAGGAGGCCGAGGCCGGACGGCAGCTGCGGCGGCTGGCCGCCGCACGGGACGCGCTGCCCGCCAACGACCCGCGGGTGCTGGCCGGCGAGGCCGAGATCCTGCGGATCTTCGCCGACGTGTCCGCGTTGTGGCGGAGCCGCCGGGTCCCCGGCGAGTCGCAGGCCGACGACGAGGCCGCCGTCGACGCCGAGGCCGCCCGCAACCCGCAGGAGTACATGCACGCCTACCTGCGCTCCCGGGACGCCGACGCGGAGGGCCTGCCGGAGTCGTTCCGGATCAAGCTGGGCCGGACGCTGGCCCACTACGAGGTGGACGGCATCGAGCCGTCGCCGGACCTGGAGCCGGCACCGGAGCTCGAGGCGGCGCTTTACCGGATCTTCCTCGCACACCGCCGGGCGGCCGGGTACGTGCCAGTCGTCTCCGAGCTGCTGCAATGGCGACTGCGGCACCCCCAGACGCTGGCGTCCGGGGCGCTGGCCGACGAAGCCCGCGAGGGCTACCGGCGAGTGATCGGCCAGCTGCTATCGGCCACCCAGCTGCGCCACCCCGGCGTCGGCGACCTGGCCCGCCAGGTCCGCTACCGCTGCTTCGACGAGCCGCTGATCACCGCCGAACGGGCCCGGGGCCAGCAGCAGGTACGCGCCGAGCTCGACCACCTGGCCGCGGACCCTGCCGCCAGGTCGGCCCAGATCGACGCCATCGTCGCCTCGGGCGACCCGATCCTCGGCGTGTTCACCGAACGGCACCACCCGGTCATGCTCGAGGTGATGACCCGCCGGTACTACTGGATCAGGAACCTGCGCAACGTCCAGGTCACCGAGCGGAGCGGCCGCCCGCTGCTGACCGCCGAGTACGCCCACGACGGGCGGGACTACCTGATCATCGCGACCGTGGCCGACGGCAGCGAGAGCGCGGCCGGCACCGACCTGCCCCAACTGGTCCAGGCGCTGCCGCCCGGCCGGACCGTGCTCATCGACCTCTACGTCACCTCGCAGACGCCCGAGGAGGAGGGGCACGGCGCCCCCGAGGCCCGGGCGGAGCGGATCCGCAGCAAGCTCGGCGTGCTGCCGTCCTCGGTCGCGCGGGTGGCGGTGGCGGTGCGCCGCCCGAACGGCGACGGGGGCGGCTGGCCGGACTGGTTCACCTTCGTGGCCGGCCCGGACGGGGCGCCGGCGGAGGACAGGACCCAGCGCGGCTGGCATCCGCTGGTGGCCGAACGGCTGGGCCTGTGGCGGCTCTCCCGGTTCGAGCTGACCCGGCTGCCCGCCGCCCCGGACGTGCACCTGTTCCGCATCCAGGGCCGCGAGGTGCCCGACGACCGGCGGCTCCTCGCCCTGGCCGACGTGCGTGACCTCACCATCGTGCGGGACGAGGGCGGGCGGGTCACCGGGCTGCCGCAGATCGAGCATCTCCTGGACGCCTGCCTGGACAGCCTGCGCTCGGCCCGGTCGGCCGACCGGGAGCTTGCCCGGCTGGACTGGAACCGCATCCAGCTGTACGTGTGGCCGGCGGTGGACACCCCGCTGGGCGAGCTGGACCAGGTCATCAGGTCGCTGGCGGCCCGTACCGGGGCGCTGGGCCTGGACGAGGTGCTGGTGCAGTTCCGCGACGGCGAGAACCGCGAGCTGATGCTGCGGCTGTCCCGCTCCCCCGGGGCCGGCCTGGCGCTGCGCGTCACCGGGCCGCCGCCGCATCCGCTGCGCGAGCTCGACGCCTACACGCAGAAGGTGATCAGGGCCCGCCGCCGCGGCACCGTCTACCCCTACGAGCTCATCCCGCTGATCACGCGCTCGCCGGATGCCGGCGGCAGCCCCGGCCAGTTCGACGAGTACGACTTGGACGACGCGGGCACCCCGGTGCCGGTGGACAGGGCGCCGGGCTCGAACACCGCGAACCTGGTGCTCGGCGTGGTCAGCACGCCTAGCAAGCGGTACCCGGAGGGGCTGCGCCGGGTGGTCCTGCTCGGCGACCCGACCCGCGCGCTGGGCGCGCTGGCCGAGCCGGAGTGCCGCCGGATCCTGGCGGCCATCGAGCTTGCGCGGCGCCTGCAGGTGCCGGTGGAGTGGTTCGCCATCTCGTCCGGGGCCAAGATCTCCATGGACTCCGGCACCGAGACGATGGACTGGATCTCCCGCGCGCTGCGCGGGATCGTCGAGTTCACCCAGGCCGGGGGCGAGATCAACGTGGTCGTGACCGGTATCAACGTGGGCGCCCAGCCGTACTGGAACGCCGAGGCGACGATGCTCATGCATACCCGCGGCGTGCTGATCATGACGCCGGACTCGGCCATGGTGCTGACCGGCAAGCAGTCGCTCGACTACTCCGGCGGGGTCTCGGCCGAGGACAACTTCGGCATCGGCGGCTACGACCGGATCATGGGACCGAACGGTGAGGCCCAGTACTGGGCCCCGGACCTGTCCAGCGCGGTCGACGTGCTGCTGGCGCACTACGAGCACACCTACACGGCCGGCGGGGAGCGCTTCCCCCGGCCCGCGCCGACGGCCGACCCGGACAGCAGGGACATCTCCGCGTCGCCGCACGGTGGCCCGGAGTTCGCCACGCTGGGCGAGATCTTCGACGGCAGGCTCAACCCGGGACGCAAGAAGCCCTTCGACATGCGCTCGCTGCTGGCCGGCGTCATCGACGCCGATCACCCGCCGCTCGAGCGGTGGGCCGACATGGCCGACGCGGCGTCGGTCCTGGTGCTCGACGCGCACCTGGGCGGGCAGCCGGTCGCGCTGGTCGGCTTCGAGTCCAAGCCGCTGACCCGGCACGGGTTCTACCCGGTCGACGGCCCGTCGCAGTGGACGGCGGGCACGCTGTTCCCCCGTTCGTCAAAAAAGACCGCGCGGGCCATCAACGCCGCCAGCGGGAACCGGCCGCTGGTGATCCTGGCCAACCTGTCCGGGTTCGACGGCTCGCCGGAATCGCTGCGCCAGCTCCAGCTGGAGTACGGCGCGGAGATCGGCCGGGCGATCGTCAACTTCGACGGTCCGATCGTGTTCTGCGTGGTCTCCCGCTACCACGGCGGGGCGTTCGTGGTGTTCTCCGGGACGCTGAACGACAACATGGAGATCGCCGCGGTCGAGGGCTCCCACGCCTCGGTCATCGGCGGCGCGCCCGCCGCCGCGGTGGTGTTCGCCGCCGAGGTCCGCAAGCGCACCGCCGCCGATCCGCGGGTGGCCGCCCTGCAGGCCGCGATCGCCGAGGCCACCGAGAGCGGCACCGCCGAGGAGGCGGCGGCGCTGCGAGCGGAGCTGGCGTCGGCCTGGCCGGCCGTGCACGCGGACAAGCTGGGGCAGGTCGCCGACGAGTTCGACGCGGCGCACAGCATCGAGCGCGCTCGCGAGGTGGGCTCGGTGCAGGCCATCGTCCCGGCCGCCGGGCTGCGCCCGTACCTGATCGACGCGGTCCGGCGCGGGATGGAGCGGGCGCTCCGCGAAGGTTAACCCGGGGCACGTCCTACGCTCGGTGTGATGAGCGATTACCGTGGCCCTGTCTCCTTCAACGCGGGCTGGCTGTTCGGCGCGTACACGGCCGGCTGCGAGCGGCCCGGCTTCGACGACAGCGCGTTCGCGCCGGTGACGCTGCCGCACACGGTGGCGCCGCTGTCCTGGCAGGACTGGGACCCGGCGAGCTGGGAGCAGGTGTGGGCCTACCGCAAGCACTTCGATGCACCGCCCGGCCACGACGGCCAGCGGGTGTTCCTGGACTTCGCGGCGGCCATGACCCACGCCACGGTCACCCTGAACGGGACCCAGGTGGCCGACCACCTCGGCGGCTACCTTCCGTTCAGCGCCGAGGTCACCGGCCTGCTGCAGCCCACGGGAAACGTCCTGGCGGTCCGGCTCGACTCCGCCTTCAACCTCAACGTGCCGCCGGACCGGCCGGCGCCTGAGCCCACCATCTCGGTGGACTACTGGCAGCCGGGCGGCCTGTACCGCGACGCGCGGCTGCGGGTGGTGCCGGGGGCGTTCCTAGCCGACGTGTTCGCCAAGCCGGTGAACGTTCTTGACCCCGCCGCCCGGCAGGTGGTCGTCCAGGTCACGGTGGATGCCGCCGGGGTGCCGGACGGGCCCGTGCAGGTCCAGGCCGAGCTATACGACGGCGAGCGCCCCCTGGCCGGGGCCCAGGCGCCGGTCACGATCACGCAGCCGGGTCAGGTCACGGTGACCGCGACGCTGGCCGGGCTCGACCACGTCGAACTGTGGGACACCGATCACCCGAAGCTGTACCGGCTGGTGACCAGGCTTTACGAGGACGGCGTCCAGGGTGACGAGCACCGGGTCCGGGTCGGGTTCCGCGAGGCCAGGTTCGCGCTCGACGGCTTCTACCTCAACGGCCGCCGGGTCAAGCTGTTCGGCGCCGACCGGCACCAGTTCTTCCCGTACGCCGGCGGCGCCATGCCCGCCCGGGTGCAGGCCAGGGACGCCGAGATCATGCGGCGCGAGCTGAACTGCACCATGGTGCGGTGCTCGCACTACCCGCAGGCCGAGGCCTTCTTCGACGCCTGCGACGAGCTCGGCCTGATGGCCTGGGAAGAGGCCCCGGGATGGGGGTACCTGGGCGACGACGCCTGGAAGGCGCTGGCCTACCGGGACGTCGGCGACATGATCGTCCGCGACCGCAACCACCCGTCGATCATCGTCTGGGGCGCCCGGCTCAACGAGACCCCCAACGACACCGCGTTCTACACCAGCACGAACGAGCTCGCGCACGCCCTCGACGACTCGCGGCCGACGGCCGGCGCGATGGCCGGGCAGCGCCTGACCACCGACTACCAGCAGGACGTGTTCGGCGAGGACGACTACTCCTCGGTCAAGGGCCCCGACGGCCGCAAGGAACCGGTGCTCCAGCCGCCGGTGACCGGGGTGGGCAAGCCGTACCTGGTCAGCGAGGCGGTCGGGACCCTGTCGGGGCCGGCCATCTACTACCGCCGCACCGACCCCCAGGCCGTCCAGCAGGGGCAGGCGACGGCGCACGCGCGAGTGCACGACCTCGCCGCCGCCGACGACCGTTACTGCGGCCTGCTGGCCTGGTCCGGGTTCGACTACCCGTCCGGCAGCGGTAACCAGTTCCGGGGGGTGAAGTACACCGGGGTGGTCGACCTGTTCCGGATCCCCAAGCCCGGCGCCGCCATCTACCAGGCGCAGGCCGACCCGCGGGTCCGCCCGGTGATCGCCCCGGCGTTCTACTGGGACTTCGGCCCGCAGTCCCCGGTCAGCACGCTGCCGGCCGCGATGATCTGCGCGAACCTGGACCGCCTCGAGGTCTACGTGGGCGATGAGCACGTCGCCACCCTCACGCCTGACCGGGCGGGCTACCCGCACCTGGACTATCCGCCCTCGTTCGCCGACTTCCGCGCGGTGGACGGCTCCGGCCGGCCCGAGCTGCGCATCGACGGCTACCTCGGCGAGGAGATGGTGGCGTCGCGGCGCTTTTCCTCCGACCCGGCGGGTGACGTGCTGGCGCTGGCCGCCGACCACGCCGAGATCGTCGCCGACGGCGCGGACGCCACCCGGCTGGAGTTCCGGGCCGTCGACTGCCACGGCGCGCCCCGCCCCTACGTGTCCGGCCAGGTCACGCTGGAGGTCGAGGGCCCCGCGGTGCTGGTGGGCGATAACCCGTTCGACTTCGCCGCGGCCGGCGGCGCGGGCGCCGTCTGGATCCGCTCCCGGCCCGGCGAGCCCGGCCCGGTCACGGTCCGGGCCAGCCATCCCGGCCTGGGCCGCGCGGTCACCACGGTCCGCGTCAGGTGACGGGCCCGGCGGGGCCCTTGCGCCGGTGCGTGGAGACCCGGTGCAGCCGGCCAAGCGCCATCGGGACGGCGAACCAGAGCACCCACCCGTAGTACGTGACGAAGAAGACCGGGATGGACAGGCCGAAGGCGAGCATCGGGCTGTAGTTCCGCCACGTCCAGGCGGCCAGCACCTCGCGCGGGAGGCCGGTCAGCTCCCCGCGCGTGGCCATGTGCCTGAGCATGGCGAGCAGGAGCGCCGAGTCGAGCAGCTGCACCAGCGCGTAGAAGCCGAACCGCAGCGGGACGGTTTCCCTGCCCGCGACGGTGAGCAGCCGGGTGGCGAACGGGGTGAGGACGATCATCAGCAGCCAGGCCGTGTTCAGGGTCCGCACCCGCGTGTCGACCCGCCTGACATACCTGAAGATGTCGTGATGGCTGTTCCAGGCGGCGGCGATCGCGACGAAGCTGATCAGGAACGCCGCGTAGTGGCCGGCGTCGTCCTTCACCGACATCCAGAAGGCGTGGACCGAGTGGCCTTCCGGGAGCGGCAGCTCGATCGCGAGCAGCGTGATCGCGATGGCGATGACCGCGTCGGAGAAGAAGGTCAGCCGCTCCGCGGCGCGTGCGTCGGACTCCAGGTCATCCTGGTCGTCTTTACCGTCCCCGTCGTCTTTGCCGTCCGCCATCAGCCGGTCTTCTCCCGCACCCGCCTATGAAACCACGTACCATCCGGTCAATGTCGACCATGGTCCCGGGTTCCGGCGGTGACCCGAAGCAGCAGTTGCTCGAGCGCGCGCTCGGCTACCTGTCCGAGCACGGCATCGGGGACATCTCGCTGCGCGAGCTGGCCGCCGCCCTGGGGACCAGCCACCGGATGCTCATCTACCACTTCGGGTCCAAGGAAGGCC
>Ga0335083_10011339_pt1 | contig 10702 bp, 10 predicted proteins | sample Lox_Sample_42_FD_206716 | JGI IMG/M metagenome (GOLD analysis project Ga0335083, IMG submission 206716) | Soil microbial communities from Loxahatchee National Wildlife Refuge, Florida, United States - Lox_Sample_4.2 | ecosystem: Environmental > Terrestrial > Soil > Wetlands | place: USA... | reverse complement strand
CCTCCAAACAGCTTCGACAGCACCAGCGTCATCGCCGCCGTCAGCGTCGTCTTGCCGTGGTCCACGTGCCCAATCGTGCCCACGTTCACGTGCGGCTTCGTACGTTCGAATTTACCCTTGGCCATGTCGTCTCCAGCTTTTTCCGATTTTTCAGCCGGCAATCGACGGGCTTTGTCCGCGATTGCCGGGTACTGTTCCGCCGAAAAGTAGGGGTTTACTTTTTGGCGAAGCGTTCCTGGTGCCCATGGCGCGGATCGAACGCGCGACCTCTCCCTTACCAAGGGAGTGCTCTACCACTGAGCTACATGGGCGCTCGTATGCCGTCCTATGCGCGTTGCCTGCGGATCTTGGAGCGGGTGAAGGGAATCGAACCCTCGTCGTAAGCTTGGAAGGCTTCTGCTCTACCATTGAGCTACACCCGCCTGTCAGGCTCGATTCCCGATTGGTGGAGGGGGAAGGATTCGAACCTTCGAAGGCAGAGCCGGCAGATTTACAGTCTGCTCCCTTTGACCGCTCGGGAACCCCTCCCGAAAGCTTCCACCGCAGAAACGTGCGATTGTAGCAGCCCAGGAGGGGGGCGGTCAAACGACGCTGGCGCGCAGCCTCATTGCGCGGCGGCGGCGCAAGTGCCTTGCGGATCAATGACTTAGACTGTCGAGGAGCGGCCGGGCTCACGCGCCGCCGGCGCCGCCGGCAGGGTATCGGCGCTTCGCGAAGGCGCGCCGTTTTCGGCCTCTTTCGGCACCCGCGTGATCCGCCGTGACGGCAGGCGAACCGAGAACGTGCTGCCTTTTCCCGGCTCGCTGGCGATCAGGAGGTCGGCCTGGTGGCGCAGGAGCACATGCTTCACGATCGCGAGCCCAAGGCCCGTCCCGCCCGTGGCGCGCGAGCGCGAGCGGTCGATGCGGTAGAAACGCTCCGTGAGGCGCGGGAGGTGCTCTGGCGCAATCCCGATCCCGGAGTCCATGACCGAGAACACGCCCGCGCCGTCGGCATCGATGCGCCAGCGCAGGGCAATCGTTCCGCCCGCCGGCGTGTAGCGGATCGCGTTCGACACGAGATTGCCGAACGCGCTCGCGAGTTCGTCGCGGCTGCCGAGAATCGTCGCCGCCTCGCCGATCTCGAGCGTCACCTCGTGTTGCCCGTGCGACAGACCCTTCGCGTCGGCCGAGAGCGCAAGCATGAGCGGCACGACGGCAAAAGCCTCTTCCGCGAGCGTGTTGTGCTCGCTTTCGAGCGACGACAGCGTGAGCAGGTCCTCGACCAGGCGCTGCATGCTCGCCGCCTGCTCGCGCATGAGCGAGAGGAAACGGGTGCGCTGCCGCTCGTCGAGGTCGAGCTCCTGCAGCGTCTCCACGAATCCACTGATCACCGTGAGCGGCGTCTTGAGCTCGTGCGAGACGTTGGCAATGAAGTCGCGACGCATGCGCGCCACCGCCTCCATGTGCGTGACGTCGCGCGCAATCAGGAGCTTCTCCGCGACGCCGAAGGGGACGATCTGGATGGCGAGCGTCACGTCGGCATCGCGGTGGGAGTCGACGAGCACCGATTCGCGGTAGTCGGCGGCGTCCAGGTAGCGGACGAACTCGGGTTGGCGCACGAGGTTGACGAGCGGCGCGCCCGTATCGTGCGCGAGGTCGAGGCCGAGCAGCGACTGGGCGCGCGCGCTCGCCCACTTGATGCGATTCTGCGTGTCGAGCACCAGCATCCCGTCCGGGATCGCCTCGGCGGCGCTCTGGAAGCGCTCGATCGTGTGCGCGAGGTCGCGCTCGTGCGCGCGCCGCGCGCGCATACGCCGGTAGAGCGCGGACATGGCGTCGCGCCACACGCCGCTGCCCTCGGGGACGCTCGCCTCGCCATCGCCGCCGGCCCATTGCGCAAAGCGGTCGAGCTGCACGATGTGATGGATGAGCAGCGCGCCCCACGTGGGCACGAGCAGCGCGAGCGCCCAGCCCCCTCCCACGAACGCCCAGAGCAGGAGCGCCGCGGCGAGGATCAGGAGCGGCGCCGCTGCGGCCGACAGTAGGAGGGGGCTCGGCCGTCGCATGTTCGGTGCCGCGATTCTAGCGTGGCGCGGCGAGCCGGTAGCCGCTTCCCCGCACGGTCTCGATCAGGGTGTCGAGCCCGAACGGCTCGAGCGCGAGACGGAGCCTCCGGATGTGGACGTCGACGGTGCGCTCCTCGATATAGACGTGGTCGCCCCACACGAGATCGAGCAGCTGCGCCCGTGAGTGCACGCGCTCCGGCCGAGCGAGCAGGAAGCGCAGGAGCCGGAATTCCGTCGGGCCGAGATTGACGTTCTGGCCGTTCGCGGTCACGCGATGGGTCGCGGGATCGAGGCGAAGCGCACCGGCGGCGAGCGGCTCCTGCGCGGCCTCCGGCGCGCGCCGGCGCAGCACCGACTTGATGCGCGCCTTCAACTCGCGCGGCGAGAACGGCTTGGTTACGTAGTCGTCCACCCACGCCTCGAGGCCCGCGACGCGGTCCGCCTCGTCCGTGCGTGCCGTGACCATGATCACCGGCAGCTCCTTCGTGCGGGCGTCGCCGCGCAGCTGCTTCGCGAACGCGAGCCCCGACTGCCCCGGAAGCATCCAGTCGAGGAGCACGAGGTCGGGCAGCGAATCCTTGAGCAGCGCCTGCGCCGTTTCGGCGTCGGCGGCCTCCTTCACCTCGTACCCGGCGTCGACCAGGTTGATCTTGAGGAGCTCGAGGATCGCGGGCTCGTCCTCGACGACGAGGATCGTCGGCATCATGGCGACCGGCTTTCCATTCAGCTGCTCTCGCCTTCCGCGACTTCCGCGCGTATCTGGTCGCCCGTCGCGTGCCGCACGTCGATGCCCTTCACCACCTGCACGACCGCTTCGGCGATGTTCTTGGCGTGATCGCCGATGCGCTCGATCGACTTGGCGATGAACACGATCTCGAGGGCCGGGCTGATCGTGCGCGGGTCCTCCATCATGTAGCTGATGAGCTGGCGCAGGATGGCGGAGAAGGCGGCATCGATCTCGTCGTCGAGGTCGATCACCTCCGCCGCGGCGTTGACGTCGAGGCGGGCGAACGAGTCGAGCGCAAGCTGGAGCATGTCCTTGGCGCGCTCGGCGGCGCGCGCGACGTCGAAGAAGCGCACCTGGTTGAGACGCGAGTTCTGCGAGGCCTGTGTGGCCTTCTTCGCGATCTTCTTGGTCTCGTCGCCGACGCGCTCGAGGTCGTTCACGATCTTGGTGACCGTCAGGATCATGCGCAGGTCGATCGCGGCGGGCTGGCGCTTGGCGATGATCTGGCTGCACTGCTGGTCCATGTCGACCTGCATGCGGTTGATCGTCTGCTCGTTGGCGCCGACCTCCTCGCTGATGCCCTGGTCGTCGTTGCCCTCGACGAGCAGGATGGCGCGCGCCAGCTGCGTCTCGACGAGGCCGCCCATCGTGAGCACGCCGCTCCGGATGGCCTCCATCTCGTTGTCGAACTGCTTGTGCGTGTGCTCGGTCATCGCGTCCTCCTAGCCGAAACGGCCGGTGATGTAATCCTCGGTTTCTTTGCGCTTCGGCTTGAGGAAGATCTGGTCGGTCTCGCCGAACTCGACGAGCTCGCCCAGGTACATGTAGGCCGTATAGTCGGACACGCGCGCGGCCTGCTGCATATTGTGCGTCACGATGGCGATGGTGTAGTCGGTCTTGAGCTCGGTGATGAGCTCTTCGATCTTCGCCGTCGAGATGGGATCGAGGGCGGAGGTCGGCTCGTCGAGCAGGAGCACCTCCGGCTTCACCGCCACGGCGCGCGCGATGCAGAGCCGCTGCTGCTGGCCGCCGGACAGCGCCATGCCGCTCTGCTTCAGCTTGTCCTTCGCCTCGTCCCACATCGCGGCCTTGGACAGGGCCCATTCCACGCGCTCGTCCATCGCGCGCTGGCCGAGGCTCTCGTAGAGCCGCACGCCGAACGCGATGTTGTCGTAGATCGACATCGGAAACGGTGTGGGCTTCTGGAACACCATGCCGACTTTCGCCCGCAGCAGGTTCAGGTCGACGCGCGATTCGAGCATGTTGCGGCCGTTGAAGATGATCTCCCCGGACGCGCGCTGTCCCGGGTACAGCGAGTACATGCGGTTGAACGTGCGCAGCAGCGTCGACTTGCCGCAGCCCGAGGGCCCGATGAACGCGGTCACGCGACGCTCGGCAATGTCGAGGTTGATGTTCTTCAGACCCTGGAACTTGCCGTAGAAGAAGTCGAGATCGCGGATCGACATCTTGGGCTTGGCCGGCGGCAGCGAAGAAGGCGCGACTTCGGGGCGCGACACGAGGTTGGTCTCGTTCATGGTCAGGGCCTGTTCGGACTATCGGACCTGCGCCTGGCGGAACACCGACCGGGCGAGGATGTTGATGACGAGCACGGTGAGCGTGATGAGCAGCGCTCCGGCCCAGGCGAGCACGCGCCAGTCGTCGTAAGGGCTCAAGGCGAACTGGAAGATCACGACCGGCAGGTTGGCCATCGGCGCGTTCATGTCGACGCTGAAGAACTGGTTGTTGAGCGCGGTGAACAGGAGCGGAGCCGTCTCGCCCGACATGCGCGCCACGGCGAGCAGGATGCCGGTGATGACGCCGCCGCGCACCGCCTTCAGCGTCACCATGAGGATGACCTTCCACATGGGTGCGCCGAGCGCGACGGCGGCCTCGCGCAGGCTGTTCGGCACGAGGAGCAGCATGTTCTCCGTCGTGCGCACGACCACGGGAATGGCGATGAGCCCGAGCGCCACCGATCCCGCCCATCCGGAGAAGTGGCCCACCTGCGCCACGTAGATGGTATAGACGAAGAGGCCGATCACGATCGACGGTGCCGACAGCAGGATGTCGTTGATGAAGCGGGTCGCCTTGGCGATCCAGCCCGACTTGCCGTACTCGGCGAGGTAGATGCCGGCGAGGATCCCGATGGGGGTGCTGATGAACGTCGCCACCAGCACGATCAGCACGCTGCCCAGAATCGCATTGGCGAGTCCTCCCGCGGACCCCGGAGGGGGCGTCATCTGCGTGAACAGCGTAGGCGACAGGGCCGTGAACCCCTGCCAGAACAGCACGCCGAGGATCCAAAGCAGGAAGAACATGCCGAACCCCATCGTGGCGAGCGACATGACCAGGTTGAAACGGTTGACGAAGACGCGTTTGCGGTAGAGCGTGTTCATGGCGGCGCCTCGTCAGGTCTTCTTGCCTTCGCCGCGGGCGAGCTGCGCGATCAATGCGCGCGACAGCGCCAGGACGATGGTCGTGAGCACGAACAGCACGAGGCCGAGCGCGATGAGGGAGGCGCGGTGAACGGGGTCGGCGGCTTCGTTGAACTCGTTGGCGAGCGCGGAGGCGATGGAGTTACCGGGCTCGAACAGCGACGGGCTGATGCGGTAGGCGTTGCCGATCACGAACGTCACCGCCATTGTCTCGCCCAGCGCGCGGCCGAGCCCAAGCATGACGCCGCCGATGACGCCCACCTTGGTGTACGGGAGCACGACGTTCCACACCACTTCCCACGTGGTGCAGCCGATCCCGTACGCCGACTCCTTCAGCACCGGCGGCACGATCTCGAACACGTCGCGCATCACCGACGAGATGAACGGGATGACCATCACGGCCAGGATGATCCCCGCCGACAGCATGCCGATGCCGTTCGGCGCGCCGCGGAACAGCGGCCCGAGGATCCAGACGGGACCGAGGATCGTCGAGAGGAAGGGCTGGATGTAGTCGCCGAAGATCGGGGCGAAGACGAACAGCCCCCACATGCCGTAGATGATCGACGGGATCGCCGCCAGCAGCTCGACCGCCGTGCCGAGTGGCCTCTTGAGCACCGCCGGGCACATCTCGGTCAGGAACAGCGCGATGCCGAAGCTCACCGGCACGCCGATGGCGAGCGCGATCGCCGAGGTGACGAGCGTGCCGTAGATGGGCGCGAGCGCGCCGAACTGGCTCGTGACCGGGTTCCAGACGTTGGTCACGAAGAACGCGAAGCCGAACTTGTCGAGCGCCGGGATCGCCGCGTAGCCGAGCGCGAGCAGGATGCCGAGCAGGAGGGCGAGGACGAAGAGCGCGAAAAAACGCGTCGTGTTCTCGAACAGCCAGTCCTGCCAGCGCGCCGCGGCCCTGCGCTCGGAAGGCGGCGTGGGTGCCCGGGCGACGAGCGTCTCCTGTGACAGGTCCATGGGCGCGGGCAATGCGGCAGTGGCGGAATCAGCGCTCATTATCCCTCTCCATGCAAAAACCGGCCGCGAAGCCTGCGCATTCGCGACCGGTCGTCCTGCTTTGGCTGCGCTCTCGCGCGGCGAGGCGTTCCTTTTTGGCCCGTGCCCGGGTGCGCGGTCAGTTCCACACCGGCTTGCCGGCGCCGTCCTTGACCTGCGTCTTCCACGCCGAGGCGATCATCTGCGTCAGGTTGTTCGGCAGCGGGACGTAGTCGAGCTCCTCGGCCATCCTGTCGCCGTGCTTGAACGACCACTCGAAGAACTTCATCACCGCGGCCGCGTTCTCGGGCTTCGCCTGCGTGGTCTGGAGGAGGATGAAGCTCGTCGCCGCGATGGGCCACGAATCCTTGCCGGGCGAGTTGGTGATGATCTGGTAGAAGCCCGGCGCATTCTTCCAGTCGGCCAACGCCGCGGCCGCCTGGAACGTCGCCATGTCGGGCTTGGGATATTGGCCGTCCTTGTTCTGCACGAGCGCGTAAGGCATGTTGTTCTTCTTCGCGTACGCGTACTCGACGTAGCCGATCGAGCCCTTGATGCGCTGCACGTAGGCGGCTACACCTTCGTTGCCCTTGCCGCCCACGCCCTCCGGCCACGACACCGCGGTCGCCGAGCCGACCTTGGTCTTCCACTCCTCGCTCACCTTCGACAGGTAGTCGGTGAAGTTGAACGTGGTGCCCGAGCCGTCCGAGCGGCGCACGACCGTGATCGGGTCGTTGGGAAGCTTCAGCCCGGGATTCAGGTCCGTGATCGCCTTGTCGTTCCAGGACTTGATCTTGCCGAGGTAGATGTCGGCGAGAACGGCGCCGGTCAGCTTCATCGTGCCCGGCGCCACGCCCTCGATGTTCACGACGGGCACGATGCCCCCGATGATCGCGGGGAATTGCATGAGGCCCGCCGCCGCGAGCTCCTCGGGCTTGAGCGGCATGTCCGACGCCCCGAAGTCGACGGTCTTGGCCTTGATCTGAGCGATGCCGCCCCCCGATCCGATCGATTGGTAGTTCATGCCGACGCCGGTCTCTTTCTTGTACGCGTCGGCCCACTTGGCGTAGATCGGATAGGGAAACGTGGCCCCCGCCCCGGTGATATCCATCGCGTACGCCGTGAGGCCGAATGCCACCGCCGCGCCCGCAACCAGGCTTTGCATGATCGGTGTCCGCTTCATCGCTAAGTCCCCGAAATTATTCGACAAGGCGGATTCTGGCCTGCACGTGTTACATCGGCGTGACAGCCGGGTTACCGCCATTGGCGTCTCCCGGAAGCGCTTTTCGTGCGACGCCGCCGCGGCGGCGGCCGATTGTGACACTGAGGCCGCCGCGTTTCGGGTATAACGCCGGTTTCCGATCCGGTAGCACGGGGAAGGGCAAGCGGGAGCGCGCATGAAGGAAACGAAGGAGCGAACGAAGAAGAAGGTCGACCTGGGACGCTGCGGCGATGTCACGCTGCACCTGTCGGCGGACGCGAAGCGCCTGCTGCTCGAGTTCGAGACCCAGCCCGATGGGCTCGACAAGACGGGCCTCAACGCGTTCATCGACGCCTTGAAGAAAGTGCGGGAGAAGATGGAACGCTAAAAGCAGTCCGCAACGCGGCTGTCACGGAGTTCGGCTAGCGTGTGCTCACGCTCGCGCAATCACGAGGAACCGATGGCCCACGCGGAACCGGCGTTGCAACCGCCGACGGTCGAAGGCTTCAGTCTCGACCCCGACCTCATCCGCTCCATATTCCGCCACGCGCGCCCGCTCGGTCACCGCGAAGCGGCCGACGAGCTCAACCTCGGATTCGGCTTTCTCTATTACGCGCTCGCGCGCATGCTGCGGCCGCGCCACGTCGTGGTCATCGGCTCCGGCTTCGGCTTTTCGGTGGTCTGCTTCGCGCTCGGGCTCCGGGACAATCGCAAAGGCGAACTGAGTTTCGTCGATCCTTCGTACTCGGTGCTCACCGACGGGCCGTTCAAGACGGTGGGCGGCACGTCGCAGTGGGACCACCCCGAGAAAGTGAAGCGCCACTTCGCGCGCTTCGGCGTCGCCGACGTCGTGACGCACTATCGCCTGCGCAGCGAGGAATTCTTCGCCGGGTTCCAGAACTTCGGACTGCCCGCGATCGATCTCGCGTTCATCGACGGCAGCCACGCCTACGAGGACGTGCGCCACGACTTCCTCGCCGCATTGCGGCACATGCACAGGAACGCCTACCTGCTCCTGCACGACACGAACATCTACGTGCGCGAGTGGCTGCGCCACGCGGGGGTGAAGCGTTGGCTGAAGTCGGTGGCGCACGAGCGCGCGCTGTTCGAGCTCGTCGACTTCCCGTTCGCTTCCGGCGTGGCCCTCGTGCGCGTGCTCCAAGACGACGCGTGGAAGTTCCAGGCACCCTCCTGATCGCCGCGGCCGCGGCGCTCGCCGGCATCGCCGGCTACGTCTTCTGGCGCCGGGTATGGTTCTTCCGCAATCCGAAGCGCACGATCGCCCCGGGGAACGGCCTCGTCTCCGCCGCCGACGGAACGGTCGTGTACGTGCGCAAGCTCGTCGCCGCGGAGGACGTGATTCACATCAAACTGGGGCTCGCCGCGCGGCTCACCGACATCGTGCGTGAGGACCTGCCGCTGCCGAAGCTCCTCGTGGGCGTGTTCATGAGCCCCTTCGACGTGCACTACAACCGGGCGCCGCTCGACGGCGTCGTGAGCTTCGTTCGCCATCACCCGGGCCGGGGCGGGAACGCGCACATGGGGCCGATGCACTGGCGCATCCTCGCCCGCCGGCCGCCCTATCACGCCGGCAGCGTGCATGTCGTGCACAACGAGCGCATGGTGACGCGCATCGACGGCGCGTGGAAGGGCTCGCGCCTGTCGTGCTACGTCGTGCAGATCGCCGCGAAGACGGTTGCCGGCATCGACAGCTACGTCGCGCCGAGCCAATCCGTCGCCCGCGGAGCGATCTTCGGCATGATCAGGATCGGCTCCCAGGTGGACATCGTCGTCCCCTGGCGCGACGACATGAACGTTCGAGTCCGCATCGGCGATCGCGTACGCGCGGGCGAGACCGTGCTCGTCGACTGATGCCGACACAGCGCTGCAACATTTCCGCAACATCATTGACAGTTTGCGCTGGCTGAGGTTGGCGGCGCTCCCCACTCAATACCGCCTCGTGGAAAAATCCGCTGCCGTCGCCTCGCTGGGCGAGCGCGCGCTCCTCATGCCTGCGTGGGTGCGCGCCGCGCTTGCCGCCAACGACCGCCTGAAGCTCTACTTCACGGTCCTGCAAGCCGCGGCGGGGCACGCCGACGATCCGGAAGGCGGCGTCCTCGACCTCTCCCGGGAGCGCGCGGCCGCGGGCGTGCGCGACGCCTGGCTCGACGCCATCCCGCTCGGGACCGAGAAGAGCAGCGACGACACGTACGCCGTCCCGCAGCTTTCGCGCCTCCTCGCCTGCCTGCGCAGCGATCTCGAAACAATGGCGCGTCCCTGCCTCGCCTCCGACGCCGGGGGTCCGTTCGTCCCGCGGGTGCGCGAGTGGCTCGACTGGCTGCGCGCGCAGCCCGACGATTGGCTGTCGCAAGGCGCCTTGGCGACGCTCACGCACGGCGACCGCCGCGCGGGCGACGGCGTGCACGTCCTCGTGATGGACCTGCACAAGGCGCTGAACCGGCTCGCCAAGGACTTGGCCGCCGAGACGATCGACGGCGCGCACGTGTGGAACCTCCTGCCCGGCGACCGCGAGCGCGTGCAATCGTTCATGCGCGGCCTCAATCGCACCGCGCCGCTCAAGTTCGACCACCCCGGCCTCGACACGGCCGCCACGCGCGACGGCGAGCGGCTCGTCATCCAGAACGACATCGGCACCAACGACGCGCACGTGCTCGTCATCAACGTCGAATCGCGGCGCGTCACGATCACGTACTCGGACCTGCACGACGTGCGCTTCCGCTTCCTGCATGACGTGTTCGAGGAGCGCGGCGCGGCGTGGTCCGTCGTGGCGCCGACCACCCGTGAGGATCTCAACGCTGGCGAGACCTACTTCGTGGGCACCGCGACCTTCGACTGCGCCGACGACGCGGCGCTGGACGCGGTGCTCGAGTTCGTCGGGTCGCGCATCGTGTTCCTCATCGACTGGAATCGCGCCCGCAAGCGCCTACAGATGTTCCTCGGCAAGGCCGACGCCGTCGCCGTCCTGCGCGAAGCGGCGCGGCGCGAAGTCGGACACATGGGCTGGCTGCGCGCGGGCGGCCCCGACCTCCTCTTCCAGGCGATGCAGGAGGCGGGCGACGGCGTGTTCCGCGTCGGCGACCGGCTCACGGACGTGCTGGGCGAGGCGGGCGCCCGCGACTTCCTTCTCGACGTCCTCGCGCTCGCCGCGCAGGACCAGCTGCGCGGAAGGCCGCGCGCGATCACGGAGGAAGAGACGCGCCTCGCGCTCGCCCGCCGCGTGCGCGACCGCTCGAGCGAGTTCGACCTGGTCGCCGAGCACGCCGCCTATTGCCACGAGCTCGCCTGCG
>Ga0335083_10011338_pt1 | contig 10704 bp, 6 predicted proteins | sample Lox_Sample_42_FD_206716 | JGI IMG/M metagenome (GOLD analysis project Ga0335083, IMG submission 206716) | Soil microbial communities from Loxahatchee National Wildlife Refuge, Florida, United States - Lox_Sample_4.2 | ecosystem: Environmental > Terrestrial > Soil > Wetlands | place: USA: Florida... | reverse complement strand
CGCCAGCCTCGCGGCCGTGACGAAGAAAATCGCGCTCGGAACGACGGGGATCGTGCTGCCCATGCGCGAGCCGCACATATTGGCCAAGCAGGTGAATTCTCTGGACCAGCTGACCGGCGGCAGGCTCTTGCTAGGGATGTCCTCGGGAGACAGACCGTCCGAGTATCCCCTCTTCGGCATCGACTTCGATACGCGTGGCGAGCGGTTTCGCGACGCGTACCAGACCTACAGGACGGTGAGCGAGCAGCACTTTCCCGTTTTCGCGTCTTCCCGTTTCGGCAAGTCGGCCGGCACGCTCGACCTGCTGCCCAAGCCGCCCTATGGGCGCACGCCGACGATTGCCGTGGGCCGGGCCCAGCAGAGCCTCGAATGGATCGCGACTAATATGGACGCCTACCTCGGTTTCGTCCCCGGCCCCGCCAATCTCGATCAGTTTGCCCGCGACTGGAAGGAGCAGGTGGCGCAGTCGATGGGAAGCGATGCGTTCAAACCGGCCGCCTTTGGTGGCTTCCTCTATCTGCATCGCAACCCCGACTACCCGTTCCGGGCGATCAAGGGCGGATTCGCAATCGGCAGCCGCGCGCTCAGGCGTTTTCTCGAACAGGCCCGCGAAGCGGGCGTGAGCCATGTCGCCCTGAATCCGAAAGTCACGCCGCGCCCGTACACCGAAATACTGGACGAGTTGCACAGTGAGGTGCTTCCGTATTTTTGAAGCCGGGTTATCACACCGGCATCGAATTCATTTCGGCGTGCGAATCGAGCCGTCCAGCGACGGTAAGTCCGTAGTGGGAAGAAGCACATGCGAGTCCATCCAGTCGTATGACTCGCTTTGGTGTGCCCACGCCCAATTTCTCGCTGGCGCTTTCGCTGCGCCCGCTGCCTGAGCCTCCCCACGCGGCACGGCTGCCGTATCGAGCCGTTCATTGGCTCCGCCCTGTCCACCGGCATTGCAACTATTCGAAGCGTCGTATCTCATCGTCCTTCACCTTGCATAATGCGTGTCGCCGAAGCATTCGGGGCATCGGCATTCAAGCCCCCTCGCCCGGCCATCAGCGTTGATAACGTAACCGTAGCCTCAAGATTAAGCTTCCTGCACAGAGCATCAACGCTGCCACGCGGAATTGACAGTTGCCGTATTCAACACAGTCATGGAAACACCGGGGTTTGCGATCCGGCACCATACGGTTCGCGCGGCTGCGCCGTGCGCAAACTTGCCCGTTTCTTCCCGAGTCCCCGCCTGCTGCGCGAACCCTGCACGTAAGGGTCGATTCACGCCGCGCCGGTTCGCCCGTTTTGGCTGGACACAAAAATGCCCGCGCAGACATCGATTCAATGTCTGCGCGGGCTCGCTGCATCAAAAGCGCGTCAACGCACGCAGAGGCTTAATTCACCACCGGCATCGTAAATTCAGGGCCTTTGTCGATACTGTCGGGCCAGCGCTGCATGATGCTCTTGTAGCGCGTGTAGAAGCGCACGGCTTCCTCCCCGTACGCGTGATGGTCGCCGAACAACGAGCGCTTCCAGCCACCGAACGAATGCCATGCCGAAGGCACCGGGCTCGGCACGTTGATGCCCACCATGCCCACCTGGATCTGCCGCGCGAAGGCGCGGGCCGTGCTGCCGTCGGATGTGTAGAGTGACACGCAGTTCGCCAGTTCGTGCGCATTGACGAGCGCCACCGCACTCGCGAAATCGGGCACGCGCACGATCGACAGCACCGGCCCGAAAATTTCTTCACGGTAGATGCGCATGTTCGGCTTCACATCGTCGAAGAGCGAGCCGCCAAGGAAGAAGCCCTCTTCGCGGCCCTGCACGGTATGGCCGCGGCCATCGACGACGAGCTTCGCGCCTTCCGCGACGCCCGAATCGATATAACCCAGTACCTTCGTGCGGTGGGCCTCGTCGATGAGCGGCCCCATGTCCAGATCGGGCTCCATGCCGCCGCCAATCCTCAGCGAACGCACACGCGGCACGAGACGCTCGAGCAGATCATCGGCAACACGCCCCACCGCGACCACCACCGAAGTGGCCATGCAGCGCTCGCCGGCCGATCCATATGCCGAGTTGATCACGGCCTCGACGGTCTGATCGAGATTGGCGTCGGGCATCACAATCAGATGATTCTTCGCACTGCCGAGCGCCTGCACGCGCTTGCCGCGCTTTGCGCCTTCTGCGTAGATGTATTCGGCCACCGGCGTCGAGGCGACCACGGAAATCGCAGCCACGTCGGGGTGCGCGATCAGCTCGTCAACGGCCTCTTTGTGGCCTTGCACGACATTGAATACGCCTTTGGGAAAGCCCGCTTCGATGAAGAGCTCGGCAAGCCGGATCGAAGCCGAAGGCGTGCGCGAAGAAGGCTTGAGCACGAACGTGTTGCCGCACACGGCCGCCATCACGAACATCCAGCACGGCACGACCATCGGGAAATTGAACGGCGTGACACCCGCGGCCACGCCAACGGGCTGACGCATGTTCCAGGCGTCCATGCCGCCTACGATCTGATCGGTGAAATCCGTCTTGAGCAGATTCGGAATGCCGCACGCGAATTCGACGATCTCGATACCGCGCACCACCTCACCCTTCGCGTCGGAAAACAGCTTGCCGTGATCGCGCGTGATCAGCTCGGCCAGTTCGTCCTGGTGCGCCTCGAGCAGCTCCTTGAACTTGAACATCAAACGCGCGCGCTTCAGCGGCGGGGTCTCGCTCCACGCCGGAAACGCGGCTTTTGCGGACGCGACTGCCGCGTCGACATCCGCCGCATCAGCGATCGGCACACGGGCGGATACACGGCCCTCGGCGGGATCGAAAACGTCGTCGAACCGCCCGCTCGCGCCAGCGGCACGTTGACCGTCGATGAAATGACTCAACTGGCGCACAGCGCCTTGATTAGCTTCGCTCATACGTCCTTCCTATCAGCGGATGCGAGCGCTGCCGCGACGTTCTCAACCGCCGCGCGCACCACGCGTCCTCATACAGCCAACGGTGCGCACCCGCTCTGTGCCAGGTGTGACGTGACTGGCCGCGCATCGCACCCCGTTCGGTAACCGAATGAGTTTCAGCGCGAGGTTAGAAAAAGCCTGTACGCGAATCGGGAAACCAGCATGTGACAGCACACATCGAGTCCAGTCCGCGTCAACTTGCGCCGAAACCGGTGACCGATACCACCGTGTTTCCGCGCTCGCCAGGATCAGCAATCGTCCGACCGCCGACCAAAACAGTCTACTTTCTATGGGTTTTCCCTGATGGTCTCGCTGAAGCGGTTTGGGGACATTCCCGGTTCGTTTCCGGCCATCGGATCGAAATGCGCCGATTCGCGACTTTCAACCCGGGCGGCGTCACGCAATGCCCAGCGCCAACTGTCCCGCCATCGCACCAGCCGGTTGATCGAGCTCCCCTGCACGGCTCAAGTCATAACCGAGCAGGAACAGCGCGCCCTCCACCCGCCGGAAGCCGTCCGCTCCAGAGCACCAGCTGGCGCCGGCTTTTTCGATAGCCGCAGCAAGAATCCAGTTTGCCTGGATGTTGACGCGGGCCCACTCGCGAGACCCGGACGCGCCTCCCAGAAGACGGGCGAACCGGTATGGCCAACGGGACGGGTCGCGCACGACCCTTTGAGCCTGACCGGGCGCCCAGCGAAACGCGAGGCTTGCAGGAACGCCATCGACTCGCCGCGTCGTGCTCAGCGCTTCCAGGTAACGTCTGACGAGAAAGCACAGCGCGGCGCCAACACGGCTGTCGTAAATCACGTGCGCGGGCAGCGCGAACGAATAATATTTCGTCCATCCCGAGTTCATTTTCGACGAGGGTATGGACGGGTCAGCGCTGCGGCCGAACACCGAGAGATCCGGCACATCCGATAGCAGCGCTTCACGTCCGTTTCGCAGCACCTGAACGAGCGATGAGTCCAACCCCATCGCCCAGGAGACGTTACTCTCGCTTGCGCGCGTACCGCGCCCGAATCCCCAGTCCATGACATGCCGGCAAGCGCGGCGCGTGAGTTCGAGAGCGGACTCGCTGTCTTCCGCGGCAATCGCCTGTTGCACGACCTCGCGGACCCGATCCACCTCTCGTTTGTTGCCGTCGTAAAAATCGCGGCCCCACCAGTAATAGCCGAACAGTTGCTCCAGGGTATCGACCTTGACGACGTAGACGGCGCCGTGCGCGTCTCGCTCCAGCCTTCCGCGGCAGCGGCTTCCGTAGTTATCGGGCAGCATGTCGCGCGGAAAACCGGTCGAGAATGCTATGCCAATATCCCCCGCCAGAATCTTCGACAACCAGGCCACAAAACCTTCTACATATTCGTCGTTTAAATAGTCTTCGCGATTGAACATGAATTGTCTTTCAACAGTCGTCGAATGCGCGTGGCGAGGCGCGGCGCGCCTCGCGTCAACGCGCGGCCGCCTGCTCGCCGTATGTCGACTCCCAGCCGCCTCCCAGGGCTTTGAACAGCGTGACGAGATTGGTCGCGGCCTTGGCCTTGCTCTGCTCGAGACTGCTTTGCGTTTCGAGCAGCTGCCTTTGCACGTTCAACACGTCGAGATAAGTGAGCGCGCCCGCCTTGTACCGTTGCTGCGCAACCTCAAGCCCGCGCTGGTTCATGCTCACGGCCGCGATCAGCCGGTCGCGCCGCCGTTGTTCGGCATCGTATGTGACTAGCGCATCGTCCACTTCCTTCCACGCCTCGAGAACCGTCTGCTTGTAGACGATCGCCGCTTCCTTCTGTTGCGCCTCACGCAGCTGGAGCGTTCCCTTCAGGCGCCCGCCCTCGAAGATGGGCAGCGTAATCGAGGGGCCGAGGACGTATTGCCCCGACTCCCAGGTGGCGAGATTCGAGAGCTGAAGGCTCTGGAAACCCGCGCTGCCGTTCAGCGTGATGCGCGGATAAAAGTCGGCCTTCGCCACGCCGATCGAAGCCGTCGCCGCGTGCAGGTCCGCTTCCGCCCTGCGGATGTCCGGCCTGCGTTCCACCAGTTCCGATGGGAAGCCGACAGGCACCTGCGCCGGAAGCACGGGCACGTCATGCGGGTCTGCCAGCGTCTGCTGCAGCGCACCCGGTTCCTCTGCAAGCAGCAGCCCGATCGCATTGATCAGCGTCTCGGACTGCGACTCCAGCGTCGGAATCAGGCTTTCGATGTTGTCCACCAGTGCCGATGCGTTGGCGACGTCGAGATCCGTCGTGACACCTTCACGCACGCGTACCTGTGTGAGCTTCAGCGAGTCGTTGGCGATATCGAGGTTTTCCTTCGCGATCTTCAGCAGCGCCTGCGTGTCGCGCAGCTCGATATAGTCCCGCGCGAGCTCCGCACGCGCGCTCAGCAAGATTGCGTTGCGGTCCTCCCACGAAGCCTCGGACTGCGCCGTCGCCGCTTCGACGCTGCGCCTCACGCGCCCCCAGATGTCGACCTCCCATGAGGCGTCGAAACCGAACTGGTACAGGTTGTAGGCAGGCGACCCCTTGGAGCCCGGCATCGCGGCCACGCCCAGCGGCGTGTTGCCCGCAGCCGATTGCGTCTGGGTTTGCGTCGGCGTCACGCCGAGCAGCGACAGAATGCCGTTCTCGCTCCCGCGCTCGCGGTTATACGATGCGGCTCCGTCGATGGTGGGAAGTTCGGCGGCACCCGCAACGCGCCGTTCGGCGCGGCTCTGCAGCAGGCGTGCCGACGCCGCTGCCACGTCCAGGTTCGCGTCGGCCAGCTGCTTTTCCAGATCGTCCAGTATCGGATCGTTGAACAGCGTCCACCAGTCCTGATCCAACGGCGCTTCCACAGGCTTGCTCTGCGCCTGCGCCGCTTGCGTGCGGTTGAACACCTCCGGCGTCGACGTCTGCGGGTGTTCGAAATTCGGTCCGAGCATGCAGCCCGTCATGGCAAGGCTCGCCAGCACCGCCGGGACGATCACACGCATAGAATTTTCGGTCGGGTTCATTTTCTTTGCGCTCCGTCATCGGTCGTCGCGGCATCTCGACCAACGGCCACTTCCGCTTCGACGGAAAGCCCAACACTCAATGCAGATGCTGCCGGCTGCCCACGGTCGATCGTGATCTTCACGGGGACACGCTGGACGATCTTCGTGAAGTTACCCGTTGCGTTGTCGGGTGCGATCGGCGCGAAGCTCACGCCGGTTGCCGGCGCAAGACTGTCTACACGGCCTCGAATCACCACGCCCGGAAGGCTGTCGACCGTCACGCGCACGCTTTCACCCGGTCGCATGTTGGTGATCTGGCTTTCCTCGAAGTTGGCAACGACATACGCTTCCGAGAGCGGCACGATCGCCATGATCGGCGTGCCGGGTGTCACGTACGCGCCAACGCGCGCCGAACGGCGGCCAATCTTGCCGTCCACCGCCGCACGGATCTCCGTATAGGAGAGATTGAGCTTCGCCTGCTCGAGCACCGCTTCGGCGTGCTGCAGCGCACCAGCGGCCTTGTCGCGTTCGGTACGCAGGACCTCCAGATTCTGCTCGGTCGCCGACAACGCAGCCTGGTCGTGGGACTGCTGCGCCAGTTGCTCGGCAAGCGTGCTCGTCGCCTGCTGTTGTTCCTGCGTCGTTCCCGCGCCGGTAACGGAGAGATTCTGGTAGCGCGTGGCGTTGGCCCGCGCAAATCCGATCGACGCGCCGTCGACCTGCAACGTAGCGCGCGCCTGATCGACCAGCGACGGCTGACGCGCGATCTCCGCGTCATAGTTCGCAACCGACGCCTTTGCGGCCGCCACCTCCGCTTCCGCGCTCATCAATGCGGCGCGGTAGTCGCGGTCATCGATGCGTACCAGCAGTTGGCCGGCCTTTACGTCCTCGTTGTCGTTCACCGGGACTTCCGTAATTTGCCCCGGGACACGCGGCGCGACGAGCGTGAAATCCGCCGTTACGTAGGCGTCGTTCGTGGATTCCGTATTCGGGCGATAAAGGAGCCGCACACAGGCCCATATAACAATAGCGACAACGACGACGACTGCAGCAATACGCAACAGTTTCGACTGGGATGGGGTAATCGATGCCATGGCAATCTGTCCTCAATGCGAAGAGGGCGGTGTCGTGCTCCACGGCGGATAGATACGCACCGGCAGCACGGGAATAAGGAGAAGAAGTGCGGCGGCTATGCACGCCAACACGCGATAGAGATCGGCGGAAGTGAGAACGACTGCCTGCTCGTGGATCTGGTGCGCGAGCGCGCCAAGACCCAAGGACGCCTCGGGGCTCTGGCTCGCCACCAGCGCCCGGTTACCCAGTTGATCCACGAGCATCGTCGAATGGAAGTGCTCGCGCGCGGTGCCGACCCCTTCGATCAGACCCGTCGCCACGGCGGCGGCAAACGTCTTGACCGTGTTGAACATCGCCGAAGCAAACGGACCTTCCGTCGGCGGCAATCCTGTCGTGACGCCCATCAGGATCGCCATGATCACCATGGGCTGCGCAATGATTTGCAGCGACTGCAGCGCATAGAAGTTGTCACGAATCCACTCGGAATCCATGTAACTGCCCATCAGGCACGTCACGATCATCAGGGAAAGGCCCACGGCCATCACCCAGCGATGGTCGACACGCCGCAGATTCAGCAAAGCAGCCGTCAGAGGAAGCGTAATCAACAACGGGATGGCAAGAAGCAACGAGAGCGGCGTCGTCTGCAGCGGCCTGTACATATGAATTCCGGCGAGAAATTGCCCGGGGATGGCCGCGACGCCGACCAGCAGAATCACGGTGCCCAGCAATGTCGTAAGCCCATGCGTAAAATTCCTGCGAGCAAGCAGTTGCAGCTTGAAAAACGGAACGGGCGCATACCACTCGTTGACGAGGAATGCCACGGCCAGCACCACTCCCCCGCAGAACATGACCCGAATGAAATCCGAATTGAACCAGTCGAGACGGTCTCCCTGCAAAAGACCCGTGACAAGCATCGCGACAGCCGGGAATCCCGTTATGAAACCGATCCAGTTGAACGAGCGAAGCCGTTCGAGCTTCAGAGGATCGGCGGGCAGCCCTAGCTGAATCGCCACACAGCACAGCACGCCGAACGGAATGATTTGCCAGAATGCCATTCGCCAGCTTACGAACTCCGTCCACAAGGCGGCGAGCGGCGTGCCGAGGGCCGGCCCGAAGGTCGCCGTCATCGCGTATCCGGCCAGTCCATAGAGCTTGAATGGGGGCGGCAGATAACGCAGCGCGACGATGATCAGCATGGGAGGAAGGCAGCCCCCCGAGATCCCCTGAAGGATGCGCAAAGCGTAGAGCGTGAACAGATTCGGGGCAAAGGGGCAAAGCAGCCCGAAGAACATCGTGGCGAGCACGGCACCGATCGTGAAGCGCTTGAGCGTGAACGTGATTCCGAACCACGGCGCAAACACCATCGTCGCCACGTTGGCTGCTTCGAACAGAGCAGTGAGCCAGGTCCCATCGTCATACCCGATCAAGAAGGCGCCCCGGATGTCGTTCATCGCGGCCGCGGTCACCTGCTCGTTGAGAATGGCCAGCAGGGACGCGCACAGCATCCCAACCAGCCCCATGGCAAGCCGGAACGTGAAATCAGGTTGTGCGGGAGCCGGCTTCGCCGGCGCTGCCGCCACGTCCGGCCCCGGACTTCGGGCCGGCAATTGCGGGCCCCCCGGGCTTTGCGCTTCAGTCGTCAAAGAGTTTGCGGTCGTCATAGGTATCAGCTACTCATATTCAGCGAGATATCGCTTCCGCAAATCACCATCGGGCTACCCGGCTCACTTTGCCCGATGGTCGCACCAACTTCACCGTGCCGAACGAGACGGCGGCCATACGAAATAGCCTGTATTCGTTCGGCAGTGCAGACGTGTCGCCGCTTCAAACCGGGCGCTCCATTTCCTCGAAATGTTGCGGCGCTTCGCGGCGATCGAACATCCCGTACTCGCGAATGATCCGGATGTGCCGCAGACGCACGCCTTCGGGCAGCTTCAGCTCGCGCTCGAACGCCTCGGCCGCCGCCATGTCGCGCCACGAGGCGACCACGATCACCTTGCCCGGCGTCAACAGCGCGTCGAATGCGTCCCATGCAACGAGACCCGGCGCCTGCAATCCGAGCCCGAGCGCTTGCCGAACGGCATCCGCGCCACCTTGCCTGACCCAATCGGGGTCACGCGTGGCGTCGAGCAGAGTGACCGCCGTGCCGGCGCCCACTTCGGTGACGTCGAGGCGTTGCTCGATCAGCGCTTCGCCTTCGGGAAGGCGGGTGTCCGCAACTGTCTGGCCAATACGCAATTGATAATCTGAGAATACGCGATCACGCGCGGCTTGCTGGATCTTGTGATGCTTCGTCGTCGTTCGCCAGCGCACGAGCGACTTCTCGTCGCGCCAGCTCGACAACGAGAGCAGCCAGCCGTCGCGGGTCAAACTCGCATAACGGTCGTTGTCGATAAAGCCCTCGATTTTTTCGAGTTCCGGCGTCAGCATCTTTGCCATGCCGAGATACGCCTCGAATTGGTCGGGTATGGGTTTGACTTCGAGCATTGCTGAAAACATATCAACCCCTCTCGTTTCGCTTAGCTAGACTTCGTGACCCGGAATTACCACGGCGCCGTGGCAATGTGGGTGCCACCCTTGCCCATATCAAAGACGAAGCGAGGAATCGCGACCGGATAAATCAATTGTTCAGGAGTCCCGCTGCCACGCCTTGCATGAGCATTCCATCAGGTCAGCGCTACCCATTGCTATCTGATGGCGTCCCTTATTGTCAGAGAGGAGCCGAAATTCTTGAAGCGCCGGCTGGTCGGATTTTGGGCCATCTAGTACGAGAATCTTGCCAGGCCGCCCGGCGACACCTTGAAAACGTTCGTACGTGCTATCACGCGCTTTTCCCCGCGGGTAATCAAGCGTTTGCTCAAGCGATTACGTATGACGTGAAAGGCATAAAAGCGCGCCCCACCCAGGATCGAACTGATTCGACACGCGCCATTCATGCGCTGTTTTGAGCCAATCGCAGCCGCGCGGCATGACCAGGCCGCACAGGGTGCTTACAATCGCGCCGTATGGATTCAGGCTGAGCGTCGAGTCCTCGTGCACGTCTTCGCGAAGCCTTTTTTGCGGGACGTTTCTTTACCATTGCCTGGCGATTGCGAGAGACTCGGGGTTAGGAATCAAGATGGACAGATTACGCGAGATGGAAGTTTTTGTAGCCATCATCGATCGAGGCAGCTTTAGCGCTGCGTCCGAGAAATTCGGCTTGTCGCGGGCGGCGGTCTCGCGCGCAGTCAACTCGCTTGAAACTCGTCTGGGTACACAGTTGTTGGCGCGCACGACGCGCTCGATCCGGGCAACGGATGCCGGGGTGGCTTACCTCGAGGCCTGCCGAAAGCTGCTCGACGGTATCACGGACGCGGAATCGAATATCGCCGCGAATCCCGAGAAGCCCATCGGCACGCTGACCATTTCGGCGCCGGTGCAATTGGGCCAGCAGTTCATCGCCCCGCTCGTCAACGCGTACACCCAGCACTTCCCCGACGTCAGCGTCAACGCCGTCTATAGCGATCGTCCCACACGGCTTCTCGAAGAAGGCGTGGACGTTGCCATTCGTATCGGCCATCTCGGCGATTCCTCGACGTTCGCGGTTCGGCTGGGAGCGGTACGCCGCCAGACATTCGCGTCGCCCGCCTATCTCGCCGAGCGCGGGGAACCCATTCATCCTGAAGAACTCACCAACCATCATTGCGTTTCGTTTACCGGCGTGTCGCAACCCCTGGATTGGGCCTT
>Ga0335083_10011337_pt1 | contig 10704 bp, 3 predicted proteins | sample Lox_Sample_42_FD_206716 | JGI IMG/M metagenome (GOLD analysis project Ga0335083, IMG submission 206716) | Soil microbial communities from Loxahatchee National Wildlife Refuge, Florida, United States - Lox_Sample_4.2 | ecosystem: Environmental > Terrestrial > Soil > Wetlands | place: USA: Florida... | reverse complement strand
GTGTGCCGGAGACTGTGCTGGACCCCGAGCGGGTCCGGCACAAGATGCAGATTATTCCTGCTAGCAGGGTTTTCCCGCATCTTCCTGCTAGCTTCACCTGCCGATCGCTCAAGACGATGACTCGTTTCGTCGACAAGTGGGGGGACGAAGATGAGCACGCGATTCGACCTGACGGTGAATGACCTCCCCCGTGGCGCCCGCGTCGCGATCGGCCGCAAGGGCGTCTTGGAGATCCAGTTCGATCGCATCCCGCCGCATCTCCTCGGCGGCGAGGACGGCCTGATCGTGACGGGTCTCAAGCGCCTGCTCGCCGACCACTGCGCCGGCGACTCGACGATCAAGAACGCGCAGGAGACGCTGGAGGCCTGGTACGCGGGCTACCGAACGCGCCGCGCCGCCGGCGTCTCCGACGTGATCGAGCGGCCGGCGCGCGCGAAGGTCGACGAGGCGCTGATCCTCGACACGATGCAGGAAGTGGCGGTTCGCCGGACGGGCAACGCCGAGCTCCGCAAGGCTTCGCGGCGCGACCTCCGCCGCACCCTCGGTGGCCCCACGTACGCCGAGATCGAAACGATCGCCAAGGGCATCCTGGGCAAGAAGTAGTCGCTCACTCCGCCGACTCGCCGATCTTCCAGCTCTCACCCTTCCACGTGTAATGCCCGCATCGCTCTAGCTCGACGTCAGCGCCCGAGATGTCTCGAAGCGCGCCACCGCTCCCCACCTTCGCGACCCGCTCGCCCGGCATCATCGAGCCGTCTGCGGTCTTGTAGTAGGCGACTCCCCGGAGCCGGTTGAAGGCGTCCACTCGTGCCGCCACGTGGCAGCAGCCGTGCGTGACGTTCTGGTAGGACGGCTCCTCGGCTAGCCCCAGGATGTAGTCCGTGCTGACTCGCATCGCCTTCGCGACCGAGAGGACGTTGGTGACCGAGACGCGGATCCCGCCCTCTAAGTCGTAGACGTACTGGCGGGGGATTCCGGCGTGCTCGGCGAGCCCGGCGACGCTGAGCCCCAGCGTCTTCCTCATGAGCGAGACGCGGCGTCCAACTGCCCGCCGCGCCTCGAATTTCTTCTGGTTGTCCATGTACCCTTTCGTGGGTCTTCGTTTCGAGAAAGGCGCGCAAACTAGCCGGAGGCGGCACAGTCGCCAGTGCCCCTGCAGGCAAACACACTCATGCCTCGAAAAGGCGTTCGCTGTCACGGATCCGTTACCAGGCGAGTCATGGCGCGAGGATTCTTGCCGGTCTCGGGCTTCGAGACGCCACAGGAAGGTGCTCTCGCCCCGGGCTCGCCTGGGAGCAAGCGTTCAGAGCCCCTTCGCCAGCTCCCGCGTGTCGAGCATCTCGACCGTGGCACCGAGGTTCGGGTCGATCTTCTGGCCGCTGACCACGTCGCCGAGCGAGCGCCGGTGCGGCCCCACGTAGCCCCCGATCGCGTAGAGCTTGCCGTCTTCGGTCGCGACCACCGCGTGCCCGCGCCGCGGGTAATAGAGCGAGGGGCCCTTCTCCCAGCGGTCCGTCTCCGGGTCGTAGATCTCGACTACGTCCATCGGCGCCGGGTGCGCGTACGAGGGCGCCCCACCCACCACGTAGATGCGACCGTCGGCTCCTACGTCCGCGCCCATCGCCTGGCGCGGTGTCGGGAGCGGCGCGCGCTCGGTCCAGGTGTTGGTCTTGGGGTCGTACATCTCGACCGAGGCGATCGAGGTGCTCGCCTGGCGGTCCATCTCGCGGCCGCGGGCCTCCCAGCTCGCGTCCGACTCGTCCTTCCCGCGCTCGATGCCGATCCCGAACGGGGAGCCGCCGAAGACGAAGAGACGTCCCTTGCGGTCGACGGCGGCGGCGTGCAGGTAGCGCGCGTGATGCATCGGTGCGAGCTCGCGCCACTCACTGGTCTTGGCGTCGTAGACCTCGACCGATTCGTGGACGCGAGGACGAACGCGACCGCCCGCCACCTCGTCAACCATGCCGCCGCTCACGTAGATCAATCCATCCTTGGACGTCGCGGCCGTCGGCGTGTCACGCACCCACCGTGGGGCGTTCTCCCAGATGTCGACTGGGTCGGCGCCGCCGAGGCTATGTCTTGGGTTTTGAACCCGACGTGGTAGAAGCGGATAGGTCCACTCCCTCGAAGTTGGATCGAAGGCGACCCATGCTCGAGCGTTCAGCCAATAGATCTTCCCGAGCGGATCGGCGCGTCCAGCCGGGAGTTCGATTACGAGCCGTTGCTGTACCTCGTCATCTTGGAACTCGATGGTCCGAACCATTTCTCGCCGCTCGTTGAGCCGGTCGATCACCTTGTCGGAACGAATTACGAATCGATAGGTCTCCGCCTCAGGTCCCCGGTTCCACGTGTTGGTCACCGGGTCGTAGCGAGCCAAGGCGAACTTCCCACGTCCATAGTCTCGCATGCCCCTCGAATCTCGAACGTAACCGCCGTAGGCATAGATGTACCCGTCGCTACCCAAGCCGGCCGCATGAAACCAGCGCGGCTCGGGCAGCGGCGCCGCGAGTCGCCATTCGACCGCCCAAACCGATGTTGCGTATCCACTGAGCGCCAGCGAGAGGGTCGAGAGGACTCGCATCACTGACACTGAACGACCCGACCGACCTGCTCCAGCGCCGCCAGCTCCTCATCCGTCGGCTGCGCCTCTGCCTTGCCGCGCGTCTCACTCAACGAACCTGTCGTCGCGATCAATGTCACCATCTTTCGAGCGTCAATCCCTGCGGGAACATCTCTGTCGATGCTCACTCGCGTGAAGCCATCCCTCTTCGAGTTCGCCAGACCCGGTCCACCCAGAGACTTGAGAATGCCTGAGTCGAACTCGAGTGTATTCGGATCCGCTCCTGCCACGATCCTCCAGCCTCCTTGGGCTTCTTGCACATAGGTCACGACTGTAATCCCGGCGAGGCCGCCGTTCGACGCCTTGAAATCAAAGACGATGTTGGCGGTGACGTGGCCATCGGCTGTCAGCGTCGGGCATTGCTCCACCACCCCGATCTGTTGCCCCGGCGGTCGCCCGGGCACAGCGTCCTGCTCGCGCACCACCCAGTGGTCGGTAAGGACCGAGAGGATGTCGCTGTCGACGAACTGGCTGATCCTCTGGTCGCCCTCACCCTGCGCCGTGACGTCGGTACCCGCATGGAGGTGATCGAAGGCTTCTTTGAAGGTCTGCCGATTGCGCAGTGCCGGGACGACGCGCCGGCCGAGCGTGCTCTCGCCGTGCGCGCTCGAGAGCGGCACCACGCCGTCGCTCACCGCCCCAGGCACCACTGAGAGTCCGAGATCGGCGAGCACTCCTTGTCCCATGTTGACCACCGATCGAGTGCCGGCGATCAAGCTCGCGTCGTTGCGCGGCCCGCTGCGCACGTCCTGGTTGAGCTCGCACAGGAAGTCATTCCCAGAGAGCAGGCACGGAACATGCGAGTCGTCGACGTAGTCTAGGAGGTCTGCGGTCCCCGGCGACCAGCTGCGCAGCAGCGGCTGGACAAAGGGGAAGAGCACCCGCGCGGCCTGGAGCGCGCCGTGATGCGGTGTTCCCATCGCGACCATGTGGGCGATCCTCCCGCTCAAGGCGGAATCGCCCGGCACCGGCGGAGGCGGATCGGCGTAGTAGGAGGCCTGCTGGTAGCTGCGCGCGAGGAGCCCTCCCATGCTGAACCCGAACGAGTCGAAGGTGCCGAAGGCCTTCGGGTTGGTGTCGGCGTCGGGGGGACCGAAGGGATCGGCGGAGATCGGGCTCTCGGGCGTTCCGTTGGGGTAGAGGTCTCGGATCTTCTCCGCAAAGGCCTGCCCGTTGGCCGCCAGGCTGAGGCGCGTGTTGTAGGTGAGCCAGATTGGGTGATAGACCGCATTGGTGCTGTCGACGAGATCACGGAGGATCTGGCCGTAGCGGGTGTCGTGTACTGGATCGGTGACACAACCGGTGTCCAACAGAACCGACAAGAGGGACCAGCCGTGTGCAGTCAGCAAGGGGCGAGCGTACGCGTTGATCGGGCGATACGGAGGAACCGGACTCGCGGGGTTGAGCGTGGTGTCGCGGGCGAGATCCAAGACATCGACATTGTCTGAGCAGATGAGCCCCGCGGCGCCCACTGCCCCGACGATCAGTCGGAATCCATCGAGCACCAGCCCGCCGGGTATGCCAGAGCCCGTCTGAGCGAGCTGGATCGAATGTTTGATCGTGCGATAGGCCACGACATCCGTATCGGTCTCCGTCTGCCCGAAGAGGAGTGCCACCGCGACGAGCTTGTCGAGCCGATCGACCGCGTGGAGATAGGGGACCGTGCGCAGCGCAGTCCAGGTCGATCCAGCGAAGAGGTACGGGAATGCGCTGGGCTCGGCCGCACCAGTCGATGCAGCGACCTCACCGTAGTAGCGCGCAGTGACGAATATGGGGCCCACGAGCTGGGGCTTGGTCCCGCCCGGCGGGGCCCCAACCAACACCTCGACCTCGTCCGAGAGCGCCTTTACGGCGGGCAGGCCGAGGGCCGGATCCGTCGTGAGGGTGGCGCCGGGCGCCGCCTCGGGGTTCGGGGCCACGCGAATCGTGATCTCTCCGTCGCCGGTGAGACTTCCGGGTGGGATCTCGAGCCGCATGTGGCCGTCGGGGGTCTCCACCGAGCCGCCTTGCGCCGCCGTAATCAGGATCCTGGCCTCGCTCGGGTCGCTCGTACCTTGGTCGAGAGCGAAGTCCGCCGTCGTCACGGTCGGCGTCGTTGCATCGATGTCCGCGTCGACCGCAGCGGTGCGAACGAGGACCGGGTGCCCCGCAGCCTGGATCGTGATGCGCGCGAGCCCCGCCGCGACGCTCGCAAAGGAGTAGCTCCCGTCCGATCCTGTCGTCGCCTGTCTGCCATCGGACAAGCTGAGCAAGGCGTTCGCGAGAGCCTCGCCGGTCGTCGCATCAGTGACGTGCCCGGTGAGGTGGCCAGTGGTCGGTCGATGCGCGAGCGAGGCATTGAGGCTCGCGATGCTGCCAGCGGTCACCCCGACGGAAGGGAAGGTCGCCGGGAAGTGCTCCGGGCTGCTCACGACCACCGTCTGCGAGCCCTCGGGCACGAAGAGGAGGCGATAGCTTCCGTCGGCCTTGGTCGCCGACACCAGCGTCTCGCTGCCCTGTACGCGGACCTCCGCGTAGCGGATCGGGTGGCCGGTCGCGGCGTCGATCACGGTGCCATCGATCTCACCGAGGCGCGTCGCAGAGAGCCTGAAGTCGATCGGGTCGTTGCCGTTGACGACGGCCAGCGCCGTGATCGTCTGCGCGGTGTGATTCGGCGCAGTCGCCGTGATCTGCACGACAGTCTGGGGCGCGAGCCCGGAGAGGTGGAATCGGCCCTCCGCATCGGCGACTGTTGAGATCGTACCCGCCTGGACCTGCGCTCCTGCGAGGGGAGCTCCGGTGAGTGCGTCGGCGACGGTGCCGTCGGCCTCGGTTCCGATGGCCAGCGTTCGGTCGGAGCCGGTGACGTTCGGGTAGGTGAAGTTTGCCTGGTAGGGATAGCCCGCCGGACTTGGCGTTGGCGTGAAGGTGTCGAAGTCCTGGATGAAACCGGGCTCGGAGAGCTCGAGGGTTTGTGGCGCGATCTGGACGTTCTCGAGCTGGAAGCGGCCCGACGGGTCTGTGGTCGCCGTCATCGAGGTCCCGACCAGCTGCACCGCGACCCCCGGCTCGGGCTGGCCGGTGAGGCCGCTGGTCACGGTACCGACGAGCGTCACCGTATTCGGGATCGGAGAGAGCGCGGGGCTGATCGTCGCCGCCACCGGGTCGGTCCGCGCCACCGTGTAGGTGAGCGGGAAGTAGCCGGCCCGGCTGAAAGTCACCTGGAAGGCCTGCGGGGCGAAGCCCGCGACGGTATAGCGGCCGTCGCTGCCCGTGGTCGCCGACTGCGTGAAGCTCGTTCCGGTGCTGGCCACCGTCACCAGGACGCCGCCGAGCGGCGTATGCGTCGCAGCGTCCGTCACGATGCCGGCGGCCTGGCTCGCGGTGGTGCCCGAAGGCTGCGGAACCGTCGCGGTCGCGGTGAGCGGCTCGAGGGCGGGATCGATGGCGACGTCGAGCGGCCCACTCTCCGAGACGGTGTAGGTGAGGGGCGAGTAGCCGTCGCGCGCGAAGGTCACCGCGAAGGGCTCGGCCGGCAGGCCCTCGACTGCGTACTGGCCGTCGGCTCCGGAGGTCGCCGACAGCGTGAAGCTCGACGCGGTTCCGGTCACGGTCACGAGGACGCCTCCGAGCGGGGCCTGGGTCGCGCCGTCGGTCGCGGTCCCGGCGACGCGGCTCGTCGCGGCACCCGGCGAGACCTCGGGCGGGGGCGGCGGAGGGCTCACAGGTGGAGTCGTCGGCGTCGTCGTCCAAGGCAGCAGCGAGGCCGCAAAGTCGAAGGTGTCCCCACCCCCCGCGCTGCCGGACCCGCTCGACGCGAGGAAGCCCTCGTCGGTGACCGAGACGTTGAAGCTGCCGGCCGGGATCACCGCCTGGTACGAGCCGTCCGGGTTCGTGACCACGACCTGCGCCACGCCGCCGGCGGTGACCGTGACGAGGGCGCCGCCGAGGGGCAGGCCGGTCTTCGAGTCGGTGACGACGCCCTCGACCGTCGCGGTCGTCGAAGCCGGGGCCGTCGAGCTGAGCGAGGCGAGTAGCACCTCGGAGGCGAGCCCGTCGCGGTGGTAGACGATGCGGATCGCATTCGGGCCCGGGACCAGCGGGACGTTGGCGAGCGTCTCGAAGCCCGACGCCACGGCGAGACCGTCGAAGCTCGGGAGGCGGCGGCCCGCCACGTAGACGGCGTCGAGCGTCACGGGGTCGAGCGCGTCGAGCTGGAGGTCGACGGAGAGGCCCGAGACGGAGGCTCCGTCTGCAGGCGAGACCAGCGACAGCGCGGCCGCCGACCGCGTCACGGTGAGCGGCGTCGAGGTGACGTTGCCGGCGCGATCGGTGAGCCGGAGCGTGAAGGCGTTCGAGCCGTCGGCGAAGGCCACGTTCTCGAAGTCGAAGACGTACTGGTAGAGCGCCGGGATGCCGAGCAGCGGATTCCCGGCGGCGATCTGCTGCCCGACCGTGCTCTGGCTGGCGGTCCCGCTCGGACCGACCAGGTCGACGGTGGCGGGCTCGCTCGCAATCCCCGCGACGGCGCCTTGCGCGTCGAGGAGGAGGCTGCCGTCCGCGGGCGCCACGAGCACGAGCTCGGGGGGCACGGTGTCGCGGACGACCTGCGCGTTCGCCGTCTGGCCGAAGGGGTGCGCGATCGCCGTGATCGTGTTCGCCCCCTCGACGAGCGGCACGTCGGCCGTCCAGGTGGTTCCGTCGGGAGCGAGCGTCCCCGCGACGCCGTTCACCTCGACCAGCGGAGTGCCGACGGGCGCCACCACCGACGCGGTGACGGTCTCGGTGTTGCGGAAGGCGCCGTCGGGCGGATCGACGACGCGGATCGGGTCGATCGAGTCGACGCGGAAGAGCGTGAAGGAGAAGGTGGTCGGTCCCGAGCCGGTGTCGACGAGCAGGGCGAAGGTGTTGGCGCCCGGCGAGAGCGGGAGCGAGAGCGCGCCCTGCGCGAGCCCGGCCGGGAAGCTCCGCCCGTCGGGCGTGCCGTTCACCGAGACGATCGTCGCGGGGCCCGCGAAGTCGAGGTCGACCGTCGCGCTCGGTCCCAGGATCGTCTCGCCGTCGCGCAGCCCGACGAGCGCGACCGGCGGCGCACCCGGATCGCTGGTCAGGCAGATCATGTCGCCGCCCTCGGTGGCCGAGGCGTCGATGGCGTCGACGAGGATGCAGCGGCTGCCCGTGCCGACCGGCACGTCGGGAATCGTCGCCCGCCCGCCAACCACGGGCGCCGTTCCGTGCGCGATGAGCGCAAAGTTCTCGTCGCGCACCTGGTAGCGCACGCTTTCGAAGAGCGCGTGGTCGTCGCTCGCGGTCGCCGTCACGGTGACGGTATCGCCGGTGATCACCGAGCCGTCGGCCGGCGACGCGACGTGGACCGCGGGCCCCTCGGCGTCGATGAAGAGCGGGATCTCGTCGGTCGCGGCACCCGAGGTCGCGGAGAGATCGAGAGGACCCGCCTGGAAGATCGATTCGGGCGCTACGGCGAGCTCGGTCGCAACGAAGTAGCGCGCCGCGAAGTCGCTCGGGACGAGCGAGGCGATCAGCGAGGCCGGGAGTCGCCCGGACGTGAAGTACGGATGCGCAGGCAGGTCCCCGATCGGGGTGAGCGCGTCGTCCTGGTCCGTCGCCTCACCGTTCGCGAAGACGTCGACGGTGCCGGGATCCTCGGCAAAGGCGAAGACGAAGTATCTGCGGAAGCCGATCGCGATGCGGTCGAGCGGGGTCGAGAACTGATCGGCCGGCATGCCAAGCGCCCCGAGCGCCTTGCGGAACTCATCGACGTTCGACGCGAACAGGAATGCGGGCTCGGTCTCCTCGACGTCGTCGAAGGCAAAGCGGTTGGGATCGACAAGCACCAGGCGGAGCCGGCCGGCGGCGCCATCGTCGCGCGTCACGGTGACGCGGTCCTGGCCCTGGCCTCCGAGCGGATCGACGGCGCGGGCGGCGAGCTCGTTCTCGCCGGGCTGGAGCGGGACATCGGGCGCGACGAAGTGTCCACCCGAGTCCACGCTCGCCAGGACGCCGTTCACATCGACGCGCGCGGTGAGGTCGTCGACCACGCCCTCGACGTCGGTCGCGGCGACGCGCAGCACGCTCCCGTTCTCGGGAGAGGTGATCACCACGCGCGGCGGGATGTGGTAGTTGACCGTGGCCAGGGCCGTCGCCGTGTCGGTGCCGCGCTTCGCCAAGGCCTGGAGCGTGTTCGCGCCCTTCTGGAGCGTCAGGGCAGGAACCAGATACGCGTTCCCGGCGACCGTAGCGGGCAACCCGTTCACGGTTACGACCGCCGTCCCGTCGCTCACCGAGCCTGAGACGGGGATCACCTGCGAGGAGACGGTGACGCCGTTCGGCGGCGACTGGATCGTGATCGAGAGCGGGGGCGCCGTGCTCGTCCGCGTCCCCGACACCGAGGCGCTGGCTGTGCCGAGCGCATTGGTCGCCGTCGCGGTGATCGTGTTGGCACCCTGGGCGAGCGGCACCGTCGCCGAGTAGCCTCCAGCGGAGACGGCGGCGGCCACGCCGTTCACCTGGACCGTCAACGGCTCCGTCCCAGTCACGGTGCCGCTCACGAGCGTCTGTGCCTGGCTCGTCGTGAACCCCGCGCCAGGCGTGGTGATCACGATGCTCGGAGGCGTCCCGCGGGTCACGGAGACGGTGTCGGAGCCGGTGTTCCCGGCGGCGTCGACGGCGACGGCCGTGATCGCGTTCGCGCCCTGCGAGAGCGAGAGGGTGGTCGAGAAGGCGCCGCTCGCGAGCGGCACCGATTGCCCGTTCAGCAGGAAGCTCGCGATCGGGCTGGCGTCCGTCACGGTCCCGGTGACGGGGACGCTGGCATCGGCCGTGAGCGCTCCGTTCGCGGGTGCGGCGATGTGGACTACGGGCGGCGTCGTGTCGATGGTGAAGCTGACCGACGCGCTCGCCGTGCCGAACGCGTTCGTGGCTACGGCCGGGATGGTGTGCGGTCCGTCGGCGAGCGTGAGCGAGGCCGTGAAGCTCGAGCCGGTGACCGCTGCCGCCGCGCCGTTCACGGTCACCGACACCGGAGAGGTCCCGGAGACATTGCCCGTCACGGCGACGCTGCTCTGCCCGAGGAGAGCCCCGCTTGCCGGCGTCGCGATCGAGATCGTCGGCGGATCGCCCCGCGTCACTACAATCCCGGCCGAGCCCGTGTTGCCTGCGGCGTCGGTCGCCGTTGCGCTGATCGGGTTCGATCCCTCGGCGAGCGAAACGGTCGTGCTGAACGCCCCGCCGGCGAGCGCCACCGCCTGCCCGTTCACGGCGAAGCTCGCGATTGGGCTTGCGTCGGTGACGGTGCCGGTCACTGTGACGCTGCTCGCAGTCGTCTTGCTCCCGTCGGCTGGCGACGCGATGTGTACGATCGGCGGAGTCGTGTCGAGCGTCACGGCGACCTGCGCACTCGCGCTGCCGAAGCCGTTGGTCGCCGTCGCAACGAGCGTATTCCCGCCTTCGACGATTGGCACCGATGCCGTGAAACTGTCTCCGCTTCCGGTCGCTGCGACGCCGTTCACTGACACGGACACCGGAGCCGTGCCCGCCACGGTGCCGGTGACGGTCACCGGGGTATGACCGAAGAGCGTCCCGCCCGCAGGCGCGGTGAGTGAAATCGTTGGCGGGTCGCCGCGCGTCACGGTGATACTGCCGTTCGCGGCGCCGAATGCGTTCGTCGCCGTCGCGGTGAGGGTGTTGGCCCCGAGGGCAAGCGGAACGGTCGCGGTCCACGTGCCGCCAGTGACGGTCGCGGCGATGCCGTTCACGCTCACCGTGACGGGAGCGGAGCCGGTGACGCTGCCCGAAACGGCGGTCAAGCTCTGCATCGTGAGCGCCCCGTCCGCGGGCGAGGTGATCTGCACGGCCGGCGGCGTTCCGCTCGGCGCCACGCCGAACTTCACCTGGAAGGCGAGGTTCGAGTTGTTCGGCGCCGACGATGTGTTCCAGGAGAGCCGCGCGATACCGGTGAGCGCGAAGGGCGTCGTGAGGTCTGAACCCTGGACGCGCAGGATGTCGAGTCCGCCGTTGGTGCCGTAGACCGCGTACGACTGATCGGAGATCGAGACGTCGTTGAGCACGAGCGACGAGATCTTGAT
>Ga0335083_10011336_pt1 | contig 10705 bp, 7 predicted proteins | sample Lox_Sample_42_FD_206716 | JGI IMG/M metagenome (GOLD analysis project Ga0335083, IMG submission 206716) | Soil microbial communities from Loxahatchee National Wildlife Refuge, Florida, United States - Lox_Sample_4.2 | ecosystem: Environmental > Terrestrial > Soil > Wetlands | place: USA: Florida... | reverse complement strand
CGTCGGTCGGCGCGGCCTGGAGGGCGAAGGACAAGGAGTCGCAGCCGCCGGTCGCCCGCTCGGCGCCGCTGCCGAAGGGGGCGGCGCTGCCCGCCGGCACGCAGCACTGGGTGCTCCAGATGGACACCACGGCTCACCACGCCGAGGGCAAGCACGAGGCGAAGAAGCCCGCGGCGCCGGCCAAGCCGACGCTGGTGCACTTCCTCGTGGCGCCCTCGCCAGGTGTTTCGGGCTCGAAGCCCGAAGGCCAGCGCTCGTGGGTCGCCCTCGGCGGGGACGACGTGGACCTCGCGGCGAAGCTCGCGGCCACGCTCGGCTCCGGCGGCGGCGGGCTCGCGGGGCGTCAGGAGCTCGCGTCCCTCAAGGACGCGAAGGTGGGCTCGGCGGGCTTCCTGACGGCGCGGTCGCTGCCCGAGATGGCGACGACCCTGAGCCTCGTCTTCGGCGGATCCCCCGCGGGCGCGGCGTCGGACATGCAGGAGACCGACCGCATGCCCAACAAGGGGACCACGCCCATCGTCTTCACGGTGACGCCTCAGCCCCCGGGTGGCGCCTCCAGCCTGGTCGCGACGACGTTCGTCCCGCGCGGCGCCGTCGAAGACCTCGTCTTCGAGTTCGTCCGGCACGGCCTCTAGCCAGCGAGAGGCTCACCCAAAACTTGCCGCCCTCGGCGCGGGGTTGCGACGATCGCGCTTCCCATGAGGCTGCCCTGCGCCGTCGCCGCCGCCATCGGAAGCGCCGCGCTCGTGCTCGGGATCGCCCGGCCGGCGTTCGCCTGGCAGGAGGCGCACCAGGCCGGCGACGACGCGACGGTGCACGTCGACGCCGCCGGCGTCGCGCAGGTCGAGCACCGCGTTCGCTGGCGCATCGTGCGCGGTCCGCTCAAGTCGATCGACCTCGTGAACGTCGACCCCGCCGCCGAGCTCGAGCCCGAGGTCACCATCACCGGGGAGGACGGGCACACCTTCGAGGCGCGCGCCGAGCGCCACGACGAGCGCACGGTGCGCATCGTGACGAGCCAGCCTCGCTCGCTGATGCGAGGTACCTTCACGTTCGACGTGCGCTGGCGCGTCGACCTCGCCGCGTCGCACGCGCTCTCGCGCGACGGCTCGAGCTGGCGCCTGTCGTGGTCGGCCCCGGTGGCGACCGACGGCTTCGACGCGGCGACCACCGTCTTCGAGGTGCCCGCCGCGCCCGAGCCTCCCGTCGCCATCGTCGCCGACACGGGCGCCGTCGACGACGGCGCCGTCGCCTCGCTGCGTCGGGAGCCGGGGCTGGATGCGCTGTCGCTCGTGCGCCCCCACGTGGCGCGCGGGGAAGCCCCCGTGTGGACGCTGCGGCTGGACCCGCGCGCCCTTCCGCTCGTGGCCGATCCCACGCTGCGTCCGCCGTCGGAGGCGAAGGCGCCCGTCGAGCCCGATCGCGTGCGCGACGCGACCGTCGTCGCCGGGCTGGCCGCGCTGGGCTTGCTCTTCGGGCTCCTCGTCCATCGCAGGGCGCGCGCGTACGCGAAGGCGTGTGCGGCGCGCGACGTGAGACCGCGCGCGCTCCTGCCGCTCGGAGACGCCCCTCGTACCGTGCTGGCGGGCGTGGCGCTCGCCGGAGCCGTCGGCCTCCAGGTCACCGGCCGCACGACGGCGGCCGCGGCGTGCGTCGCCCTCGCGACGCTGGCGGCGGCGCTGTGCGCGCCCGCCGGCAAGATCCCGGTGCGCGGGCCCGGGCGGTGGCTCTCGCTGACCCCCGAGCACGCCTTCGCGGGCGCGTCTGCTTCGCGCGCCCCCGGGCTGCTCGCGGCCGCCGCGGCGATCGGCGCCGTGGTCATCGCGGCCGTCGTCGCCGCGCGCTTCGACCCCGAGGGTCCATGGCTCGCGTCCATCGACGGCGTCGCCCTGTTGCCCCTGCTCCTCACCGGGCGTCGCTCGCAGTTGCCGCCGGACGCTGCCACGACCGCCGCGCCCTGGCTCGCCCGGCTCTTCGCGAGGCTGCGCCGCGCGTCGGCCCTTCGCGTCAGCCCGTGGGCGCGCATCCCGGACGCGTCGCCCGCGCCGACGCCCGACGAGCTGCGCCTGCTGGTGCTGCCGCGCGCGGCCATGCCCGGCGTGCTCGGCGTCGAGGTCGGCCTGGCCTGGAGCCACTCGCCCACCGGCTGGGTCGGCACTCCCGAGGTGCTCGCCCGCGTGCTCGACGGGAGCGCCGCCGCCACGCGCCTCGCCCGCGAGCTGCCCGCCGGGCGCGTCGTGCCCGGCCGCCGCCCCGAGGAGCGCGTCATGCGCCTCGTCCCCCGCGCCCCGACGCGCGGCCACGCCGCCGCCCTGGTGCGCTCGCTTGCCGATACCCTGACCGACCGCCGGATGGTGGTCCCCGGCAAGGACGCGGCTCCCTGGAAGGGCGAAGAGCGCCGGGTGGTTGGGGGAGGGGCCCCAACCAAGAAACCTGAGGCGATGCCGGCCGCCTGTAGCCTCTAGCCGGCCGCTCGGCTAAAAGCTGCGCTTGCGATGTCAGGGACCGCGACCGTCTCTCCGCAGCAGGCGCTCGCGGTCTATGCCGAGCCGCTGGTCGCCGGCCGGCGAGTCGTCGTCTTCGGAGAGCCCGACACGGGCGTCGCCGAGCGCCTGACGGACCTCGGCGCACGCACGGTCGTCGGCGTCGCTCCCGGCGAGGACGCGGGCGACCTCCGGCCCGCCACGTTCGACCTCGCCCTCGTCCCCGATCTCGACGCCTTCGAGGACGCGGCCGCGGTGCTCGCCGTCGTGCGGCGCGTGGTGGGGGAGAACGGCGCGGCGCTCGTCGCGGCCGCCGCCGGCGCCATCGACTACTACGAGCTCTTCGACCTCGTCGCGCGCGAGTTCGTCGACGTGCGCATGATCGCCCAGGTCCCGTTCCACGGCGTCGCCCTGGCGGAGCTCGGGACGGAGGACGAATCGCCGGCAGTCAGCGTGGACACGCAGCTCGTCGGCGAGGGGCGCGAGCCCGACGTGTTCGTCGCCCTCGCGAGCCAGCGCGGCGCGAGCCTCGATCCGTACGCGATCGTGGGCCTGCCGGCGCCGGAGGCCGAGGCGGTCGTCGACACGAGGGCCCTCGAGGCCGCCGGCGCGCTCCTGGCGCAGGAGCAGCTCCGCTCGGCCGCCTTCGAGGCGGAGATGGACTCACTGCGCGCGCAGGCCACGCACGCCGTGGAGCGGGCTGCCCAGCTCGAACGCGAGCTCGCGGCACGGGCCAGGCAGCTCGCCGAGCTCTCGAGCGAGGTGGAGGAGCGGCGTGCCGCCGCCGACGCCGGTCGCATCGCTGCCGCCCAGGTCGAGGACCTCGCGCGACGCGCCGACCGCGCCGAGCAGGCCCTCTCCCGCGTCGAGCCGGAGCTGACGCGCGTCACGGAGGGGCACGCCGAGGAGCTGGCGCAGCTGGAGGCGGCGCTGCGCGACCGGGCGCAGGCCATTCGCACCCTGGAGGAGGAGGTCGCCCGGCGGGACCGCATGGTGCACGAGCTGGTGGCCGCCCTCGAGGAGCGTCCGGCCGAGCTGCCGGCGGACTTGGCTGGGGTCCCAACCGAGGGGGCCGTGGCCGACGACTCCGCCCTCCGGGAGCGCCTCGACGCGCTGGCCCTGGATCTCGCGCGCCGCGAGGGAGAAGCGCAGGCCGCCGCGTGGACCATCGCCGAGCTGGAGCGACGGCTGGCCACCACGGCGCCGGCCAGCGGTGTGGCGGAGGAGGGGCCGCGCCACAGCGGCGAGACCGCCAGCGGTACGAATGAGCAGCAAAATCTGGCCGCTGCCCTGGACGAGCTGGACGCCCTCCGGCGTGCCTTCACCCAGGAGCACGAGCAGCGCGTGCGCGCCGAGGCGGCCCTCAAGAAGGCTGCTGCGGGGGAGGGGCCGAGGAGCGCGAACGAGTCTGTTGCGGGGGAGGGGCCCCGTAACGCAAGCTAGACCGGCCCTGTCGGTTGGTTGACAGGACCCGCTCGAGGCTTAACTTGCGGGCGGACCGCGCGAACTTACCCGCTGCCGCATGTCCTCCAAGCGCTGTTACTACGAAGTCCTGGGTGTCTCGCGCGAGGCTTCGAACGACGATCTACGCAAGGCGTACCGTCGCGAAGCCCTGAAGCACCACCCTGACCGCAACCAGGGCGACTCCGCCGCCGAGGCGAAGTTCAAGGAGGTCAACGAGGCCTACCAGGTGCTCTCGGACGACGACAAGCGCCGCATCTACGACCAGTTCGGGTTCGCCGGGCTGCAGGGCGCGCCCGGCGGGGGCCCCGGCTTCGACGGCATCGGCGACGTCTTCGCCCACATGCAGGACCTGTTCGCCGAGATGTTCTCCGGCACGATGGGCTTCGGCGGCGCCAGCGCCCGCCCGCGCCGCGGAGGCGACCTGCGCATCGGCCAGCGCCTCTCGATTCGCGAGGCCGCCTTCGGCTGCAAGCGCGAGGTCGCCCTGCGCGCCCCGACGACGTGTCTCGACTGCGCCGGCAGCGGCGCCAAGCCGGGCACCAAGCCGGAAGCGTGCGCGCAGTGCCGCGGAGCCGGCCAGGTGTCCAACGCGCGCGGTTTCGTGATGTTCACGTCGACGTGTCCGCGCTGTCGCGGCGCCGGCAAGGTGATCCGCAACGCGTGCGAGTCGTGCGCCGGCCAGGGCGCCGTCGAGCGCGCGCGCAAGGTGATGGTCACGTTCCCCGCCGGCCTCGATTCGGGGCAGCGCCTGCGCGTCCCGGGGCAGGGGACGGCGGGCCCGGGCGGCGCTCCGGCGGGCGACCTCTACGTCGAGATCGAGGTGGAGGACGACGAGCGCTTCGAGCGAGACGGCGTGGACCTCGTCACGCGCGTGCACCTCGCGTTCACCGATGCCGCGCTGGGCGCGGAGCTGATGGTGCCAGCCCTCGAGCCGGAGGAGACGCAGACCTCGCTGCCGCTGACGGTCCCGCCGGGGACGCAGTCCGGCGCGGTCTTCACGCTGAAGGGGCACGGCGTGCCCAGGCTCGACGGGCGCGGGCGCGGGTCGCTCGTCGTCGTCGTGCAGGTGGACGTGCCGACGGCGCTGACGGCGCGGGCCAAGAAGCTGCTCACGGAGCTCGACGCGGAGCTGAAGGGCAGCGGCGCGCAAGAGAGCGGGCCGCGCGCGGCCGGCGCGAAGTGACGTAGGCTCTCTCGGGGGGTCCGCATGCCGCTCGACGTCGAGGCGCTCAAGGCGAGGCTTGCGGCCGTGGCCTCGGTGCGCGCGACCGGGCGCGTCCTGGGCGTGACGGGGCTGAGCCTGCGCTTCGCGCTGCCCGGCGTGCGCGTCGGCGACGTCGTGACGGTGCACCGCCGGGGCGAGCCGCTCGACTGCGAGGTCGTCGGGTTCGAGGGCGGCCAGGCCATCGCGATGCCCCTCGGGGCCCTCACCGGGGTCGGCCCGGACGACGAGGTGGAAGCGACCGGCGGACCGCTGCAGGTGCGCGCGAGCCGCGAGCTGCTCGGCCGGGTCGTCGACGGCCTCGGGCGCCCGTTCGACGGTGGGCGCCCCATCGACGGCGACCTCGTGCCGGTCGACCGCGACCCGCCCGCCGCCCTCGAGCGCCGTCCCGTCACGGCGCCGCTCGCGACGGGCGTGCGCGTGCTCGACGGGCTGCTCACGCTGGGCGAGGGTCAGCGCGTCGGCCTCTTCGCCGGCTCCGGAGTCGGCAAGAGCACGCTGCTCGGTGCCATCGCGCGCGGGGCGGACGCCGACGTGGTCGTCGTCGCGCTCGTCGGCGAACGCGGCCGCGAGGTGGGCGAGTTCCTCGAGCGGTCGCTCGGCGCCGAGGGGCGCGCGCGCAGCGTGGTCGTCGTGGCCACGAGCGACGTGGCCGCCCTCGAGCGCCTTCGCGCCGCGCAGGTGGCGACCGCGTACGCCGAGTACTTCCGCGACCAGGGCGCCCGCGTGATGCTCCTCGTCGACTCGGTCACGCGCTTCGCCCGCGCGCAGCGCGAGGTGGGGCTCGCCGCCGGGGAGCCGCCGGCGCGGCGCGGTTATCCGCCCAGCGTCTTCGCGATGCTCCCGCGTCTGCTCGAGCGCGCCGGCCAGGGCGCCGGCGGCAGCATCACCGCGATCTACACGGTGCTCGTCGAGGGCGGCGACATGGACGAGCCCATCGCCGACGAGGTGCGCGGCATCCTCGACGGCCACATCGTGATGGACCGCGCCCTCGCCGCGCGCGGCCGCTATCCCGCGGTGGACGTCACCGTGTCGCTCTCGCGCGTGATGGACGGCATCGTCGCCCCCGAGCACCGCGACGCCGCGCGTCGCCTGCGCGCCCTCGTCACCACCTACGAGGCCAAGCGCGACCTCGTGACGCTCGGCGCGTACGCCAAGGGCAGCGACAAGGAGCTCGACGAGGCGCTCGCCCGCATGCCCCGCATCGAGGCCTTCCTGCGCCAGGACGCGAGGCCGAGCGACGCCACGCCGCTCGACTCTACCGTTCGCGCCCTCGCGGACGCGGTGAAGTGACGCGCGGGCCGTGCTACACGGCCCCGCTGGATGACGGTCCTCCAGGTCGCCGATCTGCGCTTCGGCTACGCGGGGGACACGCTCTTCGAGGGCGTCACGTTCAGCCTCGCCGCCGGCGACCGCGTCGCGCTGGTCGCCCCCAACGGGAGCGGCAAGACGACGCTCCTGCGCCTCGTCGCCCACGAGCTCGAGCCGGACGCCGGCAGCGCCGTCCTGCGGCGCGACGCGACGCTCGCCTTCTACCGGCAATCCCACGAGCTTCGCGCCGAGGGCGACGTGATGAACGCGTTCCTCTCCGCCTTCGGCGAGATCGTCGGCCTGCGCGAGGAGCTCCGCCACGCGCAGGAGCAGGCGGCGAGCGGCGCGCGCGAGGCGCTCGATCGGCTCGCGAGCGTGACCGACCGCTATCACCTCGCGCGCGGGGACGAGCTCGAGCACCGCATCGCCGCGCTGGCGAGCCACCTCGGCTTCACCGAGCGCGACCTCGCGCGCCCCGTCTCGTCCCTGTCGGGCGGCGAGCGCGGGCGCCTGGGGCTCGGGGTGGTCCTCGCGCAGCAGCCGGACGTGCTGCTCCTGGACGAGCCGACGAACCACCTGGACCTCGACACGATCGAGTGGCTGCAGCAGTGGCTCGCGACCTACCGCGGCGCCGTGCTGGTCGTCAGCCACGACCGCGCCTTCCTCGACACCGCGTGCAGCAGCACGATGGAGCTCGGCAGCCGCAGCTTCCGGGTCTACCCGCTTCGCTACTCGGAGTACGTCGTGGCGCGCGAGGAGGACCTGGAGCGCGAGCGGGCGCTCGCCTCGCGGCAGCAGGACATGATCGCGAAGACCGAGGACTTCATCCGGCGCAACATCGCCGGGCAGAAGACGAAGCAGGCCCAGAGCCGCCGCAAGATGCTCGAGAAGCTCGACCGCTTCGAGCGGCCCGAAGACGTGTGGGCGCAGGCCGAGCGCGTCTCTTTCCGCTTCGCCCCCGCGGCGCGCACCGGCGACATCGTGCTCGACGCCAAGGGCCTCGGCGCGAGCCGCGGCGGGCGCCCGCTCTTCGAGGGCCTCGAGCTGCTCGTGCGGCGCGGCGAGCGCATCGGCGTGGTCGGTCCGAACGGCGCCGGCAAGACGACGCTGCTCAAGTTGCTCGCCGGGCGCGGCGCGCCCGAGGACCTCGGCTCGGTCAAGCGAGGCACCAACCTGCAAGAGGGCTACTTCGACCAGCACCTCGGCGAGGTCGACACGTCGGTCACGGCGGTCGACAACGTGCGCCAGGTCCGCGGCGACTTCACCGTGGAGGCGGCGCGCCAGTACCTCTCGCGCTTCCGCTTCTGGGGCGACGACCCGCTGCGCGTCGTCAGCGGGTTCTCGGGCGGCGAGCGATCGCGCCTCGCCCTCGCGCGCTTGCTCCTCGAGCCGCGCAACCTGCTCTTCCTCGACGAGCCGACGAACCACCTGGACATCCCGGCGGCCGAGATCCTCGAGGAGGCGCTCGCGTCCTTCGAGGGCACCGTCATCCTCGTCAGCCACGACCGCCGCTTCCTCGAGAACGTGACGACCCGCGTCGTCAGCGTCCGCGACGGCACCGCCGACGTCTACCAGGGCGGCTTCCGCGACTACGAGCGCCGGGGGCGCGCGGTGGAAGCGCCTGCTCCAAAGCCGGAACCGCCCGGGAAGAAGGAGAAGGAACGCGCGGTTGATCGTTACGAGGAGCAGAAGCAGGCCGCGCGGGCCCTGGAGAAGAAGAAGCGGCGCGTCCAGGAGCTGGAGGCGGCGATCGCAACAGGGGAGAAGGAGCTCGAGGTCCTCCGTGGCAAGCTGAAGGCGGCCCCCGGAGACGACTGGGAGAAGCTGGCGAAGATGGCGCAGGAGGAGCAGGCTCTCCAGAAGAAGGTCGACTCGATGCTCGTCGAATGGGCTCGCCTGTCCGAGGAGATCGCGTGATCGCGCGCGCGCATCGTCTCGCGGCGCTCGTCGCGTGGCTCATGGCTGTGTCCCTGCTGGCAGCCGCAGCTCCAGGGTGCAAGCGCAGCCAGGCCGCGTCGAAGAGCGAAGACCCGGCGCCGTTCGTGGTGCGCGCCGACAGCCAGGGCTTGCTGCTCACGTGGATCGACGACAAGGGCGACTTCCACGTCGAGACGAGCGTCGCCGACGTCCCCCTGATGGGCCGCGACGCCGTGCGCGTGGTCGATCCCGACAAGGACGACGGCACGCACGCCGACCGCGTCTTCGTGGTCGACCTGCGCACCGCCGGCGCCGACGGCACCTTCCCGGTGCGCGTGATGACGCGCGCCGACTTCGAGGCCCTCGCCGTCGCCCGACGCGAGAAGACCGGCCCGACCCTCGCGAGCGCCGCCCCGCCGCCCGCCTCGGCACCCCCGCCGCCGGACGACACCCCCACCGGCTCGGCCAAGCCGCCCACGCGCGCCATGGTCGTCATCTACGGCGCCTCCTGGTGCGGCGCCTGCCACGACGCCGAGAAGTACCTGCGGAGCAAGGGCGTCCCCTACGTCGAGAAGGACATCGAGAAAGACCCGGGTGCTGCGAAGGAGATGCAGGACAAGCTCGCGAAGAACGGCCTTCGCTCCGGCTCCATCCCGGTCATCGACGTCCGCGGCAAAGTGATGGTCGGCTTCAACCCGCAAGAGATCGACGGCGCCCTCGGCCAGACACTCTGAAGCCCGCTCGCGATCAGGGCGCTATCGCTCGCGATCAGGCCGTGAACGCGAGTCGGATGGGGGCGGCGTCCGCGCCCGTTTCAGCGACTTGCCTTCCGGCCGATGTACCGCTCGTAGATGTCGCGCTTGGATCGGCCGCTCCATGCGGCGAGGCGCTCCGAGGCGGCGCGGGCGTGCTCGCCGCGGTCGATTGCTTCGTCGATGCGTGCGTCGAGGGCAGCGTCGTCGATGGTCTCGGCGCGCGTCTGCGGCTCGTGGGGGCCGAGGACGATGGCGATCTCGCCGATCCACTCGCGCGCGTCGTCCGCGAGAGAGGCGCAGGTGCCGCGCAGGAGCTCCTCGTGCAGCTTCGTGAGCTCCCGCGCGATGCACGCGAGTCTGTCCGGTGTGGCGTCGGCCAGGTCCCGCATCGTCGCTTGCACCCGGTTTGGGGCTTCGTAGAGCACGACCGTCTCGGGCGTCGCGCACACCGTCACGATGGCCTCACGCCGCTCGGTTCCGCTGCGCGGGAGGAACCCGAGGAACCGGAAGCGCCCGTCGCCCGCGAGGCCGCTCGCCGCCAGCGCGGCGAGCACCGCGCTCGCTCCGGGGATCGGCACGACCTTCACGCCGGCGACGACGGCTGCTTCAACCAGCTTTTCTCCCGGGTCACTCACACCGGGAGTCCCCGCGTCCGTGACGATCGCGACGTTCGCGCCCTCCGAGAGCTTCGCGAGCACCCGTTCCACGTCCGCGTCGGACGCGTGCGCGTCGAACCGCTGCACCTGTTTTCCCGCGATCCCGAGGTGCGTGAGGAGCTGCCGCGTGCGCCGCGTATCCTCCGCGAGCACCACGTCGCACGCCCCCAGCGTCTCCACCGCCCGCCGCGTCACGTCGCCGAGGTTCCCGATCGGCGTCGCCACCACGAACAGAGCGCCGCTCACATCACTTCGACTGCGTCCCCCATCTGCTCGCGCAGATAGTCGCGCAGCCGCCCCGTCAGCCGCTGCTCGAGCTGCCGCACGCGCTCGCGCGAGATGCCGAACCGGTCCCCCAGCTCCTGCAGCGTCAGCGGCTCGTCGGCCACCAGGCGCTGGTCGAAGATCGCCAGCTCCTTGTCCTTGCCCTCGAGCGTCTTGCGGAACTCGGCGAGCTTCTCCTTGAGAAGCCCCTGCAGCTCGTTGTCCGCCATGAGCGACTCGGGGCCCTCGACGGTGCTCGGCATCATGTCGACCCGCGCGATCGACCGCCCCTCGCTGTCGCCCACCGGCGCGTCGAGCGACTTCTCGCTCGCTTGCAGGCGCAGGTCCATCTCCTGCACGTCCTGCTCCGGCACGTTGAGCTGCTTGGCGATCTCCTCGTTGGTGGGGTCGATCCCCATCGCCTGGAGCTCCGCCCGCTTCTTGCGCAGGTTGAAGAAGAGCTTCCGCTGCGCCTGCGTCGTCCCGAGCTTCACGAGGCGCCAGTTGTTGAGGATGAACCGCAGGATGTACGCGCGGATCCACCACGCCGCGTACGAGGAGAGCTTGACGCCGCGGTACGGGTCGTACCGCTTCACGGCCTGCATCAGGCCGATGTTGCCCTCCTGGACGAGG
>Ga0335083_10011333_pt1 | contig 10705 bp, 7 predicted proteins | sample Lox_Sample_42_FD_206716 | JGI IMG/M metagenome (GOLD analysis project Ga0335083, IMG submission 206716) | Soil microbial communities from Loxahatchee National Wildlife Refuge, Florida, United States - Lox_Sample_4.2 | ecosystem: Environmental > Terrestrial > Soil > Wetlands | place: USA: Florida... | reverse complement strand
AAGTAATCCGCGAATGGGCTGCTAGGACCATTTTCGAGCACATCCCACCACCAGACGTTGGAAGGGTGGGCGATGCACATGTGGTTGGGGACGACGTCCACTACCAGGCCCATACCGTGCCGTTGGATCTCCGAGGAGAGCCCCAGGAAGGCTTGCTCATCTCCAATTTCAGGATTCAGCCGCGAGTGGTCCGTCACGTCGTATCCATGCAAGCTGCCTGGACGGGCCATGAGGAACGGGGAGGCATAGATATCGCTAATACCCAGTTCGTTCAGATATGCGACCACGTCCTTGGCCTGGCCGAAGGTGAACAAGCGGTTGAGTTGAAGGCGATAAGTAGCCGAAGGAATGCGAGCCGGTCTGGTTTCTTTGCGCGTCATGACGCGGTGTGCCTCGTTGGACTCCGCTCCTCGAATAAAGATTTCAAGTGGTTGGCCGCTGGTCGTGAAACGGCCGCAGCTGCAACTATCCTGCCGATCTATAAGGCAGTTTTCATACCATCCACGGCGACCCGTGGAGGGCAACGATCAGGCCGTTCAAGATGCTGAAGGCCTTGCGTTTGTTCGCTGGGACAGATTGCGCCGCCTCAGCCAACGTACTGCATCGCGGGAAGGATTTTCCTGGTGGCCAGGCTTGCCCTCGGCCCTATTTACCTCGGACCAAACCATCTTGGAGGACCGCATCCTCGACCGCGTCTAGAACCGCGTCTTTGACGGCCTCCTTGACGGCGTCTTTGACACTATCCTCCACCTGCTCGGTGTCGAAATCAACGTCGGCGCGTTCGCCGACAATCTCTCTGACGACCACCTCCAGAACCGGCGCAATGGGGGGCAAGTCTTTAGTAACGGCTTTGGCGACCTTCTTGGCGACCCTGGCCGCAGGGGCTGCCTGCTGAATTTCTTGCTGCGTGGCGGGCCGTTGTGCCGCCTCCCAGTCCTCGTGAAAAACCTTCGATAACCGCGCGATGATTTTGGCGTCTCGAAAGAGCACACCTACTTCGCGCCGCGAGCCCAATTCTACCTCGCGCAGGCTCTGGCTTCCGACGAAGGCCTGGCGCCCGTCTCGAATGATGCAGCGAGCATGCAGCCGCATATTCGACAACTTGTGCTGTTCGATTTTCGCGCTCTTGCGGGTGACGCGTCCGATGACCCTGACCGTGACTCCCGCCGCGGCGCGTTCCTCCAGCAAGCGCATCATCGCGTTATCGCCAACCTCCGGATCGTAGATGCAGAGGTCTTTTTTGGCCGACCGGATCAGCGCGGAAAGCTGTTTGCGCGCGTTGACGGGACTGACCACCAGAGCCGGCAACGCGGCGGTATACGGCTGGCGCGTGGCATCGGCTTCAAACAGCCGCGCGGCTTCTTGCACCAGTTTGGCGTTGCGGGTAATGATGCCAAAACTGCGGCTATGGTCGATATCCAGATGGGTGAAGTTGAACGCCAGCAGATGCAGCTCACGCCGGTCGATGATCACGTATTTGCCGTGATAACGGACAAAATCGTCGGCCGTTCGAGCCACGGTGACACCGGCCGCGAGCAGACGCATTTCCAGCTTTCTGAGTTCCTTCTCGCCGCCACGGTTGGTGTAAGCAATGAGTGCGTGAACGAAAACACCGCGGGTAACCGCCGTCGCCAGCGCCTTTTCGATCTCGCTGCGGTCAAAGCGGAAGATCGCGATTTCCACGCGCTGCTTGGCCTTATTGATCGCATCCACCAATGGACGAACACCGTCTTCGGGTTGTATTAATAATCGCAATGCAGCCTCACCCATTAGGACGTATCTTCTTCTGGTGCGGTGTATTCATTTCTGGCACGTCTTTTGCTATACATCTTCGTCGCCACGCCAAAGGAGGCCGTGTATGCGCGTGCCAGCACAAAGGCTTACAGTCCTTCTTCTCGTTCTGGGTTGTGCCGCCACCTCGGCCGGCGTAGTGAAGAAAAAGGACAAGGCGGCAGCACCAGGAGAAGAAATTACACGAAACGTTCTCACCTTGTTATGGCGGGAACCCAGCGATATTGCGGCCCGGAATTTGTATTTCGGTCCGGGAGGGAAACAGCATGCGCCGCACGGCCCATTTACGTTTGTCAAAGAAGACCTGCAAGGCTCCAATCCGAAGTTCAGCATACGAGACCGGGATGGCGTCGAGTGGAAGGTGAAGCTGGGGGCCGAGGCCAGGCCTGAGACCGTCGCCACGCGCCTGATCTGGGGGGTGGGCTATTTCGCCAATGAGGACTATTTTCTGCCCAGTCTGCGCGTGGACGATATGCCGCATTTGCAGCGCAAGCACGCGGGCAAGTTCATTAATCCGGACGGCTCCTTTCCGAACGTCAGGCTCAAAAGAGAGCCGAAGGACGAGAAAAAAGTCGGGACTTGGCGTTGGCGGGACGATCCGTTTTCCGGCACGCGCGAGTTGAACGGCCTCAAGGTGATGATGGCTCTCATGAACAATTGGGACCTCAAGGATGAGAACAATGCCGTGTACGACGAGAAACGGCCAGGACGTCCGGATGAGCGCATTTACATAGTGAGCGACCTGGGAGCGAGCTTCGGGACCGCCTGGCTGGACCGGACTCACGAAAAGTCGAAGGGTAACCTGTATTGGTATTCGCGGACCAGATTCATCAAGAAAACCCACAACGGATCGGTGGACTTTGAAGATCCGCGGCGTCCCGCCCTGGTCGTGCTGGTGAACCCGCATGAGTTTTTCAGCCGGCTTGGGCTGCGGTGGATCGGCCGGGATGTTCCGCGCGGCGATGCCAAGTGGATAGGCGGTTTGCTCGCGAAACTATCTGACCAGCAGATTCGCGACGCATTTCGAGCCGCGGGATATTCGTCCCAGCAGGTGGATGGCTTCGCCTCGGTGGTGAAAGCCAGGATCGCCGAGCTAAACCGGCTCTGAAGCGCTGGCCAAAGTGATGGCGTGCTGGTGCGGCTCAGGCTTTTGGTCGTCTTCCACGTCCTGAAATTGGATGTGGTGGAGCTCGGAATAGAGCCCTCCCCCGCGCATTAGTTCCGCATGGTTGCCGGTCTCGACGATGGACCCGTCCTGGAGTACAAAGATCACGTCGGCGTTGCGCACCGTGGAGAGCCGATGCGCGATCACGATGGAGGTCTTGCCCTGCATCAAGCGGTCCAGCGCTTCGAAAACCAATTTTTCGGACGCAGCATCCAGGCCGGAGCTGGGCTCGTCCATGATCAGGATGGGGGTGTTGCGAATGATGGCGCGCGCGATGGCGATGCGCTGCCGCTGGCCACCGGACAACGTAACGCCACGCTCGCCGACGATGGTGTTGTAGCCCTCCGGCATGGCTTCGATGAATTCGCGGGCATTGGCGAGCTCCGCCGCCTGGAGAATCTCCGCGCGGCTGGCATCGGGCCTGCCGTAGGCGATGTTGTACCAGACCGGCCCGTGGAAGAGCACGGTTTCCTGCAGCACGAAACTGATCTGGCGGCGTAGCGACTTCTGGGTGAACCGCCGCACGTCGTAGCCGTCGATCTTCACCACGCCGGAAGTAGGATCGTAGAAACGCGGGATCAAGCTGATAATGGTGGTTTTGCCGGCGCCGGTGGGGCCCACTAGCGCAGCTACCTGGCCGGGTTCGATCTGGAGGCTCACATTCTTGAGTACTGGACTGGCGGGCTCGTAATTGAAACAAACGTTCTCTAATTCGATTCGGCCGCGAAACGCAGGCGCGCGGCGGGCGCCCGGCAGATCCTTGACCTCGCCATCGATATCCAGCACCTCGCGGATGCGCTCATAGCCAATCGCAGCCCGGGAATATGAGTCTGTCATCTTCGACAATTCCTGCATCGGCTTGTACATTTTTCCGAGGTAGAAGATAAAGAGCACCAAAGAACCAGCCGAGAGGGCGCCGCTCAAGGCCAGGCGCGCGCCGAACCACAGCACCAGGGCGGTGCCGCCCGCCACGATGACCTCCACCAGTGGCGACAGTTTGGCCTTCATACTGCGAGCGCGCAGAGCGATCTCGACCCCTTCCAGGCTTTCTTCCTCCAGCCGGCGTTCTTCGTACTCTTCGCGCGCGAAGGCCTTTACGACGCGAATCGACGAGAGGACTTCCTGGATGACCGAGACGATCTCGCCCTCCTTTTTTCGCACCTCGCGCGAGGCTTTCTTAATGCGGCGCGTGTAGCTGTACACCACGACGAAAAGCAGTGGAGCGATGGACAACGCGATCAGGGTAAATCGCCAGTTGAGATAGAGCATCACGCATAACATGCCGATCAGCGTGAGGCCGTTAACCAACGCGCCCAGCAGCCCGGAATTGATGAAGCTCTGAATGGCGTCGATATCGCTGGTTACGCGGCTGATGAGATCGCCGGTTTGTTTGTGGTCGTGGTAGGCCAGGGAGAGGCGCTGCATGTGCGAGTACAGAGCGCGGCGCAGATCGTGCGTGACCCACTGGCCTACGGTAGTGGTGACGAACTTCTCGACATAGGAACAAAGCCCCCCGACCAACGCGATGGCCAGCACAGCCAAGGCCGCAAACTCGAGAATGGCCAGCTTGTTGTCGTCAAAACGCGAGAAGATCAACTGGTTGAGCCAGCCATTGGTGGCGCGCGACTTCAGCACATTGTCGAGGACGATTTTGAGCGGCCATGGCGCGAGCAGGTTGGCCACTCCTTCGCCCACCACAGCGGCGAATCCCAGCAAGAGGATTCGGGCCCGGGGCCGTAGCAGATCTTTAATCGTCAGTGACTGCGGCCCGGTGGCCGGCTTTTCCATTTTTCCTTGCCTCATCAGGTTCGATGCACGCGGCCAGCCATTCGGGGACACGCTGTTTTGCGGCCACTGATCTTCTTAGAGTTAGAAGTGTCTGTAACGGTTAGAAGCGCAGACGGTACTCCGTTATTGCGACTAACGCGCCGTTTGAGCCGGCATCGATTTTTCGAGCTCCTGACTTCGCTTCATGGTCCGGAACTGATAGCTCCGAAGAGCGAGCGCGAAAGTCGATTGGCTGGTTCGGACTACGACACCGGTTGTCACCAACTGCAGAGGAACTCGGCCATCGAGCGCCCAGGGCCACTCAATCATGAGCTGCACCGCAGTTCCCTCCCTAACGGCGCTGTCGGAAGCCACCAGCAAACCACTGCTGCTGATGTTAACCGTACGCCCGATCTGGTAAGAATGAGAAGGTCCACGGGTGTAGCAAAAGCGCACCCCAAGCTCAATCGAGTACCGAGTCTTGGAACGGCGCTCGTCGAATTGCGGCCCGGGCCGCGGTGGCTGGTGCAGCAGGCCGTCAAAGTGTTTCTGGATTGTGGGTGGCGCTGCTGACGGCTTGATGGATACGGCTTCACGGACAACTGCGGGGTTCGTGTCGTTGCACAAATCGAGCATCGTTTGTTAGATTCGCATTGCCAAGTTCGGTTTCGATGGAACGCACAGCGGTCAAGCGTGAAAGTTTCTTCACGCAAGCGACCCGTGAATCTGGTTAGCGTTCCTGTTGTGCCGGCGGTTTCGCGCGGCCGGCCGGCTCCGTGCCGTTCGGCTGGGGCTGATTGGGATGCGAATATTCGATGCTAGCATGTGTCGGCAGCGCCAGAGCCGTGCCCGCTTCCTTGACGGCATCCAGCATGGCCAACAACAATTCCTCCCGGACCTGCGCGAACTCACCGTCGTCTGAGGTCAAGATATAAGCGAAAACATTCAGATCCAGCGAGTAAGTGCCGACGCCCACAAAATGCACCGGTGTCGTGCCTGCGTCCACTTTGTTGTGGTGCTGTAACAGCGAGTTAATCGATTGCAGGAGGCTTCGCACTTGATCGGGCTCCGTGTCGCGCCTCAAATTCAAGAGGAAGTGGAACAGCATTTTGTCCCGTTTCGAAAAATTTTCGATGGTCATGGTCGAGAACTGCCCGTTAGGAACCGTGACCAAAGTCCGATCGGGGGTGCGAACGCGCGTAGACCGCAGGCCGATATCCTCCACCGTACCCATGCGGTCGCCGAACTTGCAGAAATCGCCAACCGCCACCGGCCGGTCGGCCACCACGGAGACGCCACCGAAGAAGTTCTCGATGGTCTTTTGTGCCGCTAGAGCGATCGCAATGCCGCCCACGCCGAGGCTCGCCAAGATCGTGGTCGTGTTGTAGCCCCACTCAGTGAGGAGAGCCGCGATGAACAGCAATAGCAGCAAAATCTTGAACACTCGAGCAGCCAGTGGAAGCGCGGAATAGGACACTATGTGACGGCGCGCCTGGAGGGTTGATCGTATGCGTACTAGCCCTAGATCGATGATTCCTAGCAGCAGCCAGAATATTCCCCCGGTGAAGAGCAGCGCCAGAAGGCGGCCCAAGTACAGCCTGACCGCCGGAGATGGCGAAATCCATTCCATACCCAGGCGGAACAAGGCGGCCGCAAGTAGCAACCGCGCGGGGCCGATGAAAAGGCGCAGCGATGTTGAATCCAGGTGTGGCGCCACGCGTCTGAGCAGCGGCTGCGTGCAGCGCACGGCGAGGGGGCAAATAAAGTACGCTAGTGCCGCGGTGATCAGCGCCAACAGAACGAAAGCAATCCATTGCCACAGCGCCATGCCGGCCAGAGTCCACGTCACCAGCGCATCCGGCAGGTATTTTTCAATCGGCGAGTCGCTAGAGATTCGCATCAGGCGCGGGATGCGCGCGATGGTGTCGGAGGAAAACAGCCAGATCCAGAGGCCGGAACGCAGCCTGATTCGCTCCAGCTCGAGATTCACGGGCTGCCCGTTGTCATTGAACGAGTCGACCCGCTCGCGATTGGCGGGCATGCCGGCAGCTGCGCTTCCTTTGGGATCGCTGCTCAGATCCCCGACATCGAAGCGCGTGTCGCGGTTTAGAACCTGCTCTAGTTGCTGGGCCAGCAGCCGGCCTTCCTTCAATCGCGCGGTGTGCGGCAGACTGCGTAAATCCAGATAGCTGCAGGCCCGCGTATAATCGTGAGCGCGGCAAGCTTGCAGGAAGCCCGCGACGCAACTTTGCGGGGAATCCCGTTTGAGCGGATCCTCGGCCCGGGACGCTGCTTGCGGCGAATTCTGGGGGGCTGGATTGGAGGTTGGTTGGGCCCAGGCAGATCCAAGAGCACTTAGTAACAATGATGTAACTCCGGCCACCCACGCGATACGGGGCAAGACAGCTGCCGGAATAATTTTCCGCTTGATCTCACTTTTGAGCTCTGGCATTCGTTCTATTGAAGGGGTCTCGTCTTTTCAATGAAAGACCTGCAAGCTTGGTGCCAGCTCGAAGCAATCTGGCAACTCAGGTGCCCATCGTCTCGACGTGTCGCTTGCGTTTAGCACGTCAAACCATGGAGGTATAGCATGCATCGCCTTTCTGTTGCGATTTTCGGACTTGCGTTCTTCGCAGTCTCCGTTTCCTTGGCATACGGCCAATTTGAGAAGCCCCGCTATGACCCAGCGTCCGTATCGGCTTTAGTTGATCAGGTCCACACGGACCTCAATCGCGCCTACAGCAGCTGGCACCTTTCCGGCGGCGACCGCGACCGGTTGAATCACGCCGAGAAAGAACTGCGGGAGTTCGCGCAGAAATGGTCAGACCATCATTTCGACAAGGGTCAGTTAGACGATGCAATCAGCGGCATCCAGCATGTCTTGGACAATAACAAGCTGCCGGGGCGGGAGCGCGATGCAATTTCCGATGACGTCACCCAGCTCCGCAACATGCGCGAGGCTTATGATCGTCACGAAATCCGGTAGCTCGGGGCGCGCCGGAATAACTACCGGCACAACGTGACGCTGGGCCGGCCAAGACCTCACCGTTACGGCGCCAGAGCTGTACTCTGCAGTTTGCTTTTGGTGTTCGGCCTGGGGGGCCAGCAGCCGTCCGAGGCGGTGCAGGAGATCACTCTAGACGCGAGCGCGTCAGCGCGTCCATTTCCGCATTACTGGGAACAGGTTTTCGGTTCAGGGCGTGCGATTTTGTCGCTGCGCCAAAGCTATCGCCGCGATCTACACGCGATTCGCACCGCAACCGATATACACTACGTACGGTTTCACGCCATTTTCGATGATGAAGTGGGAGTCTATAACCAGAACGCCAGTGGCCAGCCGATCTACAACTGGTCGTATGTAGACCAGATCTACGATGGCCTGCTGGAGAACGGCGTCCGTCCCTTTATAGAGCTGAGCTTCATGCCGCGCGCGCTGGCCGCATCACTTCAGCCGCACGCTTTCTGGTACAAACCCTTCCCTTCTCCGCCGATAAGTTATGAGAAATGGGAGGAGCTGGTTTACCGGTTCGCGGCACACCTGGTGGAGCACTACGGCGCCGGCGAAGTGGAACAGTGGTATTTCGAAGTTTGGAACGAACCGAACATCGACTTTTGGACCGGCCAGCCCAAGCAGGCGACGTACTTCGAGTTGTACGATCACGCGGCGCGAGCCATCAAACGGGCCGATCCCAGATTGCGCGTGGGAGGGCCGGCCACCGCGCAAGCCGCGTGGATTGACGCCATGATCGCGCACTCGGTTGAGGCGCACGTTCCGCTCGATTTTGTATCCACGCACGTCTACGCCAACGACAGCGCCGAGGACGTTTTTGGAACGCACGAGCAGATTTCCAGGCGCGACATGGTGGCTCGCGCGGCGCGCAAGGTCTTTGATGAAGTGCAAGCATCGGCGCGGCCGCAGCTGCCGATCCATTGGACCGAGTACAATGCCAGCTATAAGAACGAGATCGATGTCACTGACTCGGCTTTCATGGGACCCTGGCTGGCCAACAACATCAGTATGTGCGACGGCCTGGTCACCACCATGTCCTACTGGACTTTTTCCGACGTTTTTGAGGAGCAAGGCGTAGTGAAGACTCCCTTCTACGGAGGTTTCGGGCTGATCGCCGAGGGTGGAATTCCCAAACCGGCGTTCAACGCGTTCGCCCTGCTGCACCGGCTGGGCGACCGGCGCATTCAGCCCGATCTCCAAGACGCGCTGGTGACGAAACGCGCCGACGGCACCTTAGTACTTGCGGTTTGGAACTATGCCTCGCCTGCTGAGAGCGGCTCCGCCCACCGGATACTGATTCATGTGAATGGCATGACTGGTTCGCCGCGTTTTCACGTAGAAATCGTGGATCGCGAGCATGGCTCGGCGCTCCAGGCCTGGCGCGCCATGGGCAGCCCAAGCAATCCGACCAGCGAGCAGTACGCGCGGCTAAAGCAAGCCGCGACGGTAACCCAAAAGCTGGATGGGCCGTCTTTTATCCTTCCTGCCCAAGGTCTAGCACTGGTCGAGGTTCAGCCTGAATGAGCGGCTCGCTGAAGCACTGTGTTGTCATACCGGCCCTAGCCGTGACACTGGCCGCAGTTGTTTTGCGGGCCGATGACCCCGTCCCCGCGGCCAAAATCTCGGCTTCGGACCGGGCCTTTCTGGAAGACCTGGAGCGCCGCAGCGTGCTGTACTTTTGGGAACAAGCCGACCCCAGCACCGGCCTAGTCCTGGATCGCGCCAACGCCGACGGAGGCCGCGCCAAGGGACCCAGCCGCGAGGTTTCCAGCATTGCCGCCACGGGTTTTGGGCTTACCGCAGTGTGCATTGGCAGCGAACACGGCTGGATTCCCCGCAAAGACGCGATCGCGCGCGTTCGAACCACGCTGGATTTCCTGGCAAACAAAGCCGAAGCGGAGCACGGTTGGTTTTACCATTGGATGAACGCCGCCAACGGTGAACGCCGCTGGGACAGCGAGACCTCGTCCGTAGATACTTCATTTCTATTGGCGGGAGTGCTCACCTGCAGCTCCTATTTTTCTCAAGATCCTGAGATCTCCCGGCTGGCGCAGGAAATTTTCGAGCGCGTCGATTTCCAATGGATGTTGGATGGCGACCCACTGCTGCTTTCCCACGGCTGGAAGCGCGGCAAGGGCTTTCTGAAATACAAGTGGGACTTTTACAGCGAGGCCTCACTGCTGTACTTGCTGGCTATCGGTTCACCCACTCATCCCATCAGTTCGGAATCGTGGTATGGATGGCAGCGGCCATATTACTCCTATGACTCGTTTGACTTCATCAGCGGAGGCCCGCTGTTCACGCATCAGTATTCCCATGCCTGGATCGACTTCCGAAACCGCCGTGACCGCGGCTTCATCGATTTCTATCGAAATTCCGTGAACGCGACGCGCGCCAATCGCGCTTATTGCGCGAACTTGAAGGACCAGCTTCCCAATACTTTCGGCCCGCAGATTTGGGGAATCACCGCCTCGGATGGCCCTAAAGGTTATCGAATTTATGGCGAAATCAAGGCTTTCGAGCCGGTGGACGGAACGGTGGCTCCCAGCGCGGCCGGAGGGTCGCTCATGTTCACGCCCGATATTTCGATTCCCGCTCTGCGCGATATTCGGGAGCGATACGGCGATCAAGTGTACCGGCGCTACGGGTTTGTCGATGGCTACAATCCGACGGCGAAATGGTTTGACAGCGATGTGGTGGGCATCGACGTAGGCATAACGCTGTTGAGCGCGGAGAACTTGCTGACCGGGGATGTCTGGCGCTGGTTCATGAGCAACGAAGCGATTTCGCGCGGCATGGATCTGGCGGGCTTCAGCGCGCCTCCCCAACCCGAGCAGCCCGCTCCGAAGAAGAAAACGGCCGCCAAGACGGCTCACAAACGGTCCACTCCGCACAAAATCTGATCGGCCAGATTCACTCGACCTAGGCAGCCGCTTGCTCGTTGGTTACCAGCTCGGCCAGGGGTGACATGC
>Ga0335083_10011332_pt1 | contig 10707 bp, 19 predicted proteins | sample Lox_Sample_42_FD_206716 | JGI IMG/M metagenome (GOLD analysis project Ga0335083, IMG submission 206716) | Soil microbial communities from Loxahatchee National Wildlife Refuge, Florida, United States - Lox_Sample_4.2 | ecosystem: Environmental > Terrestrial > Soil > Wetlands | place: USA... | reverse complement strand
TCGTGTGCGCTCTGCGCTCGGCCGCCCGCGGCCGAGCACTTTATGCGTCCCCGACCGCTGCAACGATTTGTTAGGCGACACGGCGGCGACCTCAATGCTTACTCTTGATGCGCGCATATATAGCTGTGTCGCGAGGTGGACCGCCAATGTTTGGGCGGATCGTCGCGCAGCGCGTTACCCCTTCAAGCTGCAACCCAAGACGCTCTAGCAGGCGTCTGGATCTCTGATTCTCTGAGTCTACCGTTGCCCAGATTCGAAGAATCGTTGGCTGGGTATCCAGCCATTGCAGTACCGCAGTTGCGGCACTAAAAGCCAATCCTCTTCCCCAGAAGTTTCTCCCAAGAAAATAGCCAAAATCCGCTGCGTGTCCCTTCACCCTGAGAGCAATGGTTCCGGCACAGTCGCTGGAATGGTGTTCCTGGATTATCCACTGATACTCAACGCCAGTGTCCCAATTGGAGGAAGCGCTCTCCAAATGGGATCTAGTAGAACTGACATCTGTTGGCATGGACCAATCCATGAATCTCATGACGTCGGAGTTGGTAGCGAGCGCGAACAGGGCTGGCGCGTCTTCCGGCTGCGCTCGACGCAGGAGAATCGGGGATGCTTCGATCAAATCAGGCGGGGCGTTCATGTGTCGCCTAACGACTGAGCTCAGCGGCCGCCCGCCGACCAGTAGTGCGCGCCAGCGCACTACGATGTCCAACCGCCAAGGCCTGTCCGCGCGCCAGCACTTTATGGGTCCCGGACCGCTGCAGCGATTTGTTAGGCGACAGGTGCTGGCGGCCCATCTTGATCTTTCTTCTTGTAGCGTTTGTTTGGAGCACAGGTACGCAAGGTGGCTCTGAAAACCTTGTACATCCATTCCATGGCCTCCTTAGCGTCGCCTTCGAGAAGCTCTTTGGGGCGATCTCGCGTGCCTGCGAGCCGCGCGCCGAGGGTGTGAGAATGGTCTGCGGGCTTTAGGTGAGCAAGAGGATTTCTGCGCCTGGACAGGTGGCGCAGCGGCCCTTCCCATTCGGGCGGTATGACTTGGGCTTCAACCGCCCGGCTAATAGCATCGGCGAAGCTAGGGCTTTCGAGATTTCCCGCACGTAACTGGAGCTCTTCGACTAGAGAGTGCTCAATGACGGCCATGGCCAGAAGGAGAGCGGCCGCATAATGGCCGCAGACAAAGGTTTGTCGCGCCTCTTGCAGCATGTGAAGCACTTCGTGCTGCCCCAGCATTGCCGAAGGAAGGTTGTTGTGTGAACTGAGCCAAACGATGCGATCGATGCGCGCAGCCCGAGAGCCTTCGTCATAGGCCGCGAGCGCAACGGCAAGGCGTTCTCTTATGGACTCATCGCTGTTCTCCATAGTCGCCTAACGATAAAGTTCAGCGGCGGGCGGCTCGCAGAAGCTGGTCATGGGCAGTTTATGCATGATGGTTACTGTGCTCCTTGCATACCAAATACCACCGGCCGCCCGTCCGCTGCAACGATTTGTTAGGCGACTCATTGCAATAATGTCTGTTCTGACATAGCCTAACGGCCGTGAGTCCCGACGACAAGCCCATCGTGTGGTTGGGTGGCACGATCAAGACGCCGCCGTTTTCGCCACCGGCGAGAGTGGAAATCGGGTACTTGCTGCGGCGCCTCCAGAGAGGCGAATCGTTGGGAATGCCCGCATCAAGGCCCATGCCGTCGATCGGCGTGCGTTGCCATGAATTGAGGGTAACCGACGCCAAGGTAAATTGGCGCCTGATGTATCGGATAGACGGTAACGCCGTGGTAGTTCTGGAAGTCTTTGCGAAGAAGACTCGAGCGACGCCCAAGGCAGTGATTGAGTTGTGCCAAAGGCGCATCAAGGAGTATGACCGTGACAGGCAAGATGAAGGCAAGCGTGCGAAAGAGGCTGGAAAGCAAGGGATGGGTCGTCGGAAGCGTCAAGGACTTCCTGAATCTGACCCCTGAGGAAGAAGCCTACATAGAGCTGCGCCTGAAGCTGGCAGATGGTCTGAAGGATTGTCGCAAGCGCCGCGGCCTCAGCCAGACGGCGCTGGCTGAATCTCTGAAGTCGAGCCAGTCTCGTGTGGCCAAGATGGAAGCCGGGGACCCAACCGTTTCCTTGGACCTGCTCGTGAAGTCGCTGCTGGCGCTCGGAACTTCGCGGCGCCAATTGGCTTCGATCATTGCACGGCGCTGAAGAGTCGCCTAACGGCTGAGTTCAGCGGCGGCACGCCGCCCTCTCAGCACGCGGGCGCGCAGCGCTCGTGTGCTCTCGGCGTCTGACCGCCCGCGGCCAAGCACTTTATGCGTCCACGCCCGCTGCAACGATTTGTTGGGCGACAGTGGCCTGTGTGTGCAGTTTCTCGGTCTCGGCGGCTGCAAGCGCGACACTTCTGGAGCCGACCAACAACTCGCGGCTTCGATACACGATCGATCAATCGCAGACATGTAGATAGCGATCATTGAGACGTCTTGGAGTTCGCCTGGGGCTCACTTTGGGATGTCGTTCTCTCGAAATACCTGGCTTGGGCCAACCACCCGAACGAGGCGAACAAGTGATTCGATAGGCGCAGTTCCGCAGCTAGGTCAGAGGCCCGGAGCGCGACCAAGAATTGGCTAAAATAGCGGTCTTGGTCATCTCTAGTGGTTCCCTGTGGAAAGCGATAAGTGATCTCGCATACTGTGGTCTTGCACTCTACAAACAGAAACTCGTCGGACATTTCTGCCACGGCATCCCTCCAGATGTCTCTAAGCCGACCTTCAGTGACAGAAGACCAACTCGGATCGATCGGCTCTGTTACCAACGCTTGTTCCGTTATGCACCAATCGAGGTTATTGGGACAGTCTTGTACTTTGAATGGGCGCGGTTGGAATGGGCGCGGAGTTCGATCTACAAGTTCCACGTCGATATGGTCGCGAGAACTGCCTAAAATATTTCGGTCAGCTATGGACCCCACGCTTGCGGTATTGGATGGCTGAGACGCTGGCTCCGCCGTCACTTGCGCTGTAGCGTCTTGATGGCGCTGGCCAGAATCCGTCAAGACTAATTTCTGGTCATCTAAGGAGTTGTGAGGCTCACGCACCGTGGTCTGCGATGAATCCTTCTCATGCGATGGCCAGAACAGCACGAGGGCAAGCACTGCCAGAACGACTGCGCTCCACGCCTTGAAGCCGTTATGGAAGCTGAAGTTCATGATTACCGGGAATAATTTGCCGCTGAAATGAAGGCTGTCGCCCAACGGATGAGCTCAGCGGCCGCGAGCTGACTTGTCAGCACGCGGGCGCGGAAACAATGAGGTGAGCATGACGAGTCCTCGCCCGCGGCCAAGCACTTTATGGGTCCCGGACCGCTGCAGCGATTTGTTAGACGACAGACCCCAAAGCTGGCTGAAGTGGGTATGTGCACCGCGCATGGTCCCTGGCACCCTCTTGAGTCTTCTTCTGCCTTGAACGAAGGGCTTACGCCGAACAACGGCAGGACCATCATGCCGCCACTGTTGCAGCGGCGCAATTGCACGGGCAACCTTCGGGCGGCAGGAGGGCAAGAGGAAGACGTAGGCGACCCGCCGGCGCAGGCAACATTCGGGGACTGAACCTGGAGACCGCTGCCCTTTGGCCCAGCACTTGATCGATGACCGTGGTTCGACATGGGAACTGGACGTATCGCGCGCCGGCAATGCCGGCGTAACGCTGACTCGCCGGGCTACGCAAACGCTGATCAGGGATTCAGGCAACCAGGTTAGCGCGCCGCGGACAACGCGCACCGAGCCTGGCAACCACCTTGACGCCACAACGACCGGCACAGCGCTCCTGAACTCTTGGATCACTGCCGCTTGTGTGAAGGCTCTGTCGTCTAACGGCTGAGTTCAGCGGCCGGCCACCGGCCGCTCAGCACGCGGGCGCGGTAGCGCTCGTGTGCGCTCTGTGCTTGGCCGCCCGCGGCCAAGCACTTTATGCGTCCCGGACCGCTGCAACGATTTGTTAGGCGACACGGGGCTGAGGTGGGGCAATCTTGTGGTTCATTGAGTCACTATCCACCCGGCCCTCACGCAACGCCCCTTCTTGTTGAAGCTCAGTGACAACTCCGGGCCACCACCTAGCTCACCGACATCAGGATAGAAGCTGTAGAACATGCCTCCGGGACGCGTACAACCAGCGACATCCCGCTGAGCCTTGCACTCATACGTTGGAGTGCCGAGCTCACCAACAATATCGTCTCTGGAGAGCCCGACGAGATTCTTGAGCCGAGCACCGCCATCGCTATTTCGGCACCCATAGGCGCAAAAGGGAACTTTCAGATCTTTGTGCCAGAGGCGAAGAGTTTCGAGAGTACGTGCCGCGTCGCCGCTCGGCCCAACCGAGGTTTGTTTTACAGCCGAGCACGCCAGCAGGAAGATGCCGGCACACGCAGCGCAACTGAGTGATCCGATGAGTGCCTTGCCATTGCTCATAGTGTCGCCTAACGGCTGAGTTCAGCGGCGGCACGCCGCCCTCTCAGCACGCGGGCGCGCAGCGCTCGTGTGCGCTCTGCGCTCGGCCGCCCGCGGCCGAGCACTTTATGCCTCACCGACCGCTGCAACGATTTGTTGGGCGACAGTGGCCTGGATGTGCAGTTTCTCGGTCTCGGCGACGCCAAGCAAAGCCCCGGAATTGCGGTTCTTGAAGCGAAATGGAGAGACTCTTCTCTTGAGAGCTTTGTGCAAGATGGCTGCTCATATTTCTGAAGCTATATCCCAGAGCGTTCTCGAGAGAGTCCGACTTCTGACGCCCCGAGCACAGACTTACGCTCATATTTCTTCGGTTATGTAGCAAAGCGCTCTCAAGAGTTTCCGACTTCTGAAGCCCTGAGCACAGACCAACACCGGACAGCCGCCATGGCCAGAGCTTCTGGGTCTTGAAGCCGTGATGGAGGCTGAAGTTCATGATGCCTGGGATTGAGTTACCGTTGAAAAGAAGTCTGTCGCCCAACGGCTGAGTTCAGCGGCCTGCCGCGGCCGCTGAAGCACGCGGGCGCGCCAGCGACCGCAGAAAGATAACGCTTGGCCGCCCGCGGCCAAGCACTTTATGGGTCCCGACCCGCTGCAACGATTTGTTGGGCGACAGTGGTGTCATCGTACGGTGAGCGTCTTTACGGTGATGAACAGACAAAAAGAAGAATGGACCCCGTTTCTTGAAGAGGGTCGTCTCTCGCCTTCGTACAGCAAAGCAGCCGACGAACCAACCTGCTCTTCTTCCTTCAGGCAGCACTACAGACTGCCGAAGATGCTGAAATCACTTCGCGCCATCGGTTGCTCTGAATGCGCGCTCTCGCCGCGCCGTTCTCTCAAGCAACTGTTTATATGCAGAGAGTTGCTCAGGCGTAAGGTATCTGGAAGCTATTTCTGAAAGTGTTTGAAGGTTCTCGGTTGTATACAAGTCCACTTGGCTCATGGTGGCCATCGCGGGTGGAAGTTGTTGGTTGATCTGCTTCTGCGCGTTGTTGAGATCAGTGCGCATCGCATTAGCCGTAGCTTCGTCTAGCGGCGGCAAGTTCTCTGCGGTTAGAACGATTTTCAAGTCGTTCATCTGCTCTCGAATTGGAGTTTCATCCTGGTATTGGCGCCATAACGGATACTTGCTCCCGAGAAACGTGGCTATTTCAGCCTCGTTAGCCTGATAGATACGCATGTATGCCTGGGACGGATCCTCGCCGGTGTTCACGTGCATGCTCCCGCTCGTTATACGCGCGACCTGTCGGGTAAAAAGATCGAAAAGAGCGTTCACTTGCTCCGGTTTGAGACCAAGTGCTTCACCAATATCAGGATAAGTTACCGGTAGAAGAGCGCGATTGTTAGCAAGGCTTTTCTGGATGCCTTCCGGACCCGGTCTCTTCAGCACAGGTTGTACACAGTTATTCTGTGACGTCCCCCTGATCTCCCCGAAGACTGAATCAGTTGCTCCTGGTTCAGGCAGCGTCCGGTGATTAAAAGGCACAATTTCGCCGCGTGAAGGGACGGAAGCAACACGCACAGAGTTGGCCGCCTTGAGATCTGAGTGGCTCTGGAGGCGCTCATTCTCCAAGAGGCGTCTCAGATGAAATACGTATATACCAAGTGCAATTACCGCAATAGACAGGGCCGCAATGATCGACCGCAAGATTGGTAGTTTCATGGACTCCTCCTAGATTAGTAGTTCAGAGGCATGCGACCGACGCAATGTATGAACCGAAGTAGAAGTGGACCCGCGCCATACTTTGGCGCGACGCCTCCAGAAATCTGGTTCATGTTGGTCGGCATGAAGTAGAGGCTAAACCGAAGTCTGTCGCCCAACGGCTGAGTTCAGCGACCGCACGCCGAGCTATAGGCGCGCGCGGGCGCGCACCATAAGACCAACGGCTCGCGCGTCCGCGCGCGAGCACTTTATGGTTGTACGGTTCGCTGCAACGATTTGTTAGGCGCCGGCACCGACGCAAATGTCTTTGGTTGGATCTCTGCCAATGCCTGGCGGATTTCTGGACCCAGCGCCATGAGTGTGTCGGGATCATTGCTTACAGCTCGCACAAGCAAAACTGCAACAGGCAAATCGGGTAAGTGTTGCTGATTCTCGATATTGGCGTCGACAGTAAGAAAGCAGTCGAATTCAGCGGCAGCGAGCGCAAGCAACTTGCCGTTCTTGACCCCAGACCAGCCCATTTCCACGACTGTTGAAACATCGTGGCCAGGCAGCTCGCGCTTCAGCCGTTTAGGAACGCATTCATCAAGCAACACGCGCATGAGCGACAGCCATATCTCCGGCCTGCTGAAGGGCTGCCACAGCTAGATCACGGGATACGCTGGGGAAGTCGGAAAGGAATTCGTTCAAGGGCTGACCCGCCTCGAGGTAGTCGAGTAGCGTCTGAAAAGGCACACGCGTACCTGAGAAGCAGGCTGTGCCTCCCATTATGTCTGGCATGCTGACGATGGCGGGGTCCATAGGCCACACAATAACTGGACCGTAAATCCCGTGCAAACCATCAGGGATTCAGGCGCCTAACGGTTGAGTTCAGCGGCGGCACGCCGCCATCTCAGCACGCGGGCGCGCAGCGCTCGTGTGCCCTCTGCGCTCGGCCGCCCGCGGCCGAGCACTTTATTCGTCCCCGACCGCTGCAACGATTTGTTAGGCGGCGGCGAGCAGAGACCTCGTCTGGGCGGATGCGTGCTATTCACTGCGGTTTCTGGTGAGCACGAAGGCTGTCTATTTGCTTGTGCAGACACGTGCCATAGGCAACTGGCCCCTTTGTTCTTTCCATGACACAGGCAAGCTCCATGGTTCTCCGCGTCTCATCGTCGTAGCTGTCTAGCTTGGGGATGCCAGGATTGCCTTTGAGCGAGGCAATTTGCCGGTTTAGACACGCGCCATAGGCGACAGGCCCCTTTGTCCTTTCCATGACGCAAGCAAGTTCCATGATTCGCCGTGTCTCGTCGTCGTAGCTGTCTAGTTTGGGAATGCCAGGAGAGCCTTTGAGTGAGGCGATTTGCTGGTTTAGGCACGCGCCGTAAGCGACAGGCCCCTTTGTTCTTTCCATGACGCAGGCAAGCTCCATGGTTCTCCGCGTCTCGTCGTCGTAGCTACGCAGGTTGGGAATTGGTGAATCCTGCGGAACCTGAGAGATCGCCGATTCATTTAGCGCGGCGACTAAGAAGATGCAACTTACTGCAAGAAGCGATGTCTTCGACATCATACGGCACCCCTCTCTGAGATCGTTGCACACACGTTTCTGAGCCGCCTAACGGTTGAGTTCAGCGGCCGCCCACGGCCGCTGAAGCACGCGGGCGCGCCAGCGCCCGCAGAAAGACAACGCTTGGCCGCCCGCGGCCAAGCACTTTATGGGTCCCGGCCCGCTGCAACGATTTGTTAGGCGACTGCGCCGAAGCCAGCCAACTGGCACCCTTGAAATCTGCACAGCGCTCGCTCCTTGAGACTGGTCGTGATGGAACCCCTCGCCCGAACGAAGGGCCCCGACAAGCACCAGGTCGGACTCTTTCGAGCACAACGTGGGACTCAACCGGGCACAACGCCCGGTAGATGATGCGGCCGCAGTTGCAGCGGCGCAATGCACGAGTGGCCTTTGGACGGCACCGCCGTTCCGACAGAGGGATAGGTTACCAAGAGGCGCCACGCCAAGGATCGGGGACAGAACCCGGAGACCGCGGACCTTAGACGCCAAGCAGTTTATGGATGACCGTTTTCGACGAAGGATCTCGACGCCGCGCGCCGGGAAGACTTGCACAACGCTGACCGATGGGCGGCACAAGGTTGCCGACGAGACGGCCGGCAACTCGGGTTGGGCGCCGCGGGCGACGTGCATGGTCTTGTTCTTGAGAAGATGAACCTAAACGATCAGTCGCCTAACGGCTGAGTTCAGCGGCCGGCCGCGGCCGCTGAAGCACGCGGGCGCGCCAGCGACCGCTGAAAGACAACGCTTGGCCGCCCGCGGCCAAGCACTTTATGCGTCCCGGCCCGCTGCAACGATTTGTTAGGCGCTCGCGCGATACGCATGCGAGGAAACCTCTGAACTCTACCTCCGCGAGTCTAGATTGATCGACTCTAGCTTCATCTTGTAGTTCTTGAACTGCGCCAATTGCTCATCGGTGATCTCTGAGCGCGGCAACCAGTACACAACACGCTTCTGCTCCTTTGAGAAGAGACTGCTCGCATGTATAGCGGTCACGTACTCAAAGTAAACGCGACCTTGCGTCTCGCCGATTAGCGACGCGAGATACGCGGAATTCATACCGGTCGCCGCGTCCAGCAACATTGCGATGTCCTTCTGGTTGGCCTTCTCAATGGACTCGGCAAGCACCAAGTTTGGTGCAATTGAACCCGATGTTAAGAGCGTCAGGGCAAAGAACTTTGTCCACTTTCGCATAGGCTGTACTCCTTCAACCATTTTGTGGAGGTTAACTCCCACACTAGCTGGCCGCCCGCCGATGGTCTGCCAGCTATGATTCTGCGCCGCTCCATGCCGTTTGCACCATGGATAAGACACTGAGCTTTCCTGGCGCCTAACGGCTGAGTTCAGCGGCGGCACGCCGCCCTCTTAGCACGCGGGCGCGCAGCGCTCGGGTGCTCTCGGCGCTCGGCCGCCCGCGGCCGAGCACTTTATGCGTCCACGCCCGCTGCAACGATTTGTTAGGCGACACTGGTCGGATCGGAGCCACTGTACTTCCGGAAAACCAACGTAGTCGCAAATCGGAGCGGTCCAATGCTGCCAGAACGTAGGGTCGTAGACGAAAGTGCGAGCTATCAGTGGTCATGCGGAACAACCATAAGCCGTGGCGCCGTAACAAGCTCAACGGCTACGAGACAAGGACCACCGGAGAGTTCTCGCTCTTCGCATCTAACGAGAGCACCAGAAGGGAACTGCCAATGTTCGTCTTCCGGGTCGTCGTTCTTCGAGACAATCTCAAAGGTTTCACCGATTCGCCTTGACGCCTGCACAGGCCTCCAAACGTCGACACCCTCATCCAGGAGCGCGACGTAGATGGTTTCGGTATTGAGCATATTCGTAACGACGGAGAGTGTCGCCTAACGGCTGAGTTCAGCGGCCGCGAGCCGACCTTCTCGGCACGCGGGCGCGCGGCGCAGCCGCACGCACAACGCTCGGCCGCCCGCGGCCGAGCACTTTATGGGTCCCGGCCCGCTGCAACGATTTGTTAGGCGCCGCGAGCAGAGGTCCAGACTCTTGGGTTTATGGACGAGTACATAGATCTGAAGTCGGATTGACGGCACATGGGATTGCGAAGACGAAGGCGACCCAAGCGGCGACAATTGCTATAAGCACCAGAGCCCCATACCTGTCCATGAAAGGAATAGGGTTTCTACCCAAGGCCCTGTATACGTCCTTCTCATGGCTCTTATCGAGAGCCACTGAAGTACCGCAAGCCTCACAGCGCCCCACTACGACCTTATTCTTGAGACCTTTGAAGAGCCAGAATATGTGGCTGTAGTCGTAGTCGATCGCAATTACTCGCTGGGAATCGCGCCGACACGTGCCGCACGGGGGTACGTTGTTGATCGGGATGCGGATGGTCTTGTGGCCGCTACCAAAGATAAACACTTTGCTCTCCTAGGCGCCTAACGGCTGAGTTCAGCGGCCGCCCGCGGCCGCTGAAGCACGCGGGCGCGCCAGCGACCGCAGAATGACAACGCTTGGCCGCCCGCGGCCAAGCACTTTATGCGTCCCGGCCCGCTGCAACGGTGTGTTAGGCGACTGCGCCGGAACCCACCAACGGGCACCATTGAACCCTGCACAACATTGGCTCCCTGAGACTTTGCGCGACGAAACCACTTGCCCAAACGAAGGGCCAGGACAAGCACCAGGCTGGACCCGTCCGAGCACCACGTGGGACTCAACCGTAGATGACCTCGAGCAGATGATGCGGCCACCGCTGCAGCGGCGCAATGCACGAGTGAGCTTTGGGCGGCAACACCTTTCCGGCGGCGACGTAGATGGCCAAGAGGCGCCACGCCAGCCTTTTGGGGGCCGAATCCGAAGACCGCGGACCTTGGACGCCAAGCAGTTTATGGATGCCCGTTTTCGACGGAGGATCTCGGCGCCGCGCGCCGGAAAGGCTTGCACAACGCTGACCGATGGGCGGCACGAGGTTGCCGACAGAACGGCCGGCAACTCGGGTTGGGCGCCGCGGGCGACGTGCATGGTCTTGTTCTTGAGAAGATGAACCTAAACGATCAGTCGCCT
>Ga0335083_10011331_pt1 | contig 10707 bp, 10 predicted proteins | sample Lox_Sample_42_FD_206716 | JGI IMG/M metagenome (GOLD analysis project Ga0335083, IMG submission 206716) | Soil microbial communities from Loxahatchee National Wildlife Refuge, Florida, United States - Lox_Sample_4.2 | ecosystem: Environmental > Terrestrial > Soil > Wetlands | place: USA... | reverse complement strand
ACCAGGTGCCGCGCGTGCCGTGCTTCTCGAACACCTGCGTCAGGCGGTCGGTGTACTCGGCGAGATGCTCTAGCGGCACAGCGCAATCCTCGATGAAGGAAACCGGTTTGCCGTCGCCCCTCATGGACATCATGATGTTGAGGCCCGCCTTGCGCACCTCCCACAGCTCCTTCTGCCGCTGCGCATCGGTGATCTCGGCCACGCTGCCGGGCAGCCCAAGGTCGGACATCAGCTGGACGAGGTCTTTCAGCTTTTTCTGCTGAACGGCAGCTTCATCGCCAGAGAATTCCACCAGCAGGATCGCGTCAGGTTCGCCCTTGATGAATGCATCCACCGTCTTGCGGAAGGCCGCGATGTCGCGCGCGAGGCCGATCATGGTGCGATCCACCAGTTCCACCGCCGAGGGCCCGAGCTTCACGATGTGCTGGGTCAGGTTCATTGCGGTATAGAACTTCGGGAAGTGCACGACGCCGAGCGCGCGCGCCTTCGGCAGCGGCGAAAGCCTCAAATGCAGCTGCTCGGACCAGGCAAGCGTGCCCTCGGAGCCGACCAGCAGGTGAGCGGCATTGGCATGCGGAGGTCCGAGGTGATCGAGGTTGTAGCCGGCGACCTTGCGCAGAACCTTGGGAAAGCGCGCGGAGATTTCTTCTTTTTCTCTTTCATACAAGGATTTCAATTTCCGGAGAAATTCGAGATATTCAGGCGTTCCCCCGGTTTCTTCCATCGCGCCGAAACGCCAGCGCTTGCCTTCGACGGTTACCGCATCGATGGCGAGAACGTTATGCACCATGTTGCCGTAGGCGATGGAGCGAGAACCGCAGGAATTGTTGCCCGCCATGCCGCCGAGCGTCGCCTGCGCGCTGGTCGAGACGTCAACCGGAAACCACAGGCCGTGCGCGCGCAGCTTCGTGTTCAGGGAATCGAGAACTATGCCCGGCTGTACAACGGCGACCCTGTTTTCGATATCGAGCTTGATCACCTGGTCCAGATATTTCGTGTGGTCGATGACCAGCGCCGCGCCGACCGCCTGGCCGCACTGCGAACTGCCGGCGCCGCGCGGCAGGATCGGCATGCCCTGTTCGGCCGCCACGGCGATCGCTACGCGCGCGGCCTCTGCGGTACGCGGCACTACCACGCCGATGGGCTCGATCTGGTAGATCGACGCGTCGGTCGAGTAACGTCCGCGCGATGCGGCATCGAACAACACTTCGCCGTCGACCTCGCGACGCAGGCGTTCCGCGAGCCTGGGATCCCCGGCTCCGGTTGCGACAAGCTTGACCGGGAACGCAGGCGCGCGTGGCGGGAACACGGGCGCGTTCATGCCGCTTGGGGTTGCGCCGCGGGCAGCGCGGCGAACACGCTGGCGAGCTTGTGGGCCAGATGGTTGGAGAGCAGCGCCTTGATGCGCTTGACGTCCCGCGCGCCCAGTGCGGCGAGTATCTCGTCGTGCTCGCGCACCGCCGCGTCCCAGCGTTCCTTCGACAGGTTCGCCATGTAGCGCGCGCGGCGCACGTTGCCGTTCATCTGCCGGTAGGTGTTGTAGAGCACGGCGTTGCCCGAGTACTTCACCAGCTTCAGGTGGATCGCCTGGTTGAACTTGAAGTAGCCGGCCAGATCATTGCGCGCATGATAGGCGAGCATTTCGTAATGCAGCGCGCGGATCTCGTTGATCTGCGCATCGGTGGCGTTCCGGCAGGCGAGCTCGCCGGCCAGTGCTTCCAGCGCGCCCATCACCGCAAGCGACTCTCCCAGCCGTATCGGGTCCATCTGCGAAACGATGGCGCCGCGATTCGGCAGCAACTCGACCAGCCCTTCGGTCGCGAGTACCTTGAAGGCCTCCCGCAACGGGGTGCGCGACAGGCCCAGCTGCGCGGTGAGCAGGCGCTCGTTCAGCCGGGCGCCTGCGGCGAGGCGGCCCTGCACGATCAGGTCGCGAAGGCGGTCTGTGGCCTCCTCATGGAGGGGTCGGCGGATGATCGGCGTGGGCTCTTGCGAATCGTCCATTTTGCATGCAGAATACAAAAAGTTCGCGATTTTGGCAATAGAAAGCACCTATGTTGCGCACAAATTCTAGAATTGCATGCAAATTCAGGAGATCCGCATGAGCCGAGCTGCCGGGCGCCACTTCCTCCAGATACCCGGGCCCACCAACGTGCCCGACCGGATACTGCGCGCCATCGATTTCCCGACCATGGATCACCGCAGCCCGGACTTCGGCGCCTTGGGCAAGGAGGTCCTTGGGGGGATGAGGCACGTCTTCAAGACGGCCAGCCATGTGGTGATCTACCCCGCTTCCGGTACCGGCGCTTGGGAGGCGGCCCTGGTCAACACGCTGTCTCCCGGCGACAGGGTGCTGATGTACGAGACTGGCCATTTCGCAACGCTCTGGCAAAAAATGGCCAAGCGCCTGGGACTCGAGCCGGAGTTCATCGCCGGGGACTGGCGCACGGGCGCCGACCCGCAGGCAATCGAGGCTCGCCTGCGCGAGGACAATACCCACGGCATCAAGGCGGTCTGCGTGGTGCACAACGAAACCGCCACCGGCGTCGTCTCCCGCATTGCCGAGGTGCGGCGGGCGATTGACGCGGCGAAGCATCCCGCGCTGCTCCTCGTGGACACGATTTCCTCGCTCGGCTCGATCGACTACCGGCACGATGAATGGGGCGTGGATGTCACCGTCGGCGGCTCGCAGAAAGGATTGATGCTGCCGCCCGGCCTCTCTTTCAATGCCGTCTCGGCCAAGGCACTGGCCGCTTCGAAGAATGCGAAGCTGCCGCGCAGCTTCTGGGATTGGGGCGAGATGATCGCCAGCAACAAGGACGGCTATTTCCCCTATACGCCAGCGACCAACCTGCTCTACGGCCTGCGCGAGGCGCTCAAGATGCTGCTCGAGGAGGAAGGCCTCGACAACGTCTTCGCACGCCACCAGCGCCATGCGGAAGCCACGCGGCGCGCGGTACGCGCCTGGGGACTGGAAGTACTTGCGAAGAATCCCGCCGAATTCTCCTCGTCGCTCACGGCAGTGCTGCTGCCAGCGGGACATGACGCCGACCGCGTGCGCAAGATCATCCTCGAAAATTTCGACATGTCGCTCGGCACGGGCCTCGGTAAGCTTGCCGGCAAGGTGTTCCGCATCGGGCACCTAGGCGACTTCAACGACCTGACGCTCGCCGGCACGCTGGCCGGCTGCGAAATGGGGCTGGAACTCGCCGGGGCACCGATCAAGCGCGAAGGCGTGAAGGCGGCGTTGGACTACCTGGCCGAGTGCCGCCGATCGCCGGCGCGCGCTGCTGCCTGAACATAGAAGAAGACAACGGAGGAGAGAGGAAATGCTGAAGCGTTTGATGCTGGTCGCCGCCTGCGCGTTCTACGCGGGCGGCACGATGGCGCAGGCCTACCCGACCAAGCCCGTGAGAATGATCGTCGGCTTTCCGCCCGGCGGCGGCACCGACGTGGTGGCACGGGTGATTTCGCAGAAACTCTCCGAGTGGTGGGGCCAGGCAGTGACGGTCGAGAACCGGGCCGGGGCGACCGGCACGATCGGCGCCGACGCAGTGGCAAAAAGCCCGGCCGACGGCTACACGCTGATCATGGGCCACGTTAATTCGCACGCCATCGCGCCCAACCTGTTCGCCAAGCTGCCCTACGACCCGATCAGGGATTTCGCCGCCGTCGCCTACGTCGGTTACGTGCCGAACGTGCTCGCCGTGCATCCGTCGATCAACGTGAAGTCGGTGAAGGAGTTAGTCGCGCTGCTCAAAGCCAATCCAGGTAAATACAACTATGCCTCGTCCGGTAACGGCAGCACACAGCACCTCGCGGGCGAATTGTTCAAGCAACTCACCGGCACCAATATCGTCCACGTGCCCTACAAGGGCAGCGGCGACGCGATCAAGGATCTGCTCGCCGGCGTGGTGGCGATGAATTTCGACACCATGCCGCCGGTGCTGCCGCACATCCAGGCGGGCAAGCTGCGCGGGCTGGCAATTTCCACGCCCAAGCGCCTGCCACTGTTACCGGACGTGCCGACCTTCGTCGAAGAAGGCATCAACGGCTTTGACGTCGCCAACTGGTACGGCATCATGGCGCCGGCCGGCACACCGCGCGAAATCGTCCAGAAAATAAATCTCGACACGAACAAAGCGATGCTGGTACCTGAAGTGCGCGCGCGCCTGGAATCGGTCGGCACGCAGATGCACGAGCAGAGTCCGGCAGAGTTCGAGGCCTACATGAAATCCGAAGTCGCGAAGTACGCCAAGCTGATCAAGGACATCGGCGTCCGGATCGAGTGATGGCGGGCGGCTCGGTCCTCGTCGAGCGCGACGGCTTTATCGCCACCGTCACGCTGTCCAGCCCGGGACGGCTGAATGCGCTCGACAAGAGCATGTGGGCTCAGCTGGGCGCAGCCATGCGCGATCTCGGGGCCGATGACAGCCTGCGCTGCATCGTCATCCGCGGCGATGGCGACAAGGCCTTCGCCGCCGGCGCGGATATCGCGGAGTTCGGGAACGAACGCGCCAATTCAGCGCAGGCGAAGGCCTACAGCCTGGGCGGCATCGGCTGGATGCATTCGGTGGCTGAGTGCCGCCACCCGACCGTGGCCCTTATCCAAGGTGCCTGCGTAGGCGGCGGCCTGCTGATCGCCTCGCAATGCGACCTGCGCATCTGCAACGAGTCGGCGCGCTTCGGGGTGCCGGTGAAGAAGCTCGGCCTCACGGAATCCTACGACGAGCTGCAGGGCATGATGCGCGTCGCAGGGCCGGCGGCTTCGTTGGAACTGCTGCTGGAGGGTCGGATCTGGAACGCGAAGGAAGCCTACGAGAAAGGACTGGTTTCGCGCGTGGTGCCTGACGCGACCGTCGTCGATGAAGCCTACGCAACGGCGCATCGCATCGCCGATGGCGCGCCGCTGGTGGCACGCTGGCACAAGAAATTCGTACGTCGTCTTCTCGATCCGCGGCCGCTGACGCAGGAAGAGCGCGACGAGGGTTACGCCTGCTTCGACACCGAGGATTTCCGCGAGGGTGTAGCCGCCTTTCTCGACAAGAGAAAACCGAAATTCACCGGCCGTTGAACAGCGACCGCCGTGTAGTCAGTTCTTCACTCCCATCATATGGTTGGGCAGCCAGGTAGCGATTTCGGGAAAGAAGCAAAGGATCACGATGGCGAGGAACATGCAGAGCACGTAAGGGATCGTGCCCCAGATGATTTTCATCAACGGAACATCGGGCGCGATCGAGCTGACGATGTAGATATTGAGGCCTACCGGCGGGTGAATGAGGCCGATCTCCATGTTGATGGTGAGGATCACGCCGAACCAGATCGGATCGAAGCCGGCGGCGGTGACGATGGGAAAAAGGATCGGGCTCGTCATCAGGATGATCGCCGCGGGCGGGATGAAGAACCCGCACACCAGCAGGAACAAATTGATCATCCCCATCAGCACCCAGCGGTTGAAGTGCGCGTCGGCGATCGCCTGCGCGAGCGTTTGCGTCAGATAGAGCGACGTGAGCATATAGCCGAAGAGCGTCGCCGCGGCGATGATGGTGAGGATCATTACCGATTCCCGCGTCGTCTCGCGCAGGATCGTCCACCAGTCCTTCGCCCTCCACATCCGGTAAATGATTACGGCAAGCGCCACGCACAGCGCCGCCCCGACGCCGGCCGCCTCTGAGGGCGTCGCCACGCCGCCATAGAGCACCCACATCACGCCGACGATGATGGCAAGAAAGGGCGCGATCTTGGGAATCGACCCAAATTTTTCCTTCCAGCTGTAGCGGAAGTCTGGCGCGTGCGAGCGGAAACCGCGCCGCCACATGTCGAAAAGCGTCCAGAGCATGAACAGGCCGGTAAGCATCAGGCCAGGCATCACGCCGGCGAGAAACAGCCGTCCAATCGAGGTCTCGGTCGCAATCCCGTAGAGGATGAAGGTAATGGAAGGTGGGATGAGGATGCCGAGCGAGCCGCCGGCGCAGATCGACCCGGTGGCGATCTCGTCCGGGTAGCCGCGCTTGCGCATCTCCGGAATGCCCATCTTGCCGATGGCCGCGCAGCATGCTGGCGAGGAGCCGGTGAGCGCGGCAAACAGGGCACAGGCGCCGAGGTTCGAGATCACCAGACCTCCCGGCAGCCGGTAGAGCCAGCGATCAAGCGCCTCGTACAGGTCCTTCCCCGCAGGCGAAGAGCCGATTGCAGCACCCATCATCACGAACATCGGGATGGCGACCAGCGTGAACTCGTCCAGGCCGCCCCACATCGTCTCGGCGACCACTCGCATGCCGTCCAGGCCCTGGAAGACCAACAGGAAAATGATCGAGATCGCCCCCAGGCCGAAGGCCACCGGTATCCCTGACAACAGAATGAGGAGCGTCATGACGAGGACAATCGCGCCCTGCATGGTCGGGCTCATGAGTGCGTCCTCTCCTCGCCGATCCCGAACGGCCTGGCGTGACCGGTGAGCAGGCTGATGAACTCGACGATGTACTGCAGAACAAGCAACCCGAGCCCGATCGGCATCGCGCCCAAGGGAATCCAGAGGCGCGCGCGCCATACGGTATCAGAGCGCCAGTTGCCCGCCCAAGCCTGATGCCAGTATGCGGTGCACAACGCGAGCAGGACGACGCAGAACGCGATGGCGAGCAGCATGGTAGACACTGCCAGCCAGTAGCGAGCACGCAGCCCCAATTGCAGCGGCAGCATGTCAACGTTGACGTGCCCGCGTGTCTTGAGCACGTAGGCGCTGCCGATGAAGGTCGCCGACACGATGCAGTACGTGACGACGTCGATCTGCCATATGGTGGTGCGGTTGAGCAGGTAGCGCTCGATCACCATGTCGCAGATCACGAGCACGCCAAGCGCGATCAGCCCCGCAGCCACCACGCCGGACAGGCGGGAGAGCAGGTCAACCGCGCGGAAGAACGCATTCAAGAGCTTCAAGGGCTTGTGTGCCGGCATGGGCGTTTGCACAGGGTCGGGATCAGCCAGGTTGTACGGCTACAAACGCAAAACGGCCTGCGGGCATGCCGCAGGCCGTCCGGTTCAGCCCGCTATTTGACCGACAGCGCCTCGTCGATCAGGTTCTGCCCGTTGGGCACGTCCTTCGCGAATCTCGCGTAGGCGCTCTTCCTCGCCAAGTTAACCCACTCGTTGTATTCGGCGTCGCTCAGCGTGACCACTTTCACCTTGTGGTCCTCGAAAACCTTGACCGCCTCGGCGTTCACTGCGTCGGCCTTGCCTTCGTAGTAGGCCTGCGCATTCTTGCCCGCCTTCAGGATGGCATCCTGCTGCGGCTTGCTGAGCTTGGCAAAGCTCTTCTTAGACATCAGCATCGGCTCGTACATCATCCACAAGGCGTTGTTGCCGGGAGCCGTGAGGCAACTGGTTACCTCGTAGAGCCGCGTCGAGGCGAACGTGCCGAGGCTCGTGTCGGTCCCGGTCACCACGCCGGTCTGGAAGGCGTTGTAGATCTCATTCGACGGAGGGCTGACGATGCTCGCGCCCGCCGCCTCCCACATCGCCGCGAAGGTCGGGCCCGCCGCGCGGAACTTCATGCCGCTCAGGTCGCTCGGCTTCACCACACAGCCACTTTTCGCCGCCATGCCGCCGGCAAACCAGGCATCCGACAGTACGATCACGCCGTTCTTTTCGATCTCCCCGCGGATGTCCGTCATGAACTTCGAATTGTTCACCCGCTTCGCGCGCTCCTGGCTTCGGATGAGGCCGGGCATCAGCGTCGCGCTGAAGGTCGGCACCTTGCCGCTTGCGTAATCGAGCGGGAACAGCGAGATGTCGAGCTGGCCGTCCACCATCGCGTTCCATTGCTGGTTGGGCTTGAACAGCGACGCGCCCGGGTAGACCTGGACATCGAGATCGACGCCTGCGGCCTTGGCCTCCTTCGCAACCATTTGTACCATGTCGTCGCGCACATCGCCTTTGCCTCCGGGAAACTGGTGCGAAGCGCGCAGCACAGTAGGACCGGAAAATGCGGTGCCGGTGAATGCGACGCCGGCGAGGGCCGCGACAATACCAATTCGTTTGATCGTGATCACAGGGTCTCCTCCTAGAGAAATGCGTATCGAACAGCGGTCGCTATCCTAGGCCGCGAAGGCCCATGGCGCAAATGGTGCTGCGCAGCGCAAACCGCGTTCAGAGAATACCCTCAGCCCGCAGCCTCGCGATCTCCACGTCGCTCTTGCCGAGGATTCCTTTCAGAACTTCGCCGGTATGCTCGCCGAGCAGCGGCGGCGGCAGGCGGTATTCAAGCGGAGTTCCCGAGAAGCGCATCGGGCTGGCCACCAGCGGCAGCTTGCCGGCGGCGGCATGCTCGAGCTCGATTTTCACGCCGCGCGCCTGGACCTGCGGCTCCTGGAAGACCTGCGCGATGTCGTTTATAGGCCCGTTCGGTACACCGGCCCCTTCCAGCAGCGCAAGCCATTCGGCGGTGGTTTTCTTTCTGAAGATTTCCTGGATCAACCGCGTAATCTCCGCGCGGTTCTCGACGCGCTTGCCGTTGGTGACGAAGCGCGGGTCATGCACCAGCTCTGGGCAGCCGGCCGCCTCGCAGAACTTGCGGAACAGGTTGTCGTTACCGCAGGCGATGATAACTTCGCCGTTGCTGGTCTTGAACGGCTGGTAAGGCACGATATTCGGATGCAGGTTGCCGATCCGCCCGGGCGGCGTGCCGGTGGCGAAGTAATTGGTGTTCTGGTAAGCGAGCAGCGCGATCTGTGAATCGAGCAGCGCGAGGTCGAGGTGCTGTCCCTTGCCAGTATGCGCGCGGTTCGCCAGCGCCGCGCAGATCGCGATCGAGGCATACATGCCGGTAATGATGTCGGCAATCGGCACGCCTGCACGCTGTGGTCCGCTGCCCTGCGCGCCGTCTGGCTCGCCTGTGACGCTCATCATCCCACCCATGCCCTGAATCATGAAGTCGTAGCCGGGACGCTCGCGGTAGGGGCCGGTCTGGCCGAAACCGGTCACTGAACAGTAGATCAAGCGCGGATTTGCCGCCTTCAGGTCTTCATAGCCCAGGCCGTAGCGCGCGAGGTCGCCGTGCTTGTAATTCTCGATAAGCACGTCGCACTCGCCGGCGAGCGCCCGTACGAGCGCCTGTCCATCGGGCTTGGCGACGTTCACGGTAATGGATTTCTTGCCGCGGTTCGCCGAAGTGAAATATGCGGAATCCTTCGTCGGGTGCCCCTCCCGGTCCTTGACCCAGGGTGGCCCGAAAGCGCGAGAATCGTCGCCGACCTTCGGCCGTTCGACCTTGATCACCTCGGCGCCGAGGTCTGCAAGGTTCTGTCCCGCCCAGGGACCTGCGAGAACGCGGGACAGGTCGAGGACGCGTACGTGCGATAGCGGACCGGCCATGCGCGTTACTTCACGACCAGGTTGTTCTGGACCCGCTTCACTCCCTCGATGCCGCGGGCGGCCTTCCCTGCCTGCTCCTTGACCGCGGCGGTGTCGACGAAACCGGTTAACAGCACACGGCTCTCGTAGGTCTCGACCGAAATCGAAGTCGAGGGCACGCCCTTCTCGGTCAGCAGCGCGGCCTTGACCTTAGTGGTGATCGCGCTGTCGGCCAGCACGCGCGCGTCGTTGTCCTGATTAGCCTTGATGAACTCGTCGACGCTAAGGCGCCCGTCCTTATTGGCGTCGAATTTCGTGAAGCGCTTGGCCAGTTCCTTTTCGCCCGCAACCTCCTGCTTGCTCAGAAAGCCATCGTGGTTCTTGTCGAGAACATCGAAAGCCTGGTTGCCGGTTTGCTTCGCCCACGCCGTAGCGGCGAACAGAGCCAGCGAGGTAACAAGCAGCTTATTCATTGCACCCTCCGTGGGAATCGAAGCGCGAATCTACCAGAGGTTCGCCAGCATGCGCAGGCCCAGTCCGAACAGCATCAGTGCAAACACGATGCGCAGGCGTTTCACCGGCAACCGGTGCGCGAACCGCGCACCGAGCGGCGCCAGCGGCATGCTGGCGGCAACGACGATCGCCAGCGCCGGCAGGTAGACAAAACCGAGGCAGCCATCGGGCAGTCCCGATACGCGCATGCCGTTCAGCACATAGCCGGCAGTCCCGGCAAGGGCGATCGGAAAGCCATTGGCTGCGGCCGTGCCAATGGCGCGTTTGAGCGGTAGGTTGCACCAGGTGAGGAACGGGATCGACAGGAAGGCGCCGCCGGCCGCGAGCACGCTGGAGATGCCGCCGATCGCGGCGCCGGCGCCGAAAAGACCGGCGGCACCGGGCAACTGGCGCGACGGCTTCGGCTTCACTTCCAAAAACATCTGCGTCGCCGCATAGAACATGAAGGCAGTAAAAAAGATCGCCAGCGCCCGCGTCGGTACGTAGCCGGCGACCAGCGTCGTCGCAAGCGCACCGGCGACGATGCCCGGCGCCATGGCGAAGGCGACTTTCCAATCCACCGCCCCATGGCTGTGGTGCGCACGCACGCTCGACAGCGACGTAAACACGATGGTCGCCATCGACGTCGCGAGCGACAAGTGCATCATGTGCTCAGCCGGGAAACCCTTGGCCGTGAACACGAACACGAGCATCGGCACCATGACCATACCGCCGCCGATGCCGAACAGCCCGGCCAGGAAGCCAACAGTCATGCCGATCACCAGATAGGCCCACCACCACTCCATCAGGCGGATCCGAGCAACCGGCCGACGAGTTCGGCGAAGCCGGCGCCTGCGGCGCCGCGCG
>Ga0335083_10011330_pt1 | contig 10709 bp, 6 predicted proteins | sample Lox_Sample_42_FD_206716 | JGI IMG/M metagenome (GOLD analysis project Ga0335083, IMG submission 206716) | Soil microbial communities from Loxahatchee National Wildlife Refuge, Florida, United States - Lox_Sample_4.2 | ecosystem: Environmental > Terrestrial > Soil > Wetlands | place: USA: Florida... | reverse complement strand
CGAGCGGACCCGCTGCCCGATCAGGGGGTCAAGGAGAGCGCCATGGATAGCGCAGTCGCCCAGAACATGGGCAAGAACCAGGCGGAGCCGCGCTCCGTCGACCCGGTATGGACCAAGATCCGTGAGGCGGCCCAGGCAGCGGCGGCGGCGGAACCGATCCTGGCCGGCACCCTTCACGCCACCATCCTGAGCCAGACCCGCTTCGAGGGCGCGTTGAGTTATCACCTCGCGCGCCTCGTCGGCACGACCGAGGTGCCGGCCGCCCTGATCCGCCAGACCTTCGAGGAAGCCTTCAACGCCGATCCGTCCATCGGCCTCGCCGCGCGCTTCGACATCGTCGCCGTGGCCGACCGCGATCCCGCCTGCACCTCGCACATGGACCCGCTGCTCTGGTTCAAGGGCTACCATGCGCTGCAGACCTATCGCGTCGCGCACTGGCTGTGGACCAACAACCGCCGCACGCTCGGGCATTACCTGCAGAGCCGCGCCAGCGCGCTGTTCGGCCTCGACATCCATCCCGGCTCGGTGATCGGCAAGGGCATCTTCATCGACCACGGCACCGGCGTGGTGATCGGCGAGACCGCCGTCGTCGAGGACGGCGTCTCCATGCTGCACGGCGTGACGCTCGGCGGCACCGGCAAGGAGCGCGGCGACCGTCACCCGAAGGTGCGCCGCGGCGTGCTGCTCGGCGCCGGCGCCAAGGTCCTGGGCAACATCGAGATCGGCGCCTGCGCCAAGATCGCCGCCGGCAGCGTGGTGCTGGAACCCGTCCCCGCCGGCTGCACCGCCGCGGGCGTGCCTGCGCGCATCATCGGCTGTGTCGACGTGCCGGAACCGGCGCTGGAGATGGATCAGCGGATTTAATACACGTCCGCCTGATACCGCCCTGACTTCTTGAGATCGGCGAGGAAGGCCTTGGCCTTCGCCTCGTCCATCGCGCCGTGCTCGGTGGCGATCGCGACCAAGGCCTTCTCGACGTCGCCGGCCATCTTCTGGGCATCGCCGCAGACGTAGAAGTGCGCGCCGCGTTGCAGCCAGGCCCAGAGCTCGGCCGCTTCCTCGCGCATGCGGTGCTGGACGTAGGTCTTGGGCGTGCCCGCGTCGCGCGACCAGGCGAGGGTGAGCCTGGTGAGCGTCTCGGCCTCCTGGAGGCCGAGGAATTCCTGCTCGTAGAAGAAGTCGCAGTCGCGGCGCTGATGGCCGAAGAACAGCCAGGCGTCGCCCGGCGCCTGGGTGATCATGCGTTCCTGCAGGAAGGCGCGGAACGGCGCCACGCCGGTGCCGGGCCCGACCATGATGATGGGCGTCGCGGGATCGGCGGGCAGGGCGAAGTTGTGGGCGCGCTGGACATAGACCTTGAGCGGCGTGCCGGGCTCGATGCCGCGCGACAGGAAGGTCGAGGCGACGCCGAGCCGCGTGCGCGCCGCGATATCGTAGCGCACGTGATCGACGGTGAGCGAGATGCGGTTGGGATCGACCTTGGGCGAGGAGGAGATCGAGTAGAGGCGCGGCTGCAGCGGCTCCAGGCATTCGACGAAGGCCTCGGGATCGGGCCGGATGCCGGCGAACTTCTCGACCGCCGCCAGCACGTCGAGCGTGGCGGCATCGCCGTCCGGGTCCTCGCCCTTGGCCAGCGCTTTGGCTTTCGCCTTGCGCTCGCCGCCCACGAGATAGGAGATGAACTCGAACAGCATGTCGGGTGCCAGTCCGAGCGACATCTCTGTGGTCAGCATCTCGCGGAGCGTCTTGTCGCCCACGGGGAGGTCGGGCGGCGCGTTGATCGCGGCGATCACCGCCTCGACCAGCGCCGGATCGTTCACCGGATAGACGCCGAAACTGTCGCCCACCGTGTAGTCGAGGCCGCTGCCGGTGAGATCGAACTCGATGTGCCAGGTCGACTTTTCCGACGCGCCCTTGTTCAGCAAGTGCCGCGAGAGGAACTTCGCCTCGACCGGCGCCTCGCGCGAATAGCCCCGCGCCGCGCCGTCGGGCCGCTCGGCCGCCTTTGCCTCGATCTTGGCCTTGGCCTCGTCGGGATCGGTGGCGCCGCCGCCCATCTCCTCGATCAGCGTCTTCAGCATGCGCGCCGTCGACTTGCCGCCCGGCACGCAGAGGTTCAGCCGCTCCTCGGCCTGCTGCACGATCTCGTTGGCGTAGGTCTCGCAGGTGTAGCCGCACTGGCCGCAATCCTGCTGCGCCATGGCCGCCATCATGCGCCGCCGGAGCGGCCGGCCTTCGGCCATGGTCATGCGTTCGGGCAGCGCGATGGCGGGATCGTGCCAGGGCGCCTCGCCGTCGTCGCCGTCGTCCAACGGATTGCGAAAGGCCGGATCGGCGCCGGCCGGCAGCGGCGGCGGCTCGTCGCTCGGCACGGTCGACAGGAAGCCCGCGAAGAAGCCGTTCAGCCATTCACGCTGCTCGGCGCTGAACGGCGCATCCTCGGGGATCAGGTTGACGACGCTCATGCGAGCCCGACGAGCTTGCGCAGGCCCTCGTCGTCGTGGCGCGCGGCGAATTCGCGGAACGTCTCCTCGGCATTCGCGCGATGGGCCATGTAGGCCGCCAGCAGCTTCTCGATGAAGGCGGGCGTGTCCTCCGCCTTGATCTCCTGTGCGAAGTCGCGGCCGATGGCGGCATCGGCGCCATAGCCGCCGCCGATCACGACATTGTATCCGTCGACCGTCTCCTCGCCGCCGGCGTCGACTCTCGCGCCGACCAGACCGATGTCGCCGATATAGTGCTGGGCGCAGGAGTTGGGACAGCCGGTGAGATGGATGTTGATCGGCGTATCGAGCGCGACCCTGGGGTCGCAATGCTCGGCGATCGTCATCGCCATCTCCTTGGTGCGGGCGTTGGCGAGCTTGCAGCCGTTGGAGCCCGTGCAGGCGACAAGGCCGGCCCGCAGCGGCGAGACGGCGAGGGCGAGGCCTGCGCCGTTCATGCGAGCCTCGAACGCCGCGCGATCGGTCTCGACGATGTGCGGCACCAGGAGGTTCTGCCACACCGTCATGCGCAGCTCGCCGTCGCCGAATTCTTCCGCCGCGGCGGCGAGCGCATGCATCTGCGGGATCTCGAGCCGGCCGACGGGCAGCGCCACGCCGGCATAGAAGAGACCGGCCTGCTTCTGCGCGTGCCAGCCGACATGCGCCTGCCGGTGCTGTGGCGGGCGCGGCAGGACGTGTGCTTCGTCCACGCGATCGAGCTTGCGGCCGAGCTTTTCCTCGACGGCGGCCACGAACTTGTCCACGCCCCAGGCGTCGAGCACGTACTTCATGCGCGCCTTCGCACGGTTGGTACGATCGCCATTGTCGATGAAGACGCGCACGATCGCGTCCGCGACCTTGGTCGAGTCGGCGGGCTTCAGCACGATTCCGGTCGGCCGTGCGAGATCCTTGTGGCCGGTGATGCCGCCCAGCCCCAGCCGGTACCAGACGCCGGCCGGCACCGCGGCACCCTCGGCGACCTCGACCGCAGTGAAGGCGATGTCGTTGGTCTCCTCGAGCGTCGGGATCGGCCCGCCGCCGTCGAAGCCGACATTGAACTTGCGCGGCAGGCCGGTCAGCGAGCGGTCGTTCAGGATGTGGAAGTGCCAGCGCCGCGCGTCGGGTCGCGTGTCCAGAAGCTCGGTCGGCGCGAGGCCGGCCGTCGCGTCGCCCGTGACGTTGCGGATATTGTCGGCGCCGGAGCCGCGCGACGTGAGGCCGAGATCCTGCACGGCCTCCAGCACATTGGTCGTGTTCTTCGCCTCGATGCCGCGCACCTGGATGTTGGCGCGCGTCGTGACATGCGCGTAGCCCGCGCCATATTTTTCGGCGATGTCGGCGATGCCCGCGAACTGCCGAGACGTCAGCACGCCATTCGGCATGCGCAGCCGCAGCATGTAGTAGGGCTGGTTCGGCGCGAGATAGAACAGCCCGTAGAAGCGCCAGCGGAAATTGTCGGCGGGCTTCGGGTACTCGTTTCGCTCGGCCTGGCCCTCGAGGCGGCGGTAGCCGTCGAATGGATGCTCCTCGCGCTTCCACTTCTCCGGATCGACCAGCTTCTTGCCCTCGGCTTCGGTGCGCGCCATCGCCGCGTGATGGGCGGCGTCGGGCCCCGCGGGCAACGGGGCGGCAGCCGGCGTCGCCCCGCGTCCGCCCGCACGGCCCGCCTGCACGCCGGCGGCGAAACCTTCGAGATAGCGCTTCTGCTCGGGCAGAAACTCGCCGGAACTCACGCCCTGCTCCTGTCTTTCTTGGCCAAAAGGCATTTTACAGTTGGGAAAGCAGGATATGTGCCAAGGCCTGGTTCATGCATTGGCCGGCTCCTTGGCCGCCCGCAGCTCGCGCAGGAGGCTCTTGAGCTCGGGAATGCAGGAGCCGCAGTTGGTCCCTGCGCGCAGCGCCTGGCCGATGGCGGTGACGGTGCTCGCGCCGCGTCCGATCGCGCCACATACGGCATCGCGGCCGACGCCGAAGCAGGAGCAGACGACGGGCCCGGTATCGGTCATGTCCGACGTAGCGCAGCCCGACAGCAGAAGGAGCCGCGCTTCCGGCGTCACCGGAGCGTTCAAGGCCGCGATCAGGACCGTACGGTCGGGCAGGGCGGAGGCTTCGCGCGCCACGAACAGGCAGGCCTCCAGCCTGTCGCCGACGATCGCGGCATAGCGGAAGGTCGCGCGAGCGGGATCGGCGTAGACGACCAGCTCGGCTTGGGGCGAGGCGCCGAGCAGCCGCTGGACCCACGCCCGGCTCGCATCGCCCTCGGGCAGCACATCGAGGCCGGCGAGATCGAAGGCATGGCCGCCTTCCACCGGTACGCGCGACCAGTAGTGGTCGCCGTCGGGCAACGCCGCGTCAGCTCGCAGCAGCAGCGCGCGCCACAGTGGAGTCACCGGCTCGATGCGGACCGGCGTCGCCTTGAGCTCGGGCTGGCCCGACACCGGATCGGCGGCGGCGCCGACGATGCGGTCGACGGGACCCGCCGACGAATGCGCATCGCTCCAGTGCATCGGCACGAAGATCTCGCCGCGGCGCTGGTCGGTCGACAGGCGCATCGGCGTCACGGTCGTGCCATGCGGGCTCTCGATCCGCACCAGATCGGTCTCGGCGATGCCGAACCGCTGGGCATCCAGCGGATGGATCTCGAGGGCGGGCTCGCGACGATGGGTCATGAGGCGGGCGACGACACCGGTGCGGGTCATCGTGTGCCACTGATCGCGGATGCGGCCGGTGTTCAGCACCAGCGGCCATTCGTTGCTCGCCGGCACGGCGACCGGCCGGTAGGGCGTGGCGACGAAGGACAGCGAGCGGCCGGAAGGGCCGTCGAACAGGCGAGCCGCGCCGGAAGACTCGCCACGACGCAGCGGCCATTGCACGGGCTGCAGCTGGTCGTAGGCTTCGTCGCCGAGATCGGCGAGGGCGCCGATGTCGAACAGGCGACGCCCGTCGTTCTCGAAGGCCGACAGAGCGGCGTGCTCGCGGAAGATCTCGGCCGATGTCGTGTAGGCGAAGTCCTGCGCCCAGCCCATGCGACGGGCGACTTCGGCCATCATCCACCAGTCGGCGCGCGCCTCTCCCGGCGCGTCGCGGAACCGCCGTTGCCGCGAAATGCAGCGCTCGGAATTGGTGACCGTGCCGTCCTTCTCGCCCCAGCCCATGGCCGGCAGGACGACATGGGCGAGCCGCGACGTATCGGTCGGCCAGCAGTCGCTCACCGCGACGAAGGGACAGGCGCGGAGCGCGTCGCGGACGCGGCCCGCGCGCGGCATGCTGTCGGCCGGATTGGTGGCCAGCACCCACAGAGCCTTGATCCGGCCGTCGAGCATGGCGTCGAAGAGATCGACGGCCTTCAGCCCGGGCTTGCTGGCCATGCGCGGCGCGTTCCAGAAGCGGCGTACGCGGTCGATATCGGCGTCGTTGAAGGCCATGTGCGCGGCGAGCTGGTTGGCGAGTCCGCCGACCTCGCGGCCGCCCATGGCGTTGGGCTGGCCGGTGAGCGAGAGCGGTCCCATGCCGGGCCTGCCGAGGCGGCCCGTCGCGAGATGGCAGTTCAGGATCGCGTTCACCTTGTCGGTGCCGGCCGACGACTGGTTCACGCCCTGCGAGTAGCAGGTGACGGTGCGCTCGGTGGTCGTGAACCACGCGAAGAAGCGGGCGACGTCGTCGAGCGGAACATCGGTGATCGAAGCGACCTCCGCGATGGAGCGCGCGATCTTGCGCGCGGCATCGAGCGCCTCGTCGAAACCGCGGGTTTGGCCCGCCATCCAGCTTCGGTCGCAGGCGCCCTTCGCCTCGAGATGCGCCAGCAGGCCAGCGAACAGCACGACGTCGGTGCCGGGCCGCACGGCCAGATGAAGATCGGCAATCTCGCAGGTCGCCGTACGACGGGGGTCGATCACCACGATGCGCGTGCCGTGCGTCTCCTTGGCGGCGGCGAGGCGCTGGTAGAGCACGGGGTGGCACCAGGCGAGGTTGCTGCCGGTCAGAACGACGAGCTCGGCCGCTTCGAGATCGTCGTAGCAAGCCGGCACCAGGTCTTCGCCGAAGGCACGCACATGGCCCGCGACGGACGAGGCCATGCAAAGCCGCGAATTGGTGTCGATGTTGCCGCTGCCGATGAAGCCCTTCATCAGCTTGTTGGCGACGTAGTAGTCCTCGGTCAGGAACTGCCCCGAGACGTAGAAGGCGACCGAATCGGGTCCGTGCTCGGCGATGGTGCGGCTGAATTGCCGGGCGATGAGGTCGAGGGCCTCGTCCCAGCCTGCCCTTCGCCCGTCGATCTCGGGATGCGTCAGCCGGTCGGCATCGACCAGCGTCTCGCCCAGCGCCGCGCCCTTGGAGCAGAGCCGGCCGCGATTGGCGGGATGGTCGCGATCGCCGGCCACGCCGCCGTCGGACGACGCCAACACACCGCAGCCGACGCCGCAGTAGGGGCAGGTCGTGCGCGTGAGGCTGCGGTCGCTCATGACGCGAACTGCCGTTCGGCGAGCGCCCGGCCGAAGATCAGCCGGTCGCGCGCGGCCGAGACGTCGGCCTTGCGGCGCATCAGGTCGACGTACCAGGGGCCGTCCGCGACGTGTCCGTAGAGCACGCTGCCGACGATGCGTTCCTGGCGCAGGACGAGCTTCTTGTAGATGCCACGGCCTGGGTCGTGGAGCGTCAGCTCCTCATCCGCCTCGTCGGTCGCGGCGAGGCTGCCGGCGGAGAAGACGTCGATGCCGGTGATCTTGAGGCTGGTGAAGACCGGCGGCGGCACATAGACGGCGTCCGGATCGCCCGCCAGCCGCGCGCCGCAGACGCGCGCCTGTTCCCAGATCGGCGCCACCAGGCCGAATACCTGGCCGTTGTGCTCGATGCATTCGCCGACGGCGTAGATGCCGGGATCGCTGGTGCGCATGTCGTCGCCGACCAGGATGCCGCGATTGACGTAAAGGCCGGCGGCCTTCGCCATCTCGATGTTCGGGCGGATGCCGATCGCCAGCACGACGAGGTCGGCGGCGATGGTGCGGCCATCGGCCAGCCGCACGCCCTCGGCGCGTTCGCTGCCCAGGATCTCCTCGGTCTCCGCCGAGGTGACGAAGTCGATGCCGCGGCTGCTGAGGGCGCTCTGCAATAGCTCTCCCGCCGTCTGGTCGAGCTGGCGCTCCATCAGCGTCGGCATGAGGTGAACGACCGTCACCTCCATGCCGCGACGCTTGAGGCCCCAGGCGGCTTCGAGGCCGAGCAGGCCGCCGCCGATCACGACCGCGCGGCGGTCGGGCCCGGCGGCGGCGATCATGGCCTCGGTATCGGCGATGTCGCGGAAGGCGCGCACGCCCGGCAGGCCGAGGCCCGGCAACGGCGGGACGAGCGGCCGCGAGCCGGTGCCGAGCAGCAGCGTGTCGTAGGGGAGTGCGCCCAGGCCTTCGACAGTGACCGATTTTGCAAGCGGATCGATGGATGTGACGGGGTTGCCGGCCAGCAGGCGGATGCCGTGCTCGGCGTACCAGTTGCGTCCATTGATCGCGATCTCGTCGGCGGTCTTTTCGCCGGCGAGCAGGGAGGAGAGCAGGATGCGGTTGTAGTTGCCGTGCGGCTCGGCCCCGACGACGGTGATGTCGTAGCGGCGCGGTGCGCGCGCGAGCAGCTCCTCGACCGCGCGCATCGCCGCCATGCCGTTGCCGACGACGACGAGCCGCTCCCTGGAGGGCCGATGGTCGAACATGGGATCAGGCGGGATAGGCCGCCGCGATCATCATGCCCGACAAAGCGCCATAGGCCGAGGTCCACGCCTCGCGCACCTCCGGCGTGAAGCCGTCTCCCAGGCCCTTTTCCAGGGTCCACAGCAGCGCGGCGCCCACCGGCGCGTAGTGCTCGGCCTTCACGCCATAGGCGACGTGGCGCTTGGCGAGCTCCTGCACCGTGGGCGTGATGGTCTCGAGCTTGTCGAGGCCGTTCACGACCAGCGCCAGCGCGCCCATCAGCTTCTTGCCCTGGGCGGCCATGTCGCCCTTGAACAGCGGCTTGGTCTCTGGAGCGGTCTCGAACAGGCGGCCATAGAAGAGGCTGGCCGCGGTGTCGGCGATCGGGGCGACCATGGCGAAGCTCGCCTTGATCGAGGTGACTTGTTGCGGGGTCACGGTCAGACCCTCGCCTGCGCGAGCGTGGTGGGGGACTGCGCGGCGAGGAAGCTCGTGCGCAGATAGTACCACCAGGTGAGCGCGATGCAGGTGATGTAGAAGAGCAGGAAGGCTTCGAAGGCAAGGTTCGTCGAGCCGGTCGCCGCGATGGACGCACCGAAGCCGCGCGGGATCAGGTAACCGCCGCAGGCGCCGATTGCCGACGTGAAGCCGATCACGGCAGCGCTCTCGGTGCGTGCCTCCTTGAGCGCCAGCTCGCGCGCCGCTTCGCCCGAGCCCTTCACGCCCTTGAGCTTTTCCTCGCGGAAGATCGACGGGATCATGCGGAAGGTCGAGCCGTTGCCGATACCCGTCGTGACGAACAGGATCAGGAACATCACCAGGAAGCCCGGGAAGCTCTTGATGTCGACGAAGTAGATCGCGCCCAGCGTCGCCGCTCCCATGGCGATGAAGTTCCAGAAGGTCACGACCGCGCCGCCGATCTTGTCGGCGAGCATGCCGCCGAACGGACGGGCCACCGAGCCGACGAGTGGGCCGAGAAAGGCGATGCCGACGGTCACCGTGGGGAACTGCGTCTTCAGCAGCAACGGGAAGGCGGCCGAGTAGCCGATGAAGGAGCCGAACGTCCCGACATAGAGCCAGGACATCACCCAGGTGTGCTTGCGCCTGGTGATGACGAGCTGGTCCTTGAAGGTCGAGCGCGCCGTCGTGAGGTTGTTCATGTGGCGGACCGCGCCATAGATCGCGATGGCGATCAGCGGCAGCCACATCAGGCCGGCATTCTGCAGGTAGAGGCCCTTGGCGCCGAGCGGCGGCGCGAGATAGAGGCCGATCCAGCCCACGCCGATCAGCAGCGGCGTCAGGAGCTGCACGGTGCTGACGCCGATATTGCCGCCGGCGGCATTGAGGCCCAGCGCCCAGCCCTTCATGCGGTCGGGGTAGAAGAAGGAGATGTTGGCCATGCTGGACGCGAAGTTGCCGCCGCCCAGTCCCGCGGTCGCGGCGACCAGCAGCATCGTTCCGTAGGGCGTGTCGGGCTTGCCGACGAAATAGGCGAGCAGGATCGTCGGGATGAAGAGCAGCGTCGCGCTGACGATGGTCCAGTTGCGGCCGCCGAAGATCGGCACGGCGAAGGTATAGGGAAAGCGCATCAGCGAGCCGACCAGGCCAGGCAACGCCACGAGCTGGAAGAGCTCGGCGGTGCTGTAGTGGAAGCCGACCGCGCTGAGGTTGGTCGCGACGATGCTCCAGATCAGCCAGATCGAGAAGCCGATATGCTCGGCCACGATCGACCAGATGAGATTGCGGCGGGCGACCGACTTGCCGGTCGCCTCCCAGAACGCCGTGTCTTCGGGGCGCCAGTCGGAGATCCAAGTCTCGTGCTTGTTGGGCATTGATGATCGTCCAGTGGACCGCCCTTGGCCCACGAAGGTCTTAAGGCGGCTTGGCCGCCCAAAGGGTCCATCCCGCCGTTGGGACTGACCCGCTCCCTTTTGCGCTGCACTCGCCGGAGCGCGGGAACATAATTTTAGTCGCAAGCGTCATGCCAAGCCGAATATCAATAAAATCAACACCTTAAGGATGTGCCTATTTTTTGAATCTGCCCTCTTTTCATGCATCAGATAGTGGTTTGTGCAACGCGGGATCGAATTTGGCGCCGTCCATGAAGCGGTCCGGGCCCATATCGATCGGTGCGGGCCGGGCGGGCAGGCGCCAGGAACCGTCATGCTTTCCTTCGCTCTTGGCCGTATCCGTCGGCACGGCGAGGCCGAGCGAGATCGCTGCGGCAGCGTAGAGATCGGGACGAAAGATCGTCGCGATCTTCTGCGGATCGACGGATGTGTCGAGATAACCCCAGCGCCGCATTTCGCCGAGGAACCACTGCGCTTGGGAGAGCCAGGGGAAGGTCGCGGTATTGGCGAAGAAGACGGAGCGATCGGCGTGGCTGCGCGGCGACGTCGAAGGAAGCGATGTCGCGATGACGCCGGCGGGCAGCCCGAGATAGGTCTCCCGCGCCAGGATGTCCGCGACCTTGGATGCATTCGCGGGGCTGTCACAGAACTCCGCCGCCCGCAGCAGCGCCCGGAGTGCCGCCTGCAGGCGATCGGGG
>Ga0335083_10011329_pt1 | contig 10711 bp, 9 predicted proteins | sample Lox_Sample_42_FD_206716 | JGI IMG/M metagenome (GOLD analysis project Ga0335083, IMG submission 206716) | Soil microbial communities from Loxahatchee National Wildlife Refuge, Florida, United States - Lox_Sample_4.2 | ecosystem: Environmental > Terrestrial > Soil > Wetlands | place: USA: Florida... | reverse complement strand
GTCACCGTGCTGTTGCTGCTGTCCTGCCTGGGACTGAGTGGTTGCGGCCAGAAAGGCCCGCTGGTACCGCCGCCGCCCGTCAACACCCAACCGGCCACTACTCCGCCTGCCACTACTCCGCCGGTCGGAACGCCCGCCAAATGAACGCCTTCCGCTACCGTAACCGCCAGTTGCATGCGGACGACGTGGCGCTGGCCGCGCTGGCCGCGCAGTACGGCACGCCGCTGTTCGTCTATTCGCGCAGCGAGCTGGAACGCCAATACCGGGCCTACGAAGAAAAACTGGCAGATCGTCCGCACCTGCTCTGCTACGCGATGAAGGCCAACTCCAACCTGGCAGTGCTCAATGTGCTGGCCAGGCTCGGTGCCGGATTCGACATCGTTTCCGGCGGCGAGCTGGCGCGCGCGCTCAAAGCCGGTGCCGATCCGCGCAAGATCATCTTCTCCGGCGTCGGCAAGAGCGTGCAGGAAATGCAGGACGCGCTGGAAGTCGGCATTCATTGTTTCAACGTCGAATCGGTGCCGGAACTGGAGCGGCTGTCAGCGGTAGCGCAGGCGATGGACAAAACCGCAGCGGTTTCGCTGCGCGTGAATCCAGACGTCGATGCCAACACGCATCCGTACATTTCCACCGGGTTGAAAGACAACAAGTTCGGCGTGCCGATCGAAGAAGCGCTGGCGATCTACCAGCGCGCGCATGCGCTGCCGAACCTGCACATCGCCGGCGTCGATTGCCACATCGGTTCGCAACTGACTACGCTCACGCCATTTCTCGATGCGCTCGACCGCGTGCTGATGCTGGTCGACAAGCTCGCCTCGCACGGCATCGTCATCGAGCATCTCGATCTCGGCGGCGGTCTGGGCGTGCAATACAACCAGGAACAACCGCCATCGCCGCAGGATTACATCGGCGCGATTCTCGAACGCCTCGGCGACCGCAAGCTCAAACTGGTGTTCGAGCCCGGCCGTTCGATATGCGCCAACGCCGGCGTGATGCTGACGCGGGTCGAATACCTGAAAGAAACGCCGCACAAGAATTTCGCCATCATCGACGGCGCCATGAACGACATCATCCGCCCGGCGCTGTATCAGGCGAAGATGCAGATCGTGCCGGTGCTGGAACCGAATGCCTCGGCACCCACGGAGAAATGGGACATCGTCGGCCCCGTGTGCGAATCGGCCGATTTTCTCGGCCGCGAACGCGAGCTGGCCTTGCAGGCCGGCGACTTGCTGGCCGTGCTGTCGGCCGGCGCCTACTGTTTTGCGATGAGCTCGAACTACAACACCCGCAACCGCGCCGCCGAAGTGATGGTGCACGGCGGCACGCACACGCTGGTGCGCCGCCGCGAAACCTACGCCGACCAGATGGCGCTGGAAACGGTACTGGACGAGTGACGCCGTGATGCAACTGCGCTTCACCAAAATGCACGGCCTCGGCAACGACTTCATGGTGCTCGACCTCGTCAACCAGCAGGTGGAGTTGTCGCGCGAGCAAGTGTGCGCGTGGAGTCATCGCAAGATGGGAATCGGTTTCGATCAGTTGCTGATCGTCGAGCCGGCCACGCGCAGCGATTGCGATTTCGGCTATCGCATCTACAACGCCGACGGCGACATCGTCGAACACTGCGGCAACGGCGCGCGCTGCATCACGCGCTTCATCGTCGATAAAGGTCTGTCTACCAAACGCGACTACACGTTCGAGATGGCGCGCGGCACCATCGCGACGCAGTTGCAGACCGACGGCCAGGTCACGGTCGATATGCGGCCGCCGATCCTGGTGCCGGCGCAAATTCCATTCGTGGCCGACCGGCAAGCCGTCACCTATCCGTTGACGGTCGATGGCAACACCTACCAGATCAGTGCGGTGTCGATGGGCAACCCGCACAGCGTGATGGTGGTCGATGACGTCGAGCATTTCCCGGTGCTGGAACTCGGGCCGAAAATCGAACATCACCCGGCATTCCCGCAGCGCGTCAACGCCGGCTTCATGCAAGTCGTCAACCGCCGCGAAATCAACTTGCGAGTTTACGAACGCGGCGCCGGCGAAACGCTGGCCTGCGGCACCGGTGCCTGCGGCGCCGTGGTGGCCGGACGTCTGCGCGGCCTGCTCGACAACGACGTCGTCGTGCACACGCATGGCGGCGACATGCGCATACGCTGGGATGGCGACAACGCCTCCGTATGGAAAACCGGCCCGGCCGTCACTGTTTTTGAAGGAACCACAGCATTATGAGCGATACCCTGACGGCCGAAGCTGTCGCCAACTTCCTGTTGCAGCACCCGCAATTTTTCCACGACCACTCGGAACTGCTGATGGAGCTGTCGATCCCGCACGAAAGCGGCAAGGCCATTTCGTTGCTCGAACGGCAAGTGGCGGTGTTCCGCCAACGGCAGGAACAGTTGCAGGACCAGTTCCACGAATTCCTGCGCAACGCCCACGCCAACGACAACCTGTTCGAGAAAACCCGTCACATGATCCTGGCGTTGTTGCAGTGTCCGGACATCGCCGCATTGAAGACGCTGGTAGAACAACGTTTTCCCGGCGAATTCAGCGCCACTGCCGCCACACTGGCGCTGGTCAACGACAACGGCCGCGTCGAAGGCGACATCCTGCCCTGCATCGCTACTACCGCGGTCCGTGCAGCATTGGGCGAACTGTATCAACGCCAGACCACCTACTGCGGCCCGCTGAATCAAGTGCAGCGCGAGCTGCTGTTTCCGCAGGCGCCCCAGTTGGTGTCGGCGGCGATCGTGCCGCTCAAGCTCGACGACGCCACGCGTACGCGTTTCGACAACGGTCTGCCGCTGCTGCTGATCGCCAGCGCCACCCGCGAACATTTCAACAGCTCGCTCGACACGCTGTTCCTCGACTTCCTCGGCGAAATCCTCGCCATCCATCTGCAAAACCTGCTGCGGGCCTGATCCCTGATGAACACCACGCCCTTGGTGTCCGTCCTGATCCGCACGCGCGACCGCACTGCCTTGCTGCACCAGGCGGTGCAGTCGGTGGTGGCGCAGCGCTACCGCCCACTCGAAGTGATCGTCGTCAATGACGGCAACGAACACAGCGAGGCTGCACTCGCCGCGCTGTGCACCGCAGGTAATGTGGCGTTTCGCTGGCTCGACCATCCCGGCCGCGGCCGTTCCGCCGCCGCCAATGCCGCGCTCGCCGCCGCCACCGGCGATTACTGCTTGTTGCTCGACGACGACGACTGGCTCGATGCCGATCACATCGGCAACCTGGTGACGGCCTTGCAGCAACAGCCAGCGCTGCTGGCGGCTTACAGCGACGTGCGCACCGTCGCCGCCGACGGCAGCACCGACGACACTGCATTCAATCAACCTTGGGACGCACTGCGGCTGCGTGTCGAAAATTATCTGCCGATCCACGCCGTACTGTTTGCGCGCAAGTTGTGGCAGTTGAACTGCCGCTTCGACCAAACGCTGGAACGCTACGAAGACTGGGACTTCTGGCTGCAAGTGGCGCAGCACACCGGCTTCGTGCACGTTGCTGCCTGTACCGCCAACTATCGCGTCGCGGTCGGCAGCGGCTTCGGCGCCGGCAGCGGCGAAGCGGTCGATCAGCTGCGCGTGGCGCTGTATCGCAAGTGGCTGCCGCACTGGCGCGACGACGACCTGCTGACGCTGCTCGACCGCAGCCGCCAGTACCCGCGCCTGGGGTTGCTGCAGGCGGAGAATGCGTCGCTGCAAGCATCCATGGTCGCGCTGCAGCAAGCCGAGCAGGAATTGACAGCGAAGCTGCGGCAGCAACAGCAGCAGCTGTCGCAAGCCAACAAGGAACTGGCGGTGCTGCAAGGCGTGCAGCAGCAGTACGCCGTGGAAAAAGCCGTCACCGCCGCGCTGCGGCGCGATCTCGATCAGATCTACCACAGCAAGAGCTGGCGGGTGACGCGCCCGCTACGCTACCTGAACCATGTGCTGTATTTGTGGCGCGTCGAAGGCACCGTGAACCTGCTGCGCCGCATCGTGCGCAAACTGTTACGGCCGGCACCGAAGCTGCCGAAGGCCAAGGCGTCGGCAACGGCGCTGCGGCCTATCGGGCCGTTGCAGTTCACTGCGCACGAGCAGCCGCTGGTCAGCATCGTCATTCCGGTTTTCAACAAGATTGGTTTTACCTTTCATTGCCTGGCCGCCGTGCGCGCCAACAGCGGCAAGGTGCCGTACGAAGTGATCGTGGTCGATGACTGCTCGACCGACGACACCGCGCAAGTGCTGGCCAACATCGGCGGCCTCCGCGTGCTGCGCAACGAAACCAACAGCGGCTTTATCCGCACCTGCAATGCCGGCGCCGACGCCGCGCGCGGCGAGTTCGTGTTGTTGCTGAACAACGACACCGAGCCGCAGCCGGGCTGGCTCGACGCGCTGGTGGAAACTTTCCGCGACAAACCCGACTGCGGCATGGTCGGCGCCAAGCTGCTGTTTGCCGACGGCTCGCTGCAGGAAGCCGGCGGCATCGTGTGGCGTGACGGTTCGGCGTGGAATTACGGGCGCGGCGACGATCCCAATAAACCGGAGTATTCGTACCTGCGTGCGGCGGATTACTGTTCCGGTGCCGTGCTGATGCTGCGCACTACCGATTTCCGCGCGCTCGGCCAGTTCGATCTGCACTACCTGCCGGCTTACTACGAAGACACCGATCTCGCGTTCCAGGTGCGCAAGGCCGGCAAGCAGGTGTATTACCAACCATTGGCGCAGGTGATCCACTTCGAAGGCATCACCAACGGCACCGACACCGGCAGCGGTATCAAGCAGCATCAAGTGACCAATCAGCGCAAGTTCTTCGAGCGCTGGCAAGGCGTGTTGCAGCAGCATCGCGCCAACGGCCAGTTGCCGCAGCTGGAAAAGGAGCGCGCCATGCTGAAGCGGGCGCTGGTGGTCGATGCGCGCGTGCTGATGCCGGACAACGACAGCGGCTCGCTGCGCATGTTCAACCTGCTGCAGATTTTGCAGTCGCTCGGCTACAAGGTCACCTTCATTCCCGACAACCTGCAGTACCACGAACGCTACACGCCGATGCTGCAGGCGATCGGCGTCGAGTGCTGGTACGCGCCGTATCACGCCAATGTGGCGCAACATCTGCAACAGCATGGCCGGTTGTACGACGTCGTCCTGCTGAGTCGTGCCGACGTGGCCGAGAACAACATCGACGACGTATTGCGCTTCGCACCGCAGGCCAAAGTATTGTTCGACACCGTGGACCTGCATTTCCTGCGCGAGCGGCGCCAGGCCGCGTTGAGCGGCAACAAGCTGGAAGCCGAAGCTGCCGAACTGCGCCGGCTGCAGGAACTCGGCATCGCCCGCCGCGCGCACACGACGCTGGTGGTGAGCCCGGTCGAGATCGAGGTGTTCAAGCAGGAAGCGCCCGACGTCAACGTGGCGCTGGTATCGAACATCCACGCCGTGCACGGCCGCGGCCAGCCGTGGGCGGCGCGCGAGCACATCGTGTTCATCGGCAGCTTCGAGCATCCACCCAACATCGATGCGATGCACTACTTTATCGACGACGTGTTTCCGTTGCTGCAGCAACGCCGGCCCGGCATCAAGCTGCTGATCGTCGGCGCCCATGCGCCACGTTCATTGACCAACAAGGGCAACGCGCTGATCGAGTTCAAGGGCTTCGTGCCCGAGCTGATGCCGCTGTTCGACAGCGTGCGGCTGTCGATCGCGCCGCTGCGCTACGGTGCCGGCGTCAAGGGCAAGATCAACACCAGCATGGCTTATGGCGTACCGGTGGTGGCCTCGACTGTCGCCGCCGAGGGCATGGGGTTGCAACATGGCGTCGATGTGCTGGTAGCCGACACGCCGCAGGATTTCGCCGCCGCCATCGTCAGTGCCTACGACGACGAAGCGCAGTGGAACCGGTTGTCCGACGCCGCGCTGGCCAATCTCGAACGTCATTTTTCGTTTGCGGTGGCAACGGCACAATTGCGCACGATTCTCGACCAGCAGCAATAATCAATCGGCAACGATCAACCGCCACTGGCGCCCGCGGCCCGGCACCGCGCCGGCTTCCAATCGTTGCACCGCTGACGGCAGGCCGTAACGCAGCCGTTTCAACGTCGCCGCTTCTATCGGCAGCTCGATGCCATCCACGTTCAGTTCGATGGCGACTGCACCATTGGCCATTGCAACGAGTTGCAGTTGCAACGTGATGGCACGCGGCTGGCCGGCGGCGCGGCGCTGTGTGCGGGCCTGCAACTGCGCCAATACTTCTTCGCGCAATACCGGCTGCAGCGCCGCTTCGCACACCGCGGCTTGCACGGATGGCAGCGCCGGCATTGCCGCGTTGAAATGCACCGGCTGATCCAGCGTTTGCGCCAGTGCCTCGACGAAACGCTGCAAGCGCTGGCCCAGCGGCAATTGCGCGGCATCCGGCGCGACTTCACGCACTGCACCGGCCTCGTGCCGCGCCTGTTGCAGCCACAGTTGCAGCGCCTGCACCAGGGCTTGATCCGGCAGCGGTTGCTGCCATGCCGCGGCTTCGTCGAGCAGGTCGAGCAAATGCCGATAGGCTTGCCACAGCAACTCCGCCGGCCAGGCGTGCAGACCGGCGCTGCGCAGTGCCTGTGCCGTCAGCGCCAGCAACAGGCTGGCATAGTTTTCGATCGCCGCCAGCCGCAGCGCGGCGGCGGCACGCTCGAGTTGGCGCAGTTCGGCCATCAGCGTATCGCTCCGCGTTTGCAGCGTGTCGGCATCGGCAAACCAGGCGGACTGTGCCTGCGACAGCGTGCCGAAGGCGCGCGACAGCAATTCGGGCAATTCCGCCGCCGCCGCATTCGCCGCTGACGGTGCCAGCGCGAGTAATTGCAGATGCGGCAGCACCAGGCGGTCCGCCCGCCACTGCGGCCACTGTGCCAGTTCCAGCAGCTGCGGCAGCTGACACAGCAATGCAAGCGCCGGCGGCGGCAACGGCAGTCGTGACCGCCAGAAGCCGAGCAGGCAGTGATGCCACAGGTGGCAGTAATCGGCGAGTGCCGTATTGCCGGCGGCGGCGACTATCCACGGCAGGCGGTAAAACACCAGCAGGATCGCGAATGGCAGCGGCGCTTCGTGCACTGCCAGCGTCTGCTGCGCGAACTGCTGCAATTGCCAGCGATAACCGGCAAGGTCGTGCTGCACCGCCTGCAACAATTCGAGATCGTGACACTCGCGCAGCGGTGGCGCCGGTTGCGGTTGGCCCTGCGGCCACCGCCACAAGGCCTGCCACAGCGCGCGACGTTCGTCATCCGTCACCAGCGCCGGTATTGTCAGCGCCAGACTGAGCCGCTGCAGCAGCGCGGCGAATGCAATCGGCTGCAACCCGGCTATCGCCGCCAACGCATACAGACGCGACAGCACTGTAACCACATCCGCCGGCGCTGTCGGCGCGCGCGCTAGCGCCGCCAATTCCAGCAGCAACCGGTTCAGATACGGCTCTACCAGCAGGAATGCCGTTGGCTCCGTCGTGTCCTGATCCTGGGCCTGCTGCTGCCACTGCCACAACGTCACCAGCAACGGCTGCGCGGCACGGCTGACCGTTGCCCTGGAGCGCAGCGCCACCCAACGCGACGACGGCAATGCCTGTACTCGCTGCAATACAAACGCCAGCAGCCTTGCCTGCGCCGCCGCTGCCTGTGGTTGCAGCAGCGCCGGCAACAATCGTTGCAGTTTGTCGAGCGGACCTCGCTCGGCATCGGCGAGGGGCAACCATTGATACAACTGTCGCAGCCGCAGGTTCAGGCACACCAGTTCCGCCATCGTTGGCGCGGTGCGGCCGCCGAGTTTGCGTTGCAGTGCCAGCGCCAGCTCCTGCAATGCGGCTGCCAGCGCCCGCCGCAGCGGCGGCAGCGCGAGCGTGAGGGTTGCCGCCGTCATCGGTGTTGATCTCCGCGGCAATACCGCTGCAATTGTTCGCGCGTCGGCGGCCACGCCAGCACGGCGGTGGCACCGGCTTGCAAACCCCAGCCGACATCGGAGCCACGGCCGGTCGCCGTCAACAGCAGTTTGGGACAGTTATGCGCCGCCAACCGCCGCAACAGTTTGAAGCCATTCAACTGCGGACCCAGCAACGCCACGCAGATCAGCGCCGGTGGCGGCTGCGGCGGCAATGCCGGTGCCGCGACATCGCCGCGATGAACCTGGCAGCCGAGCTCGCGCAGCAGCCGCTCGAGTTGCAGCGCCAGCGTGGCGGAATCTTCGAATATCCACGCCTGCGGCAGGGACGGGTTCATGCCGCCGTCGCCAGCGGAGTGCCGAGCGCCGCCAGCAATTCCTCGGCGGTGAACGGCTTGGCCAGAAACGCATCGATACCGGCCGCCAGTGCTCGCGCACGTTCGATGACGTCGTCGCGCGTGCTGGTATAGACCAGCCGCACCTGGCCGTGCACCGGATGCTGGCGCAGCAAGGCAGCGAACTGCCACGGCAACAACGGTCCGCAGTCGGCATCGATCAACACGGTGGCGAGCGGGTGTTCGGCCAGCGCGCACAGCGCGGCGATGCTGTCGGCGGCACCGCAACAACCAATGCCGGCCTGTGCCAGCATGCCCTGGGCCAGTTGCTGCAATGCGGGGTTGTCGTCCACCACCAGCACGGTGGGGTTGCGCGCCGGAAGCGGCGCCGTCACGGGAAGTGCAGTCATGCACAAGTCCTCCTTGATGTCCGTATCGACCTTCGTTTTAGCAGAGATTGTCCATTCGTGCCGGTTTTTCCGTGTGGCTCCCCTTACGCGGCGGCTCTATAATCCGGTCAACAGTTTCCACTCGGCGGACTTGCGCATGCCCGTTCAACTCGCGGTGGTGATGGACCCCATCGCCGCCATCAACTTCAAGAAGGACACCACGCTCGCCATGTTGCTGGCCGCGCAGAAACGCGGCTGGGACGTGTGGTACTGCGAACAGAAAGACCTGTATCTGCAACAAGGCCGCGCGCATGCCGTGCTGCGGCCGCTGACGGTGCGCTACGACCCGAAAGACTGGTACACGCTCGGCGACGCCATCCGCCGCCCGCTCGACGAGATGAACGTGGTGCTGATGCGCAAGGATCCGCCGTTCGACAACGAGTTCGTTTACAGCACCTACATCCTCGAACGCGCTGAACAGGAAGGCACGCTGATCGTCAACAAGCCGCAGAGCCTGCGTGACTGCAATGAAAAAGTGTTTGCCACCGAGTTTCCGCAATGCACGCCACCGGTGCTGGTAACGCGTCGCACCGACCTGCTGCGCGAATTCCACGCCACTCACCGCGATGTGATTTTCAAACCGCTCGACGGCATGGGCGGTTCGCGCATCTTCCGGCTGCGGCCGGACGACCACAACGTCAGCGTCATCATCGAAACGCTGACGCACCACGGCACGCAACAGATCATGGCGCAGAAGTTCATCCCCGAGATCGTCCACGGCGACAAGCGCATCCTGATGATCGACGGCCAGCACATCGGTTATGCGTTGGCGCGCATTCCGCCGCCGAACGAAACCCGCGGCAATCTCGCGGCCGGCGGCACTGGCAAGGGCATCCCGCTCAGTGACCACGACAAATGGATCTGCGCGCAGGTAGGCCCGACGTTGAAGGAAAAAGGCCTGATCTTCGTCGGCCTCGACGTGATCGGCAATTACCTGACCGAGATCAACGTCACCTCGCCCACCTGCGTGCGCGAGCTCGACGCCGCGTTCGATCTGCACATCGCCGACGATCTGATGCAATGTATCGCCGGCAAACTGGGAGCGAAACAATAACCCGAGCCATGGCGACGCTGAACGATCCTATCGAAGGCGATTCACTGGGACTGACGCAGGAGCGGTTGGGGTTTACGCTGTTCATGTCGCTGTGCGTGCATGCGGTGCTGATCCTCGGCGTCGGCTTCACGCTCAAGGTGGCACCGAAGATAGTGAGCAGCATGGAGATCACGCTGGCCAGCTACAAGAGCAATGAAGCGCCGGACAATCCCGACTTTCTCGCCCAGGCCAACCAGAAAGGCAGCGGCACCGCCGACAGGAAACTGGCACCGGCCACGCCGCGCAATGCGCCGTTCGTTTCCAACAGCGTGCGCAACATCGAGCGTTTCATGCAGGAGCGGCCGACGGCACCGGCGCCGGATTCCAAAGCTATCGTTGCCCGCGCCAACGGCGACAACGCCTCGACCCCGGCGCCGGATCCGCTCAAGCACGATTTGAGCAAGCTCGACAGCAAGTCGCTCGGCAATGAAGTCGCCAGCCTGCAAGCGCAACTCGACCTGCAACGGCAGGAATACGCCAAGCGGCCGCGCAAATACACCATCAGCTCCGCTTCCACCAAGGAAAGCCGCGACGCCGCCTACCTCGACAGCTGGCGCAAACGCATCGAAGGCATCGGCAACCTGAACTATCCGGAAGAAGCGTCGCGCGACGGCATCTACGGCACGCTGCGCTTGATGGTATCGATCAATCCCGACGGCACCGTCAACGACATCCGCATCCTGCGCTCGTCCGGCGAACGCGTGCTCGACGAAGCCGCCGTGCGCATCGTGCAACTGTCGGCACCGTTCCAGCCGTTGCCGCCGGCAATGCGCAAGGACATCGATGTGCTGGAAATCATCCGCACCTGGCAATTCCAGCGCGGCAACACTTTCTCCAGTTTCTGAGGTCGTCATGGGCAAAACCGAATTCGATCCCGCCGCCTTCGATCCGGCCACGTCGCTGAAGGATCACTTCCTGATCGCGATGCCGAACCTGCGCGAT